>Ga0214471_10003181_pt1 | contig 12741 bp, 10 predicted proteins | sample RVTome_5_FD_207665 | JGI IMG/M metagenome (GOLD analysis project Ga0214471, IMG submission 207665) | Soil microbial communities from uranium-contaminated site in the Upper Colorado River Basin, Wyoming, United States - RVT142D155 | ecosystem: Environmental > Terrestrial > Soil > Contaminated >...
TTGGGCTCGGCCTCAGCATCGTTGTGGCCATCGGCCTGGCCCTGCTGATCGACGCCTTCGCCCCGGTGCGCCGCGCTCTCTACCCGCTGCTCGTCGGCTCGCAGACGCTGCCGGTTGTCGTCATAGCGCCGCTGATCATCTTCTGGTTCGGCTTCGACCTCACGCCGAAGATCCTCGTCGTCACGCTGTACACGTTCTTCCCGATCACCGTCGCTTTCGCCTCCGGCCTGGCAGCGACGAGCGAGGAAGCGCTCGTCCTGATGCGGACCCTCGGCGCAGGCCGGCTCAGGACGCTGGCCCTGCTCAAAGTCCCGCAGGCGACGCCCTACCTCTTCACCGGCCTGCGCATCAGCGTCACCTACGCCATGATCGGCGCCGTCTTCGCCGAATGGAGCGGCGCGCGCGAAGGCTTGGGCATCTACATCCTGCAGATGAAGAACTCGTTCCGCACCGATATGGTGCTGGCCGCAGTGTTCCTGATTTCGGTGCTCTCGCTGGGGTTGTTCCTGCTGGTCGGCGTGATTGAACGCGCCGTCATCCGCTGGCGGTAGGGTGTCTGAGATCGCTTGTCCGAAACTTTAGACGCTTAAATAATAAAAAGCCCCAATAGAGGGGCTTGTCTTGATGTGTATACTGATTTTGCCGTCAACTGACCAGTAGCAGCGGACGGCGCTCCCCGGACGGGGCCCTTCTTGTAAGGGCTCCGTCTTCTTAATGTACGAGCCCCCCGCGCCCATGGATTCCCAATCGTCGAGAGAATTTTCGCCCCGTCCTTTTGTCATCGCGCCAGGGCGCGGGACTCTAGGGCCGTCTCCGGTTTAAGATCGGCTTGCCCCGTATCAGCCTTTCCAGCGCAAGGAGACCCTAGATGCCACGCCTACCCGAGGTCCTGGACCGTAACGCCCTGCCCGAAGACAAGCGCGAGATTCACGACTACCTGGCCAAGACACGCGGCGCCGTCCGCCTGCCCTTCTCCGCTTTCCTCAACAACCCGGAGCTGACCTACCGCATCGCCCACGTCGGCAGCTACATCCGCTTCGACGGCACGCTGCCCGACAAGACGCGCGAGCTCGCCATCATGGCCACAGCCCGAGAGGTCGACGCGCGATTCGAGTGGGCCGGCCACGCCCGCATGGCCCGCGAGCTGGGGATCAGCGACGCCACGATCGATGCCATCGCAAACCGCAAGGCGCCCGAAGGCTTCAGCGAGGAAGAAGCGCTGCCCGTCAAAGTGGCCCAGGGCCTGCTGCGCGACCACAAGCTCAGCGATGAACTGTTCAACGCCGCCCACGCGAAGTTCGGTGACGCCGGCGTCGTCGAGCTGCTCGGCACGGTCGGCTACTACTCGATGATGGGCTGCGTCCTCAACGGCCTGGCGATTGAGCCGCCGGCGGACGCGCCGCAACTCCCGAAGTAGTTCGCACGTTCGTCGTTGGTCAATCGTCTCAAGGCCCTGGTTGCGGGAACCAGGGGGACTGCGGCGGATTCACCAGGTCAAGCAGGATTCCCGCGACTGTCGCGGGCAGCTCCGTGTACAGACCGTGGTAGGCGGGAAGCTCGAAGTAACGCCAGGCGGGGTCTTCGCGCGTTCGCTCTGCCGCCTCCCAGAACATGTCCACGCGCGGGCCTCGCGGCATGCCCGGCATCATGCCCAGGCCTGCCTTGACGTAGGTGCGCGTGAAGGCGCGCTGCTCCAGCGGGACGGAGAGCCGCACCGGCTCCTGGAATGTCTCCACAGGCTGGCCACGCGGGATGAGGCCTGGCGGCCGTTCCCCACCCGGCGGCATCTTCGGCAGGACGCGGAATCCGTCCTCCTGGACCTCGAAGGGGATACCGCCGCTGCCACCGCGTGTCCCGTCCATGTCGACCAGCGCCTGGCCGTCGCGCGGCAGGAAGGCGTCCAGGTAGACGAGGTGGGCGATGCGCTCTGGGATGCGGTCGGCGACGCCGGTGATTACCATGCCGCCGTAGCTGGCGCCGGCCAGGACGATGTCGTGCAGGTCCTCGTACTCCGCCAGCTCGACGACGTCCTGGATATGCGTCGAGAGGTTGGTCTCCGGCCGGCCCAGGTGGTAACGCTCGCCGAGACCGGTCAGCGAGACATAAAAGACTTCGTGCCCTTTCTCGCGCAGCAAGGGCGCGAAGCTACGCCAGACGCTGGCGCCGCCCCACGCGCCGTGCACCAGTACGAAAGTTGCCATCGTCACTCCCTCCCCGCGGAGGCCGGCCGAATGCCCATCGCTTCGATGAAGGCGAGCCTGATCTCTTCGGGTTGCCCGGCGAGGAAGAGAAAGTCGCCCTCGGGTGACACGGTCTGGCCAGGGCCGAATGTGACACCGGCCGGCGTACCTTCGATGAACCCCGAGCGTCCGATGATCGGCAGCGGCACGCAGCGGTTCAGCTCTGGATCGCGCACCAGCGCCTTGGGATCGCCGCCGTCTGCTACCACTTTCATGTCGTCCAGCAAGCGCCGCCGCATCATAATGACACCGCGGTCGCTCTCCCCCAGGTGTTCCTCGGTGCGGTCGGCGAAGGTGTCCTGGCCGACCCACGCAACGAAGTCCTGGTTCATGACGTGGCTGGTAATCCAGCGGCCGCTGGTCTCTTCACGCACCGGCGCGTACCAGTACGGAATGCGATCCTGCTTGAAGGGGCGCCGCTCCGCCGGCACGCCGTTGTAGAACCAACCGACGCTCAGCGTGTTCTCATCGTCTATCGGCACACGCCACTCGAAATGGTCGCCCGTGAACAGGCAGTTGGGCCACAGACAAGTGCGCCCGATGCTCCACAGCTCGTCTTCCTCCGAGCCACCTTCCATGACCCGGCGGTAGACGAAGCCGTACTCGAACTCGTCGAAGCCGATCTTGAGGTGCTTCGGTACATTGGCGCCCTCGCGCGCGCCCTTTAGCGCCAGGGCCCAGTTCGAGTGCAGCCACTCGAAGTGCACGGGGTCGATGCTGTTCTCCTGGCCCTGCAGCCAGTTGCATGGGACGTCCGAAAGGACGATCTGAATATATCCGTTCTCCCAGGTGAAGGGCTCCCAGGTGGGGCACAGCGGCGCCGGCTCGGGGCCCAGGTAGGCCCAGATCAGGCCGGCCTTGGCCTCTACCGGGTAAGCCTTAACTCGCACGCGGGCCTTGTAGTTCGCCTCAGGGCGCGCCATCTCCTCGTAGGGTTGATCGAGGCAGCGGCCGGTCTCGTCGAAAAGCCAGCCGTGGTAGCTACAGCGCAGGCCGCAATCTTCGACCATGCCGTAGCTGAGGTCGGCACGGCGGTGGGGACAATGCCGGTCGACCAGGCCGAAGATGCCGCTGCCATCGCGAAAGAGCGTCAGGTCTTCACCGAGGAGCCGAACTGCCTTGGTCGGGTTGTCCTCCAGCTCGGCGACAGCCGCAATAGGCATCCAATAGTGGCGCAGCAGGTCGCCCATCGGTGTGCCGGGGCCCACTTTTGTTAGAAGTTCGTTTTCCTCTTTGCTCAGCATCGCTTCGACTCCCTGGCTCGAGATTCATGTCCGTTCGCGAGCCCCAACAGGCCAACTTCTAGCGAATTACACGCGTCGCCAGCCGCCGCAGTCGGGACCAGGCTTCGACAAGGCCGCCGGGCAATATCAAAACAACCAGAATAAATAAGGTTCCAAAGATAATCTGGTGCACCTCGACCAGCGAGACGGCGAGGCGCTCTCTCACAAAGATGAAGAACACTCCTCCAACAATCGGCCCGGCCACCGTGCCGATGCCGCCGATGAACGTGGCAAGCACCGCGTCGAAGGTCCAGACGGAGCTGAAAGTGAAAGACGGATAGTAGCTGACGTGGTAGAAAGCGAACGTACCGCCCGCTAACCCGGCGAAGAAGCTGCTTAGCGCCAGCGCGAAGAGCTTGTGCAGCAGCGGGTTAACGCCCGACGCCTCCGCCGCCGCCTCGTCCTCTCGTACGGCGAGGACGCCGAGACTGATCCGCAGTCGTGGGAGTAGCAAGACTGTTGCCGCAGCGAATAGCGCCAGTCCCAACGCCAGGTAGTAGCGAGGCTCGAGCTCGTAACGCGCGATTGTCGGTCCCGGCAAAGCTTCGATGTTAGGCAACAGGTTCGCAACCGTCAGCCGCATCGCCTCGGCCAGAGCAAGCGTCCCGATCGCGAAATAGACGCCGCGCAGCCTGAAGGTGATGATGCCGAAGACGATGGCGAACGCCATCGCTACCAGGCCGCCCATCAAGAACGCGACCATGAACGGCACGTCTTCGTCCGTCCACAGTCCGCGCGTGGTCCAGGCGCCAACGCCGAAGAACGCCGCATGACCCAGGTTGATCTGGCCCGCGTACCCGGCAAGGATGTTCCAGCTCTGCGCCATGGTCACGTAGAGGTAGACAAGGAACAGCAGGTTGAGCGTGTCGCGGCGGTCGGTGAACTGCGGCACCAGCAGCGCGACGACCACGATGACGGCGATGACGGCCGGTTTCAGCAGGCTCGTCAGCCGCTGGTAGGCTTCACCTTTTGCCAGCCGCCTTGCCGCCCGCACTCAGTGTCTCCCGAACAAGCCCTGCGGCCGCACCAGAAGCACCAGCACGAACAGCAAGAGGCCGACGACTTCGCGATACGACGCCCCGACGACGTAAATGCTCAACGCCTCGACAAGGCCGAGCAGGATTCCGGCCGCGAACGCGCCCAGGATGCTACCCATGCCCGCCAGAACGACCACGACCAGCGCCTTCAGCGTCCAGGCCAGCCCGATGCTCGGCGCCACCAGGTAGCTAACGCTGACCAGCGCGCCGGCCATACCCGCCATGGCCGTGCCGAGAGCAAACGCGACGACGTATGTGCGCTGGACGTTGATCCCCATCAGCGACGCCGCCTCCCAGTCCTCCGACGTCGCCCGGATGGCCTTGCCGGCAAACGTCCGCGTCAGGAAAGTGTGCAGGACGAAAACGCCGATCGCGGCGACAATCAGGCTTGCGACGCGCGTGTATGGGAAGGCAATGCCTTCAATCGTGATGCCATCGCCAGCGTAGCTCGTCGTGACCGCGCGCTCATCCGCGGTCCAGAGCCGGATCGCCACGTTCTCCAGCACCAGCGTCAAACCGAAGCTGATCAGCAGCGAGTTCTTGATCCGCTCCTCTTCGCCCAACCGGGTGATGAATTGGAACATGCCAAGGTAGAGCGCCATGCCAAAAGCAAACAGCAGCGGGCCGGTGAGCAAGATGGAAAGAAACGGATCGATGCCGTACCAGGTGAAGAGCCAGAAGGTAGCATAGCCGCCCAGCATGATCAGGCTACCGTGGGCAACATTGAGGACCTTCTGCACGCCGAAGACCAGCGAGAGTCCGACGGCCGCAATGCCGTAGAGGCCGCCAACGAAGAGGCCAAAGACGAGGTTCTGAATAACCGGTTCCAGGTTCATGCCTCCGGCGCGCTTTCCAGCGGACTCACCTGCCCCAGATAGGCGCGCCGGACGTGATCGGCCTGGAGCATTTCCTGGCCAGTGCCTTCTCCGCTGACCTTGCCTTCTTCCAGGATGTAGGCCCGCTGCGCCAGCTCAAGCGCCATGCGCGCGTTCTGCTCCGCCAACAGGACCGTGACGCCTTCCTGGTTGATCTGCCGCACCACGTCGAAAATGTCTGCGACCACGAGCGGCGCAAGGCCGAGGGAAGGCTCATCAAGGAGCAGGAGGCGGGGCTTCGCCATGAGAGCTCTGCCGATCGCAAGCATCTGTTGTTGCCCCCCGCTCAGCGTACCGGCAGCCTGGCTGGCGCGCTCGGCCAGTACCGGGAACACCGTGTACACGCGATCAATCGTCTCAGACATCGACTTGCGGGCCTTCGGGGCGTAGGCGCCCAGCAGCAGGTTCTCCAGGACCGTCATATCGGCGAACAAGCGCCGGCCTTCTGGAATCAGGACGACGCCGCGATCGACCAGCTGATGAGACCGCATCTGTTGCACGGACTCACCGTCGAGCAGGATTTGGCCGCGATAGGGCGGTTGCAGGCCGGCGACGGCCCGCATCAGCGTCGTCTTGCCGGCGCCGTTTGGCCCGATCAGGACAACGATTTCGCCCTGATGGACCTTGAGCGAGACGCCCCACAGGGCCGTCAGGTCGCCATAGGCGACATGGATGTCATTGGCTTCGAGCTCAAGCATGGTGGCTTACGCCGAGATAAGCATCGATCACGTGCTGATTGGACGCCACGGCCGCCGGCGTGTCATCGGCGATCTTCTCACCGGCGCTCATCACCGCCACGCGATCGCAGAGGGCAAACACGGCCTGCACCAGGTGTTCGACGATGATCACCGTGATGCCCATATCCCGGATGCGCCTGATCAGGTCGAGATCGGCCAGCACCTCTGACGGGTTCAATCCGGCCAGCAATTCGTCCAGCAGAAGGACGTGCGGCCGCGACGCCAGCGCCCGCCCGAGTTCGAGTCGCTTGCGGCCGACAAGCGTCAGGCTCTTGGCCAGAGCCGCGTGCTGGTTGGCAAGGCCGATGAGCTCCAGTAGCTCGTACGCTTCCGCCTCCGCTTGCTTCTTGTCCCGCGCCGGCTGGCGCCCGTAGGCGCGAGCCACCGCGATGTTCTGAAGCGCCGTGAGGTGAAGGAAGGGACGCACGATCTGAAACGTACGAGCGATGCCGAAGCGGCAGATGGCTGCCGGCCTCGCGCCCGTTATGTCCCGACCTCCCAGCGTGATCCGACCGCCATCCGGCTCCTGGAAGCCGGTGACCACATTGAACAACGTGGTCTTTCCCGACCCGTTCGGGCCGATGAGACCGAGAATCTCCCCTTCCGAGACCTCCAGGTCGACACTGCGGACTGCGCTAACGCCCCCAAACGACTTGGAGACGTTGTCCAAACGCAGGAGCGCCGCGGAAGCGGACGCCATCAATCGGGCGCGGTCGCGCGCACGACCAGGCTCAAGATCATTTCCCGGATCGCCGGCCGTGTAGGACCGTCCGTCATCGCTCGTCGAACGGCGGTGCCGGATACACCAGGCTGCCGCCGGCAACGTCAGTCGGCCACACGGAGACGAGCTTGCCGCCTTGCCACTGGACGCTGACGTTTAGCACGTCGCCACTGCCGTCGTCCTTGAAGGACACGGGGCCCATGATCGTCGACGCCAGGTCGGTGGCTACCAGTGCATCCCTGATCCCGTCCGGCGTCAGCTCCTCGGCGCGTGAGATCGCGTCGGCGAGGACCGTCGCGGCTACCTGCGCAGGGCCGGCGACCGCACCGGGCGGCGTGCCGAACTTCTCCTGGTGCGCGGCGTTGAATTCCGCCACGCCATCGTACTTGAGGTCCGGGCTCCAGCCCGGCGCAACGATGACGAAATCCCCGTCTTTGCCGAAGTTGGTGCCCCAGGTCGGCGCGTCTGCCGCTCGGACGATGAAGGTGATCTTCGGCGTGTAATCCAGCTCTTTTAACTGCCGCTGCAGTAGCGCGCCGTCCGGCGGGTTCGGCAGCGACAGGATGGCGTCCGCCTCTGCCGACTTTGCCGCCAGGATCAGCGGCGAAAGGTCGCTCGCTCCGGGCGCGTATTCCTCGTCCACCACGACCTCATAGCCGCGCGCCGAGGCCTCCTGGCGCCAGTAGTCGCGCATCTCCGCGCCCCAGTCCGTCTTCTCAGGGAAGAAGGCCAGCTTCGCCGGCTTGGGGCTCTGCGCGTCCATCAGGTCGAACCAGGACTTGGAGATACCGGGCGACTTCACGAAGGGCGAGAAGAGGTATTTGTAGCCCTGCTGATGGATCTTGTATAGCGCGAAGGCGACGCCGATGTAAGGGATGCTGTTCTTCTCTGCAATCGGCGCCGCGGCGGCGTGCAGGTCGCTGCCAAACCCGCCGAGATAGGCCATGACGTCCTGGGAGAACAGAGTCTCCAAGCGCTGCACGGTCTGGTTCGGGTCCGACGCGTCGTCCAGCAGCTCCAGCTTGAGCAGGCTCTTCCCGCTGTATCGCTGGTTCTCAATGCCGCCCTCGGCGTTGATTGCGTCGATTGCCAGCTGATAACCGTTTTGGATCTGGGCGCCGCCCGCTGCGTAGCGACCCGTTAGCGGCACCACCGCGCCGATCTTGATCTCACTGGGCGCGGGCTCCAAAGCCACCTGGGTTGGCTGAGCGCCGGGAGCCTGAGTTGGCTGAGCGCCGGGAGCCTGGGTTGGCTGACTCGCGCTGCCTCCGTCGTCATCGTCACCACCGCATGCGGCCAGGAAGGCCGCTCCGGCAGCAGCGGCGCCCATCGTGGTCAGCGCCCGCCTGCGGCTTATCCGAGCTTTCAGAACCCTGGACCAGTAGCTGTCGTTCATTTTTTCCTCCCCCGCTGGGACAGCGGTTGTCTTGCTCCCCGCGCAAACCGTGTTCCCGGATCAGGCGTCAAAGACGATGCCTGGGGCCGTCCATCAAGCTAACTCGTCGTTCTTTGACACATGACCTATGATACCAAGAAGTTGCGTATACGCATGAGACCCCAGACCGCGGCTACACTACTACTGCAGGCGCGCGGTTGCAAGCGGTTGCGAGTGAGCCAGTCACGGTGTTGTAATTCGACCGCGGGCACCGGTTTCGCTTGTGCAGACGAATTCGTCGCCCAGGCTAGGTCTCGGCGGCAGGCGACGAAGCCTGCGCAGGGGATGGTGAGTTGATCGAAGACCTGGCGGAGGAGGAGCGTATTCGAGCAACCGCGTTGCGTTACGCGGACCGCTTCCCCTGGTTGAGCGCGGAGCCCATCGAAGCCTACCTGAGCCTGCTGCATACGCTGCGCGTGCACATCGTGGCAGTCGAACGCTACCTCACAGTCCTGGGCCAGCCGAAGCCAATTTCCAGCGCACGACACACGGTGCTGCGGACTCTCTACCTCGCGGATGGTCACCGTCTCTCCCAGAACGAGATCACCCGGGAAATCGGTGTCAGCCCCAGCAATATCACCAACCTCGTCGATGTCCTCGAGCGTGATGGCATGGTTTCAAGGTCTATGAACCCGGGCGATCGACGCACGAACCACATTCAACTGACAGAAGCAGGCGTTGAGTTCTGTTCCGCCTTCATCCCCGCTGTTGCAGACTTCATGGCGACGATGTTCGAGGACCTGAGCGACAACGAGCTGGCTCAGTTCAAGACGATGCTCGGTCGAGTGCGCGATGGCATGAATCGACGCTATCTAACAGAACCGTCGCCTGAGGATGCCACGCGGACGCGCCGAGCCCCGTGATCCGCGCGACGATCGCGCTCGTCCATGGCAGGACTCCGGCGCGTTGCGCCCCGCCGAAAGCGACCGTCCCGCGGTCCCAGTGACGGCTGACGCTGGGGTAGCCGTCAGCGTCTCAGCAGGTCGAACGCCCTTCCCACCTGCCACGGCGTTCCGAGTGCCGGCAGAAGCCAGCGATCGACGCCGATGTAACCGGCCACCTTCCAATCCTGTCACATCCCGAAACACAGGACCTTGCGGCCCGAAGGGCCGGGCCTTCTTGGCCCAAATTTCTCCAACCCGGGCGCTCGGCTAGAATAGCCAAACGCTTTGACGCGCCAGCCAAGGAGTAACCCATGAAAGTCAGCCAGGCCATCGCCGATATCATGAAGCGCGAAGGCGTCCAGAACCTCTTCGCCTATCCCGTCAACCCGCTGATCGAAGCCTGCGCCGAGGTCGACATTCGCCCCATCATCGTGCGTCAGGAGCGCACCGGCGTACACATGGCAGACGCCGTCAGCCGCATGACCTCCGGTGACAACGTCGGCGTCTTCTGCATGCAGGGCGGCCCCGGCGTCGAGAACTCCTTCGGCGCCGTCGCGCAGGCTTACTCCGAGTGCGTGCCGCTGATCGTCATCCCCGGCGGCTCGGCGCGCGCCCAGAGCTGGGTACGGCCTGCCTTCAACGCCACGCTGAACTACCAGCACGTCACGAAGTGGTCCGAGCAGGTAACCACCGCCGCCGGCCTCGTCGCCTCGGTGCGCCGCGCCTTCACGCAGGCACGCAACGGCCGTCCCGGCCCCGTCCTCCTCGAAATCCCCGGCGACATGTGGAACGAGGAGGTCCCCGACTTCGAATACACGCCCACCAAGCGCGCGCTCTCGATGCCCGCCGCGGACGCTACGGACGCCGCCGCGCAAGCGCTCATCGACGCCGAACGGCCCGTGATCTACGCCGGCCAGGGCGTCCACTACGCCAGGGGCTGGGGCGAGCTGAGGGAGCTCGCCGACCTCCTTGAGGCGCCGGTCACCACCAGCCTCGAGGGCAAGAGCGCCTTTCCGGAGAACGACCCCCTGTCGCTCGGCTCCGGCGGCGTCGCGATGCCCGCCTCCGTCTTCCACCACGTCCAGGACGCCGACGTCATCTTTGGTGTCGGCGCCAGCTTCACCGCCACCGGCTTCGGTATCCGCTTCCCCACCGAGGGCAAGACGTTCATCCACAACACCGTCGACCCGATGGACATCAACAAGAACATCCCCACCGAGCACGCCCTGATCGGCGACTCGAAGCTGGCCCTCGCGGCCCTCGTCGGCGCCGTCAGCGACCGCCTCGGCGGCAAACCGCGCGGCCGCCGTGAGGAGGTCGTGTCGCGCATCAAGTCCCAGAAAGAGCCGTGGATGCAGGAGTGGATGCCGCGCCTGACCTCGGACGAGACGCCGCTGCAGTCGTACCGCGTCATCTGGGACCTGATGCACACCGTCGACGTCGCCAACACCGTGATCACGCACGACGCCGGCAGCCCGCGCGACGAGCTCTCGCCCTTCTGGGAGACGACCGAGCCGCTGAGCTACATCGGCTGGGGCAAGACGACGCAGCTCGGCTACGGGCTCGGCCTCGCCATGGGCGCCAAGATGGCCCACCCCGACAAGCTCTGCATCAACGTCTGGGGCGATGCCGCCATCGGCATGACCGGCATGGACTTCGAGACTGCGGTCCGCGCCCGCATCCCGATCCTCTCGATCCTGATGAACAACTTCTCGATGGCCATGGAAATCCCGGTGATGCAGCTATCGAAAGAGAAGTTCGACTCGACCGACATCTCCGGCAACTACGCCGCCTTCGCCACCGCCCTCGGCGGCTACGGCGAGCGCGTCACCGACCCCTCGGAGATCGTCCCGGCGATCAAGCGCGGCATCGCCGCCACCCAGGACGGCCGCCCCGCCATGCTCGAGTTCATCACCACCACCGAAAAGGTCTACTCCACCTTCCGCGCCGGCTACCACTAGCGGCTACGCCGGGACGGCTAGCCCCATTGCGAGCCAGTCGCCTAGCGACGGCGAAGCAACCTCGTCGCCCCGTCCTCACCCAACGCGCCATCGCGGCCCCGTCCCCGTCATCAGCCCCACTGCGAGCCAGTCGCCTAGCGACGGCGAAGCAACCCCGTCGCCCCGTCCTCACCCAACGCGCCATCGCGGCCCCATCCCCGTCATCAGCCCCATTGCGAGCCAGTCGCCTAGCGACGGCGAAGCAACCTCGTCGCCCCGTCCTCACCCAACGCCCGTCCCGTCACCAACGCCATTGCGACCCAGTCGCCTAGCGACGGCGAAGCAACCTCGTCGCCCCGTCCTTACCTAACGACCCGCTCCCCGTTCCTCCGCGTTATCACCCTCGAACCCTCCCGAACCTGCCGATAACTAATCGAGATGACAACCCCCCTCACGCACCGCCTGCGCGAGCACGATCCCCGCGCCGGCCGCCTCGCCTGGCGCGGCCTCCTCGGCCTCATGCTGCTCGTCGCCGTCTCCCACTTCGCCTGGGTCACCAACCACCACGTCGAGTGGCTCACCGCCTCCGGCGAGGACCGTTTCGAGGTCCCCGACTACGTCGCCTTCTACGCCGCCGGGCAGCTCGTCTGGCAAGGCGACGCGGATCAGGTCTACGACCTCGACGCCATCGCGGACATGGAACGAGACGTCTCCGGCTCCGGCTTCGAGGACAAGCTGACGCTGCCCTACTTCAACCCGCCCTTCGTCGCCATCCTCATCGCGCCGCTGTCCCTGCTCCCGGTCGCTGCCTTCGCCGCCGTCCTCTTCGCCGTCAACCTCGCCCTGCTCGTCGGCTGCGGCGTCGCGCTCCAGCGCCTCATCGGCCTCACGCAACGCGACCACGTCATCTTCTTCTGGCTCGCCTGGATCTCGACCCTGCCCGTCTGGAACGTCTACCTGCAGCACCAGCTCACGCTGTTCGTCGTCGCCGCCTGGCTCGGCTTCGTCTGGCTCCAGCTCCGCGGCCGCGAAGGCCTCAGTGGCGCCGCCCTGACCCTCGGCCTCGTCAAGCCGCCCCTGATCGCGCTCGCGGTCCTCTATCTCATCTACCGGCGCCAGTGGCGCGCCCTCGGCGCCTTCGCCGCCATCGCCGCCGCGCTGACGCTGCTCTCGATCGGCGTCGCCGGCCCGCACGTCCTCGGCGACTACCCCAGCTTCCTCATCGAAAGCACGCGGTGGGTCGAGACCAACGGCGTGCAGCCCTTCTACCTCTTCGGCCTGAACGGCCTCCTCGTCGACCTGCTGCAGGACCAGACGCCGCCGCACTGGCTGCTCTGGCCCCTCACCGCCGCCACCCTCGCCGCCGCGCTCTCAACCTGGCGCGCCGCGAAGATCCCCTCTGCCGGCGTAGCTGCAGGGTCTTCAGCCCTGCCCGAAGGCCGCCCGCGGCCAATTCCGGACCCCCTCTCTGCTCGCGAAGAGGGGGCAGGGGGAGAGGCCACCCTCCTCCCCCTCATGGCCGTCGCCCTCGTAGCCTCCGTGCTGATCAACCAGCACCTCTACCTCCACGACATGCTCCTCGTCAGCCT
>Ga0214471_10003182_pt1 | contig 12740 bp, 12 predicted proteins | sample RVTome_5_FD_207665 | JGI IMG/M metagenome (GOLD analysis project Ga0214471, IMG submission 207665) | Soil microbial communities from uranium-contaminated site in the Upper Colorado River Basin, Wyoming, United States - RVT142D155 | ecosystem: Environmental > Terrestrial > Soil > Contaminated >...
GGCAGCGCTCCAAGGTCTCGCCGACGCGTCGCAGAAGCCGCGGCGGCATCGCCCATTCGTCGCCCTGCAGATTGACCACGATCTCGTCCGCTTTCACGTTTAGCTTTCGGATAGCCTCAGCGATCCGGTCGGTACCGGAGGGATGGTGCGCGGCGGTCATGCATACCTCCGCTCCGAATGCTTCCGCCGCCGCGCGTATGCGCTCGTCATCGGTGGCGATCGTGACCCGCTCGGCGCCGCTCGTCCGCGCACTGTCATATACACGCTCGATCATCGTTTTGCCGGCAATGTCTGCCAGTGGTTTTCCCGGCAGGCGGCTTGACGCATAACGTGCGGGAATAATTACGTGCATGCGGGGCAGCGTTCGGATCGCGGGATGCTCGTGGCGAATCTCACCCGGCGGACCGTTAGCGCGGCAGCCCTTCTTCGGGCACTCGCCGCGCTTCGTCCTCGAGCATCACGGGAATATCGTCACGGATAGGATAGGCGAGTCGATCGGCGCGGCAAACGAGTTCCGATTTCGCTTTGTCGTAGATGAGCCGGCCTTTGCAAATCGGGCACACGAGAATGTCGAGCAGTTTGCTATCCATCATTTTCTCCGCAAACGTTGTTGCAGCCACTCGCCGAAACGCCGATCCATTTCGGCGCCGACCGCCAGGTACCAAACATTGTGATTCGCGAATCCGCGACATTTTACCGCATCTTTTTCGGTCATCACGACATCGGCGCCGTCGGCAAACTGGAGGTCCGAAGCGGCGAATGGATAATGATCGGGGAACGGATGTTCCTCCACCTCGATGCCCAGCGCGCGTAGCGAGGCGAAGAACCGCCTGGGATTGCCGATGCCGGCAAGCGCATGAACCCGGCGACCGCGAAAATCATCAAGAGGCGCCGTTTCCCTGGGATTCCGCACGCGCCGAAAGCCGGCGGGCGCCAAGCGCATCGACCATGCATCAGGCGCGCTTGCGCCGTTGAGCACGCGCGCGTCGACCGTTTGCAGGCGCGACCGGCACTCGCGCAACGGTCCTGCCGGCAGGCAGCGCCCGTTGCCGAGTCCGCGTTCGCCGTCGAGCACCGCGATTTCAACGTCGCGATGCAACCGGTAATGCTGCAAGCCGTCGTCCGCGACGATCACGTCACAACCTTGCGCCAATAGTTCCCGCACGCCGCGTGGGCGATCGGGATCGGCGACGACCGGAACACCGGCGCGGCGCGCGAGCATGGTCGGCTCATCGCCGACCGCGCGCGGATCGGAGTCCGGCGTGACCCGCTGCGGCCACCGTTGGGCACGGCCGCCGTAACCGCGTGAGACGATTCCGGGGCGCCAACCGCACGCCACCAGGAAGTCCGTGATCCATAGCACCAGCGGGGTCTTGCCGGTACCGCCGACCGTGATGTTGCCGACAACGACGACCGGCACGGGAAACGATTCGGCGCGGCACCATCCGCTACGGTACATGCGTCGGCGAACCGTCGCCACCGCGCAGTACATCGCTGCCAGCGGCGACAACAGGCGGCTCACCCAGGAATCGCGGTACCAGTGGCGCTCGATCCACATATCTTGGGGGACCCTGATTTATATGGCTTTCTGTCGCAAAGACGCGAAGACGCGAAGACGCAAAGAAGAGGTTTAGTTTACCCGAGTCTTTCTTTGCGCCTTTGCGTCTCTGCGGCAAACATTCATATTTTTTCGGACCGTCGCCGCGACGGCAGCGAACCGTTTAGGCGTCGACAAACTGCTGCCGATAAAGCGCGGCATAAATGCCGTTGCGCGCCAGCAATTCTTGATGAACACCCTGTTCCACGACCCGCCCTTGCGACAAGACGACAATGCGATTCGCGTGCTCCACCGTCGACAACCGATGGGCGATGACCAGCGTCGTGCGGCGCTCGCGCAGTACGCTCATCGCCTCCTGCACATACCGCTCGGATTCGGCATCGAGCGCCGACGTGGCCTCGTCCAAAATCAGTATCGGCGCATCCTTATAGAGCGCGCGCGCGATCGCGACCCGCTGGCGCTGACCGCCGGACAACAAGCTGCCGCGTTCGCCGACGCGCGTCTCCAAGCCTTCGGGAAACTGCCGCGCAAACTCGAGCACGTGCGCGACCCGCGCCGCCGCGTCGACGCGCGCATCATCGATCGGCTCGCGCGATCCATACACGATGTTATTGCGGATGGTGTCGTCGAACAGCATCGTATCTTGGCCGACGACCGCGATATGCCGCCGCAGGTCTGCCAGCGCGCAGTCGTTGATATCGACATCGTCGATCCAAATCGCGCCGTCGTCGACGCGATAAAAACGCGGCAGCAAACTCGCGATCGTCGTCTTGCCGCTGCCGGAGGCGCCGACGAGGGCCAACGTCTCGCCCGGCTCGACGGTAAAGCTCACGTTGTGCAACGCCGGCGCATCGCTCAACGGATAGCGAAAATTAGCGTTGCGATACTCGACGCGTCCGCGCACGTGCTCCAGCCGCGTGGCACCGGCATCCGGTTCGCGTGCTTGATCGAGCAAGCCGAAGACACTGGTGGCCGCGGCCAAGCCGGTTTGCACCAGCTCGTTGACCTTTGCCAGGTTCTTTCCCGGCGCCATCATCAAGATCATGGCGCTGATGAACGACGCGAAATCGCCGGCGCTGACGTCGCCAAAAGAAAACGCGGCATAAATCACCAGCGCCAGCGCACCGGAGGCGACCAGCTGTAACAAACTGATGCCGACCGCGGAAATCGCGCTTCGCCGCGTGGTTTCCTTGCGATTGCGTTCATTCGCGCGCCGAAACGTTTCAATCTCGAATCGTTGGGCCGTGAACGCTTTGACGATGCGCTGCCCGCCGATCGCTTCTTGCAGCACGTGCGAAATGTCGCCCATGCTGTTCTGGATCAGCACGCTCGTCTTTCGGAAGCGCCGGTTCATGATGCCGAGCACCCAGCTCGACACCGGCGTCAGCACCGCGAACAAAAGCGTCAGCTTCCAATTCAAGTACAGCATCCAGGCAGCAAGCGCGATGAGCGTCAGGCTGTCGCGCACGATCGTCAACACCGCGGCGGTAACGGCAGCGGCGATTTGCTCGACGTCGAATATCAACTTCGAAATCAGGCCGCCGGAAGAATTGGCGTCGAAAAACCCGCTTGGCAGGTGCACGAGCTGCGCAAACATGGCTTCCCGTAGATCGAACGTGACGCGCCGCCCGATCCAGTTGAGTCCGTACTGCGAGAGGAAATTTCCGAGCGCGCGCACGAAAAACAAACCGACGATGAGCGGCGGAATGTATTTCATCGTTGCCGGATCGCGCGCCACCAACCCGTTGTCGACCAACGGCTTCATGAGCGCGGCAAAACCCGCCGACGTCGCCGAGAGGATCGCCATGCCGGCGATCGCGGCGAGAAAAATCCACTTATACGGCCAAACGTAGCGCAGCAGACGCCGGTACTGCGTCACGGTGCCGGCAGCCACGTATGGCTCGTGGGCGGTCACGACCCGGAATCGGGCGCCGGTTTTTGCGTGGCGAAGGTGAGTCGCGTAATACCCAGGCGACCGGCGACGTCCATTACGCGCACCACGGCTTCGTGCGGCGTCTTCGCGTCCGCCTGGATGATCAGTAAGCGCTCCTTGTTGCCGCCGATTTCGCGCAGCAACGTGCTGCGCAACAGCTCGACGCTGTTGCTTAGCAGCTGCTGATCGTCGATGTAATATTGTCCGCGCGCATCGATGACCACGCGCAGCGCGTCGGGCGCCGGCGTCGCATCGACCGATGCTTCCGGCAGCCGAACTTGCAGTAGCGCCTGGCTGGAAAAACTCGTGGTCACAATGAGGAAGATCAACGTCATCAACAAAACATCGATCAGCGGAATCAAGTTGATCTCCGGCTCTTCGTCCGGTGTCGGTCGGAAATTCATGGCGCGCCTCAGTCCGGTTCGCGATTTCCCTGCAACACTTCGATCACGCGCAGCGCCTCCTGTTCCATATCGAGCAGCAGCTCGGTGACTTTGCCCCGAAAGAAACGGTAGAACATAACCGCCGGGATTGCCACGGTCAGGCCGGTCGCGGTCGCGACCAGCGCCTGCGAGATGCCGCCGGCGACGATCGACGGATCGCCGACGCCGCGGGTGCTGATGCCGGAAAACATCTCGATCATGCCGAGCACGGTGCCGAGCAGGCCGAGAAACGGCGCAATGGCCGCGATCGTGCCGAGCGTACGCAGGTAGCGCTCGAGCTCCGGCGCCGCGTGCCGGCCGGCATCTTCCACGGCTTCCTTGATGACTTCGCGGTTGTGGCGGCGATTTATCAGGCCCGCGGCGACCACCCGCCCGAGCGGCGAACTCCGCCGCACCAGGTCGATCTGCGATTCATCGAGTTCGTTACGTTCCAGCCATTGCCGCACTTGCGGCACCAAATTCGGCGGACAGACGTGCTTGCGCTGCAACGACCACAGCCGCTCGCCGATGATGGCGAGCGCCGCCACCGAGCACAGCATCAACGGCCACATGGCCAACCCGCCGGCCTTGATTAACTCGAACATGGATCGCCTCGAAAAAAAGTGCGGCTAATGTAACAGACGCTTCGAAAAGCTCAAGGCGCCGCCGGCGCGTGCCAGTATCGGCGATGACGCGCGCGAAACTCGCTCACATCGATGCCGTCCGCGCGCAAGAAGAACGTGATCGCGCCGCCGTTCGCCGAATCGTACTGCCGAATGCCGCGCGCGCGGTAGCGCTCGCGCACCGCCAGATGCGGATGGCGATAGCGATTTCGGTACCCGATCGGAAACACGACGTGCGCCGGTTGCACGGCGTCGATGAATTCCGCGCTTGACGATGTTTGGCTGCCGTGATGCGGCGCAACCAAAATCGTCGAAGGCAACCGATCGCGCACGCGTCGCAACAAACTTCGCTCGCCGGCCTTCTCGATATCCGCGGGCAGCAGAATACCTCCATGACGGCTGCGTACGTGCAACACACACGACGCGTCATTGCGTCGATCCGGCGCATCAACCGGATTGAGCACGGCGAAGTCCACCTCGTCCCAGCGCCACCGCATGCCGGCGCGACATGCCTCGCCGGTGACATTGAGCGCGCCGCTCACGACCTTTGTCACCGGCAGGTCGGCCATGACCGACGCCGCACCGCCGGCGTGATCGTTATCGCCGTGACTGATCAGCAATGTATCCACCCGTGCGATTCCGTTGGCGCGCAAGTACGGAACGACAACGCTACGACCCGCGTCGGAACGCGCGCTCCAGCGGGCGCCACTATCGAACACCAGTACGTGATGTTGCGTCCGAACCACCGCGGCCAAGCCCTGACCCACATCCAGCACCGTAAACCAAACTTCGTCGGCGAGCGGTGCCGGCGGCCGCACCACGAACATCGGCAGCAACCAAACGAATCCGATCGCCCGCCCCGGCCACCCGCGCGGTGCGAGCAAGATCGCGATGCCGAACAGCCCGCAAACGATCGCCCAACCGGGCGGTCGATGCTGCGCCCATTGCGCGTAGTCGATCGAACTCATCCGTTCGAGCAATTGCCACAATGCGTCGAGCAGTACGCCCGCAAGGAGAAACAAGAACGCCGCTACACTTTCCCAGCCGATACCGACCCCGAGCGCTCCCAACAACGTCAGTGGCACCACCAACAGATCGAACGTGGGAACGGCAACGAGATTGGCAAACGGCGCCACTAGCGAAACACGCTGAAACAACCACAGCGTGAGCGGCACCATGCCGATCGCGATTGCGAGTTGCAGGTAACCGAGCTTGCGCCAAAGCGACCACGCGGCACGCGCATCGTGTACGACATAGATAATCACCGCGACGGCGGCGAACGAAAGCCAGAATCCCGACGCCATGACCGCAAACGGATCGAACAACAGCACGCACAGCAGCGCGACCGCCAACAGTTGACTCGGCGGCATTCGACGGCGTAGCAGCACCGCGCCCATCGCCACCGTCAGCATGATCAGCGCGCGCTGCGTCGGAATCACGAAACCCGCGAGCGCGGCGTACGCCACGGCAGCAATCAAACCGCCGAGCGCACCGGCGAATTGGGCGGGCAGCCGCAACACGGTGACGCCGGGCAGCGACCACGCGTGGCGCACCAACCAAAAGAACACACCCGCGATCAAACTGATATGCAACCCCGAGATCGCCACCAAGTGCAGCGTGCCGGTGCGCCGCAACGTCTCCCACTGCGTGTCCGCAATGCCGCTGCCGTCGCCGTTGACCAGCGCCACGATCAATCCGGAATAGTCGTTGTCGCCGAGAATCGCGCGCATGCGGCGGCCAAGCCGATCGCGCAACCGATGAATATCGTAGAGCGCGCTTGCCGCGTCGATGCGCGCCGGCGGCGGCGCGCTGCGCACGTAACCGGTGGCGCGCAAGCGGTTACGAAACAAGAAAGCTTCGTAATCGAAACCACCCGGGTTCCGCAAGCCATGGGGACGCTTGAGTCTTACCGTGAGGCGCCATGCCTCGCCCGCACGCACGGCGATGTTCGAATCGGCGCTCAAGCGGATGTGCGTCGGCACGGACGCGGGCGCATCGTCGACACGCGCGCGCATGACGTCGAACGCGAAACGCGTCCCGTACTCCGTCGGTTGAGGCAAATCGGCGACGTAACCTTCGACGACGACGTCGCGCCCTTCCAGCGCCGGCGCCAGATGATCCTGCAAGATCAGATCGGCACGCCAGGTCGCCCAACCGGCGCCACCGATAAAGAAGGTCAAGAGCAACCAGCGTGGATGCCAGAGCGACAGGACTAACGCGGGGACGAGAAGCAGCGTCCAATAGAAGGACGGCAGCGCTGCGAGCTGCTGAACCGCCAGAATCCCCGCAAGAAACGCGATCGCCGCCGCGCGCACGAACGTGTGTCCTCCCGTTGTTTATTCTTATCGCCGCCGACTATACACCGCCGGGCGCGGCGGACAACGCGTATCCCACGCCGCGCGATCACGGCCGGCATGCGCGCCGGCGGCGTGCGACGCCTTGCTAGAAGGCGCAGCCGTCGGGCAGCGGCGCGTGCGTCGCGACCTCCGCGGCGAAACCGGGCGGCGGCGTGGCGACGGTGAAGCCGGATTTCACCGAACCCTTCGCCGCGGCGCCGCCGTAGCCGCCGGTGTTCATGTGTGCCCGCACCCAGACGGTTGTTTCCGGTTGAATCGCCACCGGCCCGCCCGAGCGTTCGAACGGCTGCTCATCGGTGTGGCTGTGCAATAACACACGCCGGTACAGCACTTTCCCGTCGCCGCTAACGACCTCCCACCAATCCGCATACTGCGCGCATCCTTTGTCCGGGCTTCGTACGGTAACGGAAAAATAATATCCGCCGGGCGATCCGCTCACCCGCACCTTGGTGACATCGGCATGCGGTCCACGCGCCTCCTTCGCCGCGATGGCGGCGGCGACCTCCGGTCGCTTCGACGGCACCGGCGCGGGCGCGTCCCGCGAGGGTTCGATCCTATCGGCACGTTCGCGCGCGGGCGCGGCCGGTTCGGCATCTTTTTTAAGTTTCGAAACGTCGCCCGGCGCGATCGCGCGACGCATGGCGGGTGCGGATTCGGAAATCGCGGACGGCTTCTCCTCGGCGACCGGCGGCGGCGCGGTCGCCGACTCCGGCGCGTTCGCGCGCCCGACAGCGGCACCTTCCTGCTCGATCACACCTTGTTGCGACATCTGCAGCACGATGCTCACGCTTAGAACGACGGTCGCGGCGATTGCGAACGGCACTGTCCAACGTTTTAGACGACGGCCGCGTGCGCTCGCTTCGTGTGCGGCCGCGCGAATCCGGGCGTCCATCGCCGCGGACGGCTGCTCGTTCCCCGCGGCGCGGTAAATTCGCGCCAGCGACGCCTCCTCGGCGGATCGGCCCGACGGGTTATTACCGGTGTCCGGTACTGCCATGGTCACTCCGAGATCGATTGGTTTCGGCGCCGAGGTCGAGGTCGGTCAGGCGACGACGCAGTTTCGCGACGGCATAGCGCACGCGGCTCTTCGCGGTTTCGAGGCTGACGTCGGTTGCCGCGGCGATTTCCTCCAACGACATTCCGCCTTCTTGGCGCAGCAAAAAAGCTTCGCGCTGGACTTCCGGTAATCCGGCCAACGCGTCGATCAGGCGCGCCGCGAGCCGCCGGCGTTCGAACGCGTTTTCCGGTTCGCGAAGCGGTTCGTCCGGCACCGCGGTCATCGCGTCGTCTTCCGGATCGCTCGAAACGGCGAACGCCGCCCCGCTCGCCGTCCGGCGATAGTGATCGACCAGGCGATTATGCGCCATCCGGTAAAGCCAGGTCGTGAATTTCGCGCGCCGCTGGTACCGGCTGCGCGCCCGGATCAAATTCATCCAGACGTCTTGAAACAATTCCTCGGCAACGGCGGCCGATCCGGCCATGCGCAAAAAGTAGCGAAACAGCGGCCCCCGATGGCGCGTGTACAAAACGTCGAACGCGGTCGCGTCGCCGTCGCGGTAGCGCTGCATCAGCTCTTCGTCGGAAGCGGTTTCATCCATACTGTAAACGCGCCGATACCGCTTCGAGGGTTAGGGAAGGTCTGATCTATTCCAGAAAATATGAATGCTTGCCGCAGAGACGGTCGCTCCCCGCGCATCCTGCGCTCGCGACATTCGTGCGTCCTGCACAGCACAAAGGCGCAAAGAATGACACGGGTAAACTAAACCTCTTCTTTGCGTCTTCGCGTCTTTGCGGCAGAAAGTCATATAAATCGGAGTCTCTCTTAGAAGAATCGACCGGTCTTTCAGATTAATTTCCGACGAACTGATTCTCACCGCGACGACGCAAAGAGCGCAAAGGATTGTTCGACAAATACCGAATTTTTCCTTGCGTTCTTTGGGTCTTTGCGGTGAAACACTTTGCTGGTTTCAAAGAAAACGCACTAATCGATCGCCCGCAACGTGCCGTCGTCGAGCCGCAGTACCCGGTCCATGCGCTTGGCGAGGTTGGGATCGTGCGTGGCGATGATGAAGCTGGTGTGCAGCTCGCGGTTGAGGTCGAGCATCAACTCGTAGACGGTTTGGGCGGTTTCGCGGTCGAGATTGCCGGTCGGTTCGTCCGCCAACACCACCAGCGGTTGCGTCACCATCGCGCGCGCGAGCGCGACGCGCTGACGTTCACCGCCCGAGAGCTCCGCGGGACGATGGCGCAGCCGGTCTTCGAGCCCGACCCGCGTCAACATTGCTTGCGCCCGGGCGAACGCTTCCGTGCTCGAGCCGCGCCGCACCAGCAGCGGCATCGCGACGTTCTCGAGCGCGCTGAATTCGGGTAACAGGTGATGAAACTGGTACACGAAACCGAGCGCGCGATTGCGGAACAATCCGCGCTCGGCATCCGACAGTCGGCCGATATCGGTACCGTCGATCTCCACCTGTCCCGCCGTCGGTTGATCGAGTCCGCCGAGCAGATGCAGCAGCGTGCTCTTGCCCGATCCCGACGCACCGACGAGCGCCACTTGCTCGCCGCGCAGCACTCGCAGATAAACGCCCTTCAATACCGCGACGTTGAAAACGCCTTCGTCGAACGTCTTGACCAGTCCGGTGGCGCGCAGGACATAGTCTTTCTCGTTCGCACTCATTCGTAGCGCAGCGCCACCGCCGGTTGCACTTTCGATGCGCGCCACGCGGGATACAGCGTCGACAGCAACGCCAGTATCAGCGAGGCGCCGGCAATAACGCCGACATCGGACCAATGCAGATCCGACGGCAACTCGCTGATGAGATACACGTCGGCCGCCAGGAACGTCGTATGCAGCACCCGTTCGAGCAGACTCACCAAGGTTTGCACGTTGTAAGCGAGCAGTACGCCGAAGGCCGTGCCGGCAAGCGTGCCGATAACGCCGATCAAGGCGCCCTGCACCATGAAGATTCCCAAGATTCCGCGCGGTTTTACTCCGAGCGTGCGCAGAATCGCGATGTCGGATTGCTTCTCGGTCACGATCACCACCAGCGTCGAAATCAAGTTGAACATCGCCACCGTGACGATCAGCAGCAGAATCACGAACATCACCGTCTTTTCCATTTGCAGCGCGCGAAAGAAGTTCGCATGTTCGCGCGTCCAGTCGCGCGCAATGTAGTCCGCGCCGATCCGGCTCGACAACTGACGCGCGACCCGCGGCGCGTCGTCGAGGTCGCCGAGCTTCAGGCGCACGCCGGTCACGTTGCCGTCGGTCAACTGGTACAGCTTGGCGGCGTCGTCCAGATGCACCAGGACCAAGCCGCTGTCGTACTCGTACATGTCGATGCGAAAGATGCCGACCACGGTGAAGCGCTTGAAACGCGGCAACAAACCGGCCGGCGTGGCCTGCGCCTGCGGTACCACCAGCGACACCAGCGAGCCGACGGCGAGATCGAGTTTCCATGCGAGCGCGGCGCCGACCACCACGCCGAATTCCCCGGGCTTGAGCGCGGCCAAACTGCCTTCGATCATCTTGTCGCCGATATCGGAAACTTCGCGCTCCTGTCGTGGAAGGACGCCGCGCACGAGCGCGCCGCTCACGGCCTTGCCGCGCGCCAACATGCCCTGGCCGAGAATGTAGGGAGCCGCGCCGACGACGTGCGCGTCTCCGCGGGCGCGTTCGGCGACACCGCGCCAGTCGCTCACCTGCCCGTCCAAACCGGCAATCGTGATATGCGACGCGACGCCGAGTATGCGCGAGCGCAGTTCCTTGCCGAACCCGTTCATGACCGATAGCACGGTAATTAACGCGGCGATGCCGAGCGTGATGCCGAGTATCGACACCAGCGATATAAAGGAGATGAAGTGATCGCGGCGCCGGGCGCGCACGTAGCGCAGGCCGACGAATAACTCAAGCGGGCGAATCATGGAGCGCCAATTAGATCACACAACGACCGGAAAGTTACACGACTAATTCGTCGCATCGTGCAACGGGATGACGGCAACACCCGCGCGATTCTCGACCTCGGTGCCAAGCGATTGCGATAGTCGTTGCAGCTCCGCGACGACCTCGTTGGCGTCTTGATCCTTTAAAAGGGTTGGCTGAAACACGACCTCGGTATTGAGCACGTTGATCGGATAAAGTTTCACCTCGCGCACGCGTCCGTTTCGAAACCGCAGTTCGGCGATCGCGCTGCGCACGGCGTCCGGGCTATAGGAACCGAATACGAAATTTCCCAAACTGTACAAGATAACGCCGTCGCGATAGCGCGCGGCGCCTTGCAACCTATGGGGATGGTGACCGAGCACGGCGGCGGCGCCGGCATCGATCGCGGCCCGCCCCAGCGTGATCTGATAATCGCGCGGCTCGGCGATACCTTCGCGGCCCCAATGAAAGGACACCAGCACGATGTCGGCGTTCCGCCTCGCCGCGGCAACATCGGCGCGCACATGATGTTCGTGCCCGAACGCGGTGCCCGGACGATCGGGTCCGGCCCAAAACTCCTCCGGGAACGTCAGCGAATACGCGAGCACCGCGACGCGCGCACCGGTGACGTCGATGATCGCCGGCCGCCGCGCGGCCGCGAGGTTGTCCCCGGCACCGGCGTGGCGTATGCCGGCTTGCGTCAACGCGCGCACCGTGTCGCGCAGACCCTCGAGCCCGTGATCCATGGAGTGGTTATTGGCGAGTGACAGCACGTTGAAGCCGGCGCGCGCCAACGCCGGCGCGACCAGCTGCGGCGGCGAGCGGAAAACGTATTGCTTGCCGGCGGCGGCACCGCGCTTCGTCAGCGGTCCTTCCAGATTTCCGAACACGACGTCACCGCGCCGTAGCACGCCGACGACACGCTCGAACGGATAGTCGTAGCCGAAGCGCGCGAGTTCCGGCGCGGCCGTGCCGCCGAGCATGATATCGCCGACGGCGACGACCGTGATGTCGCGCACCGCCGCCGCTTCATCGGCGAGCGCCGCGTCGGCACAGATCGCGGCGAGCATGGCGAGCACACATGCGCGCTCTTGGCCGCGCAAGATCGCGGACAGTCGACGGGAAAGGCACATCAGGGTTTGCGTTTTTGGACGTGCGCTCCGTGTGCGCGTCTGGCCAGGCGCTCGAGCGCCTGGCGCAGCGAAGGATCCGCGATCGATTCCGCGGTTTTTGCAACGACATCGGCGGCATGCGCCGATATCCGACTGGGCGCCGGCGGCGCGGCCGGCATGCGCGATGCGATCGGCTCGATCGGAGTCACTCGAAAGCGGATATCGCCGATATCGCGAAACGCGGGACTTTTTCGCAGCAGGCCGACCAGCGCCGGTTTCTCGTGACGCAGTCGGCTGGCCCAGGCCGGGGTGTGTACCTGCAAAAACAGCAAGCCGGCCACGTACCGCACCGGATGTACATGAGATCCGAGAGGTTCGGGAACACAGGCGTGCCACGCTTGCTGCAGCCGACAATCCTCGTCCACACGGGTGCTTAGCGCGCTTCGCAGGCGTTCCGGAAGGCAATTCGCCAGGCGTCTAGGTCCGCCATGACGGGCGGTCCGGGCCGTTCGCATAATTTGGACTAGACTTGTGGAAGCTCATGAACATTATCGTTATTCCGGAAGGTATTCGGAAGGGGACGGTGACGCCGCTCTCCCACCGCCACTTCCTCCTGATCGCCCTGCTGATCGGCGTGGTATTGCCGATCTTCTTCGGCATTCTCACCTATCGCATCCACGCGCTGCTCGATCGCTACGGCGGCGCCGAGGATCGCCTGGCGCACTATCGGGTGCAACTCGCCGCCCAGGCACGGGCGGTGGACGCCGCCAAAGCCGATGCCGCGACCAACTTAAATGCCCTCGCCCGCCGCTT
>Ga0214471_10003183_pt1 | contig 12740 bp, 8 predicted proteins | sample RVTome_5_FD_207665 | JGI IMG/M metagenome (GOLD analysis project Ga0214471, IMG submission 207665) | Soil microbial communities from uranium-contaminated site in the Upper Colorado River Basin, Wyoming, United States - RVT142D155 | ecosystem: Environmental > Terrestrial > Soil > Contaminated >...
CGAGCTGCCGGCCCTGCACCTGCTGATCGGCGTCACGGTGCTGGCGGTCGTCCTGGTGCTGGTCAGCATCCGGCGTCGGGGCTGGGTGCTGCCCGGCGCGGCGATCGCGATCCTCGTGCTGGGACGCGTGCTGCTGTCGGGGGCCTACCCGGCGGTCATCCAGCAGTTGCGGGTCGACCCGCAGGAACTCCAGCGCGAGACGCCCTTCATCGACCGCAACCGCGCGGCGACGATGCAGGCCTACGGGCTGGACGTCCCGCTGAACCGGTTCAGCCTGGCCAACACGTTCAGCGAGGGGGACATCGACGAGGAGGCGGCGACGCTGACCAACGTCCGCCTCTGGGACGAGAGCGTGCTGCGCACCACGTACGAGGAGCTCCAGTCGCTGCGGCCGTACTACAAGTTCGTCGACGTCGACGTCGACCGCTACGTCATCGACGACGAGGTCCGTCAGGTCGTGATGGCCACGCGCGAGCTGGACCCGACCGGGATCCCCGAGGGGTGGCAGCCCAACCAGCTCATCTTCACGCACTCGTTCGGCGTGGTGGCGTCGCGGGTCAACATCGCGGACGCGCAGGGTCAGCCGGTGTACCTCGCCAACGACATCCCCACGCGCGGGGCCGACGAGCTGGTGCCCGACACGCGGGCGGGGATCTACTTCGGGGAGTCGCCCGACCCCAGATACTCGATCGTGAACACCGCCCAGCCCGAGCTGGACTACGAGGATCCGGAGACCGGGGCGCAGCAGGAGATCCACTACGACGGCGACGGTGGTGTGCCGTTGGGCGGCGCCATGCGACGGGTCGCGTTCGGGCTTCGCTTCGCGGACCCCAACTTCATCCTCTCGGGGCTGCTGGAACCCGAGTCGCGGGTGATCTGGGACCGCGACGTGCGCTCGCGGGTCCGCCAGGTGGCCCCGTACCTCCAGCTCGACCGGGATCCGTACCCGGTGGTGATCGACGGCCGGATCCTGTGGATCCAGGACGCCTACACGACGTCGGGGATGTACCCGTACTCGCAGCGCATCCCCCAGTTCCTCGGGGCAGGGACGACCAACTACATCCGCAACAGCGTGAAGGCCGTGGTCGATGCCTACGACGGGTCGGTGACGCTGTACGTCGTGGATCCCGACGACCCGATCGCACAGACGTGGGCGCGCGCGTTCCCGGGCTCGTTCACCGCCATCTCCGAGGCATCCGACGACCTGAGGGCGCACTTCCGCTACCCCGAGGACATGTTCGTCGCGCAGACCTTCATCTATCGGCGCTACCACATCCCCGACACCGAGGCGTTCTACAACCAGGGTGACCTGTGGGACATCCCGCGCGACGCTCCCGCGCTGGCCAACAACGCCAACCTCAGCGAGGCCAACGCGCCGCTGAGCCCGTACTACCTGCTGATGCGCCTGCCGGGCGAGGAGGATGCGGAGTTCGCGCTGATCCAGCCGTACACGGCGAGCAACAAGCAGAACATGATCGCGTACCTGGTGGGGCGGTCGGACCCCGAGCACTACGGCCAGCTCGTCGCGTACCAGTTCCCGTCCACGCAGACGGTGCTGGGGCCACAGCAGGTGCAGGCGCGGATCGAGCAGGAATCCGACATCAGCGAGTTCATCACGCTGCGTGCCCGGGAGGGGTCGCGCGTGCTGCGGGGCAACCTGATCGTGCTGCCGATCGACGACTCGATCCTGTACATCGAGCCGCTGTTCATCCAGGGCGACCAGTCCGACATCCCGGAGCTGAGCAGGGTCGTGGTGGTGATGGGGGATCGCGTGGTGATGAACCGGACCCTGGCGGGCGCGATCGCCGCGCTCGTGGGGGCCGAGCCGCCGTCCGAGGAGTTGCCGCCCGACGACTCCGACAGCGACGACGACACCATCGCCGAGCTGCTCACCCGCATGGACCGCGCGTTCGACGCGGCGCAGGCTGCCCTGCTGGCGGGCGACCTCGGTGAGTACCAGGAGCAAATCGCCGAGGCCGAGCGCCTGCTGGCGCGCATCCTGCAGTTGCAGGGGTTGGAGCAGCCCGAGCCAGAGCCCGAGCCGAGTCCGGACGGCTCACCCGACCCGGAGGCGACGGAGTCCCCGGCGCAGGCCGCGTCCGGGGGCTGACCGCCAGGGCGCACGAGGCCGTTTGGGGCCGCCAGGCGACCTCGGTACCGTTAGGTCACCGCCGCGGGGTGGAGCAGCATGGTCAGCTCGCCGGGCTCATAACCCGGAGGTCGCAGGTTCAAATCCTGCCCCCGCTACGACGAAAACCCCCAGATTCGGGGGTTTTCCTCTTTCCATGGGTGCCGTATGGGTGCCGGAACTCCTCACGCATCGCGTTCCTCCTTGTTCTCATGGGTGCCATCGGGGCCGTCATGGGTGCCGAAGACCAGGTCGTCGAAGCTCGTCGAGGCGGCCTCGTCCATCCCGGGGATGAGGTGGGTGTAGGTGTCGACGGTGAACGCGTAGGAGTGGTGACCGAGCCGCTCCTGGACGACCTTGGGGTTCACGCCCGCCTTGCCGATCAGCAGCGTGGCGTGCGTGTGGCGCAGGTCCTGGAGCGGGCGGATCCGCGGTAGGCCGCTGGCCTCGATCAGCTCGCGGATAGTCTCGGTGACGTGGTCGGGGTGCCACCACAGCCCGTCGTCGCGGCAGAACACCAGGTCGTGGTCCTGCCAGTCCTTGGCGGCCATGCGCAGCTTGAGCTGCCGGCGTCGAAGGTCGGCCAGCTCCTGGGCCACGCGGGGCGCGTAGCGGATGGTGCGGTAGCCGTGCTGGGTCTTCGGGGCGTCCTTGAGCTTGGGCTTGCCGTCGACCACGACTAGGGCCTTGCGGATGGCCAGCATGCTGCGGTCGGTGTCGAGATCCTGCCAGCGCAGGCCCAGCAGCTCCGAGCGGCGCATCCCGGTGGACGCGGCCAGCAGCCACACCGGGAGGAAGTGGTGGTGCTCGATGTACGCGCCGAACGCCTGGACCTCCTCGGCCGTCCAGGTCTGGATCGCCTTCTTGCGCGCGTTCTTGGCGGCGGTCGCCGACGGCGGGTTGGCCCGGTCGCAGGGGTTGGTCTCGAGGTAGTCCCACCGCACCGCGTCCTCGAACGCGCGGTGCAGGACCACGTGGACCTCACGGACCGTCTTGACCGACAGCGGGCCCTCGCCGCGCAGGCGCCCGTTGTCGCGCACGTCGGCGTACAGCCAGTTGATCTTCGGCGGCTTGAGAGCGCCGAGCGGGATTTGCCCGATCCGCGGCACGATGTAGCGCTTGACGTTGCCCTCGTAGCCCTCCCAGGTGCTCTCCTCGATGGTCAGCCTCATCGCCGGGAGCCACTCGTCGGTGAGGAACTTGCCGACGGTGAGCTTGGACGGGTCGACGTAGCGGTCGTGGTCGACCTTGGCCAGCACCGTCCGGAGCGCGGTCTCGGCCTTCTTCTTGGTGTCGAAACCGCCCTTGCGTTTGCGGCGCCGCTTGCCGGTGGCGGCATCGACGCCCACGTCGACGATGTAGCACCAGGTGTAGGTGCTCTCGCCGCACTTGGGGCAGCAGGTCTGCCCCTCCTCGTACCGGGCGCGCCCGGGACATCGGGTGCAGCGCCGGAAGACCTGTCCCTTCATGGTTCTTCTCCCTGGATCGGGGCCGTCGGCGACGGCCTGACGGGGCTGCGTGGTGTGGCGGGGAAGCAGCGGACGGCGCAGCCGGTCCGTCCGCTGGCGTGCGGGGTCAGACCGCCGCGGCGGCCTCGAGCGGGGCGTCGGCGACCGGCTCGCTGTCCTCGTGCGACTCCACCGCGCACCCCAGGAGCGTGAGCAGGCGGGGCGTGGGGACGTACAGGCGCCCCGAGAGCCGGATGGTGGGCAACTCACCACGCTCCGCCGCGCGGTAGGCGCTGCTCCGGCTGAGCCCGAGGATCTGCCCAGCCTCCTCGATGCTCATCGTCACGGGCAGATCCTCGAGCCGCAGCATGGTTCCTCCTCGTTCCCGGCGTGGTCCCAACGGTCCCTCGCTGTTGCCACTCGTCCGTCATCGGATGAAGGGCGCGGTCACGCATGGAGCGTGACGCCGTCCGGGCGCCGGGGGGGGGGGCCAGTATACGCATACTTTACGATGACCCGGTGGTGTCACCGTCCTTTGGGGAGCTGCTTCCGCTCGGCACCATCATGCGGCCCCGGTGAGACCGCGATCGGCATCGAGGGGATGACCGCCGGCTGAATCCATGGGCACGATGGCGTGCACAGTCGGATGTCGCATGGCTCATGTAGCGTCATGCGGGCTGTCGGCATGACCAACAGCGGCGAATGCGAGAACCGACGTGGAACCTGGCGCGAGCGCAGGTGCGCTCCGGACCCGCCCCGATGCCCGACTGGCCGAGGCGGCCATCGGTTTTGCCGCGGTGACCCTGGGTCAGGTGGCCGCGTCGCGTGCAGAGATCGTGGTCGCGCCCACGGCCGTTGTGATGCTGACCGCGACGCTGCTCGTCGGGTCCGTAGTCGGCGCCACCGTGGCCTGGGCGTTGCGATCGAGGTGGCCGTCGGCGATCTTGACGTCCGCGGCCGCTGCCGCGTTGCTGCCCGCTTCGTTGTGGTTCGGTGCCAGCGATAGCACGCTCGCGTTCCTCGTTGCCGTCGTGGCGACGGCGGTGACGGCAGCCCAACTTCTGATGGCGGGCGTCGCGGTGGTAGGCCGAACCCTGTGGTCGACAGCCCAGCGTTGGCGTACTCGCCGCGGGTACCCGCCCCTGCAGATCGCCTCCTCGTCCTGGCTCGAGCGGTTACACCCCCAGGCGAGGACCGCTGTTGCCCTCGCGATGCCGTCCCTCATGGTCCTGGCCGTGTCGGTCTTCATCGACACGACACCACCTGACCAGCCTGGGCTGGTCGGGGTTATCGCGTCGGCTTCCGGAAGGTTGTGGGGGATCGCTGAGGGCCTGTCGGTCTCCGTCCTCGCCGGCTCGATCGTGCTGTTCGCTCAGCATCACGACCTCGGTGCGGCGTTGACTCCTGGGCATGACCGTGACGGCAACGGTCCGTGAGGCGAGCGGCCTCCGGCGAACATGCGCGAACACCGCCGCACGCGGCCACTGCAGGAGATCGCGCCAGGGTTGAGGGACTGGCTGGGCCCGGTCCCCGTCTTCTGTCAGGCGGCTCTGCCTTCGCAGGGGTCGTCCCACTCGTCGTGGACGGCGTCCTCGACCATCTGCGCGCCGAGCTGCTGGGCCGCGGAGGCATCGTGGTCGCGGGCGCGAGTCGCCAGGTCGTGCCACGGCTGGGCACCTTCCGGGATGTCCCAACGTGCCTCGATCGTGATGGCGTGCTCGTTGCCGGCCGCGCAGGTGTAGGTGTGGACGCCCTCGGCGATGGCGTGCATCGAGCCCTCGGTGCGGCGCTCCCAGACTCGCACGGCGATGCCCTCGAAGGGCGCGGCGAGTTGGTGGGTGACGCTGCGTGGCACGCGGCCCTCCCTGACGACCGCGCACCGTAGCGTGGGAGGGGGTGAAACCTCACCCGCTGTGATGGGTATGGCTCCCCCAGGAATCGTCGTGCCTCGCTCACCGCCCCTCGCGGCCGTTCGGTACCCACTGGACCCTCGCTCGGGTAGGTGACAGCCCAACCTCGACCCGGGTATGCCCGTGGCGGCGCCGGATGTGATGCTGTTCCGATGAAGGTTGTGGGTCGACCCCTTGGCCGAGTCGGAAGCAGCCTTGGGCGATACGTCGGGAACTGGTGTCCTTGGGCGGTCGGCGAGAGTCGAAGGCGGCGGCGCGTCCAGTGGGCAAGGAGTGCTCAGCTGGTCCCAGGAACCGTCGTGCACTCGCTGACGCTTCCGCCGTGGCTCGCGTTACGGTGCCAGATCTCGGAACTCGAGGTGCCCTCTCCTGACGTAGTGGTCGACGATCTCGGCCCAGTGCTCGTCGGCGTCCATGGCTGTGGCCTCCTTGGCCGCAGTCACGATCGTCTCCGCTTCACGTCGCCAGGCAACGTGTGACCAGCCGTCTCCGGCGGCCTTGAGCATCCGAACGAACGTTCGGGTCGCGGCGACCGGTTGTTCGTTGGCGATGACTGCGAGGCGCTTTGCGACCAGCCTGCCGGAGCGTGGTGCGCCAGCGAGCTGGACCGTTCGCTCGAGTGTTGGCAACGCCCAGTCGTCGGCGAGCTTGCCGGCTGCGAACGTGACGCCGAACGCCTGTGCCTCAAGTCGGTGTTCGGTCGGTGCTTCCTGGGCTATGTCAAGACGTTGCTCCCAGAGACGGCGGATGCGCTCGAGTATCGACGGGTCCACATCGCCTTCCGTGTTCGCCAGCCCACGCCCCACGAAGCTCAGGACCTCCCCACTCAACTCGTCGCCGGCTCGGGTGAAGAACCGCTCTACCACGGACAGGTCGGCGACCCCTCGCCAGTACAGCACCACCAGATGCTCACCGAGCTTGGCGTCGACCGATCGTCGGCCCAGTGTCCCAGCCTTAAGTTCAGTGGGAACCCGTTCCAGCGCCTCCTCGTACTGGGCTTCCAAGGCGTGGTACGAGGAGTCGTAGGCAGGACACCAGACCACGTAGGTCCCCCACGCTACGTCGGCCAGCTCGGAGTGCTGTGGGTACGGGAAGATCAGGTCGAGGCGTTCGGTCGTCCAGTCTCGGTCGATGAGTAGAAGCCAGGGCAGCCAGCGCCCGTAGACCGCTCGGACCGCGAACGATGGCTCGATCGAGGGGTCGAGGTGGCGTTGGAGCACGTCCGCGACTTCGGGCATCAGGTCCAACCCAGGCGTCACGTCTTCGCTTGCCGCCTCGAACGCGCGACGGCACCACAACGCGTACTCGAACACGGCGTGCATGGCGGTGCCGCGGTTGGTGTTGATGGAGAGCGTGAGGGGGTCCATGTTCTCACCTCCGTAGCGTTCCTCGTCGGACGGTGACGGGTCCGGGTCGTGGGTGAGGCGCTCTACGATCGCCCAGACATCGGTGCGGCGTTCGAACGGGAGGCGTCCCTCGTCGGTGGTGAGTCCTGTTCGCAGCAAGCTGGCGATCGCACCTCGACACCATCTCCAGCCTCGATCTTGTGCGCTGTCGTCCACACCCGTGTCGGGGTCGAACGGTTGCGATGATGCGTGCGCGGCGAGCTCAAGGGGGCCCTCCCAAGGGAACGCACGGCCTTCGGACAAGCCGTCTTCGAGCGCCTTGAAGTACGCGCGGAGGTAGTCGGGCATCAAGCCGATGAGTTGGTCTGCAGCTGCCGCGTAGTCGTGCGGACGCTCCTTAACCACGCGAGCGAAGGTTCCTGCCAATCCCTGGACAGAAGGACCGAACGGCCATCCTCCTGGCTTCTCAGGCCCCCACGAGCGCAGGAACGCGATCACCTGCGGCGGTGACCACGCGCGGATCTCCTCGACTGGGACCGGGCTTTCGTAGCCGCTTGAGACGCCGCCCGAGGACCATGCGGGGAGGTCCGGGTGCTCAGGGGGCCCGACCGTGTCCACGAGTTGGAGGTAGCGCGCAGCGTCGGTCTCCTCGAGGTAGTCGGAGACGAAGCTGTACCAGTCCCGCCGCCACGAGTCTGCGTAGAGTTCGACCTGGTGCTCTGTCGGTGCGCCTCCGCGCATCCGTTCGTGGAGTTCGCGGTAGCGCTGACGATCCGGTCCGGCTTCCACCCACTCCAGGAACGCCCGGCGCACCTGGTCGTCCGCATCTGAGAAGCGCCGACGTAGCAGCCCTGCGAGCTCGTGCCGCACACGCTGGTCATCACGAAGGCCAGGGTCGCCGACACGTTGCGTCACGATGTCGCGGCCGAAGTCTGACTCTTCAAGCACGTGAAGCGCCACCCGACGGTAAACCACCGAGCGCGACTCCAGGTTCTGCACAACATCTTCCAGCTCGGACTCACCGTGGGCGGCGAGGGACCTGGCGAGATCTCGGACCGCCGAGACAAGTACGTTGCGGACATCATCGTCGATGTTCTGCTCATGTTCTTCGATAGCGGGACGCCAGATGTGGGACGCGTCAGTGGCGTCTGATCCCTCCGTCCGACTACTCAGCCGTAGGGCATCGTCCAGCAGCTTGCAGAACACCTTCAACCCGACGTGACCTGCCTGATCCGCGACGGCCTCGTGCGTCTCTTCGATGATCCGTGCGTACAGCCAGTCCGAGATCCTGCCGACGGGTTCGGGCGGGAAGGGCCCCAGGGGCGAGTCGACGGTCATGTTCTCGGTCTGCCGGGGGTCGGGCTGCACCTCCAGCAAGGTCTCGAGCACTGCCAAGCCGTGGGCGATGTCCTTCGCTTCGAGCAACCGTACGGCGACCGCCGCACCCTCCTCCGCGAAGCTCTCGGGGTAGGGGCCTCGGAGCCAATCGTTGATCGTGGACGCCAGGCGCAGTAGTTCTTCGTCGGAGAGCGCCGCCGCGGCGTCCAGGAGGTGACGAGTCACCGTGGGGTTGTCGCTTCGGGGCAACGTCTCGAGGATGTCGCTCACGTCCCGTGGCGCCTCCGCAGCCATCCTTGCGAGGTAGCTCCCCTCGGGCCAGGGCGGGAACCGGACGTGGCCGGGCTGCTCGGCCGCAACGGGTTGTGGCGGTTCCGAGAAGAACCCCTTGTCCGCAAGGGCAGGCACCCACCGAGGGTTCTCGAGGCGGTCGAAGAAGTAGGCACGGTTCTCAGGGAGGGCGGCGTACGCGGCCGCCCGGTCGACCTCTTCATCGGTTGGCGGACTCCAGGATCTCATCTAGCGCATCCATGTTCTCGTAGCTGCGGTTGGTGATCACGAGTAGCGCTTCCTCGAACCTCGCGAAGCGATCAGCCAAGCGCTCCTCGTCTTCCCGCGTCGGCGGTTTCGCTCGTGTGTGGGCCCAGTCCACGCCCCATTCGCTGGCGTCCAGCCAGCCGTGTACGACGTACGCGGGCGTATCCCCACCGATCGCTTCGAACATCCGTCTCGCCTTCTCTCGGTGCGTCGCGCTAGCGGCCGCATGGGCGGTGACGAGGTCGCCCACGGCGTTGAAGAGGGACGCAGGTATCTCCACGCTCGGTGGCCCCGTCGCAGGCGGCTCGCGGTTCTCATCGACAGCGCGCAAGCCGTCCGCGTCGAAGCCAGCTTCGACCCACCGCCGGTGAACAACCTTGGAGAGGTCTGTGTACTCGGCGCGGGCCGGAACGATCTCGCCGGCGACCGCCTCGGGCAAGCGGTTCCGGATCTCCCGAACGGCATGCGCCACGAGGTGAACGCGTCCAGGGAACCCATCGGCTTCCAGGATTCGGAGGGCCGACTCGTACAGCGGCGCGAGCGGAGGTGCCGTACGACGCAGCCACGTCAGCAAGGCCGCACGCGCGGGATCCACGGAGAGGTGTGCATGTCCGGCTTCCGTGGGCCAGGTCGCGGGGTCCTTGACACCCAGCCCCCCAAGCGTTGGCGTGTCAGTGCCGTTGTCAGAGGCCGATGACACGCTCGACCCGATGGTTCGATCGGAGAACCGGGCCGGTCAATCCAGACTTGCACTTCTTACTGTAAGACATGTAAACTACTCTCGGTCGAGGCGGTCTCGGTGCCGCTCGGTCGCATGGTCACTGTAGAGGTGCAGACATGTTGCGCTTGAGTCAGCGCCCCCTGACCGGGAGCTCCCTGGACACGGAGCTCTTCGTGGATCGTGTGGAAGAGCTCGAGGCTGCACTACGAGGGCTTCGGTTCGGCTTGAACGCCGCGGTCGTCGGGCCATCTGGCTCGGGGCGTACGTCCTTCCTTCACCAGCTGCGGACTCGCCTGGACCGGCCGGCTGCGTACGTGGAAGGCCGGGCTTGGACCCAGCCACGGGAACTGGTGCTCGCGTTGCGCGCTGCGATGGGGGATGACCCACGCTTCGCGCCCAGGTACGAGAGCGTCGACGATGCCATAGAAGAACAGGCGATGGAGTTCCTCGGCATGCGTCGACTCGAGGATGCGCCGCCGCCTCTCACGGAGCGCGAAGTCGAGCGACTGGTGAACGCCGCAGCGGCGAACGAGAACAGGGAGCGTGTCGAGATCCTGTTCGTTGACGACCCGAATCCTCGTGCGATGCAGCTGCTGTTCGGTGCGTTCCGCGACACGCTGTGGACCATGGACCTGTTGTGGGTCGTGAGTGCGCGTGATGACCTTCGTTCGACCTTGCTTGCGCCACCGGCGAACGCGTTCTTCGGGACGGTCGTTGATCTCGGTCCGCTCCGTGACCAGGACGCCGTCGAAGTGCTACGTCGCCGGGCTGCACAGGACGAAGGCAGCGAAGCATCGGCACGACTCGAACAGCTGAGTGCTGAGATTGCGCACAGCATCACGCACCCCCAGCCGCGCCAGTTGATCGAGGCGGCTGCCGCGGCCCTCCAATCGCCGGAACCGCAGCGCGTGCTAGATGCCTTGACGAGTGCCCATGCGAAGGCGTCTGGACTGGGTCGGACAGAGGCGATGCTGTTCGAGGAGATGCGCCATCTTGGACCCGTCCACGCGGGCGATGAGCAGCTCCTCCAGCGCATGGGGCTCACACGCCCGCGTATCGTGCAGGCCCTGGGCACGCTGGAGGAGGAGGGGTTGGTCGTTGGCGAGCGCGAGGGTCGTCGGAAGATCTATCGCGTGACGGTGCCGTCGACGCACGAAACTCGAGGAGTCGACGCGTGAGCGCGGAGCTGCTCGCGGCCGCGTTGGAGTCGGGGGCCCTTGAGCCGACGCCGTCGGCTCACGAGCTGGCGGTGTTGCACCTGCCGTTCGACGACCTCCGCGGGGGCTCGCAGGTCGAGAGTCGCACGGCCGAGGCTCTCAAGCGCTGGGAGCGCGTGGCCCTCGTGGGACCGTCCGGGTGTGGGAAGTCCAGCGTGATCGCCCACATCACCCACTCGCAGGACTCGGGTCTAGCGGCCATACCCACGCCGGTGACCGGGCTGGAGCAGGACCAGGTGGCCGAGCCGGTCCACGTGGTGCGTCACCTGGTGGGCACCGTGCAACGGCTGGCCAGGACCCCGCCCAGGGCGGCTGTGCGGCTCAAGCACGTCGAGGTGACCGCGGGGCTGCCGTGGCTGGAAGCCGGCGTCGCCGCGGAGATCGATGAGCAGGCCCGTGAGGTGCCGAGCGATTTGGCCGGCGCGGCGGAGGTCCTCCAGCAGCTCCTCGACACCATCGCCGGCGACGATCTCGTGCCCGTTGTCGTGTTCGACGACACCGACCGCTGGCGGGCCGGGTTCGGGTTCGACGACCCGGTGTCGCTGCGCGAGTCGTTCTTCAACCGCACGCTGCGGTGGATGGCCGAGCAGATCGAGTGCGGCGTCGTCGTCGCCGCCCACGACAGCTACCTCGCCGACGGAGGCAGGTTCGACGCGGTGTCCGACCACGTCACGATCCCCGGGGTGGGAACGCTCGGCCACCTGACGCGGCTTCTCAACCACCGGCTCCGGGCGGCCGGGCTGTTCGATGCGACCGTCCCCGACATCATGGACGGCGAGGCACTCAAGACGCTGTACGACGTGTACGGCGATCGCGCGGAACGGTCGCTGCGCACCTCGCTCAGCATCCTGCGGCAGGCGAGCCAGGAAGCCCTCGACGCCGGACTCGAGCACGTCAACCGACACGTCTTGCTTGCAGCCGCCGCGGGCTGAGCGTCCGGCAGGCGAACGGCGCATCCCTTATGGTTGCAAGAATCGGACGAGCAGGATTTGACCCTGGTGGGGAGCTTCTTCGCCGAGATGCCTCAGCAGTCAGGTGCACCCAAGATTGAGAAAGATGGGGCGAGCACGGCCAGGCACAGTGTCGGATCGAACCGGTGTGAGGTGGCGGGTCCGCCGGAGCGAGGGGAGTCGATGATGAGCCCGATTCTTGTGAGATGCGGCAAGTTTCAACCTTCACCCCGAGCCGAGCGGTCCACTTCACGCACCGTCACGCGGCTCAGTCTGCTGCTGTGCCTAGTCGCGGCGTTGGTGGTCAACGTGGCCGGGTCGACGGTGGCATCCGCATCGCATGAGGGGCCAGCCATGGAAAGCCTGGGGCGGCTGGCCGTCGCGGTCAGCCCGGGGGGAGCCATCGACCCGCAGGGCGAGTTCGGCTACTTCCTCGGTTACGACTCGGACTCCGAGGAGGTCCAAGCCATCAAGGTCGACCTCGCGAGGTTCGAGATCGCAGACGTGCTCGTTCTCACTGTCTCGCCATACGGTGTTCGAGGCTCCGTTCTCCTGGACCCTGAGGCAACCCACGCCTACTACATCACGTGGCACGGGTCGTACAAGGTCGGACTTGACACGTTCACCGTCGAAGCAACTGGGGAACGGGGTGACATAGGGCTAATGGATCCGGCGGGCCGTTGGGCGTACGTCGGCCAAGACAAGTATGACCTCAGCAAGGTCGACCTGGAGACGATGGAGACGGTGGTCACTCTGTCCTCCATCCCGAACAAGCCAGGAGAGAAGGGTGGCCTCCCCAGCGGTGAGGCCAACCTCCGCAACGGAGTCGTCAGCCCGGACGGCCGGTACAGCTACTGGGCCTACGACCACACCACGTCGCGCGCAGACGGAACCCTTGAGAGTGAGGTTTTCGTTGTTCGTGTGGAGAACGAGCAGTTCGAGCCAGCGGGTCGCTCGGACTCCTTGACCGAATGCGGTCAGCTCCCAGTTCGCGAGTCGGCCGGTCTCGTGTACGGCTGGCGCGACGGGATGATCACGTTCGGGTGGTGTGAGGGCCGGAGTATCGATGTACAGAACCTGGAGTGGAGCGCTGATCGAGATGGGGTGCACGGCCATCTCGCCCTCGACCCCGAGGGTCCGCTCTA
>Ga0214471_10003185_pt1 | contig 12738 bp, 8 predicted proteins | sample RVTome_5_FD_207665 | JGI IMG/M metagenome (GOLD analysis project Ga0214471, IMG submission 207665) | Soil microbial communities from uranium-contaminated site in the Upper Colorado River Basin, Wyoming, United States - RVT142D155 | ecosystem: Environmental > Terrestrial > Soil > Contaminated >...
TTTTCCCGATCTTTTCTAATGACACCTTTGCTGTCCACCATGACCATGTTTTCCCGTTTTGCACCAAAAGCCTGATACAATCTCGAACACGAAATAGCTGCTGCGCCTGCACCGCTTATAACAATATTGACTTTGTCTATTTTCTTTTTGGAGATTTCCAAAGCATTCAGTAGAGCTGCCGCCGAGATAATAGCTGTCCCATGTTGGTCATCGTGCATGACCGGAATATCCAGTTCTTCTTTTAGACGGCGCTCAATTTCAAAAGCTTCTGGAGCTTTGATGTCCTCAAGATTTATGCCCCCAAAAGTTGGTGCAATATTTTTGACCGTTTCAATAAACGCATCTACATTTTGAGTATTGACTTCTATATCAAAAACATCGATATCCGCAAATATTTTGAAGAGCAACCCTTTTCCTTCCATGACGGGTTTAGAGGCTTCAGGTCCAATATTTCCAAGGCCAAGAACCGCTGTACCATTCGTTATTACCGCAACCAGATTCCCTTTAGTAGTATATTTATAGACATTGTTCACATCTTTTGCAATTTCCAGGCACGGTTCGGCTACGCCGGGGGAATAGGCCAATGACAAATCTCTTTGCGTGGCATATTTTTTGGTTGGAACTACTTGTATTTTACCGGGAGTTGGTTTGGCGTGGTATATTAGGGCTTCACGACGTTTACTTTTCTTACTCATAAAAAAGTTGATTAATCTGAATTAACAAAGGTACGTGTTTTGGGAGAATGGAGCGCAGAAAAATGAAAAATAGAATGGTCTCTTTCCAATAAAAAACCCAAACAAATATCAAGCTTTCAAAAATTGAATATTGCGTTTTAATCCTGAAAACTTAGTGCGCTTTACCGCCGAATCTTTAAAGACCTTTTTGAAGGTGTCTTCAGTAATCTCCTCCCAATCCTTTTTGGTCATTGCCAATAACTCTGGATGCGGATTAAATAAGGGTTCCCGATGTGGTTTAGAGAATCGATTCCACGGGCACACGTCCTGACACACATCACAACCAAACATCCAATCATCAAGTTTGCCTTTAAGTTCTGTGGGGATATTTTCTTTGAGTTCAATGGTGAAATACGAAATACATTTACTTCCATCCACAACATAAGGTTCTACAATAGCTTGAGTTGGACAGGCTTCTATACAAGCTGTACAGGAACCACAATGGTCTGTTGTTGGCAAATCATAATCCAAGTCCAAGTCCACAATGAGTTCTGCAATAAAATAGAAGGAACCCATTTGCTGCGTCAATAAATTGGTATGTTTCCCCATCCAACCCAAACCAGATTTGGCTGCCCAAGCTTTGTCGAGAACAGGAGCCGAATCCACAAACGCCCGCCCATTAACCTCGCCAATTTCTTGCTGAATAAATTCCAAAAGTTGTTTCAGTTTGTTTTTAATTACAAAATGATAGTCAATACCATAAGCGTACTTGCTTATTTTAGGAGCTGTTTTATCTTTCTGTTCTTCTGAAGGATAATAATTAAGCAATAAGGAAATCACACTTTTGGAGCCTTCAACCAGTTTGGTTGGATCGAGGCGTTTGTCAAAATGGTTTTCCATATAGTGCATTTTGCCGTGCATGTTATTGCTCAACCATTTTTCGAGCCTTGGTGCTTCTTCTTCCAAAAATTGGGCCTTGCTAATGCCACAAGACAAAAAACCGAGGCGTTTGGCTTCGGTTTTGATAAGGTTAGCCCTCTCTCTAGCTCTCTCCCCAAGGGAGAGAGAACTCAGCTTGCTTTTACTCTTGTTATCCATATTTACTTTATCCCTATATTAAAGGAATTATCAGTAAAAGTACCCTTTGGGGATTTAGGGGAACAACCCCCCTTGAATGCCTCCCTTAATCTTTCCAAGATGTTTATAAGCCAGTTCGGTGACCTCACGCCCCCGGGGAGTACGCATGATAAATCCCTGTTGTATTAAAAAAGGCTCATACACTTCTTCAATGGTTTCGGCACTTTCGCTCACTGCTGTCGCAATGGTTGTAATTCCAACAGGACCGCCTTTGAACTTTTCAATTATGGTCGTTAAAATTTTATTGTCCATTTCGTCCAACCCATGTGCATCTACATTGAGTGCTTGCAGAGCAAACTTTGCAATTTTTATATCAATATTTCCATTGCCCTTTATTTGGGCAAAATCCCTGACACGTCTTAATAGTGCATTGGCTATTCTTGGAGTTCCTCTACTTCGACCAGCAATTTCAACTGCAGCTTCCATAGAAATGGGAACGTTTAGAATGGATGCGCTACGCTGTACAATTGTCGTCAACAATTCCGTATTATAATATTGTAGCCTACTTTGAATGCCGAAACGGGCACGCATTGGAGCAGTCAATAATCCTGAACGCGTTGTTGCCCCTATCAAAGTAAATGGATTTAAATTAATCTGGACCGTTCGCGCATTAGGGCCAGACTCAATCATGATATCAATTTTGTAATCCTCCATTGCGGAATACAAGTATTCTTCAACAATGGGACTCAGTCGGTGGATTTCATCAATAAACAAAACATCCCGTTCTTCAAGATTGGTCAGTAAACCAGCCAAATCTCCTGGCTTATCCAAAACTGGTCCTGAAGTTACCTTAATGCTTACATTCAGTTCATTCGCCAAAATATGGGCCAAGGTCGTTTTGCCCAATCCTGGTGGTCCATGAAACAAGGTATGGTCCAAAGCTTCGTCCCGTTGATTTGCTGCCTGTACAAAAACTTGAAGGTTTTCCAAAACCTGATCCTGACCTGTAAAATCCTCAAAGGAAAGTGGCCTTAATTTTTTCTCAACATCAAGTTCTTCAGGAGAAAAGTTTTCTTTGGTAGGGTCAAGATTGTTGTTCATATTCATTTCCCACGGAAGTGGGAATCTTATTAAAATATTATTAGCAATTCCTTTATGGATTCATTCCTGATAGCTTTGGGATTGCCAGAAATGACAAATTAAGTTCAAACCAAGCAGCAAATATAAAGAAAAAGCCTTTCTGTTTTAAGGAAAGGCCGTTTTATATCTATTGTGAGATCCCCGCTTTCGCGAGGATTTTAATGCTGAAGTTCTTCTTCTCCCTCTTTCAATGGCACGTTTTGAGGCACAAAATCGTCATCATGTCCCGGTTTACTGTAATCGTATGCCCAACGGTGAACATGCGGAATCTCTCCTTCCCAGTTTCCATGGATATGCTCTATAGGAGCAGTCCATTCCAAAGTATTTGATCTCCAAGGGTTTTGAACGGTTTTCTTTCCATAGAACATACTGTGCACAAAATTATAGATAAACACCAATTGAAAGGCTATTCCAACTATGGCGAAAATTGAAATGACCACGTTCGCATCTGCTAAATCATCAAACAAAGGAAAATTGGAATTGGTATAATAACGCCTTGGCAGGCCTGCCATTCCTATAAAATGCATTGGAAAGAATACACCATAGGCACAAATTGCCGTCACCCAAAAATGCAGATAGCCCAAATTTTTGTTGAGCATACGCTTAAACAATTTAGGATACCAATGATAAATTCCCGCAAACATACCATAAAGAGCGGAAATTCCCATTACCAAATGAAAGTGGGCTACCACAAAATAAGTGTCATGGACATTGATATCCAAAGCACTGTCCCCAAGGATAATACCTGTTAGACCACCAGTAATAAATGTTGATACCAATCCAATGGAAAACAACATGGCGGGATTGAGTTGCAGGTTTCCTTTCCATAAAGTTGTAATATAATTAAATGCTTTAACCGCAGATGGAATAGCAATCAATAAGGTGGTAAAAGTAAATACGGATCCCAAAAATGGATTCATTCCTGAAATAAACATGTGATGTCCCCAAACGATGGTTGATAAAAAGGCAATCGCCAAAATTGACGCTACCATGGCACGGTAGCCAAAAATAGGTTTACGTGAGTTTGTAGCTATAATCTCGGACGTGATTCCCAAAGCTGGTAATATCACAATATATACTTCAGGATGTCCTAAAAACCAGAATAAATGTTCAAACAATACTGGCGAACCTCCTTGATAGTGCAGTACTTCACCCTGAATAAAAATATCTGATAAGTAAAACGATGTGCCAAAGCTTCTATCCATAATCAACAACAACGCTGCCGATAATAATACAGGGAATGAGACAACCCCAATAATTGCTGTAACGAAAAATGCCCAAATCGTAAGTGGAAGCCTTGTCATGGACATTCCTTTTGTACGTAAGTTAATGACCGTAACAATATAGTTTAATGCTCCCAATAGAGAGGACGCAATAAATATGGCCATAGATACCAACCATAAGGTCATACCTGCTCCAGAACCACTTTGGGCCATTGGCAATGCACTCAATGGAGGATATATGGTCCATCCTGCAGCAGCAGGTCCCGCTTCAACAAAAAAGGACAATACCATAATGACGCTTGAAACAAAAAACAACCAATAGGATACCATATTCAGAAATCCAGATGCCATATCCCTTGCGCCACATTGCAATGGAATTAATAGGTTACTGAAGGTTCCACTCAAACCGGCAGTAAGTACAAAGAACACCATTATCGTCCCGTGTATTGTTATCAGTGCCAAATAGATGTCGGCATCCATAACGCCATCTGGGGCCCACTTACCAAGCAATGCCTTAAAAATTACATTAGGTTCTTCTGGCCATGCAATTTGCATACGCATCATTAAAGACATCGTAACGCCAATGATTCCCATGATAGTACCCGTAATGAGATACTGTTTAGCAATCATTTTATGGTCTTGGCTAAAAATGTATTTGGTTACAAAGGTTTCTTTGTGATGATGTCCGTGATCGTCGTGTGCGTGAGTATCTGCGTGTGCTGACATAATCTTATATCGTTTTTTAATCTTTTTTAGTTAGTTAAAGAATTTTTGAATGTTTTTTGTTCTTGTATCCAAGCATCAAATTCTTCTTGGGTTTCCACTATTATTTTCATTTGCATATTATAGTGTGACTTCCCACATATTTTGTTGCATAACAATAAATAGTCAAACTCATATCTTAATTCTTGTCCTTTGGCCTCAATTTCTACACTATTTTCCAATCTAATTTTATTGATGTTCGCCACTTTTTCAATGATATCAGGGTTTAGACGCATTTCGGCGGTCGTAACGGTTGGGGTAAAACCAAATTGGGTCACCATTCCAGGCACACAGTTCATTTGTGCCCTAAAATGTGGCATATAGGCGGAATGCAACACATCTTGTGAGCGCATTTTAAATAAAATTGGTCGACCTACAGGTAAGTGAAGCTCTTTGGTAATGACATCGTCTTGGGCATTTGGGTCAGATTCATCCAATCCAAGAACATTGGCTTTGTCAATATCTATTAATCTTACGTTTGCCAATCCTAAAACATTGTCTCCCCCTGAATAGCGTGCAGTCCAATTAAATTGTTGGGCGTAAAGTTCAATGACCATAGGGTCTTCGCTTTCATCAACATTCATGATGCTGGTCCATGTGAAGAGCCCATAAATAATTAAACCAGCCAAAACAATTACTGGAATAATGGTCCATATAGCTTCTAAAGTATTATTGTCAGCATAAAACAAGGCCTTTTTGCCTTTTTCACCTTTATATTTGAATGCAAAATAATGCAATAAAAACTGCGTAATGGTTTGCACAATAAAAATGATGACCATTGAAACGATCATCAAATTGTCCAATTGTTGACCATGTTCCGATGCTGAGTTGGACATTAAAGGCAAATCACCCAAATACCAAAAACTTGCTATGGTTATGGCATAAATGAAGATCAAGAAACCAATCATCATATAGCCATTAAACCTATTGTCCTTATCTGTAGCAACTCCAGGATTTGCAATTGACACTTGAGCCAAATCAAATATTTTTACCATTTGCCAAATTGCAATAGCTATAAATAGTACTATTATAATTGTTAAAAAAGCAGTCATTGTTGTTTCTCTTCGTTAATTAATTGTATTAATAATGGAACTGTTCACTTTCTTTAATAAATGGATTTCGTTTTGCAAGCAACGGTGCTTTTGTTAACGCTGTAAATACTATAAAAATGAACAATCCGGCAAACAATAGTATTGAACTTATTTCTGGAATCCCTATAAACCATCGGTCTCCCACTGTTGCAGGCATAATCATATTGAATACATCTATATAATGGCCAGCTAATATCACAAGGCCGGCCATTACCACAAACCATGGTATCCGTTTATAATCTGCATTCATCAATATCAATAATGGAAATACAAAATTCATAACTACCATACCAAGGAATGGCAATTTATAATCTTCAAAACGTGTCACAAAATAGGTGACCTCTTCTGGGATATTGGAATACCAGATCAGCATAAATTGTGAGAACCATAGATAGGTCCAGAAAATACTGAATGCAAACATGAATTTTGCCAAATCATGCAAATGATTTTCATTAACGTACTCTAAATATCCTCTGGTCTTTAAATACATTGTAATCATGGCGATTACTGTAATTCCGCTCACAAACATGCTGGCAAATACATACCATCCAAACAATGTGCTAAACCAATGCGGGTCAACACTCATCACCCAGTCCCAAGACATCATAGATTCCGTATAGATATAAAACACCAAAAATGCAGCTGAGATACGAAAGGTTTTTTTAAAATTTTTATTATCGTCAGCAGTATCTTGAGCAATAGAAAATTTACGTGAATAATAGCGGTACAAACTCCAACCTCCAATGAAAATTAACCCACGAACAATAAATCCCGTCATATTCAAGAATCCGGATTTACCTTGGATGAGCTTGTCATGTGCCACAACCTCTGGATCCATCCAAACAAATAAATTATAATGGCCAATCGTTCCTGATGCCACTGCAATCCCTAAAACTATTAATGCTCCGGGTAGCAGGTAAGCAGTAATTCCTTCCATAACTCTAAACAACAATGGGGACCATCCTGCTTGAGCAGCCCATTGAACGGCATAAAAAGCCAAAACCCCCAGGGCAATCATCATAAAAAAGAATGCTGCAACATATAGTGCAGACCAAGGCTTATTAGCCAACTGATGTCGTACATGTTCTACATGCTTTGTATGCTCATCAACATGTGAATCTACAGTTCCTTCATGAGATTCTTCTGAATGCATCTCATTTGTTTGTTCGTTATTAGAAGCTCCTTCATGAGTCGTGGCTTCTTCTACATGACCTCCACCATGTGATGATTCTGCTGAAAGCATAGCCTCAACTTCTTCAAAAGATTTATGAGATGTCATAAAACCATATCCAACACCCAATAGTCCCAAAACCATTAGAATGATAGAAAATGTCTTTAATTTATTTGAAAATGTGTACATATCTATATATAATCTTAATCTATCTTACTTTTCTAAATCGGCCTTTAGCTTTAGCACATAAGCTACAACTTGCCAACGTTCTTCTTCTTCAAGCTGGTTTGCATACGAACCCATGGCATTTTTACCATAATATATGGTGTGGTAAATACCTCCTTCAGTTATCGCCCTTCCTACATCGTCATAACTAGGAACTCCCAATATCTTCTCCCTTTTTACTAAATTTCCTTGTCCATCTCCCTTAACACCATGACAAATAGCACAATAAATTGAATATAGTGGGCCACCTTTTGCTAAATCTACTTGTGTAGAATCCAAACGGCTTGTAAGCGTTGTTTTTGCCAGTTCAAATCCTTCAATTGTATTGTCAAACTCAAAAGGTTTAAACCCTCTAGGTATTGAACCTTCAGCAGGTATTAAGGCAACGGCATCATTTGGAAACATACTGGATTCGCTATACGTTTCATATCCTACAGGTTCATACATATTGGGCATAAATTGATAGTTTGGCCTGGTGTCTTTTTTACAAGACACGATACTCCCAAACATCATTGCCAAAATTGTTATTTTAATTAAGCTCTTCATACTATTATATTAATGCGCTTTATCAATTACATTTATTTCAACAGCTCCAGTTTCTTTTAATAATTCGGATAATTCCTTTTCATTATTGTGAACTGCTATTGCCATTAAAAAATGGTCGTCGGTCGTTCTTAAATCTGGATTTTCTGCTTTTTTAAACGGCCACATTCTACTACGTAAATAAAAAGTGATGACCATTAAATGGGCGGCGAAAAAAACGGTCATTTCAAACATAATGGGTACAAAAGCTGGCATGTTTTCCAAATAACTAAAACTAGGTTTTCCTCCAATATTTTGAGGCCAATCTGTAATCATTGTAAAATTCATCATTACGATTGCGACTATTAAACCAAGGCATCCAAACATGAAAGATGCAATCGCAATTCTTGTTGGTGCCAAACCCATTGCTTTGTCCAGTCCGTGTACCGGAAAAGGGGTATATATTTCTTCAATATGATGTTTTTCAGCTTTAACTTTTTTAACAGCGGCCAATAAAACCTCATCATCCGTATAAATAGCGTGAATTACTTTTGAAGCTTCCATATGCTACTTTTCTTTTTTTGTATTTTTAACTTTACTACTGGAAGTCCTTTCATCTGCTCCCGTACCCACTAAACTATCTCCCCGTTCCCTTATCTTTTTATAGCTTTCGCCAGAACTTTTTAAAATGGTTTTCACCTCGGCTTGCGCAATCACTGGGAATGTCCTGGCATACAATAAAAATAGGACGAAGAAGAACCCTACAGTTCCAATGAAAATTCCAATGTCCACAAATGTAGGTGAGAACATGGTCCAAGATGATGGTAAATAATCTCTATGCAATGAAGTCACGATGATTACAAATCGCTCAAACCACATTCCGATATTTACAACAATTGAAATGGCGAATGAGAACATAATGCTAGTCCGTAATTTTTTAAACCACATGAACTGAGGGGAAAACACATTACAGCTCATCATCGCCCAATAAGCCCACCAATATGGCCCTGTTGCTCTGTTTAAAAATGCATATTGTTCATATTCTACTCCAGAATACCATGCTATAAATAACTCGGTGATATAAGCCACGCCTACGATAGAGCCCGTTATCATAATAACGATGTTCATCAATTCAATGTGCTGTACGGTGATGTAGGCTTCAAGGCTACATACTTTTCTCATGATGATAAGAAGCGTATTTACCATGGCAAAACCCGAAAACACCGCTCCTGCAACAAAGTATGGCGGGAATATCGTGGTATGCCACCCTGGAATAACTGAAGTTGCGAAGTCAAAGGATACTATGGTATGCACTGAAAGCACAAGTGGTGTTGCCAAACCTGCCAGTACCAAGGATACTTCTTCAAAACGTTGCCAATCTTTGGCTCGCCCACTCCATCCAAAACTCAATAAAGAATATATTTTCTTTTGGAAAGGCTTTATGGCTCTATCGCGGATCATAGCGAAATCTGGCAATAAACCTGTCCACCAGAATACCAAGGATACCGAAAGATAAGTCGAAATGGCAAACACGTCCCAAAGCAAAGGTGAATTAAAGTTTACCCATAACGATCCGAATTGATTTGGTATAGGCAAAACCCAATATCCCAACCATGGACGGCCCATGTGAATAATTGGAAACAGTCCCGCTTGAATTACTGAAAAAATGGTCATGGCTTCCGCAGAGCGGTTAACCCCCATTCTCCATTTTTGACGGAATAGTAACAATACGGCAGAAATCAGTGTTCCTGCGTGACCAATCCCTACCCACCATACAAAGTTGGTAATATCCCAGGCCCAACCGACGGTTTTATTTAATCCCCAAGTTCCAATCCCCGTTGAAATAGTGTATATAATACACCCTATTCCCCAAAGGAAAGCCGCTAATGCTATAGTGAATACAATCCACCAAGATTTGTTTGCTTTTCCTTCAACAGGTGCTGCCACATCTACCGATACATCGTGATATGATTTTTCTCCTGCAATTAAGGGTCTTCTAATAGGTGCTTCGTAATGAGACGCCATAATCCTTTATAATTGTTTCTTAATTAATTTATGCTTCAGTTGTATTTCTCACCTTTGTTTGGTACATCACGTTAGGTTTTGTCCCAACGCTTTCCAACAAGTGGTACATACGATTATCTTCTAAAAGTTTTGCAACTTTACTTTCTTTATCATTGCCATCCCCAAAAACCATCGCACCATTGCTACAAGCCAAAGAACAAGCAGTTTGGAATTCACCATCTTTTACTTCTCGTCCATCACGTTTTGCATCCAAAATGGTCTTTTGTGTTTTTTGGATACACAATGAACATTTTTCCATCACACCACGAGAACGCACCACAACATCTGGGTTTAATACCATTCGGCCTAAATCATCATTCATGTGGTAATCAAACTCATCATTTTGAGCATACAAGAACCAGTTGAAACGGCGTACTTTATATGGGCAGTTATTCGCACAATAACGTGTCCCAACACAACGGTTGTATGCCATATGGTTTTGACCTTGCCGACTATGTGATGTTGCTGCCACTGGGCAAACCGTTTCACATGGTGCATGATTACAATGTTGGCACATTACTGGTTGGAATGCAACTTGAGGATTATCGGCTGCAGATTCCATTGAAATTAATGTACTCTTAATGCCAATGTCTCCTATCAAACCATCTGCTGAAGCCTTCTTTTCATTATCTCCACCAAAAGTGTCTTCAGATGAATAATATCTATCAATACGCAACCAATGCATATCACGGCTACGACGTACTTCAGATTTTCCTACTACTGGAACATTATTCTCTGAATGGCAAGCTATAACGCAAGCACCACATCCTGTACAGGCATTTAAATCTATGGATAGATTAAAGTGATGTCCAATAGAATGATCAAATTCATCCCAAAGATTGGCATCTGGTGAAGTAACCGGAATTTCTTCATGGTTAAAAGAAACTTTAGGAATCTTGTTCCATCCATGTTCTTCATCTTCTTTATCGTAGGTGTTAAAAATTTCCAAGGTCGTTTCCTTAATGATATCGCCTCGGCCCATTAACGTATTTTGCAATTGTACACAGGCAAATTCATGAGTCCCAGATGAAGCAGAAATCGTTACATTTTGTATGTTTTGGAAGTTTTGGTATAGTGCATAAGCATTAACACCTGTTTGCATTTCACTTTTTAAACCAGCTGTCCTACCATATCCAAAAGATAGTCCAACAGAGCCTTTTGCTTGTCCAGGCTGAATGATTACCGGAACCGTTAGGGTAACTCCATTTACTGTAACATCTGCATAGCTTCCGTTAAGTGCTCCATTGGCAACATGGATATTGGTCAGTCCCAATGTTTCAGCATCTACTCTAGAAACCGTTAAATAATTATCCCAAGACACTCGCGTAATTGGGTCTGGAAATTCTTGTAGCCATGGATTGTTAGCCTGTTGACCATCGCCCATTCCTGTTTTTGGGTATAATACCAACTCCAGACCATCGGTCTCAGTAACTGAAGAAGCCAAGGTTCTTGCGGCATTTCCAGATGGAGCTGTAGCCGTTGTTTCTTCTGTTTCGGTTATTTCGGTTGTCTCGATATCAGAAGCCGAAAGACTTCCCACATATACACCATCGTGTAAGGCTTGGTTAAATGAACTTCCCCCCAAAATACCTTCACTCCAGGTTTGTTTGATATAATCGTGGTAGGACATCGTGTTTCCTGTCCACTTCAACAAAGCTTCCTGAAATTGTCTGGTATCGAACAACGAACGAATAGTTGGTTGGGTTAAGGCATAATGTCCTTTTTTGATTTCGACATCGCCCCAAGATTCCAAATAATGAGGAGTTCCAGCAATATATTGTGTTTGAGAAGCTGTTTCATCAGCTTTCATTGAAAAGGCAATGGACAATTCTGTTTTTTCCAACCCTTCAGCAAAATCGGAAGCATTAGGCAAAGAATATAATGGATTTACTCCGCTCATGATTATGGCTCCAACTTTACCTGCCTTCATATCGGCAACCAAAGTAGAAACAGTAGTATCATTTCCTTGTCTTGTTTTTATGGGAGTTGAGGCATCAAATGCTTTACTGTTCAAATATTCATTGATTTCTAAAGCAACAGTTTGTGCATTTACATCTTGAATTCCCGTAACGACAACACCATTGCTACCCGCTCTTTTTAATTCAGAAGCTGCATTACGAACAGCTTCGTCTATTACTTCAGGCAAATTAACCGAAACTGAACCGCCTACCACATAGCTATATAATTTGGCCAATGCCAGTTTTTGTTGGCTTGGTGTTAAAGGCACGCGTTTATCGGCATTGGCTCCAGACAAACTCATATTGGATTCAAACTGAATATGGCGGGACATTTTTCCATGTTGTGGGATACGCCCTTTTGAGTATCCAGAATCAAATCCCCCTCCTTGCCAATCCCCTAGAAAATCGGCACCGATGGAAACTATGGTTGTTGCGTTTCCAAAATCATAATTTGCCAATCCACGTTCACCATATTTGGCTTGAAATGCATCCAGTGCAGCTGATTCTGAAATAGCATCATAAACAACATGACGCACAGTTCCATAAGCTACTTTAAATTCAGAAACCAGTTTGGATGTAGACGGACTTGCAAAAGTTTGTGTCAACAGGACAATCTCCTTTCCTGAGTTTTTAAGGTCATTTAATTTTGAGGTGGTTTCAGCATCAAAATCGTTCCAAGAAATATATTCCCCATCTTTCATTGGCCCTCCAACCCTTAAGCTATCGTACAAGCCTAAAACTGAAGCTGTAACCCTAGCGTTTGCACTTCCATGGGTTGCTGCCAAAGTGTTATTCTCGATTTTAATTGGACGTCCTTCTCTGGTTTTTACC
>Ga0214471_10003187_pt1 | contig 12728 bp, 9 predicted proteins | sample RVTome_5_FD_207665 | JGI IMG/M metagenome (GOLD analysis project Ga0214471, IMG submission 207665) | Soil microbial communities from uranium-contaminated site in the Upper Colorado River Basin, Wyoming, United States - RVT142D155 | ecosystem: Environmental > Terrestrial > Soil > Contaminated >...
GGTGCTGGCGAAGATCGAGACGGAGCCGTCGGCGTCCCTGCCCGCGCCCGAGGCGCCGCCGAAATGGGACGAGGAAACCGAGGGGTTCCCCGGCCACATGGCGCGGACGTCGGGACCGCCGATCCCCGCGCCCCCGCGCGTCGAACCTTCCGCTCCCGCGCCTCCGCCGCCCCCGGCGACCGGACGGATCCGGATCACCCCCGTGGTTGCCCGGATGGCCTCCGAGCACGGCCTGGACTTGTCGAAGATTCCCGGGACCGGCATCGACGGCCGGGTGACGCGGAAGGACGTGGAGGGGTACCTGGCCTCCGGTCAAGCCCCCTCCGCTGCGCCCGCGGTGGCCCGGCCCGCTGCGACTCCCCCCTCCTCCGCCAAGGCTACGGAGGGCAAGCCCGTTGTAGCTGAGGCTACGCAGGCAAAGGCGGGGCCCGCGCCGAAGGCCGCCCTGGCCGAAGGGGACCAGGTCGTGCCGTGGACGCCGATCCGGAAGAAGATCGCCGAGCACATGGTCCGGAGCAAGCAAATCTCGCCCCACGTCCACATCTTCGCCGAGGTGGACATGCACAGGGTGGCGGGGGTGCGGGCCAAGGAGAAGAAGGAGGGCGTGAACCTCACGTATCTTCCCTTCGTGATCCACGCCGCGGCGAAGGCGCTGCGGGAGACCCCGATCATGAACGCGACCGTCGCCGGAGAGAGCACGGTGCTGAAAAAGGATATCCACATCGCCGTCGCGGTCGACACTTCGAGGGGCCTGCTCGTCCCGGTGCTGCGCCACGCGGACCGGATGCCCCTGAAGGAGATCTCCGCGGCGATGGACGACTTCGGCGCGCGGGCGAAGTCGGGGAAGATCTCCCCGGACGAGCTCTCGGGAGGCACCTTCAGCATCACCAACCCGGGGATCAAGGGGAACCTCTTCGGCACTCCGATCATCAACCAGCCCCAGGTGGGGATCCTCCGGCTGGGGCAGATCGTGAAGCGTCCCGTGGTGATCGACGTGGACGGCGAAGAGACCGTCGTCATCCGGCCGATGATGTACCTCTGCTGCGCTTACGACCACCGCGTCATCGACGGCGTGGTTGGAAACGGCTTCCTGTACCGCGTCCGGGAGATCCTCGAGGCGGGGGATTTCTCGTAGTGTGAAAGGGCGCTCCGTGGAGATCGTCTGGCTGGGGGAGGTCGCGTACCGGGAGGCGCTCGACCTCCAGTTCTCCTACCTGGAGCGCAGGGCGACCCGGCGAATCCCGGACACCATGCTTCTTCTCACCCACCCGCACGTTTACACCCTCGGGCGCGGGGGCGACGAGGCGAACCTCCTCGTGTCCAAAGGAACGCTCGCGTCGGAGGGGATTTCCGTCGAGCGCGTGGGACGGGGCGGAGACGTCACCTACCATGGTCCGGGGCAACTCGTCGGCTACCCGATCGTCCTGATGGAGAAGCCGGACGTCCACAAGTTCGTCCGTTCCATCGAGGCGGCGTTGATCGACGCCCTCGGAGCATTTCGCGTCGAGTCCCGTCGCATCGAGGGGTTGACGGGCGTGTGGGCGGGCGAGCGGAAGATCGCGTCGATCGGCGTGGGGATCCGGAAATGGGTCACTTACCACGGATTCGCCCTGAACGTGACGACCGATCTTTCCCGGTTCCGGCGGATCCACTTGTGCGGCCTCAAAGGGCGGGAAGCGACGTCGATCGCCGAGGAGACGGGGTGCGCCCCGGCGATGGAGGCGGTACGCGATGCGGTGGCCGCCGCCTGCAACCGCCGCCTGGAGGGATTCGCGTGACCCCGGACCGCGCGCCGCGCCCCGAATGGCTGAAAGTCCGCGCCCCTTCCGGAAAACGGGTGGAGGAGGTGTCGGTGACGCTCGCGCGGCACGGTCTCCGCACGGTGTGCCGCGAAGCGCGGTGCCCCAATATCGGGGAGTGCTGGGGGGCGGGAACGGCGACCGTGATCCTGCTGGGAGACGTCTGCACGAGGGGTTGCGCCTTCTGCGCCGTGACCGCGGGGGCGCCCGCTCCGCCGGATCCCTCCGAGCCTTCCCTCGTGGCGAAGGCGGCGGCGGAGCTCTCCTGGCGGCACGTGGTCGTCACTTCCGTCACCCGCGACGATCTCCCCGACGGCGGGGCGGCGCACTTCGCCTCCGTGGTCCGCGAGCTGCGGCGGGAAGCGCCGGGGACCACGGTCGAACTGCTGGTTCCGGACTTCGCCGGAAACGTCGACGCGCTGCGGTGCGTCGTCGAAGCCGCCCCCGACATCCTCGCCCACAACGTGGAGACCGTCCCGCGCCTCTACCCGGTGGTCCGGAAGGGGGCGGAGTACGACCGGTCCCTGGATCTCTTCCGCCGCGCCGCCGCGATGCGTCCCTCCCTGCCGCTGAAGTCCGGGATCATGGTCGGGTTCGGGGAGACGGAAGGGGAAGTGACCGCGGTCTTCCGGGACCTCTTCGCCGCGGGGTGCCGGTCGATCACCGTGGGGCAATACCTTCCCCCTTCGAGGGACCATCTGCCGCTCTCCGAATACGTCCCCCCGGACCGGTTCGATCTCTTCGCGGAAACCGCGCGCGGGATCGGCTTCGACCGGGTTCTTTCCGGCCCTCTCGTCCGAAGCTCCTACTACATGCAATCCCGGTCATGAGCGTACCTCCCGCGAGACGGAGCATCCTGCACCTGGATCTCGACGCGTTCTACGCCTCGGTCGAGGTGCTGGACCGTCCGGAGCTCCGGGGGAGGCCGGTGATCGTCGGCGGCGACGAGCGTCGTGGCGTCGTGGCGGCGGCATCGTACGAGGCGCGCAGATTCGGGGTTCACTCGGCGATGCCGACGGCGTCCGCGAAGCGGCTCTGCCCGAAGGGGATCTTTCTTCCCGTCCGCATGTCCCGCTACGCGGAGATGTCCGACGCGGTCTTCTCGATCTACCGGCGATTCTCCCCCCTGGTGGAGCCGCTCTCCATCGACGAGGCGTTCCTCGACGTCACGGGGTGCGAGCGCCTCTTCGGGGGCGCGGAAGTGGTGGCGCGCAAGATCAAGGCGGCGGTGAGGGAGGAGACGGGGCTGACCGTTTCCGCCGGAGTGGCACGGAACAAGTTCCTCGCGAAGATCGCGTCGGATCTCGGGAAGCCCGACGGCCTCGTGGTCGTCCCCCCCGGGAAAGAGCAGGATTTCCTGGACCCTCTTCCGGTGGGGAAGCTCTGGGGGGTCGGGAAGGTGACGGGGGAGGCGCTCCTGGGGCGGGGGATCCGGACGATCGGCGATCTGCGCCGCTCGTCGCGGGAGACGCTGGTGCGAACCTTCGGCGCGAACGGGGAGCACCTGCACGGACTGGCCCGCGGGATCGACGACCGCCCCGTCGAAACGGAACGCGAGGCGAAGTCGATCGGCCACGAAGACACCTACGACCACGACCTGCGCGATCGCGGGGCGATGCGGCGGGAGCTGCTTTCGCTCGCCGACCGGGTGTCGTCGCGTCTGCGCCGTGGGGGGATGCGGGGGAAGACGGTCACGCTGAAGGTGAAGTACCAGGACTTCGTCCAGGTGACCCGGGCGATCACGCTGCCCGCCCCCACCGACGACGGGGGAACGATCTACCGGTGCGCGCTCGACCTGCTGCTCGACACCGAAGCGGGAACACGCCCCGTGAGGCTCCTCGGGATTTCGGTGTCGAAGCTCGCCCCTCCGGCGGGTGCCCCGAAGAAGGACCGGATGGAGCAGCTCGGTCTCTTCGGCCGGCCGCGTGCGGGGAAACCGGATCCCCCGGTCGCCGTGGACCCGGAGAAAAAGGAAAAGCTCAACCGCGCGGTGGACCGGATCCGGGAGAAGTTCGGGCCCGGAGGGATCGTCCCCGGGGACTTCCCGCAAGAGAAGCGAAGGGGCGAATAGCCCCTCCTCCCTCTCTCATTTTTTCGACGATTTTCCCTCCCGGAACGAGTGACAGGTAGTGCATGCCCCCTTCGCGGCGTTGTGCTCCTTCATGTCGCTGTGACATTCGAGGCACGGGTCGCGCCCCACGACGGCCCACGCGTGCGGCTTGTGGCATTCCACGCAGGATGTCTCCGGGTGACCGCCCTTTGCGTGCAGGCCCCGGACCTTGTCGTGGCACTCCTTGCACGAGGTCACCGGCTTCGCCTCCCCCGGCTTCTGGTGGCAATCCGTGCACGCCATCGTCATCATCGGCGCCGAGGTGTTGAACTTGTGGCACTCCACGCACTCGGTCGGCGGCCGGTAGCCCGCGGAGTGGCACTGATTGCACAGGATCCGGGCGTGTTTCCCGACCAGCTCCACCGGGTGCCAGGGAATCTTCCTGTCGGGGGAGACAGCCCCCAACGGCATGAGCGGCCCCCGCTCCGGCATCGTGTGGCACACCGTGCACTCCGTGCTCAGAACCTTCCCTTTCGCCGATACGTGGCGCCCGTCGTGGCAGCGGAAGCAGCCCGGCCAGTTCCGGTGGCCGATGTTGGAGGGGTACGTTTTCCAGTTCACTTTCATGGCGGGGAAGACGCTGCGGTCGTAGATCTCCGTCGCCGTCTTCGCCGCTTTCTCCACGTCCGCCTTGCGCGCATCGTAGAGGGCGGGGTACTTTTGCCGGTAAAAGCCCGTGATCTCCGCCGTGAGCCCTTTGTGGGCCTCCTCCCGCGTGGGATATTCGCGGACGAGCGCGTCCACCACAAGTTTCTTCGCCCAGGGAAGCGTCCTGGAGATGAGCCCGGTGGTCATGGCGCGATCCACCCCGGTCTCCGGCGGCAGGTAGATGTGCGTCGGGCGGTTGTGGCAGTCCATGCAATCCATCTCGTCCTTCGGGATCGCCGCAAGCTGCTCCTTGCTCCCCTTGTAGTCGAGGCTGAGGTATTCCTCCAGCAGGGCTCCCTTTTCGTCGCGGACCTCGATCCACGGGATCTCCTGCTTCTGGCGATCGACGGCGATATAGTTCACCTTGTGCTCGATGATCATGTGCCAGTGGATCCCCGCGGTCCCGCCCAACGAGGAACTGCCCCCGCCCGTCTTCACCCCGAGGCTGATCTGTTCCGGGGTGTTCTTCTCGTCGTACCGGAAGTGGGGGATCTGCATCAACTGGGTCCCGAAGAACTTCGCCGGCCAATGGCACTCCTCGCACGTCTCCCGCGCGGGGCGCAGGTTCTCGATCGGGGTCGGGATGGGCCGCGGGTACGACTTCGTCATCACGGCGAGGACCTGGCGGGCACCCGAGATCTTCGCCTTGACGTACCAGGAGGCGCCGTGCCCGACGTGGCAGTCCACGCAGCTCACCCGCGCGTGGGGGGAGGCCAGGTACGCGGCGTACTCCGGCTCCATCACGGTGTGGCACAGGGTGCCGCAGAAGGAGACGGATTCGCTGTACAGGAAGGCGTTGTACGTGATGAAGGCCATGAAGACGGCGAGGAACGTTCCTCCGAGGGAGATGTAGACGAACCGCTTCCTGTGCCGCGGGATGTTCAGGTCGACGAGGGGATACGGGAGGGCATCTTCGCTCCCCATTCTGCGCCGGCGCATGCTCTCGTGCCGCATCCCGTAAAGGAAGACGGCGCCACCCACGGCGAAGAACATCGGGAACACCATGTAGGTGAAGATGCCGATGTAGGGGCTGTGCCGCTTGAGGCTGAATTCGAGGGCGAGAGCGAAGATGATGAGGAGGATGCTTCCCCCCGAGATCATCGCCCCGACAAGACTGACCGCGTTTCGGTACAAGCCGCCGCGACGCGGCGCTTCTTCGTCCGCCATGACCGCCCCCCGCTAAGGAAAAAGATTATTCGGAAGAGATTACAGGGATGCGGATGGTTTTGGAAGAAAAACGTTCAATCGGCGAACTCTCCATATTGATTTCCGACGGGAGGGTGGATACTATATCTCTCCCGGCAGCGGGCCGAAGTGGTGGAACTGGCAGACACGCCATCTTGAGGGGGTGGTGGGGAAACCCGTGCGGGTTCAAATCCCGCCTTCGGCACCATCCTTCGCTTCTCGCCGCAACCGCACTCCCGGGATTTCGAAGCTACGGATGGCAAGCCATCCTGGTCGAAGGATGCCCTTCGTAGCCCCCGCTATGGGATCCCATTCCTGCAAGGGGCGGAGGAGGGCATTTCAAAAGGGAATTTGGCCTCGCGTCAGGTTCCCTTTTTCGTATTTGTGGCCCGACTGGCTAATTTCTGGCTCGCAGGGCTGGTTCGCCAGGCTCCGTGCAGCTAATCTGAAAATTTTACAAATTTCTCCATGTCGAACGAAAACTCGTCAATGGAACCTTTCGTGTAGTGCAGGTTCAGTACCTTTACCGAAAATTCTCTGAAGTGATTGATCGCCAGTCATTCGTTCGCTGTCGGCGGGAGTAATTGTATCGTTGTTAGTTTCTCGACCTGCTCCAGAATGTGACTTTTCGCGAGGGACACATAGATCATCGTCGTCTTGATGTCCTTATGATCGATCGCCATATGCCCCCTCTTTGCTCGCACCCCTGAAGAAAACATCGATTTCTTCCGATATGACATGCGGGAGGAGAAAGATGGAACGGAAAATACGGGTGTTTCTACATAAATTTCATGATTGCGAGCCCTTTGCGATGCCGGTGGCAGGAATATCGGACGGGAGGAGAATCATCTGACTCCGCCCGTAACACATCGGACCTTTCGTTCCCTCCCCGACTCATACCGCAGGCATTCGTCACTCTTTGGAGCAGCCACTGCCGCACTGGGGTTCCTTGGTTTGTTGGGCTGGATCCTTGGAATGCCTCTCCTCGCGAGCATCCGATCCTCCTATATCCCGATGGCTCCCCTCACATCAACTGCTTTCCTTTGCCTCGGAGGGTTGCTTCTGGTTCACTCAACGTGGACCTCAAAAGGCCCGTGGGGCATACTCGCAGCATTGTTGTCCGCGCTCCTTTCGGCATACGGGCTGATTGAGTTCGTCGAATATCTGGGATTGCCGGTCCTTTCCCTGGAGGAAGGACTGTTTCCCAACTCTCCAATGATTGGTTCGATCCCCACCGGCCGCATGTCTCCTACGACGGCGGCACTTCTGTTCCTCTCGGGAGCGGTCGTCCCATTGCTCTTTCTTCGGGAACGGGGAGGGGAGCGTCGAAGGTTCTACGGGGACCTGGCCGGGTGCCTGGGGGTTCTTTCGGCGGTGACCGGATCGGTGTTCATCCTGAGCTACCTTCACGGGGCTCCTCTGCTCTACGGCACCTCGACGATACCGATGGCGGCGACGACCGCGCTCGCGTACCTGTTGCTGGGGACGGGGCAGGTTCTCGCTGCGGGACCGGACGGATTCCCGTCGATGCTGTTCGTCGGACCGTCGACCCGGGCCAGGCTTCTCAGGGCGTTCGTCTCGACGGTGGTCGGCGTCGTGGTGGCGATCGACCTGTTGCACGTTTATGCCCGGGGGATCTTCTTCGAAGGCAACTCGTTCATGACCGGCGCTTTCTCCACGGCCCTGGTCGTGGTATCGGGCGCGCTGATCGCCCGGGTCGCCTTGAAGGTCGGCGACGACATGGACCGCTCCGAAGAATTCCGCAGGGGGGCGGAGGAAAAGCTGCGGGAGAGCGAGGATCGTTATCGGGACCTCGTGGAGCACAGCCAGGAACTTATCTGCACGCACGATCTGGAGGGTCGCATCCTCTCCGTGAATCCCTGGGCGGCTTCGGTCCTGGGCTATTCTCCGGAAGAATTGCTGCGGATGAATTTTCACGATCTTCTCGTGCCGGAAATGCACCATGGGTTCGAAAAGTACCTGGAGGAGATGAGAACGCACGGCACGGCGCGGGGCCGGATGTGGGTTCAGACGCGCGACGGCGAACGACTCCTATGGGAATACAAGAACACCTTGCGTACGGAAGGAGTGGCGGAACCCATTGTCCGCGGGATGGCGCAGGACATCACCGAGCGCAAGCGGGCGGAGTGTGCGTTGAAAGAGTCGGAAGAGAAATTCCGGATAATTTTCGATTGTTCCAAAGACGGGATCATTCTGGCGGACATGGAAGGCAAGAAATTCTATACGGGCAATAAAACCTTTTGCGAGATGCTGCAATATACCGACGATGAGATCAGGCAACTATTCGTTGCGGATATCCATCCCGAGGAGGACCTGCCCCGGCTTCTCGACGCATTTGAAAGGGGGGTCAGGCAGGAATCAGTGTTGGAAGGCGACATTCCGGTACGGAGAAAGGACGGCTCGATCTTTTGGACGGAAATCACGGCAAGTCCGGTGACGATTTCCGGTAAAAAATACCTGCTCGGGAACTTCCGGGATGTAACGGATCGCAGGAAGGCGGATGAAGCGGTCACCCACCTCGGCTTGGCCGTTGACCAGGCCGCCGAGGCGATTGTCATCACGGACACGAAAGGGATGATCCAGTACGTAAACCCGGCCTTCGAGCGCAGCACGGGGTATTCGAGGGAGGAAGCCGTCGGGAAGAACCCCCGCGTCCTGCGCAGCGGAAAGCATGGCGAGGCGTTCTATCGGGAATTGTGGGATACCATCACGCGGGGAGAGGTCTGGACCGGGCATTTCATCAACCGGAAGAAGGATGGTTCCCTGTTCGAGGAGGACGCCACGATTTCGCCGCTTCGTGATTCCTCGGGAAAGATCGTGAATTACGTCGCCTCAAAGCGGGACGTGACGGAGATGGTGTCGCTCGAGAGACAGGTGCGGACGGCCCAGAAGATGGAGGCGGTGGGGACTCTTGCCGGGGGTATTGCGCACGACTTCAACAATTCACTGACGGGAATCGTCGGATTCGGGGAACTCCTGCGCATGAGGATGGCAGGAGACGAGCAGGCTTTGCATGATCTGGACGAGATCCTGCGTTGCGCGGAACGCGCGGCCACGTTGACGCGGCAGCTGCTGACCTTCGCCCGCCGCCAGGTCATCGAGCCTGTCAATTTGAACGTGAACTCCCTGATTGCGGATCTGATGAAGTTCATCGGCAAGGTGGTGGGCGAGCATATCGAATTGAAAACATCTCCGGGAAAGGATGTTCCGACCATTTTTGCCGATGGTGGACAGATCGAGCAGGTGGTCATGAACCTTTGCCTGAACGCCAGGGATGCGATGCCGAACGGCGGGCGGCTCGTGGTAGAAACGGAGGACGTGTATCTGGAGGAGGAGCATGTCCGCCAGAACCCGTACATGAAGACGGGGAGATACGCCCTGCTTACGGTTTCCGACACGGGGGTCGGGATGGAGGAGACGATCCGCGAGCGGGTGTTCGAACCGTTTTTCACCACAAAGGGACCGGACAAGGGGACGGGTCTTGGACTTGCGATGGTGTACGGGATTGTGAAGCAGCACAATGGGTTCATCCACCTCTACAGTGAACCGGGGAAAGGGACGGCATTCAAGGTGTATCTCCCTGCCATCGAAGCGCAACCGGATGCTGTCCCCGAGAAACGCAAGGAAGAAATTGTGCGTGGCGGGACGGAGACGATCCTTCTTGCGGAAGACGAGGAAGCCATCCGTGCCCTTGCCGAGCGGATTCTCACGGGGTTTGGATACACGGTCCTGGTGGCCCGGAACGGGGAGGAGGCGATCGAGATCTTCAGGAAAAATAAGGAGATCGTTCTCGCCGTACTGGATGTGGTCATGCCGCGGAAGGGCGGCAAAGAAGCGTTCGAGGAGATGTACAAGCGGAACCCGCTGCTAAAAGTGATCTTCATGAGCGGTTATAGCCCCGACGCGATCCACGATTCCTTTGTGTTGACACCCAGCACGTCGTTTCTGCAGAAACCGTTCGGCCCGACGGTCCTGGCGAGAAAGGTAAGGGAGACGCTGGATACGCAATGATTCATGCGTATTCCGGTGAACTTGACCAGTGATTCCGTTTGAACCTGACCAGCGATTCCGGCGCAATCTGACCAGCCCGCCGGAGCGCAGCGACGCGGTTGTTTCTTCTTACGTCATGTTCTGGTTTCGGTCAACGGATCTTTGGTCGTCGCTCTTCGTTTCCGCATGGACTCTCCCTTCATTTTGATCTTGTGCGCGTTGTGAACGAGCCGGTCGAGAATGACGTCGGCCAGGGTACCGTCGCCGATCATCTCGTGCCAGTTTTCAACCGGAAGTTGGCTGGTGATCAGCGTGGAGCGGTTGATGTGGCGATCGTCCATGATCTCCAGCAGGTCGCGGCGCTGCCCGTCGTCCAGGGGGGCCAACCCCCAGTCGTCGATGATGAGCAGATCGGCCTTGGCCAGGGCGGCGAGGAATTTCAGGTGCCGTCCCTCGCCCTTGGCCTGCTCGATCTCGCTGAACAGGCGGGGTGCCCGTCGGTAGACGACGTTGAACCCGTCGCGACACGCCTTCTGCCCCAAGGCGCAGGCGAGGTAGGTCTTGCCGGTCCCCGTGGGTCCGACGATCAGGACGTTGTCGTGGTGGCGGATCCAGTCGCAGCCGGCCAGCCGCATCATCAGCGCCTTGTCCAATCCGCGGGGAGACCGGTAGTCGATGTCCTCGACACAGGCGTTCAGTTGGAGCCTGGCGTGTCGCAGGCGGATTCTCATGTGGCGACTCTCGCGTTCCGTCGCTTCACGGTCCACCAGCAGGGCAAGGCGGTCCGTGAAGGGCAGCCCGTCGGCCTCGGGCTGCTCCATCTGCTCTCGGAATGCCTTGGCCATTCCGTGAAGCCGCAACCGGTTAAGCTTTTCCAGCGTGGGATGGTTCAGCATCGTGTTGCTCCCTTCGGGATGTCAGTGGTAGTAGCCCGGCCCCCGGATGTTGTCGTGAACGATCGGCGCAGCCGCGGGCGGGCTCTTGCGGACGTCCAGCTTGTCTGCGCCGGTTTTCAGGATGTTCGCCACGCCCTTGTAGGAGTAGAGCCGGTACTTCGACGCCCGCTTGCAGGCGGCTTCCAACCGTTGTGCGCCGTATTGCTTGAACAGCCGCATGATCCCCAGGGCGGCGCGGAACCCCTGCTCGGGATGGGTGCGGTGTTCCATGATCGCGACGACGTGCCCTGCCGTCTCCGGGCCCACCGTCGCCGCCCAGCGCCGGATGCGCTCCGGCGTCCACTCGGCATACCTGCGACGGGAAGACGGCATGTGCTCGTTCAACGTGGTGTGCTTTCCCCTGAGGAAGCTTTTGGCGTGGGAGGCGACGCGGTTGTGCTTGAACAGGACCTCCACGGTCGCCGCCGTCGCCCGGATGTCGACCTTCTTCTTCACCAAGGCGTACGGGACGCTGTAATAGCGCCCGTCAACATCGACGTGGTAGTCGATCCCCACGCGGGCATGCGACCACTCCTCGAACACGTACGGGGTCGTCGGCAGGGGAAGAAGCGCCGGACGGTCCAGCGTCTCGAACATCTCGCGCCGATTCCCGGGAAGCTTCTGGAACCGGCGCTCGTTGAGCCGGGTCAGCAGCCCCCGGATCGCCTCGTTGAGTTCAGCCAGGCTCCAGAAGGTCCGGTTGCGAAGCGCCGCGAGGATCCACCGCTCCACGAGCAGCACGCCCCCCTCGACCTTGGCCTTGTCCCGGGCCTTTCTCACCCGTGCCGGGATGACCGCCGTCCCGTAATGGGCTGCCATCGCGTGGTAGGTGGGATTGATGTCCGGTTCGTACCGGCACGCCTTCGAGACGCCGGACTTGAGGTTGTCCGGCACGACGATCTCCGGAACGCCGCCGAAGAACGCGAACGCCCGAACGTGGGCGCCGATCCAGTTCGGCAAGGTCTGCGTTCGCGTCGCCTCGGCGTACGAGTAGTTCGAAGCGCCCATCACCGCCACGAAGATCTCCGCCTCGAAGAGGATCTCGCCCGTGCGGCGATCCACGATCGGAACCGTCTGGCCGGCGTAGTCGACGAACACCTTCTCACCGGCCCGGTGATCCTGCCGCATCACCAGGTCGATCTTACCCGCCCATTCGCCGTACAGCTCGTAGAACCGGGAGGGTTGGTAGCCTTCCGGGTTGGCCCGCTTGTATTCTTCCCACAACAGCATCTTCGTGACGCTCTTGCGGCGAAGCTCCTTGTGGATGTACGCCCAGTCCGGCAACGGGCGGACGTCTCCCGACGGCGCCGGCCGGGGGAACAGCAGCCGGTCCAGCATCGCGTCGTCCAGAGACTCGGGCAACGGCCACGACAGGTCGGCCGCCCTCGCCCGGGCGACGTAGCTCGACACCGTGGCATGGGATATCCCAAGGCTGCGCTCGATCTTGCGCAGTTCCAGCCCGGCGCCAAACGCCAGGCGAAGCACTTCGCGGATCTTTCTCATGGACAGTCTCCTGTTGGCCACATGCCACCTCCACGAATGAACGAATCCATGGAGTGTGGCACGGGCGACAACGAAGTCGTCCCGCGTCATGCACGCCCGACAGGGGGGGTTACCCCCTGGTCAGTTTGCGTCGGAATCGCTGGTCAGTTTGGAGCGGAATGGCTGGTCAGTTTGCGTCGGAATCAGTGGTCAGTTTGCTCCGGAATACGCAACCCCCTCTTGACGATGCCGCCTACGGATCTCTTCCCACACTTCCCGACGAACCTAGCTTCCTCCTCAGCCCTGCCGGTCTGAGGAGATATGAACCGATTCTGCTGCCGCACTTCAAGTTCCATCAGAATCCCTCCTTGAGTAGGAGGGTGGGTGAAGATTCAGTTCCCATACTGGGTGATTATTGGGTTCCCGCTGACACGGAAGAGTTCCCGGACGCCACGTTGACGTTCGACCGGTACCACGTGATCACTCTGTTCAACCGGGCGATCGACCTGGTCCGCCGGAAGGAAGTGCGGACGGTCCCCTTGCTCAAGAGCAGCCGGT
>Ga0214471_10003189_pt1 | contig 12728 bp, 8 predicted proteins | sample RVTome_5_FD_207665 | JGI IMG/M metagenome (GOLD analysis project Ga0214471, IMG submission 207665) | Soil microbial communities from uranium-contaminated site in the Upper Colorado River Basin, Wyoming, United States - RVT142D155 | ecosystem: Environmental > Terrestrial > Soil > Contaminated >...
CCCGCCGGCGCGCAACCGGGCGACGAAGCCGTTCTCGACCTGACGTTGCTGTGGCGCGACGCGGCAGGCGTGGTCCGCAGCACGCAGCGCAGCCACTTGCTGCAACTGCTCGCGCCGTACGCGGCGCCGCCCGCGGCGTGGACCGCGCGCGCTGGATCGCTGCGCTGGGCCGCCGGCGACCTGCACGTGCACAACTGCCGCGACCAGGCGGTCGGCGGCTGCCCGCAGGACTGCGCGGCCGAATCCTTCAACGTCACCGGCTCCTTCACCAACGCGCAGCTCAAGGCGCAATTCCAGGCGCTCGGCTTCGACTACTTCAGCACGTCGACGCACTCCTACTGCTTGAACGACAGCGAGTTCACGCAAGTGGTCCAGGAGTCGAACGGACTCGACGAGGCCGACTTCAAGGTGCTCTGCGGCACCGAGGTCAGCGGCAAGGAGACCGGCGCGCAGACCGGCTCCGACAGCGCCGACGCGCTCTGCGCGCTCGGTTTCGGCGTTCCCGTGCACCACATGGGCGCGCACGGCATCACGCAGCGCAAACCAGGCGGCCAGGACGGCTTCCTCGATTTCTGCGACTCGCCGATCTTCGGCGTGCGGTACAACGCCGACGTCGTGCGGAACGAGGGCGGCTTCACGGTCGTCAACCATCCGACCGACGCCTACTTCGCGTTCAACAGCACCTACGACCTGCCCGGCATCGAAGGGAACGGCGTCGACGGCGTGGAGATCTGGAACGGTTCGGGCGGCGGAACGGTGGCCTCGGCCGCATACCTCGACTGGTGGATCACGCGCATGCTGCAGGGCCGCATCCTCTACGCGTATTCCGGCAGCGACACGCACGACGCGGCGTTCGACTTCGGCTCGACCCACGTGCTGGTCGATTCCGCGTTCAGCGAAGCCTCCTTGCGCGCCGGCTTGCGCCGCGGCCGCACCTACGTGAGCAACGGGCCCTTCCTCGCCATCACCCTCGAGGACAACCACGGCCGGCGGGCGGTGATGGGCGACGTGGCGGCCGTGCGCGTCGCGGTCATTCCCGACAATTATCCGCTCACCGTCAGTGCCTATTTCGACACGGGCGGCGCTGCGGGCCGCGTGCGGATCTACGAAGGCCGGGTGGGAGAGACCACCGAGCGCCTCCTCGCCGATGTTCCGGTCAGCGGCGGCGGCGTCACGACCGCGGCGGCCTTGGCGGTCAAAACGACCCATTCGTGGTACCGGGCCGAATTCGTGCGTAACGACGGCGCCGGCGGCGCCTGGGCGAGCCCCGTGTTCGTGCGCCTGCTGCCCTAGGGCGGTATCCTGCCGCGCATATGCCTTCCAGGGTCCCGAAGGACTGGCCGCCGGTCCGCATCATCGAAGACGTCGCATCCCTCCACAATGCCATCGGCGAGTGGAGCGGGGCGGGCGTGATCGGGGTCGACACCGAGTCGAATTCCTTCTACGCCTACGAAGACCGGCTCTGCCTGCTCCAGGTGAGCACGGACGTGCAGGACTACATCGTCGATCCCGTCGCGCTCGGCGCGGAGCTCAAGGCCATCAACCCGCTGCTGGCGGACCCCGGCCTGGTCAAGGTGCTGCATTCGGCCGAGTTCGACTTGATGCTGCTGCGCAAGGACCTGGGCGCCGAAATGCGTGGCATGTTCGACACGCAAGTCGCCATGACCTTGCTGCAGACCGGCAAGACCGGTCTGGCCGCGCTGCTGGAGTCGCGCTACGGGCTGCAGTTGTCCAAGAAGGAGCAGCGCTCCGACTGGGGGCGGCGGCCGCTCACCGAGCAGCAGCTGGCCTACGCGCGCATCGACACGCATTTCCTGCCCGATCTCTACCGAACCTTGCACGCGGAGCTGGCGAAGTCGGACCGCCTCGAGGCCGCCACGGGCGAATTCCGCCGCCTCGAGCTCGAAGTGCTGCCGCCGCGCGAGATCGACCTGGAGGGCTGGCGGCGGCTCAAGGGGGCCAAGCGCATGCAAGGCGAGCCGCTCGCGCGCGTGCGTGCGCTCTTCCAGTGGCGCGAGCAGACCGCGCAGGCGGCCGACCAGCCGCCGTTCCGCGTGATGGCCAACGAAGTGCTGATCGACCTGGCCGAGCGCCCGCCCGCGGACGTCAAGGAGATCGCGAGCCGCCGGGGTTTCGGGTGGCCGCGTGCGCGCAAGATCGGCGACGAAGTCCTCGAAGCCATCAAGGGCGCCAGCGCCGCCGACGTCGAGGTGTTCCACACCGGCCGGCCCGACAAGGCCGAAATCCGGCGCCGGAAACTGCGACGCGAGAACCAGGACGCGCTGCGGCAGTGGCGCAAGCGTTTGGCGGCAAGCATGGACCTGCCCAGCGAACGGCTGCTCCACCGCCGCCACCTCGAAGAAGTCGGCCGGTCCTTGCCGCGCACCGCCGAAGAACTCAACAAGCTGGTCCCGCTCAACGACTGGCAGCGCGAGAACCTCGAGACGTCCTTGCTCGAGATGCTGGCCGGTCTGCAGGATCCCGAGACGATCGACTGAAGCCGGCGGGGGGTCAGGCGCGGCAGGCATCGAGGCCGCGGCGCAGCAGCGCGGCGTCGAGCCCGCGGCCGATGAACACCAGTTCGGTCGCGCGCGGATCGCTGCCCCACGGCGCGCCGGCGTCGGCCTGGAACAGCTCGTAGACGCCTTGCAGCACTACGCGCTCGGCGCGGCCGCGCAGGTTCAGAAAACCCTTGTAGCGGATCAGCTCGGCGCCTTGCAGGCGCAGGCACGAGCGCAACCAGAGTTCGACCTTCATTTCCTCGAGCGGGGCCGCTTCGCGCAGCGCCACCGCGGCAATGCCGCCGTGCTCGTGCCCGGCGTGCTCCGGGAGCGAGTCGGGCGCCCGTGGCGGCCGTTCGGCGAGCACGTCCTCCACCGGCAGGGCGGCTTGCACGGCGCGTCTCACCGGCGCCGCCGGGTTGAGCGCGCGCAGGCGTGTTTCCAGATCCGCGAGCGCCGCAGCTCCGGCCAGATCGGTCTTGTTCAGCACCACCAGGTCGGCCACGGCGATCTGTTCGGCGGCCGCGCGCTCGGCGAGCGCCAGTTCGGCGTGGCGTGCGTCGACGAGCGCGATCACCGCCGCCACCCGGTACAGGGCCGAGATTCCGGCTTCGACCAGGAAGGTGCGCAGCAAGGGCGCCGGCTCGGCGATCCCGGTCGTTTCGAGCAGCACCGCGTCGAACGGACGGGGGCGGCGCAGCAGTCCGCCGCTGCGGCGGCGGTGGAGGCGCCGCAGCGCCGCAACCAGGTCGCCGCGCACGGTGCAGCAGACGCAGCCGTTGGCGAGTTCGATCAAGTCCTCGGTCGCGTGCGTCACCAGGCGCTGATCGACGCCCAAGTCGCCGAATTCATTCACCAGCACGGCGAAGCGCCGGCCGCCCGGCTCGGCGAGGAGGCGGTTGAGCAGAGTGGTCTTGCCGGAGCCGAGCCAGCCCGTGAGGATCGTGACTGGGCAGCGCGGATCGGCGTGCGCGGTCGCCATCGCCGCGCAGCGTAGGCCGGCGGCGGCGCGGCTGGAACGCGGCGGACCGCGCGGCGGTCGGACCTACAATCCGGGGATGCTCTGGGAGTTGGGTGGCGAAAAGGCGCCGGCGCGGGACGAGACGGCCGCCGTCTACCTCCAGGTGGCGCTCGATCTGCCGCCGCGCAAGAGCTTCAGCTACCTCGCTCTTCCGGCGGACCGGCAAGCTTCCGGGGTGCCGCAGCTCGGCTGCCGCGTCCGCGTGCCCTTCGGCCCGCGCAGCCTGATCGGTTTCGTCGTCGGCGTCGAACGACGGGCGCCCCAAGGCGTGCCGGCCGCGAAGGTCAAACCGGTGCAGGCCGTGCTCGACGCCGAGCCGTTGCTCACTCCGGCGCTGCTGCGCCTTGCGCGCTGGATGGCCGACGCGACGTTCTGCTCCTGGGGCAGCGCGCTCGCCGCGATGCTGCCGGCGGCGCTGCGCCGCGACCAGCCGCGCCGGACGGTGCCGGTGGTGGAACTCGGCCGCGAGATCGACGCGGCCGAGCGCGCCGAGCTCGCCAAGCGCTACCCCAAGCAAGAACAAGCACTGGCCTGGCTGCAGCAGGCCGGCGGTCCGGTGCCGGTACGCGATTTCCTGAGCCGCACCGGGCTGTCGCGCTCACCGCTCGATTCGCTCGCCAAGCGCGGCCTGGCGCAGTTCGGGCGCACGCGCGCGTTCACCGATCCGTTCGGCGGCGCGCCGCCGCCCCAGGAAATCGTCCCCGAGCCGACGCCCGCGCAGCAAGCTTGCATCGACCGCGTCATCGCCGTCCTGGATCGGCGCGAGAGCGGCGGCTTCCTGCTGCACGGCATCACGGGTTCGGGCAAGACCGAGGTCTACTTGCGCGCGCTGCACCGCTGCCTGGAGCAAGGCCGCAGCGCGATCATCCTGGTGCCGGAGATCTCACTCACGCCGCAGGCCGTCGCGCGCTTCCGCGCGCGTTTCGGCGATCTGGTGGCGGTCCTGCACAGCGCGCTGACCGACGCCGAACGCCACGACCAGTGGGTCGCGATCCGCGACGGCCGGCTGCGCGTGGTTGTCGGCGCCCGCAGCGCGCTGTTCGCGCCCTGCCAGGAGCTCGGTTTGATCGTCGTCGACGAGGAACACGAGAGCTCCTTCAAACAGGAAAGCGTCCCGCGCTACCACGCGCGCGACGTCGCCCTGGAGCGCGCGCACCTGGAACACGCCGTCTGCGTGCTCGGATCCGCCACGCCCGCTCTCGAGAGCTGGCAGGCGGCCCAGGCCGGGCACGTCGAGCTGCTCGAATTGAAGGAACGCGTCGCCGGCGGCAGCCTGCCGACCGTGGAACTGGTCGACATGCGCCTGCAGAAGCCCGAGCGCGGGCATTGGAACGTGATCAGCCAGCCGCTCGCGCGCGAGCTGGAACGGATCCTCTCGCGCAAGGAGCGCGCGATCCTGTTCCTGAACCAGCGCGGTTTCGCCCCCGCGTGGCACTGCAAGACCTGCGGCGGCAGCGTGCACTGCAAGAGGTGCGACGTGGCGCTCACGTACCACCGCTGGCGGAAGAAAGCGCTCTGCCACTACTGCTTGCAAGAAAGCGCGCCGCCGACCACTTGCGCGGCCTGCGGCCGCCCGACCGAGCTGGTCGGAGTGGGGACCGAGCGCGCCGAAGACGCGCTGAGGAACCTGTTTCCGGACGTTCGCGCCGCGCGGATGGATCGCGACACGATGATGCGCCGCGAGTCCTACGAAGAAGTCCTGAACGACTTCGGCGCGGGCCGCTACGACGTCCTGCTCGGCACGCAGATGGTCGCCAAGGGCCTCGATTTCCCGGAAGTCACGCTGGTGGGAGTGCTTAACGCCGACACGGCCTTGCACCATCCGGACTTTCGCGCGGCCGAGCGCTGTTTCGGGCTCATCGCCCAGGTGAGCGGGCGCGCGGGCCGCAGTGCGCTCGGCGGACGCGTGATCGTGCAGACCTGGCTGCCCGAGCACCCGGCCGTGCGCGCGGCCGTGCACCACGACTACCCGGGATTCGCCGCGCGCGAACTCGAGGAACGCCGCGCGTTCGGCTATCCGCCGTGCGGCGCGGCACTGCGGCTCACTTTCGAGGCCGCCGACGCCGTCAAGGCCGAAGCGCTCGCGCGCGACGCCGCCGAAAAGCTGCGCGCAGCGTTTCCGGCGCGCCGGCCAGGGGTGCAGATGCTCGGTCCGGCGATTCCGCCGGTCGAGCGCCTGAAGAACCGCGTGCGCCGCCAGCTGCTGATCAAAGCGCCGAGCAAGCGCGAGCTGCAGCCCTTGCACGCGGTGCTCTACGAACTCTGCCAGCGGCCCGGCGTGACCGTCGATCCGCTCTAGATCAGAGCTTCCCTGGGAGCGAGCACGAAAAAGCGCAGCATCGAGGCTGATGCTGCGCTCTCATATGTCTGGGCTTTTGGAAAGGGCATTCCAGGCTCCACCCTATCCTTGTCCCAGCCTGCGGGTTTCCCCGCGGAAATCCAGCTACTCTTGCAAGTCGCGGGGGCGCACGGACTTGCGACAGGACTTGCGGGCGGTCTAGGAGAGGATCCCGCCCTGGCTCATCCTTCCTGGGTCGAGCAGCTGGTCGAGCTCGGCGGCCGACAAGTAACCCTTTTCCAGCACGACTTCGCGGATGGTCTTGCCCTCGGCGAGGGCGGCCTTGGCGACTTCCGCGCCCTTGAGGTAGCCGATCACCGGGTTCAGCGAGGTGACCAGGATCGGATTCCGGGCCAGCCAGCTCTCGGCCTTCTCGACCTGCGGCTCGATGCCGTCCACGCAGCGTGAGCGCAGCACGTTCATGCCGTTGATCAGCACGTGCATGGACTGGAAGAGGTTGAAGGCGATGATCGGCATCATCACGTTCAGTTCCAGCTGGCCGGCCGCGCCCGCCTGCTGCACGCAAGCGTCGTTGCCGATCACGTGGTAGCAGATCATGTTGGTCATCTCGGCCATCACCGGATTGACCTTGCCCGGCATGATCGAACTGCCCGGCTGGACCACCGGAAGGCGGATCTCGTCGAGGCCGGTGGTCGGTCCCGAGGACAGCAGACGCAAGTCGTTGGCGATGCGGCCCAGGTCGACGGCGAGGTTGCGGAGCGCGGCGCTGAAGAAGACCGCGTCGCCGAGCGACTGCATGCACTCGAAGAGATCGTCACTGCCGAGCAGGTCCAGCCCGAGCGATTCCGACAGCTGGCGCACCATGCGCGCGTGGTACTCGGGGTGCGCGTTGAGGCCGCTGCCGGTCGCCGTTCCGCCGATTCCCAGGCGCCGCAGGCCGCGAGCGGCCATTTCGATCTTCTCGGAGCTGCGATCGAGCGAGGTCGCGTAGGCGCGGAACTCCTGGCCCAGGGTCACGGGCACGGCATCCTGCAAGTGCGTGCGGCCCGACTTGACGTGGCCTTTCCATTCTTCGCCGCGGCGGCGGAAGGACTCGCCCAGCGAATGGACCGAGTCGAGCATTTCCTGAAGACGCATCAGGCATCCCAGGCGGATCGCCGTCGGGATGGTGTCGTTGGTCGACTGCGCCATGTTCACGTGGTCGTTCGGATGCACCGGCTTCTCGGGATCCGTGATCGCGTAGCCGAGGATCTGGTTGGCGCGGTTGGCGAGCACCTCGTTCACGTTCATGTTGTGCGAGGTGCCGGCGCCGGCCTGGAACGGATCGACCACGAACTGGTCGTCCCAGCGTCCGGCAAGGACTTCGTCGCCGGCTTGCACGATGGCCTGCGCCACCTTGGCGTCGAGCAGTCCCAGGTCCAGGTGCACTTGCGCCGCAGCGCGCTTGATCGCCGCCTGCGCGTATACGAACACCGGCATGGGCCGCAGCCCGCTGATGGGGAAATTCTCGACGGCGCGCTGGGTTTGAGCGCCCCAGAGGGCTTGAGCGGGAACGCGGACTTCGCCGAGCGAGTCCTTTTCGATCCGGAATTCGGCAGTCATCTGTGCTGTGTCCATGGCGACCTCGCAACACGCGGCGAGCCACGGATTCTAGCCATGCGGATCCGGCCGAAGCCCCGCAGCGCTCCTAGTGGCTAGGCTCCATTTGGTGCGATCGCCCCATTTTTTGCGATCCGTCTCGTGAGGCCTTGCGCGCCTCCCGGAGGGGTCTATCTCCAATTGGCGGCATCGACCGCCAAAAGGGAACGGCCCCCAAGGCCGATGAGCGAACCGGCACACGAACGGATGGCTCGGATTGGAACGGGGATCGGGCAGCGGAGATCGCACCCGGTCCCCGCGACCGTTCCGTCCGGGCGTGCTAGTCGCGCCGGCCTAGCAGCAACAGCAGGCGCTGGAACATGATCACCAGATCGAGGAACAAGGTCGCCGCCGCCGCCGCCGCCATGTTGGTCGGGTAGCGCCGCATCACGTTCGAAGTGTCGTAGACCACGAATCCGGCCATCAGCACGACCCAGGCGATCGAGATGCCGGTTCCGGTCGTGTCGAATCCGAAGAACATGCCGAGGAGGCCGAGGCCGAACAGGATGCCGAAGCCGATCGCCAGGCCGGCGCCCAGGAAGCTGAAGTCCTTCTTGGTGGTGAGCGTGTAGAGCGTGAGCGCGCCGAACACCACGGCGGTCATGCCGGCGGCTTGCGCGGTCACCTCGGGGCCGACGAAAGCGACCAGTGGCGCGGTCAAGATCCCCTCGGCGAACGCGAAGCCGATCAGCGCGACCACGTTGAGCGGAAAACGCGTGGCACACAGCCGCAGCACCAGGAACAGGCCGCCCATGATCAGCAGGGGCGCGAGGATTCCGCCCCCGTAGATCGGCGCGAGAATGCGCTCGGCCGCGCCGCTCTGCACTCCCCACCAAGTGGTTGCGGCGAAGATCACCAGCGCGAAAGAGAACAAGGAATAGACCTTGCGCAGGAACGCGAGCCGTTCGGGCGCGGTGACCGCGATCGCGAGCATGCCCCGATGCTCGTCCGCGTGCTCGGTCGTCACGTCGAGGAAACTCATGCCGGGATTCTAGTCCGAGGCGCCCGCTAGGTGGGCTCTTCGCCGGCCGGGAGGCTGGGCACGGTCCTCGGCCAGGACCAGAACAGTGCTGCGCCACCGGCGACGGTGACGCCCAGCCACGGCCAGAAGCCTTCGCGCCCGAGGAGCAGCGTGCCGGTTGCGATCAGCAGGCCCAGCACCAGCGCGACTCCGCCCGCCCAGGCGAGCAGCAGCGCGAGCCACGGCGCGCGGACCGCCGAATCCGCCACCGGGCCCCAGCGGCCGACCGGTTGCACGCGCGCATGGAACGCGCGCAGCACGGCGCGGTCCACGGGCGCCGTGAGCAGCGTGGCGGCCAGCATCGCCACGGTCGAGATCGCCACGATCAGGAGGTACTGCCCTTCGAAGGCCCAAGCGGTGCCGGCCTGCCAGCCGTTGAAGGGTGCCGCCGGCCACACCGATGCGGGCAGCACTCGGAACAGCACCGTGAGCGCGGTGCTCGACACTAGCGCGGCGACTTCGGTCCAGGCGTTGGCGCGCCACCAGAACCAGCGCAGCAGCATGGCGGGGCCGACTCCGCCGAAGAGCGCAAGCGAGAGCAGGAAGAGATCGCGGATGCTGTCGGCGAACAGCGCGAAACCGGCGGCGAGTAGGCCAACCCCCAGTTCGACCAGGCGGCCGACGTTGACGTAGTGCCGCTCGCCGCGCGCGGGCACGAGGAAGCGCCGGTAGAGGTCGTTCACCGCGTAGGCCGAGGCGTTGTTGAAGTGCGTGTCGAGCGTGCTCATGAACGCGGCGAGGAAGCTCGCGCAGAGCAGTCCGAACAGTCCCGGGCCGAGCAGCTGGCGCATCAAGATCGGATAGGAGGCCTCGTGATCGGGAACGAAGCTGCCGTCGGCTTGCAGGATCTGCGGCAGGTCCGCGTCTCCCAGGAGGATCAAGGAGGCCAGGCCGACCAGGATCCACGGCCACGGCCGCAGACAGTAGTGCGCGAGATGGAACCACAGCGCGGCGCCGCGCGCGTGCCCGCCGCTGCGGCTGGCGAGAAAGCGCTGCACTGCGTGCGGCGAGCCGTCCGCGTTCTTGTTGAAGACGCCGAGCACGCCCACGGTGACAAGGAAGGCCGTGAAGCCCTGGGTCCAGAACGTGGCGTCCAGCCAGCCGCCGGGGCCGGGCGCAGGGAACAGCGCGAGCGCTTCGGGATGCTGCCGCTGCAGGGTCTCGCGCATGACGGTCAGGCCGCCGGTCGCCTCGACCGCCTTCCAGGCCAGGACCAGCGCGCCGACCATCGCCAGGGTGAACTGGAACAAGTCGGTGATGACCACACCCCAGAGTCCGGCCAGCATCGAATAGGACAGCGCGAGCGCGAGCGAGCCGCCGACGATGGCGAGGTCGTAGCTCGTGTCGTCCACGCCGAGCACGGCACGCACGATCTTGAGCATGGCGAGAAGCACCCACACCAGGACCAGGGTGTTGGTGAGCAAGGAGTGGTACGCGCCGTAGAACCCGCGCAGCACGCGCGCTTGTGGCCCCGAGTAGCGCAACTCCATCAGCTCGGCGCTGGTCGTGAGCCCGGTGCGGCGCCACCACGCGCCGAGCAGCACGAACAGCAAGGCGCCGCCGACGGCGAAGCCCCACCAGAGCCAGTTCCCTTGCACGCCTTGCGTGCGGACCAGGCCGGCGACGAACAGCGGCGTGTCGGCGGCGAAGCTGGTGGCGACCAGGCTGGTGCCGGAGATCCACCAGGGCAGGCTGCGTCCGGCCAGGTAGAAGTCGCCGGTCGAACGGCTCGCGCGGCGCGACAGCCAGCTGCCGACGACCAGCGCGACCACCACGTAGCCGACGATCGCGATCCAGTCGAGCGGGTGGAAGGCGTCCATCGCAGCCTTCCTGCTCCGGGACTACTCCTCGCCCGTCGCGAACAGCAGCGAGAGCAGCGCCGGCGAGAGCCCCGGCAAGTACAGACCGCGCAAGCTCGCGGGGGCGAGTTCGGTGGCGTCCGGCGAGCCCGCGATGTAGACGATCGGATGCGAGTGGTGCAGAGCTTCGAGCCAGGGGCTTGGGATCGGCGGCAGGCCGCGGCCCATGGCGGCTCCCCACAGGATCAGCACCGCATCGGGCAAGGGGCTCGGCGGCGAATCGCCGGGGTTGAGGACCTCGACGCCCCAGTGCTCTTCCAGGAAGCGCCGTGCGTCGGGACTGCCCGCCAGCGCGAGCGCCACGCCGGGGCGGGGGATCTGGCGTCCGGGCGAGCCGCCCGGAAGCGGCCGCAGCAAGCGCTTGGCGCCCGCGCCGAGCATCAGCGGCCGCGGGTTGGCGACGGGAGTCTCGGCAGTGGTGTCGAGCAGCCGCCGAACGCGCGACGCCGCGCGTTCGACCACGGCGGGGTCGAGGTCGCCGCGCTCGAGCGCATCCCGCAAGCTGACCGCGAGAGTGACCGGATCCTCGGGATCGAGTAGCACGTCGACGCCGACGTACAGCGACTCGATCGCGAGCTGATCGTGCGGGCCGTCGCCGTAGCCGGCCATCCGCAGCGCGTCGGCCACCACCAGGCCGTCGTACTTCCAGTCGTCGCGCAGGATGCCCATCAGCTTCTTGGAGCGGCTGGCGGGCAGGCCCTCGGGGTCGAACATCGGAAACTCGATGTGGCCGACCATCATGGTAGGCAGCCGGTCGAGCAAGGCCTTGAAGGGTTCGAGGTGCCGCTCGGGCTCTTCGAAGGAAACCGCGTGCTCCACGTGGCTGTCCTGCGGGCACGCGCCGTGGCCGGGGAAGTGCTTGCCGCAAGCGATGCCGCCCCCGTCCGTCAGACCGCGCAGCCAGGCGCCGGCGGTTTCGATGACCCGCTCGATGTCGCCGCCGAAGGCGCGGTGGCCGATGATCGGCGAATTCACGGCGTCGGGACCGATGCGGTGCAGATCGAGCACCGGACCGAGGATCCAGCGGACTCCGGCGGACGCCGCTTCGACCGCCGTGCGGTGTCCGGCGTCGTATGCGGCCTCCGGGCCGAGAAGACCGAGCGCCCAGGCGTCGGGCAGCGGGGTCAGGCCTTCGAACTGCTGCCCCGCGCCGCGTTCGAGGTCGGCGCAGAACAGGATGGGGTGCTTGGCCTGGTCCTCGAGGGTCTCGTGCAGCCACTTCACGTCTTCGGCGTCGCCGCCGAAGACCAGGAAGATGTGCGGGTCGAATTCGCGCAGGCAACGCAGTGCCTCCGCCAGCCCTTCGCCCTTGTTGAGGCGGATGGCGGGCGCAACGAGGCAATCGGTCGGTCGGCTGGCCATGATGCGGCCTCACTCTAGGGGCTCCCCGGGGGGCGTAGAAGGCCTGGGCGGACCCACTCGCCCTACAATCTCGCGCCCATGAGCGACCCCCTCGTCCTGGTCCACGGTGGTGCCGGCAATGTGCCCGAGGCACGCCGCGAAACGCACCTCGAAGGGTGCCGGCGCGCGGCGGAGCGCGGCGGCGAGGTCCTCGACGCCGGCGGCAGCGCCGTGGAGGCCGCGTCGGCCGCCGTGGTGGTGCTCGAGGACGACAACAACTTCAACGCCGGGACCGGTTGCGCCCTGGACCGCAACGGCCGGGTCTCGCTCGACGCGGCGGTCATGTGCGGCGCGACCTTGAATGCAGGAGCCGTCGCTGCGCTGCCGCCGTTCCGCAATCCGGTCCTGCTGGCGGTGCGCCTGCTCGAGCGGCGAGAAGTGCTGATCGTCGGCCCCGCGGCCGCCGCTTGGGCTGCCGCGGAGGGCTTCGAGCTGCTCCCGGACGACGCCATGATCACGCCCGGATCGCGGCGCGAGTGGCAGCGGGTGATCGACCGGGGTGAGGTCTCGAATTGGGCCGGCGGCACAGTCGGCGCCGTCGCGCGCGACGCGCAAGGCCGCCTCGCCGCCGCGACCAGCACCGGCGGCGCGATGGGCAAGCCGCCCGGCCGGGTTGGGGATTCGCCTTTGATCGGCATGGGCACCTATGCCGACGGTCACGCCGCCATCAGCGCCACCGGCGACGGCGAGGCGTTCATCCGCACGGTCTTCGCCGCCCGCGTGGCCGACGCCATCGCCGCCGGCGCGGCGCCGGAAGCTGCCTTGAAGGCCGGACTCGAGCGGGTGCATTCCCAGGCGGGCGGCAACGGCGGCGCGATCCTGGTCGGGCCGACCGGCGGCCCGGTGGCGGCCAGGCACGCGGAATTCATGTCGCACGCCTGGTGGACGCCGGCCGGCAGCGGCGTCGGCAGCTAGGTGGCCGGCTTGCCGGGCCTGTGCGCGGGGCCTATCGATTGATGAATACCGGGCCATCCGCGATGTAGGGGTA
>Ga0214471_10003190_pt1 | contig 12723 bp, 8 predicted proteins | sample RVTome_5_FD_207665 | JGI IMG/M metagenome (GOLD analysis project Ga0214471, IMG submission 207665) | Soil microbial communities from uranium-contaminated site in the Upper Colorado River Basin, Wyoming, United States - RVT142D155 | ecosystem: Environmental > Terrestrial > Soil > Contaminated >...
GCTTCCAGTCGCTGGGGATTGGGACGGTGACGGCAGAGACAGCGTGGGAGTATTCCGTGATGGGCGCTGGTACCTGAAGAACCGCAATGACGACGAGAAGCTCCAATCAAAGGTTAGTAAAATCTCTTGGAGTTCGATTCTCAGGGTTCTGAGCGCGCGGCCCTGTAGGATTGCGTGGCGGGTTGACTGGCTGATGCCGATTGCTGCGAGCACGACGAAGAAGATCAAGCTCCACCGGCCTGCCGGTCCGCTCCCGCGCTCCCGCGGGGCCAATTGTCTAACCAACAGCAGATAGATCCCGGTAATCCCCAATAGGCCCACGGTCCTATACCGGGATAGGAGAGCCGATTCCATCCCCAGGCCACTGCGGCCCAGCGTGACCGCCACCGATGAAAGCAGACCGAACAGAACCAGCGTTGCAGCGAGCAAGAATTTGGTCTCAGCCAGGCTCTTTTGTCTTAATTGGTTGGCGCCGGCGATCACAATAAAGGCGAGCAGGACACCTCCCACCACCACTGACCATTCAAGTCGATCCATCCCCAAAGGGGCGCCGATATTTGCAAGAAAGAAAGCAATGGCTCTCGCCGGCTCGGAAAGAACCGTCGTTGGCGAGGGCAGTTGGGTGATCTCGAGTGTGAAGTGCCACAGATAGAATGTTACCGCGGCCAAACCCACTGCGGTCCAGGTTGCGACGCGCTTGAGCTCGGCGCGTGCAGTGATCAAGTAAGCAAATCCAATTGGCCAAATCAACAGGCCGTTGCTGAACGAGAAGGACGCCACTAGTCCAAGTAGGGCGGCGAGCACCGTGAAAGCGATCGAGTCGGGCACCAGCAGGCATAATCCCCAGATGCTAGCTGCTACGCAGAGGTAAACCGATATTTGCCAGCCCCAGAGAATGTTCTCCCATTGGCCTAGGTTGAAGATGAACCAGGAGATGGGGACAAAAGCCCAAATCGAGCTGCTCCACGTCTGCTTGTAGACAAACCAGAGCCCGACCGCCGACAGGCCGGCGAGCAGCAAACCGATGTATATTGGCACGATGGTGTTGAAGTCCGAAGCGCGCGCCAGGCCGAACAAGAGGAGCCTGGGGAATAGGATGCGATGCTCGTTGTGCTGGCTCCAAAGATAGTCCATGGTGGATAGACTCGGTGGTGTCTTGAGCAACAAAACAAGCTCCCAATCGTCCCAGAAAAGGACATCAACTGCAAAGCTTTGGATATAGATGAGCTGCATCAATGGGGGAATCATGATCAAAACAAGAGGAAGGAAGCGCCGGCCGAATCTGGTCATGCTCGAGTCCGTGAAGGCTGATCTCAGTTCCGAGAATGCCTAGAGCGTTTGGCGGCGCAGGCGCAGGGCGTTGGCGATCACCGAGACCGAGCTGAAGGTCATGGCGGCACTGGCGACGATCGGGCTCAGCAGCAGACCGAAGAATGGATAGAGCACGCCGGCGGCAAGCGGGACGCCGAGCGAGTTGTAGCCGAAGGCGAACAGCAGGTTCTGGCGGATGTTGCGCATGGTGGCGCGGCTGAGCCGGCGCGCGCGCACGATGCCCTGCAGGTCGCCGCGCAGCAGGGTGATGCCGGCGCTCTCCATCGCGACCGCGGTGCCGGTGCCCATCGCGATGCCGACCCGGGCCTGAGCCAGCGCCGGTGCATCGTTGATGCCGTCGCCGGCCATCGCGACCACCCGCCCTTGTTCGGTGAGCTTACGAATCAGGTCGCCTTTCTGTTCGGGCAGCACTTCGGCCTCGATCTCTTCGATCCCGAGCTGGTGCGCCACCGCTGCGGCGGTGGTGCGGCTGTCGCCGGTCATCATCACCAGCCGCAGCCCGTCGCGGCGCAGCGCCGCCAGCGCGTCGGGGGTGGAGGGCTTGATCGGGTCGGCCACCGCGATCGCTCCCGCGGCCCGGCCGTCGATCGCGATCAAGATCGCGGTCTTTCCTTCCCGCCGCAGCGCCTCGGCGCGCGCGGCGAGATCCTGCGGGTCGATCTGCTCCTGCTCGAACAACTTGAGGTTGCCGGCCAACACCGCATGGCCGTCGACTCGGCCGCGCGCGCCGCGGCCGGTGAAGGATTGAAAGTCGGATACTTCGGCGAGCGTGAGCTCGGCCTGGCGCGCCCCGGCGACGATCGCGCCGGCCAGCGGATGCTCGCTGACCTGCTCCAGGCTGGCGATCAGGCGCAACAGTTCCTGCTTTTCGAAGCGCTCGAGCGCGATCACCGATTCGAGCCGCGGCTTGCCTTCGGTCAGCGTGCCGGTCTTGTCGAACACCAAGGTATCGACGCGCTCGAACGCTTCCAGCGCTTCGGCGTTCTTGATCAGGACGCCTTCGCGCGCGCCGCGGCCGGTGCCGACTTTGATCGACATCGGGGTCGCGAGGCCGAGCGCGCACGGACAGGCGATGATCAGGACCGCGACCGCGTTGACCAAGGCGAAGGCGAAACGCGGCTCCGGCCCCACCAGGCTCCAGACCGCGAAGGTGACCAAGGCGATCGCTACCACGGTGGGGACGAAATAGGAGGCCACCTGGTCGGCGAGGCGCTGGATCGGCGCCCGGCTGCGCTGCGCGGCCGCGACCATCTCGACGATCTGGGCCAGCATGGTGTCGCCGCCGACCCGTTCGGCGCGGAAGACGAAGGTTCCGGTGCCGTTGAGCGTGCCGCCGGTGACCGCATCGCCTTCGGTTTTGGCCACCGGGATCGGCTCGCCGCTGACCATCGATTCATCGACCGAGCTCGAGCCCTCGAGTACGATCCCATCGACCGGTATCTTCTCGCCGGGCCGCACCCGCAAGCGGTCTCCGACCTGAACTTGGTCCAGCGGCACATCGCGTTCCGCGCCGCCGTCGCTCACCACCCGCGCGGATTGGGGCGCCAGCTCGAGCAGCTCGCGGATCGCGCCGCCAGTCTGGGCCCGCGCACGCAGCTCGAGCACTTGGCCCAGCAGCACCAGCGTGGTGATCACCGCGGCCGCTTCGAAATAGACCGTCGGCGCTCCGCCCGGGCCGCGGAAAGCGGCCGGCAGCCAACTCGGGAACAGAGTCGCAAGCAAGCTGTAGATGAAAGCGACGCCGGTGCCGAGAGCGATCAAGGTGAACATGTTGAGGCTGCGGTGGACCAGCGAGGCCCAGCCGCGCTGAAAGAAGGGCCAGCCGCCCCACAGCACCACCGGCGCCGCGAGCAGCAGTTGGAGGTAGGACATCCGCGGTGGATGGAGCGCATGCGGCAGCGTCAAGCCGGGGATGAGGTGGGACATCTCGAGCAACAGCAGCGGCGCGGTCAGCGCCAAGCAGATCCAAAAGCGGCGAGTCATCGAGCGCAGCTCGGGATCGTCCTCATCGCCGGCCGCGACGGTGCGCGGCTCCAACGCCATGCCGCATTTGGGGCAACTGCCCGGCCCGCTTTGCACCACCTCCGGATGCATCGGACAGGTGTACTCGACGCGCTTCGGCGCGTGACCTGCGGCCGCGGGTTCCAAAGCCATCCCGCACTTGGAACACGAGCCCGCGCTCTCGCTGTGCTCCTCGGGATGCATCGGGCAGCCGTAGCCGCCGCCGGTGGAGTTCGGCCCGGAGCGATCAGCAGCGCGCTGCGAGCGCTCCAGGTAGCGCTGCGGCTCGGCCCGGAACTTTTCGGCGCAGCCGGTGCTGCAGAAAAAGTACTCCTGACCTCTGTGCTCGCGCCGAGCGGCGGCCCGCTCCGGCTCTACCGACATGCCGCAGACCGGGTCGGTCGCTCCGGATCGGGCCGCGCGACCGGTCGGATTCATTGGCGCGCGCTGGGACGGCTGCATGGCGTCGCCAGGATTGTAGCAGCGGAGCGCTCTTGGATGTCCGCTGGTGTATAACCCAAAGGGCGGGGGAGTCTCCCCGTCTATCGGCGGCGCGGCGACCGTGAAGCTCAAGCTACCAGCTACCGACCAGCGCGGGGCCCTGGCGTGGTTGAAGTCCACCTATCCCGGCACGCGGCTGCTCAGCGTCGGTCCGAACGTTCCGCGGCCGCGGGCGCTGATCCACGCCTGGACCCAACCTGCCGGCCAGCCGGCGCTCGGTCGGTGGCTGCGCCGCGCCGCGCGCGATCCGGGCGGGCTGCTGCTGCTGGTCAACGACACCAGCCGCCGGACTCCGACTGCGGCGCTGCTCGAGCGGCTCCAACCGCTGCTCGAGCGCAGCGGGGCCGGCGAACGGATGCGTTGTTTGGTCGCGACCGGAACCCATGCCGCTCCCAAGGGGCGAGCGCGCGAATCGGCCGGCGCGGAGATTCTCGGCCGGCACTGGCGGGCGCTGTCGCCGCGGACCGAGTGGCACGACGCCGATAGCCCCGCGCTGGTGCCGCTGCCGGTTCGCGGTCGTAAGGTCGCGCGCTTTCATCCCTGGATCGCCGCGAGCCGCTTCGTGCTCGCGATCGGGAGCTGCGAGCCGCACTACTTCGCCGGCATCACCGGCGCGCACAAATCCCTCACCGTCGGTGTCATGGGCCGGCGCGACATCGAACGCGATCATGCCCTGGCGCTGAGCCCGAGGTCGCAGCCGCTGCGGCTCAGCGACAACCCGGTCCACCGCCATCAACGCCGATTGCTCAAGGCGCTGGCGGCGGGAAGGTCGCTGTTCGCCATCAACGTCCTGATCGGTCGCGGCGGCGAGGTCGCGGCCGCCGCGGCCGGTACACCGGAGCGCGCCTTGAGTGCATTGGCGCCCCGGGTCCGGAAGGCCTTGGGCGTCGTCTTGCCCGCCCCCGCCGACCTGATCGTGGCCCAGGTCGATGGGCCGCTGGGTCGCAGCCTGTATCAGGCCGACAAAGGTATAAAGAATGTAGAAGCGGCGGTGCGTTCCGGCGGCGCGATCGTCCTGCTCGCGGACTGCCGCGACGGGATCGGGACCGCGCATTTCTGGGAGTTCCTGCGCCGCAATCGGAGCCTGGCCCGGGCCCGCAGAACGCTTCGGACCCGAGGCTATCGCCTGGGTGACCATAAGGCGCTGCGCTGGCTGCGGCTCGTGGAGCGGCGCCGCGTGCGTCTCTTGGGCGTGTGCCCGGGACTGGAGCCCAAGGCAGCCCGCGCAGCCCAGTTGGAGCTGTTGCCCGACCTGCCGAGTGCGCTGAGCCGGGCTTTAGCCGCGGTCGGCCCGGAATCGAGACCGAGGATCGTCTGGGTCGAACAGGCCGGCGAAATCGCCTTGAGGGTTGCGAGTCGACATACAATCTCATAGAGCGCCACAAAGTGCGCGAGGGGCTTCGCCCCTCGCCCCAGATGGAGGTGAACGGTTGGGAGAGCTCAAGAGCAGCTACGAGCTGGCGATGGAAAAGCTGCGCGCCCGCGGCGGAGAGGACGACGTCGCCAAGCTCAACGACGAACAAAAGACCGAGATTGCCGAGCTGCGCAGTCAGTACCGGGCCAAGCTGGCCGAGAAGGAGCTGGCGACGCAGGACGCGCTGCGCAAGCTGTCTTTGTCCGATCCGGCGGAATATCTGGCGCAGCGCGAGCGCCTCGAGCAGGAACTGCTCGAACAGCGCCAGCGCCTGGAAGCCGAGCTGGAGCGAAAACTCGAAGCCGTCCGCAACCGTTCGGCGAGCGAAATGTAGGGGCATGCCTTGCGCCCGCCCTCGGGAGGGGACAAGCCCAGGACAAGCCCCTCCCCTACAGGTACGCTGGAGGAGCCCGAACAAGCCCAACAGCATCGAGAGTGGGGTGGACTCCCCCACACCCCCGGCAGACGGCGCCCTATCCGCCGCCGGGCACCGTTTGGCGCAGAACGCGGCGCAGGATCTTCCCCGCCGGGCTGCGCGGAATCTTGTCGACGAAGCGGATCTCGCGCGGGGCTTTGAACGAAGCCAGCTGGGTGGCGACGAACGCGATCAGCTCTTCGGCCGCCGGGGTCGCGCCCGCGCTGCGCACCACGAAGGCGCGCGGAAACTCGACCCATTCCGGATCGTCCACCCCCACCACCGCGCAGTCGGCGACCTGAGGATGGCGCAGCAGCGCCGCCTCGACCTCAGCCGGCGCCACCGCGAAGCCGCGGACCTTGATCATCTCCTTGGCGCGATCCAGGATCCGGACATAGCCCTCGGCGTCGATCGACGCGATGTCGCCGCTGTGGAACCAGCCGTCGCGCAGCACCCGCCGCGTATCCTCCGGCTGATTCCAGTAGCCCTGCATGACCTGCGGGCCGCGCACGCACAGCTCGCCGTGCTCGCCGAGCGGCAGCTCGGCGCCGCTCTCCGGATCGACCACCTTCTGATCGGTGTCCGCGACCGGCGGGCCCACCGTTTCGAGCCGCGGCGCGGTGGCGTAATCGACGTGCGTGACCGGTGAGGTCTCGGTCATGCCGTAGCCCTGCTTGACCACCACCCCGGTGCGCTCGGCGAATTCGGCGCCCAGCGACGGCGCCAGCGGAGCGGCGCCGGTGTTGATGTACTTGAGCGAGCTCAAGTCGGTGCGTCCGAGCTGGTCGTGACCGAGCAGAAACAGCAGCACCGGCGGTACCGTGAACAGCAGCGTGGCGCGCTCGGCCTCGAGCCGGCCCAGCAGCTCGACCGGTTCGAACCGGCTCAGGATCACCTGGCGGCAGGCGGCTGCGACGCAGCCGACCATCTGCACGTTGAGCCCGTAGATGTGGGTGTAGGGCAGGTGGTTGAGCGACACGTCCTCGGCGACCACCGGGTATTCCGGCAGGCAGGTGTGGAACTGATAGACGTTGCTGCACAGGTTGGAGTGCGAGAGCATCACGCCCTTGGGCAGGCCGGTGGTGCCGCTGGAATACGGCAGGCAGGCGAGATCGCGCCGCGGATCGATCGCCACCCCCGGCATCGGCTTTTTGCCCTCGGCCAGCAGCTGATCGAGCCCGATGGTCCCCGCGCCGGCGCCGGCGCGTTCCGAGGCGCCCAGCAGCACGGCCAGCTCCAGCGCCGGGCACTGCGGGCGGGCCTGGTGGAGATGAGGCGTGAGTCCCGGATCGAGAAAGACGGCCCGGGCGCCCGAGTCGCCGAGCTGATATGCGAGCTCGCCGGCCTTGTAGGAGGCGGTGATCGGGACCACCACGCAACCGGCGCGCGCGATCCCGAAGAAAGAGGCCACGAACGATACGCTGTTGGCGGCGAACAGGCCGATCCGCTCGCCTTTGCCGAAGCCGCGCTGCTGCAGGGCCGAGGCGATGCGGGCGCTGCGCTGTTCGAGCTCGGCGAAGCGGATCGACTCGCGCGCATCGACCAGGCCGATCTTGTCGGGGAAGCGCTGGGCGGCGCGGAGCAGGAAAGCATGGATCGGATGCTGCGGATAGGGAGCGAGGCTTGGTCGCGGCGAGCGGGTAGGCGTGGCTCGTTTCATCTCAGTGGAAGAGCTCGGTCAGAATCTGCTGCTCGCCGATGCCCCGATCCCTCAGCAGCTCCTGGGTGCGCTCCATCATCGGCGGCGGCCCGCAGAGGTAGACGCGCTGCGGAGCGAAATCGGAGAGCAGCCGCTCGAGGTGGGCGGCCTCGATTCGGCCGGTCAGGCCAGGCCAATCCGATGGCGGGCGGGTCAGGGCCAAGTGGACTTGAACCGCGCCGGCCTCGGCCAGGCGCAGCAGCTCGCGGTGAAAGATGACATCGTGCGCCTCGCGGTTGTAATACAGCAGGCGCGCGGCGACCGCGAGCTCGCGATCCGCGATCGTGCGCAGGATCGCGCGCAGCGGGGTGATGCCGCTGCCGGCGCCGATCAGCGCGATGCGCTCGGCCGATCCGTCGCGAAACACGAAATCGCCGAGCGGCGCCCGGGCCTGGATCCGTTGGCCCGGCGCCAGCGACCGGTGCAGGAAGTTGGACACCACCCCGCGCGGATTGCGCTTGACGGTGAGCTGATAGTAGCCCGGCTCGGTCGGGGCCGAGGCGATGGTGAACGAGCGCGAGGTCTGCGCTTGGCCCTCGGAAGCGACCGGGACCGTGATCCGTATGAACTGGCCAGGCCAATGCCGCGGCAGCGCGGCGCCGGGCGCTACAAAGCGAAAGCTCTTGACCTCGCGGGCCTCGTCGCGAACCTGTTCGAGTTGGAGCTCGAGCTTGACCGGCTTGCCCATCGGCGCTCGGAGACCATAAGGTAGGACGGGTGACGGCTCGAGATCAAATGCCGGCTCGGTTTTCGCTAGAATGGAAGGCCATGAGCCAGCGAGCTTGGTGGCGGTTGGCGGCGGTGGCTGCGGTCCTCGGTTTGATCGGGGCCGGCGATCCGACCGAAGTGATCCGGCACAAGAACCTCGGCATCGCCTTCTTGGAGCAAGAGCAACCCGGCGAGGCGGCCAAGGAATTTCGCGAGCTGGTCCGGCTCGCGCCCGGCGAGCCGCTGGGCCACGCCGACCTCGCGATCGCGCTCTTGCGCCTGCAGCGCACCGAGGAGGCCCGCTGGCACATCCAAAAGGCGATCGAGCTAGCTCCCGATCGCGGCGATCTGTACGGCATTCTCGCCGAGGTCGAGCGGTGGGCCGAGCAGCTGCCCGCTTCGCGCGCCGCCTTGACCCGAGCGGTGGAGCTGGCCCCCGCAGAGGTGCAACTGCGCTACGCCCTCTATCTCGATGCCAGCGGCCAGCGCGGCGGCACGGCGGATCCCGGGCTGGCGCGCGAGCAGCTGGAAGCGCTGCATCGTTTGGCGCCGCAGAATCTGGTGGTGCTGCTCAAGCTGGGGCGGCTGCGCTTGGAGGCCGGGGAGCAGGCTCAAGCCCGCGCGCTCTACCAGGCGGTGCGCGAGATCGTCTGGGATGCGGACCAGCGGCTGCGCGGCTTTCTCGATCAGGTGATCACCGAAGGCGATGCCGCCGCGCCGCGCGCCGCCGCCTTCGTCGAGAACCTGCTCAAGGCTTCGCCGCGCTACCAGCAGGGCATCGCCGAGCTGCAGACCAACATCATCGGCCTGCCGGTGCTGGAGTTCGCGCCGGGCACCTTGCCGGCCGGGGTGGTCGACCGGCCGCCCGAGCTCGCGATCCGTTTCGTCGCCGCGCAGGCCGAGGCGGAGCTCGGGCTGCGCCCCGAGGTTCTGGCGCGGGCCGACTTGGACAACGACGGCAGCTTGGAATCGGTCGAGCGTCGCGGCGCGGATCTGGTGCTGCGGGACGGGGCCGAGTCCAGGCCGCTGCTCGGCGCGGCCCAGCCTACCGCGGTCCTGCCGATCGATTACGATCTCGAAGGCGACTTGGATCTGGTGGTCGCCTGCGAGGCGGGCGCGCCGCTGCGCCTGCTGCGCAATCGCGGCGACGGCGGCTTCGACGACATCGGCGAGGGTGCGCTACCCGAGCTCGGCGAGCTCAAGGTCCATGGCTTGGCCAGCGCCGACTTCGATGAAGACGGAGACCTCGATCTGGCCTTGGCGACCAGCCGCGGCATTCTGCTGCTGAGCAACCCGCGCCAAGGCCGCTTCGGCGCCCCCGGCGCGCCGCTCGGTCCGGCGCCGGCCCTGGCGCTGGCGCTGTTCGACGCCAACGCCGACGGCTGGGCCGATCTGGCGGCGGTCGGGAGCGATTCCGTCATGCTCTACCTCAACCAGAAGGGCGCGTGGGTCGAGCGCCCCGGCGCTTGGAAGGCTCCGGGCGCGGCTCGAAGCGCCAGCTTGCTGCCGTTCGAGGCCGATAACGACGGCGATCTCGACTTGCTTTTGCTGCGCGACGGCGCGGCGGCTTTCTTCCGCAATCGCGACGGGCAGTTCGAGCCCGAAGCGCTGCTCCCCGATCCGCCCGCCGCCGATCAGGTTCGCGGGCAAGACGTCGACGCCGACGGCGACGTCGATCTGGTGGTGCGCAGCCGCGCCGGAACTGGACTGTGGCGCAACGAAGGCGGGCATCGCTACCACTGGCTCGACGTGCGGCTCGATGGGATCAACTCCGGCAACACCAAGAACAACAAGGACGGCATCGGCTGCCGTATCGAGGTCAAGACCGGCTCGCACTACCAGATGCGGCTGGTCACCGAGCCGGTGACCCATTTCGGCCTGGGGCAGTACGCCCAAGCCGACCTGGTGCGGGTACTGTGGACCAACGGCGTACCGCAGAACCGGTTCAAACCGGCAATCGACGCCTTGCTGACCGAGAAACAGGTGCTCAAGGGCTCCTGCCCGTTTCTCTATGCCTGGAACGGCGAGCGCTTCGAGTTCATCACCGATCTGTTTTGGACCAGCCCGCTCGGGCTGCCGCTGGCGCCGGGCGTATTCGCGCCCGCCGATCCCGACGAAGAGATCCTGATTCGCGCCGAGCAGCTGCGGCTCGACGGCCAGCGCTATCGCCTGGTGGTGACCGAGGAGCTGTGGGAAACGGCCTATGTCGACGCGCTCGATCTGTGGGTGATCGATCATCCGGCCGAAGCCGCGGTGTTCAGCAATCACAAGTTCCAGCCGGCGCCGTATCCGGCGCGCGAGGTTCGGGCGCTCACCGGCTTGCGGCCGCCGCGCGCGGCGGTCGACGGCGAGGGGCGCGACGTGCTCGAGCTGGTGCGCGCCGAGGACGAGCGCTATGCCGCCGGCTACCGGCCCAGCCGCTGGCAGGGGCTGGCGCAGCGGCCCTACAGCCTCACGTTCGAGCTCGGGGACCTCAGCGGCGCGGAGACGCTCCGGCTGCTGCTCACCGGCTGGATCTTCCCGACCGACGCGTCGCTGAATTTGGCGATCGCGCAGTCGGGCCGCCGGCCGCTGCCCCCGGTGTTGGAGGTGCCGGACGGCCGCGGCGGCTGGCGCCGCCTGCTGGATCCGATGCCGTTCCCGCCCGGCAAGACCAAGTCGATCGTGCTCGACCTCGATCCGCGCGAGCTGAAGGGCGGCCGGTTTCGGATCACGACCGATCTGTGGCTGCACTGGGACCGAGTGGCCTTCACCACCGAAACCGGCGAGGTTGCGCTGCGCCGCACGGTCCTGAAAGCCGCCAGCGCCGAGCTGAGCTATCGCGGTTTTTCCCAGCTCTACCGGCTCAGCGGGGTCGCGCCGCACCGGTTCGACTTCTCGCGCGTGAGCCTGGAGTCGCCGTGGCTGCCGATCGCCGGGCGCTTCACCCGTTTCGGCGAGGTCACGCCGCTGCTCGAGGCGGTGGACGGCCGCAGCGTGGTCCTCGGGCCGGGCGATGCGATCGAAATTGCGTTCGACGCCGCCGCGCTGCCGCCGCTGCCCAGCGGCTGGCGGCGCGATTTTCTGCTCCGCGGCTTCGGCTGGGACAAGGACTCGGATCGCAACACCGCGACCGGCGAGCAGGTGGCGCCGCTGCCGTTTCCGGGCATGCCGAGCTATCCGTACGATCCGCGGGCGATCGATCCATCCCGGCGCGCCGAGCTCGAAGCCTACGATCGGCTTTGGAATACCCGCGAGGTCGCGCCGTGGCAACCCGGCGACCGGCTCGCCGGCTCCGATCGCGCCGCAACTGCGGGCGCGGCCGGCGGCGGCCGCTGAGCGGGTGATGAAAACCTCGCGTCGGGACCGGGCCTGATGTTCACGGCCGCGGTGCTGCTGTTTTCGCTCGCGACCGCCTCGGCTCCGGTGCTGCTGCGGGCGCTATCCGAGGAAGAGCTGATCCGGGGCGCCGAACGGATCTTGATCGGCGAGGTGATCGGGCTGCGCGGGCATTGGAACTCCGAGCGCTCGCGCATCTTCACCCGGGTCGAGCTGCGCCTGACTCGAATTCTCAAAGGACCGCAGCGCGACCCGATCGCCGTGATCCAGATCCTGGGCGGCAGCGTCGGCAGCTTGACCACGGAGGTCGGCGGCGCGCCCAGCTTCGCGCTCGGCGAAAGCGTGCTGGTGTTCACCGAGAGCTTGGAGGAAAACGGCTGGCGCTACGAAACCGTGCGCGGTTGGGCGCTGGGCAAGTTCCGCCTCGAACCGGGCGGCGGAGCTGCACCGACCCGCTTGGTTCGCGAGCTGGAGGGAATCGAGTTCCGCGGCGGCGCCAGGCCGGCCGAAGTGCTGCTGCTCGAGCAGCTCGAAAGCGCCATCCGCGCTCAGGGAATGTGATCCGCCGCTCTACTCCGGTTTGAATGCGGATTTGATGTAGGCGTAAACGTCGCGGATCTCCGCGTCGCTCAGCCCACCCTCCCACTTGGGCATCAAACCCTTGCCCTGGCGGATGATATCGAGCAGCTCGGCGTCTTTGCGGCCGCGCCAGAAAGCGGCGCTGGTGTAGTCGGAGGGCCGGGTCGGCAGCACCCTGCCGGTTGGACCGTCACCGCGGCCGCCGGCGCCGTGGCAGATCTCGCAGCGATCTTGATAGATCGCCTTGCCGCGGTCGAGATCGGCGGCCGCCAGCGCCGGCGCGCCGGCCAGCACCAGACCCGCGATCCAGACCAGATCGTTCCACCCCCGTGCTCGATGTCCCCGAAACATGCGCTTGCTGTCGGCGTTGAATTCTTGAAACGCTCTGGCCTGAGTATAGCGGTCCGATTCGAGCCGTGCCAGCCGGCGCCGGGCGGCAGTTTGGCTCCGGCGGGTTCAGGCGCTAGACTCCGCCTCCAATGGCGGATTGGCGTGTATGGCTCGCCGCGGCGCTGATCGCCGCGGCGAATCTGGCCGGCGGATGGTTGGCGCGCCGCCTGGCGGGCGAGCTGCGTCTGATCGCGGGTTTTTCCGCTGGATTTCTGATCGCGGTGGCGCTCCAGGAGCTCTTGCCCGAGTCGATTCGCGCTCTGTCCGGCCGGCTCGCCCCCGAGCAAGTCATGATGCTGGCGCTGGCCGGCTTCGCGGGGTTCCTGGTGCTCGACAAGCTCCATCTGTTTCACTTCCACGAGCATG
>Ga0214471_10003191_pt1 | contig 12719 bp, 10 predicted proteins | sample RVTome_5_FD_207665 | JGI IMG/M metagenome (GOLD analysis project Ga0214471, IMG submission 207665) | Soil microbial communities from uranium-contaminated site in the Upper Colorado River Basin, Wyoming, United States - RVT142D155 | ecosystem: Environmental > Terrestrial > Soil > Contaminated >...
TATCGCCGCGCATCGAGAAGGCAATCCAGTTTCCGTCGGGGCTCCAGTCGGGATCGAGCGGGCCGGTGGAGACGGCCGGGAGCATGTGGAACTCGACGCGGGTCTGCGCCGGGGCGACAGCGGCGACCGCGACGATCGCCACGACCGCCGCGAGGCAGGTGGCCCGCCGGCGGAGCCGATTCGCCGAGCCCGTGCCCGCGGGCCCGCGCCCCCGGCACCTTTTCCCTCTCCGGATCCTCGTGTATCGCATCGGGCGTCGAGTATACGATGGAGCGCCCATTGCGGCGCGGGACGCGCGCCGAATGCCCGATCCCGGCTCCAATGACGGGAGCCCGGCATGCGTGCCCGCCAAATGCGCCCAACGGACGGTTGAGGATCCGTACTACGCCCTCGTCCATCTCGATCGAGTTCCCGCACTCTCTTGCAGCCGCAGCCACCTAGCTCGCGGCCCCGGTTGAATGGCCGAAGGCCGGGTGCCGCCATACACTTGCCGGAATGATCGCGCCACTCCATCCCGGGTTCCGCCCGCCGATCCTCGAGTATCGCGCGCAGCAGCGCGCGGTGGCGGCCGCGGGCGGCGGAGAGCTGCTGGCGGTGGCGCTCGAGCGGCAGGGCGGCCTCGTCGCCCGGGCCGAGGCCCGTGTGCTTCCCGGGGAGCACCCCGGCTTCGCCGCCGGCGCGGCGTTCTGGGAGCGCTGGCTGCGCTTTTTCGTCTGGTCGCGGGGGGCGGCGCGGATCTTCCTGGCCGGCGAGCCGCGGCTTTGCGACCACCTCCGGGCCGCCTACGCGCTCGGGGGCGCCCGCTCCTTCGACCGCGACCTGCTCGCTCGCGCGTTCGGGCAGCCCCTCGCGGTCGAGATCGTCGAGCTCGAGGAGATGCCGGCGGCGAAGGAGTCGCGGTCCCCGCTCGGTGGACACTTCGACGGCTGCCGGATCGGCTTCGACCTCGGGGCGAGCGACTACAAGCTCGCGGCGGTGATCGAGGGGCGCGCCGTGTTTTCCGAGGAGCTGCCGTGGGATCCCAAGAGCGAGCCCGATCCCGGCTATCACCTCGGGCACATCGAGGCCGCCCTGAAGAAGGCCGCCTCCCGCCTGCCGCGGGTCGACGCCATCGGCGGCAGCGCTGCCGGCATCTACATCGACAACCGGGTCAAGGTGGCGTCGCTGTTCCGCGCCGTGCCCGCGGAGGTGTTCGCCTCCACGGTCGAGCCGATGTTCGTCCGCCTCGGCGAGCGCTGGGGTGTGCCGCTGACGGTGATCAACGACGGCGACGTGACGGCGCTCGCCGGCTCTCTCTCGCTCGACGTCCACGGCATCCTGGGCATTGCGATGGGATCCAGCCAGGCCGCCGGCTATCTCGACGCCGAGGGCCACGTCATGGGCTGGCTCAACGAGCTCGGCTTCGCGCCCGTCGACCTGAGCCCGAAGGCGCCGGTCGAGGAGTGGTCGGGCGCCCTGGGCGCCGGCACCTCGTACTTCTCCCAGCGGGCCGTCGACCGGCTGGCGCGCGCCGCCGGCATCGAGCGCGATCCGGCGGCCGGCCTGCCCGAGCGTCTCGAGGCGGTGCAGGCAAGGGTTGACCAAGGCGATCCCGCTGCCGAGCAGGTCTTCGAAACCGTCGGTGTCCATCTGGGCTACACGATCCCCTGGTACCGGCTGTTCTATGACTTCGCCCACCTCCTGATCCTCGGGCGCGTGACCTCGGGCCGTGCCGGCGAGATCGTCGCCTCGACCGCCAGGCGGCTGCTCGAGGAGGAGTTCCCCGATGTCGCCTCCCGGCTGACGCTCCACCTGCCCGACGAGAAGAGCCGCAGGGTGGGGCAGGCGGTGGCGGCCGCGAGCCTGCCGGAGCTGGGATAGCGGACCAGCCCGCTCGTCGTCGGCTCTCCTGACCCGCTCCCTCAAGCTCCACCCGCCCGACCCCGTCGTTCGGTCAGGCTGCGGGCGGCTCCGAGCGAGGGGCCTCGGAGCTTGACGTTGCCGCCGGCGCGATGTTTTCTTGCCGCTCATGATCGCTTCAAGGAGCAAGACCGCATCGATCGCAGGGGCGGCGCTGGCGGCCGCCCTGGCGGTCCCGGCGTGCACCTACACGGCCGTCCCCGAGGCCGGCGAGCCGGTCGACGGTGGCGTCGTCCCGGCGGCGCTCGGCGGCGCCGAGGTCGACGGCATCCCGGCGTTCCTCGCCACGATCCCCGACGCCGAGATCCGTGACCTCGACCTCGAAACGGCGCTGATGCTGCTGGCGATGCCGCTGTCCTGTCTCGATCGCCCCCATGCCGCACCCCGCGATCGGAGCACCTACCTCGACGACGTCGCGGCGACGCGGCGTCCCGGCTACGAGCGCGACCGCGCCTTCTACGGCTGCTGGGACTGGCACTCGGCCGTCAACTCGACCTGGGCGATGGTGCGGATCGACAAGGAGTTTCCCGACCTGCCGATCTCCGGCCTGGTGCGCGAGAAGCTCAACGAGCACCTCTCGGAGAGCGCCACGGCCGGCGAGCTCGCCTTCTTCGAGGAGAACCGCAGCTTCGAGCGCACGTATGGTTGGGCCTGGCTGCTCAAGCTCTACGCCGAGCTGCGCACCTGGGACGATCCCGACGCCGCGGTCTGGGCCGACAACCTGCAGCCGCTGGCCGAGGTCTTCTCCGAGCGGACCATCGGGTACCTCGAGAGCCTCGATCGGCCGTCGCGCAGCGGCGCTCACTCCAATACCGCCTTCTCGCTGGCGATGATGCTCGAGTACGCTCGCGCCCTCGACGACGTCGAGCTCGAGGAGGCGATCACGGGCGCCTCGCGACGCCTCTTTCTCGACGATCTCGCCTGCCCAATCGCCTACGAGCCGTGGGCGGCCGACTTCCTGTCGCCGTGCCTCGAGGAGGCGGCGTTGATGGCGGCCGTGCTCGAGCCGGAGGAGTTCGCCGCCTGGTTCGACGGCTTCATGCCGGCGCCGGGCTCGCGCGAGTTCCTGCCGCTGACTCGCCCGGGGTACGTCGCCGGCGAGCCGGAGATGCAAGCGACGGGCGCCAGGCGCGCCCAGGGGACGGCACCCGACGCGGGGGCGACCGGAGCCGACGAGCGCGGTGCCGAAGGCTCCTCCGGGCGAGAGACGACGAGGGCGGAAGCGGGCCCGGCCGGAACCGGAGGGGACATCGCCCGAGCCGGAGAAGCGACCGCCGGCGAAGGCGATGACGCCGCCGCGGGCGACGACGCGCGCAGCGAGCGCCAGCGCGCCGCCGACGAGTCCCGCCAATCGCTCGCCTCGCGCTCGCACCTGATCGGACTCGCCTTCATCCGTGCCGACGCCATGAACCGGATCGCCGCAGCGCTGCCCGCCGGCGATCCCCGCGCCGAGGCCTATGAGAAGCTCGCGGCCTTCCACGGCGCCATCGGCTTCGACGCCATGTTCGACGCCGACTACGCCGGCTCGCACTGGATCGGCACCTTCGCGCTGAAGTACCTCCTCAGCGAGCGACAATAGCCCCCGGCCGGCCACGGCGTGCCGGCGTGTCGAGCTCGGCACGGCGCCACGCTCGGAGTTCGTCGAGGCCAGCCTCCGCCAGCTCAGCTACGACGTGCTGGTCCAGGAGGCCCAGATCGAGTTGATCATCGTGCGCCGCCAATTGGAGGCGCGCGGCGCGCGTTGAGGCCCCCCGGTCATCGACGGTGAACGTCCCGCCGCGCGGCGACCGCGCCCGTGCGGGACGGCCGCGGCGGCATGCGCCCGACCGATACTCACTCGGCGAAGCTGGCGAGCGCCGCGTCCTCGTCGTCGAAATGCTCGAAGACCTGGATCAGGTGGTGCATGGTGAGCAGCTCGAAAATGCGCGGCTGCAGGTTGAGGAGCTTGAGCGTGGCGCCGCGCTTGGCGGCCTCCAGATGGCCGACGATCAGGTCGCCGACGCTGGTGCTGTCCATGTAGGGCACCTCGGCGAGGTTGACCAGCAGCTTCCTCTCGCCGCGCTCGAGGGCCTCGTCAAAGCCCCGGCGCAGCTCCTGGTTGCCGATCGTCAGGCCGCCCTTCAGGTCGATGACCAGGACGTCGCCGGCGTGCCGCTCGGACCACTCGCTCACCACTGCGTCGCCCTCCACGATTTTGGCTCGCCTTCGTTGATGATCTCGACTCTCTCCGAGAGAGCGTTCGCGGGGAGTCTACCGGGTCCACCGCTCAACTGGCGCCGTCGAGGGCCTCGCGCATGGCCGCGACGACGTCGTCCGGGTCGGGCCAAGGTCGTTTGGTGAGCTTGGCGATCAGCCCTCCCTTGCGGGTCGCTACGACCCGGTCGCCGACCAGCACGTCGAACTGCCCGCGCCGACCCTCGACCATCTCGACCGGTGTCCCGACGACCTCACGAATCCGGGCGGCGTAACTCGCCGCCTTCCGGGCAATGCTCGTTCAGGTCTCGCAGTAGATGATCTTGACGTTCATGACGCTCCGCGCGCATTCGGTTGAAATGCGCCGCTGCGGTGAACAGGAACATCACGGCCAAACCGACGCGTGGCGCTGCCTCCCACGAAGCCAACGACTCCACACCAGGAGCACCCGTACCACGCGCCGCGAGTAATCGCGCCAAGCATGACGCAGAACGGTACCATGGCCTATGGGGCTTCGATCGGGCAACTCGGGTCGCCGATCGCGTACTCGAGCACGTGATTCTCGAATCTATCGCACAGCCGCTGGGGCAGCCACCGGCTTCGCGAGCTCTCGGGCGAGGACCATCGCGTCCTCGAACGACTGGTTCGCGCCCTGCCCCACGACGGGGATCATCGCGTGCGCAGCGCCCCCGGTGAGCGCTACGCGTCCGACGTGGAATGAGGGCAGCCGCGGGCGCTCGTTTGAACCCCGGCGACGCTTTGTTGCAGAATTCGGCGGCCCCGCGCCCGCTCGACCGTTTGCGCGGCGCGAACGACCTCGAGATGCCCCCGACATGAACGGAGCCCCGTCCTGAGCCGCCGCCCGTGAGCCCCATGCTGGTGGGGGTGCTGGTGTACGTGGCGCTGCAGATGGCCTTCGGCGTCATCGTCGCCCGGCGGATCTCCACCGAGGAGGACTACCTGGTCGCCGGCCGCCGCCTGGGGCCAACGGTCGCCCTGTTCACGATCTTCGCCACCTGGTTCGGCGCCGAGACCTGTCTGGCGGCCGCCGGGCGGGCCTTCGAGGGCGGCCTGGCGGAGACCACCGCCGAGCCGATCGGTTACGCCGCCTGCCTGCTGCTCATGGGGCTGGTGTTCGCCGTCCCCCTGTGGCGCCTGCAACTGATGACGCTCGCCGACCTCTTCCGGCAGCGCTTCGGCCGCGGCGCCGAAAAGCTGTCGGTGATCATGATGGTGCCGACCTCGATCCTCTGGGCGGCGGCGCAGGTGCGCGCCTTCGGCCAGATCCTCGCCGCCGTCTCCGACATGGACGTCACCGTGGCGGTGACGCTGGCCGCCGTCGTGGTGATCGTGTACACGTCGATGGGAGGCCTGCTCGCCGACGCCTGGAGCGACCTGCTGCAGGGCGGCGTGCTGATCCTCGGCCTGCTGCTCCTCGGCTTTCTCTTCCTGCGCGCCGAGGGCCTGCAGGCGCTGGCGAGCATCCCGCCCGAGCGGCTGTCGCTGGGCGCGGCGACCCCGACGATCTGGGACAAGGCCGAGGTCTGGGCGGTGCCGATCCTCGGCTCGGTGCTGGCCCAGGAGATGGTGGCGAGGGTGATGGCCTCGCGCAGCCCGCAGGTGGCGCGCTCGGCGACGGTGGGGGCGGCGGCTCTGTATTTCTGCGTCGGGCTGATCCCGGTGACGCTCGGCCTGGCCGCCTACGGCATCGTCGACGTCGAGCACCCGGAGCAGATCCTGGTCACCCTCGGCTCGACCTACCTGCCGCCCGTGCTCGACATCGTCTTCGCCGGCGCGCTGGTCTCGGCGATCCTCTCGACGGTCGACAGCGCCCTGCTGGTCGCCGGCTCGCTGGTGGCTCACAACCTGGTGCTGCCGATGTTGCCGGCGGCGGGTCAGCCAGCCAGTCAGGCAGGCAGCGCGTCCGGCCAGAGGCGGCGCCTGCTGGTCAACCGCGTCGCGGTGGTCGGCGCCGGAGTGCTCGCCTATCTGCTGGCGCTATCCAGCGAGGGCGTCTACGAGCTGGTCCAGGAGTCGTCGGGCTTCGGCACCGCCGGCATCTTCATCGCCGTCGTCTTCGGCCTGTTCACCCGCTTCGGCGGCTCGCGCTCGGCGATCGCCGCAATGCTCGCGGCCGTGATCGTCTACTCCGTCGGCGCCTACGGCGGCCAGCTCGAGCACCCCTTCCTGGCCTCCCTGGCCGCCGCGCTCACCGCCTACGTGGCGGCGGCCGCCTACGACCGGCGGCTTCGTGCCGCCGCGTAGCTGGGGCCGCTAGAGGTTGATCACCAGGGAGGTCGCGAACGTGCTGTCGAGCTTCTCTTTCGCCACCACCACGCTGCCGATCGTCGAGCCGGCGCCGTCGCGCAGGCTGATCACCTCGAGCGCCGGCTGGTTGCGCAGCAGCAGCCGCAGGCTCGCCTTCAGGGCGATGTGGTCGTTGATCGCCACGCCGACGCCGTTGAGCCAGTCGAAGCGGAGGTCGTTGGCGTCCTCGAGGCTGCCGTCGAAGGTCAGGTTGCTCTCCAACGCCGTGGTGTCGGTGAGCGCGGCGCCGAGCGCGTAGAAGAGCTGGTAGCCGGCGAACCGGTTGCTGCCGTCGACGTCGAGGTCCTCGGCGGTGTAGCTGAGCCCGTATCCGGTGCGCAGCTGCAGCTCGGCGGTGTCCGACCAGATGTTGCCGGCGCCGGCGGCCGGCGTGAAGCGGTGGTTGACGTTCGCGGGTCGGTTGCGCTCGCTGTCGAAGCCTGCGTACCAGAAGAGCGACGACGACAGGTTGCGGACATAGCGGAGCTTGCTGTAGGCGCGACTGGTATCGAGCTCCTTGTCGGGGTCGACGATGGTGAAGGCGTCCTCGCTGCCCACCGCGAAGCGGTCGCCGCCGCGCGACTCGGCGCGCACCACACCCGATTCCCAGGAGAGGTCGGCCTCTTCCCATAGATAGTGGAAGAGGTTGCGGAAGCCGAGGGTGTTGGCCTCGGAGTTGCCGCTGGCGACCACCCAGGAGAGCTCGGTGGCGTTGGAGGCGCCGAGCGGACGCTCCTCATCCTGCGCCCAGGCGGGGCCGGCGATCAGCGAGAAGGCGAGCGCGGTTGCGGCGCCGGCGAGATATACCTTGGAGGCTGATTCTGGCTCGTGGCGGGTGAGAAGTGCGCGGCGAAGTTTCACGAGTCGAAGTTTCATCATCAGGGTCCTTCGGTCACAATACGGAGGGTCAGCTTTCGCGGCTCCAGTCTGGGGCCGGCCGCCGGAGTCACTATGAACAAGAATAACGAAGCGCGTCGCTCGAAGCTCGTCACCCTCGGCGGTGGCTGCTTCTGGTGCGTCGAGGCGGTGTTCCGGGAGCTCGAGGGCGTCGAGCGCGTCGAGTCGGGCTACGCCGGGGGAGAGACCGTCGACCCGACGTATCAGGAAGTCTGCTCGGGGACCACTGGACACGCCGAGGTCGTACAGGTCGAGTTCGATCCCGAGGTGATCTCGTTGCGCGAGCTCCTCGAGATCTTCTTCGCTACCCACGACCCGACCACGCCCGACCAGCAAGGCGCCGACATCGGCACCCAGTACCGCTCGGTGATCCTCTACGGCTCCGACGAGCAACGGGCGGTGGCCGAGGAGGTGATCGCGGAGCTCGAGGCCGAAGGCCTGTTCGACGATCCGATCGTCACCGAGGTCGTCCCGCTCGAGACCTTCTACCCGGCCGAGGACTACCACCAGGAGTACTACAGCCGGAATCCTGCGCAGGGCTACTGCCGGGTGGTGATCGATCCCAAGATGGCGAAGTTCCGCGCCAAGTTCGCCGGCCGGCTGCGCGGGAACGGCTGAACTTCAGTCGTTGCCCATCGGCCGCCGCCGACCCTGGTGGATGAAGCCGCGGCCGCCTGAAGCTTCTACGAAGAAACACCGCAGACCTGTCACCGTTTCCTCGATCAGGGTGTGCCGAACGCCCGTGGCGGACTTAGTAGCCGAGCTTGACGGTGAAGTTGCCGCGCACCGCGACCGGCTCGCCGTTGCGGGCGCTGGGCGCGAACTTCCACTGGCGGACCGCCGCGATCACCGAGCGATCGACGTAGGCGTCGATGCCCCGCAAGACGTCGATCTCGACGACGTTGCCGGAAGCGTCGATCAGCAGCGACAACACGGCGACCCCGCGCTGGACGGCGGCGTCGTCGGGGATGATCGGCTGCACGTCGTGGAGGCGGCGCGGGTAGGGGACGTCGCCCGGAGTGCGGACGGTCCTGGCGGGCCTGGCCGGAGTGCCTGCGCCGGCGCCGTTGGTGGTGCCGGCGACCGTCGTCGCGGCGGTGCCGGGCGGGAGGCTCTCGATACGAGGATCGTTGGCAGCCGTCGCGCCGTTGGCGCCGCTGGATGCGGCCGGAAGCCGATCGGCGGTCGGGTCGGCGATGGCCGCGGCTTGTGGGTCGGTACCGGCCTCCGCTGCGATGGTTCCGGGAACGGCTTCGGCGGTAGCCGCCATGGCGCGTCCCGTGATCACGATCTTGCCGGGCGCCGGCGCGCCGGCGTCGGCGGGGGTGGCGCCCACGTACCACTTGGCGCCGCCGATCAGGCCGCCGAGAACGGCGAACAGCACCAGCCACTGCGCGAGGCTGGCGCCGCGACGGGCCACGTCGGAATCGAAAGAGTCGGAGGCGTCGCCGGAGGCGCTCGACCACTCCGGATAGATGGGGGCGCGCTTGCCGTTCTCGGCCGGGAGCGCCATCGGGACGACGTTGCCGTCGCCCGGCTCGTCGGCCGATTGTGCGCGCGCTTTCATACCTCCCACCACGGTGCGTGCCCGCGGGCGGCGGCCAAGCCGCGCCCGGCGGGCGCAATGCTCATGAGCTAAATGTAACAACCGTGGAGGTCACGCCGAAGCCCTATCTTTCAGGGAGCGGCGAGGCATCTGTGTAGCGCGAGCCGCCGCCTCCGACTGCTCTAGGCCGCGGCCTCCTGCTCCATCGACTCCTCGTAGCTGCCGGAGCGGGCGAGGCCGTTCATGCGGGCGCGGTGGTAAAAGGCCCGCTTGGCCGCCTCGACGTTGCCCGCCTTGCCGCCCCAGGCCTTGAGCGTCGCCGCCTGCAGGGCGCGGCCGTAGGAGAACGAGAGCTGCCAGGGGAAGCCGCCGAACTTGTTCATCTCGTTGAGGTTGACGGTGGCTTCGAGCTCCGTCTGGCCGCCGGAGAGGAACACGATCCCCGGCACCGCCGCCGGCACGGTGTTCTTCAGGCACCGGATCGTCTTGTCGGCGACCTCCCGGGGCCCGGCCTGGGTGGGGCAGTCCTTGCCGGACAGCACCATGTTGGGCTTCAAGAGGGTCTGCTCGAGCGGCACGCGCTGGTCGTGCAGCGCCCGGTAGACCTGGTGGAGGGTCCGCTCGGTGACCTCGAAGCAGCGGTCGATGTCGTGGCCGCCGTCCATCAACACCTCGGGCTCGACGATCGGCACGAAGCCCTGCTCCACCGACAGCGCCGCGTAGCGGCCCAGCGCCCAGGCGTTGGCCTGGATGCAGTAGTCCGAGGGAATGCCGTCGCCGATGGCGATCACCGCCCGCCACTTGGTGAAGCGGGCGCCGAGCTCGTGGTACTCGACGAGCCGCTCACGCAGGCCGTCGAGCCCCTCGGTGACCTTCTCGCCGGGCGCGAAGGGCAGCGCCTTGGCGCCCTTGTCGACCTTGATGCCGGGAACGATGCCCTGATCGGCCAGCACCTTGGCGAACGACGCGCCGCCGGCGGTCGACTGCCGCAGCGTCTCGTCGAAGAGGATCACGCCGCCGATGAACTCGTCGATGCCCGCGGTGGTGAACAGCAGCTCGCGGTAGGAGCGGCGGCTGTCCTCGGTGGACTCGACGCCGATCGTGTCGAAGCGCTTCTTGATGGTGGGCGAGCTCTCGTCGGCGGCGAGAACGCCCTTGCCGGGGGCGACGATGGCGCGGGCGGTGGCGGCCACTTCGGCGGCGCGGTCGGTCACGGGTGCTTCCTCCGAAAAAAGGTGCTGGAACGGGTCGCGAGGCTGGTGTCAGCGGCGTCGATGGGCCGCGGAGCGGTAATCTCTCAAAAGTTGAGCGGTAATCGCTCGAAAGCTCAGCGGTAATCTCTCGAAAAAGGTTATGAGCAGAGCAGAGAACCCGCAAGCTGCCCCGCGCGGCGCGGCCGGACCGTCCCAGTCTCTCGCCTCTCATCCACTCTGGTGCGCCAAGAAGAAGGTGACCAAGAGGAAGGCAACCAAGAGAAGGGTTCCGGTGCTCGCTTCCACCCATTCAGGTGCGCCAGGGGAGGGGCGACTGCTAGGCTGGAACTCGCTGGCAACGTCGGCCGGCAGGTTCCGTGTAAGCGGCTGTCCCCTTTCGTGACGCATATGCGGGGCGCCGTCCACCCCGGCCTGCTCGCCGACCCGGGAGGCGGAATGAACGGTAGCGGTCGCAGCTCCCTGCTGATCGGTTGCGCGGGGCTCGCCGTGCTCACCCTCGCGCCGCAGCAAAGGCCGGCCTTCGAAACGACCGTCGCGCGCATCCGTGTCGACGTGATCGTCACCGACGAGAGCGGCAAGTTCGTCGAGGGCCTCGGCGCCGATGACTTCCTGCTGTTCGAGGACGGTGTGTCGCAAGAGATCCTTGGCGTCGAGCTCGTCGAAGTGGGCGCCGGCGCAGGCCGGTCGATGTCCTCTGAAGCCTCCGCATCGGCAACCGGCGCAGGCGCCCGGCCCGCTGCAGGCCGAGCCGCCCCGCGACCGTCCGACGTTGCACCGGCCGTCGCCGGCGCGGGCGAGGCCGCAGCCGCCGCCGGGGCCGACGCCACGGCGCTCGTCTTCCTCGTCGACCTCCCCGGCATGGACTGGCGCAACAAGTTCCGCTTCGCGAGCGCCTGGGAGCAGCTTCTGGCGAACTCCGACGAGCTCGGCATGGCCCGCGCCGTCTACATGATCGACCAGGTCGGGAGGCTACACGAGCTCGCGCCGCTGAGTTTCGACGCCGAGCGGCTGCGAGCGGCGGCGGCCCGCGTCATCGCGGAGCCATTGGTCCGCCAGTCTCAACAAGAGATTCTGGTGGGTGGAGGAGTGACGGGGGGCCCCACTGCCCAGTCGATCCAGGAGCGCGCCCGCACCCGCGCCACGCTCGAGCTACTGACGCAGTTCTGCAAGGCGCTGGCGGCCCGGGGGAGCCGCACGGCGTTGGTGTGGATCACGTCGGAGGTGCAGATCACCGAGCAGGGTCCTGGCATGGCCCTCATCGCGGCCAGGAGCGACGGCGGCATTGGCGGCGGCGAGGTCAGGACCGGGCCGCCGCCGGGCATGACCGGAGCATCGACCTTTGGGCCCTTCATGATCGACATGGCGATCTCGCGGCTGCAGACCGAGCTGCATCGCGCCGCCAACAGCGCCAACGTCAGCATCTACACGCTGGATCCCACACCGGCGTACGAGCTGCAAGGCATCGGTTTCGACGTGCAGACCCGAACGGCCGGCGAAGCGTTGCTGTTCGAGTCGCCGCTCGTCCAGTTTGCCTTCGCCGGCCTCCGCGACGCCCTCAAGAGCGCTTCGGCCGAGACCGGCGGCAAGTCGTTCATCCACTGGATCGACCCCGCCGAGGCGTTGACCGCCATCGAGAGCGACGCCTCTCGCTTCTATCTGCTCACCTACGCCAACCCGCCGCCAATCGGCGACGGTCGCTACCACGAGATCCGCGTCGACGTGAAGGATCGGGACGTGGCCGTTCGCGAGCGCAGCGGCTATACCGACTACCCGAGCGACGAGCTGGAAGACCGTTTGCTCTCCGGCGCTCTGAACCTCCCGGGAACGGTCGGCGGTCCGCCGCTGGCGGCGCGGGTGATGCGCAAGTGGTCGGCGGCGGGCGATCCGATCCTGCAGATCGCCGTCGCGAAGCCGCAGGGCCTGGCGGCGGACGCGCCGGAGTTCGAGCTGCACGGCCTCGCCGTGCGGGGCGACGGGAGGATCGAGAGCAGGCTGGAGCAGCTCGTTCGCGAGAGGCCGGGCGGCGCGGGCTCGCAGGTATACGTGCACGAGTGGGATCTGCCGGCCGGCGCCTACGATCTGCACCTTGTCCTGCGCAACCCGCTGCACCGAGAGCTCAGCGCGACGGCGCTGCCGGTCGAGGTGCTGCCGGCGACGAGCGAATGGGCCACCAGCGATGTGGTCCTGGTGGTTCCCGACGCCGCCGGCCAGCCGATCCCGGCGATCGGCGACACGATCGCCGAAGACCAGGTCGTGGCCGCCTACGTCGAGGTGGTCTTCGGCCGCGACCCGATCGTCAGCGGCGACCTGTTCAACGCCGCAGGCACCGAACGGATCGCCGAGCTTCCGCCGCTCGCCATGCAGCAATCCGCGGACGGGATCTTCCGCGGCGCCCTGCGCATGACCGGCATCCCGGCCGGCGACTACGCCCTGCAGGTCGCCGTCACCGACGCCGCCGCCGGCCAGCACCGGCTGTTCCGAATTCCATTCCGGGTGCAGCCGCCATAGGGAATGGTCGCCCAGTACCGGCTGGTCGAGCCGTTTTGATGCGCAGCCGGTCGGCTCTTCGCCGGCCGTTGTCAACTACTTGTCATGCTGGAGGTCGTCCAGCAATCGGGCGACGGTGCCGCTCGGCAGCCCGAGAGCGCGCGGCGACCACGACC
>Ga0214471_10003192_pt1 | contig 12717 bp, 11 predicted proteins | sample RVTome_5_FD_207665 | JGI IMG/M metagenome (GOLD analysis project Ga0214471, IMG submission 207665) | Soil microbial communities from uranium-contaminated site in the Upper Colorado River Basin, Wyoming, United States - RVT142D155 | ecosystem: Environmental > Terrestrial > Soil > Contaminated >...
CTCGGCCATGGATCCTCGGGTCTCCGCTGCGCTGCGCCCAAGGATGACGGATGTGGAGTGGTGCGTTAAGTCGACAACAGCAACCAGAGAATGCCGGCCACCGTCAGGACGATGCCGGCCAACTCCAGGCGCGTGGTGCGCTCGCGAAAGACGAAGTGCGCGGCGGCCAGGGTGAACAGCAACTCGATCTGTCCCAGGGCGCGCACATAGGCGGCGTTCTGGATGGTCATGGCGGTAAACCAGCAGGCCGAGGCGGCCACCCCGCTGGCGCCGACCCACATGGCGGTGCGCCAGCTGGCCAGGGTGCGGCCGATCTGCCCCGGCTCGCGCCAGCGCATGTAGGCCGCCATGATCGCGGTCTGCAGAACAGTCACGCAGGCCAGGGTGAAGGCCGCCTGCATGAGATAGCCCGGTCCGCCCAGCGAGAGCGACGCGGCCCGGTAGGACACCGCCGAAATGCCGAAGGCCGTGCCCGAGGCGATGCCGATCAGCGCCGGCCGGCCGCTCAAGGCGCCCAGAATGCCGGTCAGCCGGGTCTGGCTTTTCGCCAGGGAGATGGCCATCACCCCGGCCAGGCTGACCACGATGCCGATGATCGCTCCGAGGCTCAGGTGGTCGCCCAGGATGACCAGGCCGAACAGGGCGGTTTGCACCGTCTCGGTCTTGGAATAGGTGGTGCCCACCGCGAAATTGCGATGGGCGAACAGCGAAACCAGCAGGGCGGTAGCCACGATCTGGGCGATGCCGCCGCTGGCGGTGAACAGGGCAAAGGTCGCGTTCGGCCGCGGCAGCGGCTGTTCCAGCACCAGCATCAGGCCGGCCAGATACAGAATGGCCAGGGGAAAGCCGAAGGAAAAGCGGACGAAGGTGGCGCCGCTGACGCTCAAATTCGCCCGCAGGTGCTTTTGCAGGGCCGAGCGGACGTTCTGCAGGAACGCCGCGGCGATGGTGATGGGAATCCAAAGCTCGATCATGCCGCGACCCACCCGGCCGGCGGCATGGCGTTAGAGCACGGCGTAGCGGGCGCGGGCGCCGCGTTCGATGGCGGCCGATTCCAGTCGCCCCACCTTCAGCCGGTGGCGCAGCAGTTCCAGCATGCGCAGCTCTTCCTGGCTGGCCTCGCCGTCGGCGGCGGCCACATCGCAGGACAGGGCATAGGCGGTCTCATGCAATCGCTTGGGCAGGCTGCCGGCGATCAGCTCCAGGGTCTTGTCCAGGCCATCGCTCTCACCCAGAAGCTTGGCGCAGTCCTGCGCCGTCGAGGTCAGCTTGGCTGCGGAAACGCCGCGAAAGATGGGCAGATGTTTGACGATGTCGCCGATGGTGTGCATCTCGCTGTCGGTCATGTCGCGATCGGCGGCGGAGACCAGCACCATGGTGTAGATCAAGGCGGATTGGGGATCGATCATCGGGTGTGCGTGCTTTCTGAACGAATGGGAGAGGCCGCGAACGCGGTGCTGCGCCAACTATGCAGGCGCACGCCGGGCCGTCAAGCTTGGTTGGGGGCGAGCGCCGGCTGACATCTGGGCTCGACAGGGCGGCGCTTTCCCGGCAGTGTCCGCCGTCCATGCAGGCGATCATCACTGTCATCCTGCCGGTCTTTGGCATCATGCTCACCGGATACGCTGCCGGCCGCATCCGCTTGCTGGGCGAGGCGAGCAGCGAAGCCCTCAACCGGTTCGTCTATTACATCGCCCTGCCCGCCTTGTTCTTCGTCTCTCTCGCCCGCGTGCCGGTGGGCGAGGTGCTCAACGGCCCGTTCCTGGCCGCTTTCGGCGGCGGCGTATTGGCCACCTTCGGCATAGCCCTGCTGGTCGGAATCTTCGTTTTTCCCAACCGGCTGGCGGCATTGGGCCTGCATGGGTTGTGCGCCATCTTTTCCAACACCGGCTATCTCGGCATTCCCATCCTGCTCATCATCTTCGGCGATGCCGGCAAGCTGCCCGGCATCATCAGCACGGTCATCATGGGCACGGTGATCATGGGCACGGGCATCGTCCTGATCGAAGCGGATTTGAGTCAGGGACGCGGACCCTTGAAGATCGCCGGCGGGGTTCTTTTGGGTGTCGCCAAGTCGCCGCTGATCCTCGCCGCCGCCGCCGGCTTGGGCGTCTCCGCCGCGGGCCTGCCCGTGCCGGCGCCGCTGGCGACCTTCGCCGATATTCTGGGCGCCGCCGCGTCGCCCTGCGCCTTGTTCGCCATCGGCCTGTTCCTGGCCGGACAAAAGGTGACCGCCGGCCTGGGCGAAATCGGCTGGCTGGCCGCCCTCAAGCTGGTGGTGCAACCGGCGATCACCTGGTGGCTGGCCTATTCCGTCATGTCCATGGACGAACCCTGGGCGGCGGCGGTGGTGATCCAGGCGGCGCTGCCCACCGGCGCCTTGGTCTTCGTGCTGGCGCAGCAGTACGGCATTTTCGTGCAGCGGGCGACGGCGACCATCATGGTCTCGACCGTGGTCTCGGTGGTCACCCTATCGCTGCTCTTCGCCGCCCTCGGCTTGGGATAGAAAGGCGCGCGTCGTCGCAATGGCCTGGGCCAGGCCCAGGCGCTGGACCGTGACCCCTTCGGGAAAGGCGGTGGCCAGGCGCGACGGCAGCCGGGAATCCAGCAACACGAACACCCCGCGGTCGTCGGCGCGGCGGACCAGCCGGCCAAAGGCCTGGCGCAGGCGCAACCGGGTCAAGGTATCGTCGTAGGTGCGCGCACCGAAGGCCGCGCGCCGGGCCTTGTGCGCCAGGTCGGGCCGCGGCCACGGCACCCGGTCGAAGACGATCAGGCGCAAGGCGCGGCCCGGCACGTCGACGCCGTCGCGCACCGCATCGGTGCCGAGCAGGCAGGAATCTTCCTCGGCGCGGAAGATGTCGACCAGGGTGGACACATCCATGCCGTCCACGTGCTGGGCATAGAGATTCAAGCCGGCGTCCTCCAACGTACCGCCGATATGTCCGTGCACCGCGCGCAGGCGGGAGATGGCGGTGAACAGGCCCAAGGCGCCGCCGCCGGCGGCCAGGAACAGCTCGCGATACGCGGCGGCGATCTGCGCCATGTTGCCACGGCCCAGATCGGTGACCACGATGGCACGGGTCTGTACCGCGTAATCGAAGGGCGAGGGCACCTGCGCCCGGATCGCCGGGTTTGGCAGGTGGCGGGTGCCGGTGCGCAGTTCCGCCGCCGCCCAATCGGCCTCCGCATCGCCGCTGCCGTCGGTCAGGGTGGCCGAGGTGATGACGGCGCCATGCGCGCTCGCCAGCACGGTCGCCGCGAACGGCACGGTCGGGTCCACCCAATGGCGGTACAGGCCCACGTCCAGATCGCGGCCGTCGCTGCGTTCCACCGCCAGCCAGTCCACGTATTCCGGCGGCGTGTCTTCCGCCAAAGTGGCCAGCATGCGCTGCCAGGCGGCGAGGGGCAAAAGGGCGCGGCGTTCGAGACTGCGGCAGATGGCCTCGATGCGCCGCCGTGTGTCGCTGTCCAGATCCGCCGCCCCATCGTCCAGGCGTGTTGCCAGGCGGGCGCGAAACTGCGCCAGGGGCTCGACAATGCGGGCGAAGGCCTGGGCCAGCTCGGTGCCTGCGGCGATCATCTCCGGCGACGGCGGATGGGATGGTGCTTCCAGACTATAGGCGTTGTCGGTGGTCTCGGCGCGGGCATAGACCTGTCGGCGCACGGCGGCGAGAAATTGCTCGCAGATCCCGTGCGGCTGGCCGCCGGCCAGGCGTTGATGCCAGCCGTCGCCGGGCAACACCCGGGCCGCCATCAGAGCCGCGGCCATTGGCGCCTCCAGCCGCTCCGCGCCATTGAGCAGATCCTCGACCCGGCGGCGCAGACCGCGCGCCCGTCCGCCGCCGCTGCGTGCGCCCGTGCCACCCGTGCCCTCGGCGCCCAGCAGCCAGCGGCGCAAGGCCTGCCCCTCCTGACCCGAGAGATGGGCGGCGAAGGCATTGTCGGCGGCGGCGAACAGGTGATGCCCTTCGTCGAACACATACCGGGTGGGCAACTGCCCGTCATCGCCGCTTCCGAGCGCCGCCTGGATCATCACCAGGGCGTGGTTGGCGACGACGATGTGGGCATGGCGGGCGCGGCGGATGCCGCGCTCGATGAAGCATTTGCCATAGTGCGCGCAGGCGGAATAGATGCACTCGCCGCGCCGGTCGGTCAGCCCCAAGGTGCGGCCGCGCCCGGCCAGATCGGCCAGCCAGCCGGGAAAGTCGCCGCCGACCATGTCGCCGTCTCGGCTGCGCCCGGTCCAGCGGGCCATCAGGCCGACCGCCACCGCATCGCCGGGCCGGGTGGTCAGGCCGTTGACCGCTTCCTCCAGGTTCAGCAGGCACAGGTAATTTTCCCGCCCCTTGCGCACCACCACATGCTCGGCCTTGTCCTTGAGGGTCGGATACAGGCGATCCAGTTCGCCGTCGATCTGATGCTGCAGGTTGCGGGTGTAGGTCGATATCCACACGGCACCGCCGTTCTTCTCCGCCCACAGGCTGGCCGGCGCCAGATAGCCCAGGGTCTTGCCGACGCCGGTGCCGGCTTCCGCCAGCACCAAATTCGGCTCGCCCGGTGCCTGGCGCGGATCGAACGCCTGGCTGGCAGCCGAGGCATAGTCGGCCTGCTGCGGCCGTGCCTCCGCCTCGCTGCCCAGCATGTGCGCCAGGCGGGCGCGGGCCTCGGCGGTGCCGACCGGGGCCTGGCCGGGCGGCGGCGGGGGGGCTTGTTCGCTCCACCCCGGCAGCCGGTCCCAGACCGCCAGGCCCCGGCGCGGCCGGGTGCCCTCGGGCGGCACCTCGACGGCGGCGCGCACGAACGGGCCCCACAGCCAGCCGCCGTTCGCCATGGCGGCGGCGATGTCGGCGGCGGCGGGATCGCGCTTGCGGTCGGCCGCGGCCAGTTCGCCCAGCAAGGCCGTCGTCGCCTCGTACAGGATACGCGCCGCGGCCACCGGATCGTTGGGGTGGGCCAGCCCCAAGGCCGCCGCCAGGCCGCGCGGTGTGGGCGTGCAAAACGCCGCCGGGCGGACAAAGGCGAAGAGTTCCAGCACGTCGAAAGCCGGGAACGGATCGGCCGCCAGGCGCCGCGCCGTCGCCCGCGCATGGCAGAGCAGGGGCGGCGCCGCTCGCGCCCGTTTGAGCGCCGCGGCCGCCGGCAGGTGCGCCACCTCGCCGTCGGCGCTGACCCACAGCACTTCGCGCAGCCCGGCGATCAGCGCCGGTGCCTCGGGGACCAGCACGGAGCGGCCGGTGTGTGCGGGTGGCGGGGCGGCGGGGTGCATCGGCCCGACTATAGGGGGCTGGGCCGGTGCCGTCACTTGGCTGCCGCTGGCAAGAGGCAGCGCAAGCGTGTAGGACTGGCCCGCATGAAGGTACGCCAACCTTGAGCGGAGAGACCGCCGACCTGGACCGCCTGCTGGGCGGCGACAAGGCGGCCTGGGACCGGTTCGTCGGCCGATTCGCGCCGGTGATCTATGCCGCCGTGCACCGGCGCCTGGGCCCGGCGGGCCGGGGCGGCGATGCCGAGGACGTGGCCCAGGATGTCTTCGTGCGCCTGTGCGCCCGCGATTTTCACCTGTTGCGCAGCTACGATGCAGCCCGGGCGCGGATCACCACCTGGCTGACCGTGATCGCCGGCAGCGCCGCCATCGACCATCTGCGCCGCCAGCGCGGCTATACCCAATCGATCGACGATGTGCCGGAGGCCAGCCTGGCGGTCGATCCGGTGGAGCCGGCCCTTCTGAAAATCCCGGACGGCCTGCTGTCGCCGCGCCAGACCCTGGTCCTGGAGATGCTGTACATGCGGGAATTGGACGTTACCGACGTGGCGGCCACCCTGGCCATCGATCCGCAGACCGTGCGCAGCACCCACCACAAGGCGTTAACCAAGTTGCGGGCGCATTTCCGCGACTCCGACGGCTGATTTGGGCAAGGGGATGTTTCGGAGATGCGCCGCGTACAACGTCAAGAGCCGGAGACCGTGACACCATGAAGACCACACGCGAAGACAATGATCTGGGTTCGCCCGCGGCCGCTGCCCTGTGGCGCCGGGTGCGGGCCGGTCGCACGCCGCAAGGCGCGGCGGCGCCGGATGCGCTGACCATCGCCGCCTACGCGGACGGCACCCTGGACCTGGAGGCCCGCGACCGGGTCGAAGCCTGGATGGCCGCCTCGCCCGAGGCTTTGGACCTGATCATCTCCGCCCGGTCGGCGGCAGCGAAGCCATATCCACCCGCGCCCGCCAGGCTGGTGGCCCGGGCGTCCGGCCTGGTCGCCGGCCGCCGGGCCATTGTCCCACCGGCATCCGGCGGCGTTCTGTCCTGGCTTGCCGGATGGACCCAGCCGAGCGTGTGGGCCGCCGCCACGGCGGCCATGCTGCTGGCTGCGGTCATCAGTTTCGAGGTGGGCCGCGAGGCCACCATAACCCTGGCATCGGCGGCGCCGGTACAGGCGGACGACAGTATCGACATTAGCCCATCAACCGACGACTTGCTTTAGGAGCGACGCATGCGCCCGAAACTGATGATGATTTTGTTGGCCGTGTCCTTGATCGCCAACGTGTTTTTTGCCGGTGGCGCCCTGTATGCGTACTACTCCCAAGGCGATCGTGGCAGCGGCCGGCAGATCAGCCGCCAACTCGATCTGAACCCGGCTCAGGTGCAGGGCCTGAAAGCCCTGCGCGAGACCGTGGCGGCCCGCCGCGCCGCCATGCCCGAATCGCACGGCGGCCTGCGCACGGCCCTGCTGGCCGAGATCGGCAATCCGACCTTCGACCGCGAGCGCGTGGAAACCCTGCTCACCGAGTGGTCGGCCGAACGGCGCAGCTATTTCCTCGACACGGCCCAGGACCTGCACACCTACGTGGCCAGCCTGACCCCCGCCCAGCGCGAAAAATTCCTGGAGCTGGCCCAAGATCGTTCCTTCCTGCGCCGCATGTTGCGCGGTCGGCGTTGACGCCGGCGTGATGCACGTCTAAACGAGGCATCACCGGCGGCAACGAAAGTTTTCCATGAGCAACGAGCGCGAGTTGGCGCAAGCGGCGCGGGCCTGGCCGTTCGAGGAGGCGCGCGGCCTGCTCAAGCGTATCGGCGGCACGGCGCCAAACAAGGGTTATGTGCTGTTCCAGACCGGCTATGGCCCTTCCGGCCTGCCGCACATCGGCACCTTCGGCGAGGTGGCGCGCACCACCATGGTGCGCCAGGCCTTTCACCGCCTGAGCGATATCCCGACGCGCTTGTTCTGCTTCTCCGACGACATGGACGGCCTGCGCAAGGTGCCCGACAACATCCCCAACCGGGAGATGGTGGCCCAGCATCTGGGCATGCCGCTGACCAAGATCCCCGATCCCTTCGGCGAGTACGAAAGCTTCGGCCACCACAACAACGCCCGCCTGCGCGGCTTTCTCGATGCCTTCGGTTTCGAGTACGAGTTTCAATCGTCGACCGACTGGTACACCTCCGGCCGCTTCGATGCGGCCCTGCGCAACGTCCTGGCCCGCTACGACGAGGTCATGGCGATCATGCTGCCCAGCCTGGGCGAGGAGCGGCGGCAAACCTACAGCCCCTTCCTGCCGATCTGCGCCGAGACCGGCCGGGTGCTGCAGGTGCCGCTCATTGCCCGCGACGTGGCGGCCGGCACCATCACGTATGAGAACGAGGCCGGCAAAAGCGTCGAGGTGCCGGTGACCGGCGGCCACTGCAAGCTGCAATGGAAGCCCGACTGGGCCATGCGCTGGTTTGCCCTGGATGTGGACTACGAGATGTCGGGCAAGGATCTGATCGATTCCGTGCGCCTGGGCAGCCGCATCGTGCAAGCCCTGGGCGGCCGCCCGCCGGTCAATCTCACCTACGAGCTGTTCCTGGACGAGGCCGGCGAGAAGATTTCCAAGTCCCGCGGCAATGGCCTGACCGTCGAGGACTGGCTGGCCTACGCGCCGCCGGAAAGCCTGGCCCTGTTCATGTACCAGAAGCCCAAGGCGGCCAAACGCCTCTACTTCGATGTGATCCCGCGCACGGTCGACGACTATTCCAGCCACCTGGAGCGCTTCGCCGGCGAGGACGCGGACAAGCGCCTGGAAAACCCGGTCTGGCATATCCACAACGGGACGCCGCCGGCGGCCGAGACGCACCTCAGCTACGCCATGCTGTTGAACCTGACCGGTGTATGCAACACCGAGGACCCGGCGGTCCTCTGGGGTTTCATCTCCCGCTACGTGCCGGCGGCGCGGCCGAAAACCGCGCCCAGGCTCGATGCCCTGGTCGGCAATGCGGTCCGCTATTACCGGGATTTCGTCAAACCCAACAAGCGCTACCGCGCGCCGAGCGATCAGGAACGCGCCGCCCTGGAAGACCTGCTGGCGCAGCTCCAGGCGCTGCCCGCCACGGCGGATGCGGAGGCCATCCAAACCGAAGTCTACGAGGTCGGTAAGCGGCACGGTTTTCCCGATTTGCGCGCCTGGTTCAAGGCGCTCTACGAAATCCTGCTCGGCCAGGACCAGGGCCCGCGCATGGGCTCGTTCATCAGCCTCTACGGCCTGCCCGAAAGCATCGCCCTGATCCGCCGCGCCCTGGCCGGCGAGGATCTGGCCGCGGAATAGCGGACCCGCGCCTACTCATGAGTGCATGCGACGCGCTTGACCGGGCCGATTTCCTCGACTTGTCCGAACTCGCTGCCGTGCAGCAGACGCGCTGGTCGCAGCAGGCGGCCACTGTCGGAGCGGCCTCGCTTTTCTACAAAAAGCTCCTTGGCAAACGGAAGCTGACGGGAGATTTGCAGGAACTGGCCGACATCCCGTTCACCGACAAGGACATGCTCCGCCAGGATCAGAACGAGACTCCGCCGTTCGGCTCCTATCTGGCCAGCGGCACCGATGCGATCTCGCGCGTTCACCGCACCTCGGGCACCACCGGCGTTGCCATGAATCTCGCCTTGAGCCGGCGTGATGCCGCCCTGACCGCGGCGGTGGGCGGCCGGGCTCAGGCCGCGGCCGGCTTGGGGCCGGGCCATCGCGTCGTGCATTGCCTCAATTATCAGCTTTGGATGGGCGGCTACACCGATCATGCGACCCTCGAGGCGACCGGCGCGACGGTCGTTCCCTACGGAGTCGGCGGCAGCGAGGGCCTGATCCGCGTGATCCGCGAACTGGGCATCACCGCCATATCGTGCACGCCGTCCTATCCGGCCGTGCTCGAACAGGTCATCGCCGACCGGTTTGCCGGCCTCGCTCCCCGGGACCTCGGCTTGAAGCTCGGCCTGTTCGGCGGCGAGCCGGGGCTCGATGAACCGGCGTTTCGGCAACGGCTGGAAGACACCTGGGGGTTTGCCGCCCGCAACGCCAACTACGGCGTCACCGATGTCATGTGCAATTTCGCCGGCCAGACCGAGGTATGCGACGATCTGCATTTCGTGGCCCTGGACGTGCTTTATCCGGAGCTGATCGATCCCCGCGATGGCGCGCGCAGGCCCTGGGTCGAGGGTGAGTCGGGGGAACTCGTTCTCACCCACCTGGCCAAGGACTGCCAGCCGCTGATCCGTTTCCGCACCGGCGATATCATCCGGCTGACCGGCACGGGGCGCGCCGCCTGCGGGCGCACGGCGCCGCGCTTTCGCGTCATCGGGCGCAGCGACGACATGATCGTGGTCCGCGGGCTGAACATGTTTCCAGCGATGATTGCCGGCGTGATTCATCAGTTCGCCGAATTGTCGGGCGAATACCGGATCGTCCTCGACCGCCCGCCGCCCTATGATGTGCTGCCCATCGAGGCCGAGCTGGCGGTCGGCCAGGGCATGAGTCCGCCGCTGGCCGGGGCCATCGAGGGCAAGATGAAGGCGGTTTTGGGCGCCAGCGTGCGGATCACGCTGCTGCCGCCGAAAAGCCTGCCCCGGACCGAGGGCAAGACACGACGGGTGATAAGGACATACACATGAGCAATGCCCAATACGAAACCGTCTTGAGTACGGTCGACGACAACGGCGTGCGCACCATTTCGCTCAACCGGCCCGCCAGCCTCAATGCCATGAACCGCCGACTCATCGACGATCTTGCCCAGGCCTTCGACGATGCCAACGCCGATGCCGCGACCCGGTCGATCATTCTGACCGGCGCCGGCCGTGCCTTTTGCGCCGGCGACGACCGGCGCGAACACGTTCACCCGACCTCGGAAGCCGAGGCGCGCGATCTGGTCGATGCGATCCAGCGCGCCACCCACGCCATCGTGTTTGGCGCCAAGCCCGTCGTCGGCGCGATCAACGGCTGGGCAGTCGGCGGCGGCTTCGAGTGGGCCATCAACTGCGACTTTCCCATCTGGGGCGAGAGCGCCAAGGGCTTCTTCCCCGAGGTTTCCCTCAACCTGTTCGTCACTGGGGCGGTCACGTCCCTCTTGCCCGCCTTGGTCGGGTTGAACAAGGCGCGCGAAATGCTTTTCCTGGGCGAGCGATACGATGCCGCAACGTTGAAGGCTCTCGGTGTGGCTTGGCGGGTCGTTGCCGACGACCGGCTGATGGACGAAGCGCACACCGTGGCGGCGAAACTGAGCGCGCTACCGCCCCTCTCCGTGCGGGCCATGAAGCGCGTGCTCAATCAGTCCGCGGTGTGCGATCTCGGCGCCGCGCTGCGCCTCGAAACGGAAGCCACGATCGCCGGCTTCCTCGATCCGGAGACAACGCGATTGCTGAAGGACTTCAAGTAGCCGGGCAAATTCTACGGCATATCGCCGGTCGCCAGCCACCCGGCGCACTCGGGACCGAGTCCTACCACGGCCCTCCGTTCGTAGGCGGCGCGCTCGTCCGCGCTCAGGGTATCGCGCCAGCGGTCGTTGGTCCCCTTGTGCACGAACGTCTCGGCTGGATTTCGCTGGGCACATCCGCCTTCAGCCGCGCGAAATGGATTGGCATGATGTTGGCGAAGCGGACGTCCTCCGCAGCTATCAGCCTAGCCGAATAGCGCCACTTCCGGCCTTTATCTGTTCGGTAGTGGATCAATGCGTTCTGTCCGAAGGCGGACTTACAGCCATTCTATTTATTCGCACGTGAGGGTCGGCAATTTACGCGGCCGTTCCGCCAGAAATTGAATGGATGTCTGACGCAGATCGGTTATGGATGCCCCGGTTCGTCGCGATAGGAGTGATAGAGCTGAACGCAGATTATATTCAGATCGAAGGACAACTGGACAACTTCGCGCATGATTTCATCGCACCTTCCAGGAGATAACTCTTGTTGATCAAAATTCAATTCACCCTCGAGGCGTTGGACATGAGTGCGCAGCACAGGTGCACCGATCGCGAGAAAATCGAACAAATATTGAGCATGAAGGAGGCCGTTGCGTCGCTGCCGTTCTGCATGAAGTCGCGTGATCACCTCGTCGAACCGCTCTGCCCATCCGGCCACAGTAATCTCGCGGAATGGTCCGTCCCTTTTTACCAGTTCTTTAAACGCGTCGATCTTCGTTTTGTTGTCCTTGGGGGCGAGCCAAGCGAAGGTATCGGCTCGGTTCTGATGGCTTTGAGCCAATAGAAGCATCTCGTCTATTCTACCTTCCAACCACTGGAAGGAGATCACGTACCGGCCGATAAAAGCATAAAGCCGTTCCGCCTCAGCGACGGCATTCGGATCATCGAGCCATCTGCCTCTTGTCATATCGTCATTGTAGGCCGGTTCATGATAAGACAAACCAGACATCGATCCGTGGTTGGCGGTCAGCGTCTACGACATTCCCGGCCTGAAACAATCCTAAACCTGGACCGTCTACCCCGTGGCCTGGATGATGCTGTAGTTTCCAAGCTGGCTGCGCCAAGACGTGCTGTCCTATGAGGGCTCGACGGAGCGCCTGACCATCGCTTTCAACGTATGCTTTGGACCATGGCGGAATCGGCGGCCGGCCCCGCAGCTTAAGCGCGCTTGGCTTTCTTCGCCGCGGCGCTGTGCGCCCAATCGAAATACAGCTCGCGCGCCTTGCGATAGATCGGGCCGGGTTGCAGGTCGCGGTTTTCCACCCGGGTGATCGGCAAGACCTTGCTGTAGTTGCCGGTGGTGAACACCTCGTCGGCGCCCAGCACGTCGTCCCAGGTCATGGTGCGCTCGTGCACCTCGATGCCGGCATCGCGCAGCAACTGGGCGACGCGGGCGCGGGTGATGCCGCTCAGGAAGGTGCCGTTGGCGGCCGGCGTGTGCGCCGCGCCGTTCTTGGCGATCCAGATGTTGGCGGTGGCCAGCTCGGCCACGTTGCCCTCGAAATCCAGCACCACCGTGTTGTCGAAGCCGCGGTCGAGCGCGTCCTTCAATGCCCGGCCTGAGTTTGGATAGAGGCACGCGGCCTTGGCATCGGTCGGCGCCATGTCGGCCGCCGGCCGGCGATAGGGCGACAGGCACACCGACATGGATCCCGGCTTGGGCAATGGCGCCTCGAACAGGCTCATGCAAAAGCGCGTGCTCTCCGCCAAGGGCATGACCAGGGCTTTTTCGGCACCGCTTTCCGCCCAGTACATGGGCCGGATATACAGCTCGCTGCCCGCCGGGAACCGGCTGACTCCATCGAGCGCCACTTCCAGCACCTCGCCGGTGGAGAGCATCGGCTTCAGCCCGAGCGCCAGGGCCGATTTGTTCAGTCGCGCGCAGTGCAGATCCAGATCGGGCGTAACACCGGCAAAGGCGCGGGCGCCGTCGAACACCACCGAAGCCATCCAGGTGGCATGGGTCAACGGGCCGAGAAGCGGCGGGTTGCCTTCCCGCCACT
>Ga0214471_10003193_pt1 | contig 12717 bp, 15 predicted proteins | sample RVTome_5_FD_207665 | JGI IMG/M metagenome (GOLD analysis project Ga0214471, IMG submission 207665) | Soil microbial communities from uranium-contaminated site in the Upper Colorado River Basin, Wyoming, United States - RVT142D155 | ecosystem: Environmental > Terrestrial > Soil > Contaminated >...
TCGAGCCCATGAGGCGCGTCGCCCGCATGCTGCGCAATCACCGCCCGCTGATGCTCCCATCGTCTGGCTACGACCTGATCGTCTGAACCTGCTACTCCGATCGCAACGCCACGAGCGGTTCCACTCGTGAGGCACGCAGCGCCGGCAGCAGCGCGGCCGCGAGCGCTCCGATCCCCAGCACGACCAGCGCCGCGCCGAATGCCGTCGGGTCGGTCGCGGCGATGCCGTGGAGCTGGTTCCGGATGACCCGGCTGGCGGCCAGCGTCAGCGGGACGCCCACCAGGATGCCGATCCCTACCAGCACCAACGCGTCACGCAGCACCATGCCCACGACCATCCCGCGCTGGGCGCCTAACGCGACCCGCAGCCCGATCTCGTTCGACCGCCGCGTCACCGCATAATTCATGACGCCGTACAACCCGATGGCCGAAAGCAGCAGCGCCGCGCCGCCGAAGACCGCCGCGAGGCGCGCCAGGAGCCGCTCCTCGCGCACCGACTGCCGCATCAGCCGCGCCAGCGGCACGACCTCATCGATCGGCAGGTCCGGATCCATGGCGGCCACGGCCTGCCGCACCGGCGCGACCAGGCTCGCGGGGTCGCGGTCGCCCGCGGCCCGGATGACGTAACGCATCGCCGACCCATCTCCCAGCACCCGTTGCGCCACTGCCGCGTAGAACCGTCGTCGCGACGGATCGGTGAGGCTCCGGTCGCGCACGTCGCGCACGACCCCCACGATCTCGGCGTCGATCGTGTCGTCCACGCGGATGATGCGGCCGACCGGGTCGGACTCGCCGAAGTAGAACCGGGCGAAGGTCTCGTTCACGAGCAGGACCGGGCTCGTCCCGGCGCGATCCTGCTCGGTGACGTCGCGACCCCGGAGGATCGTGGCGCCGACGGTCGACGCGAACCGGGGACCGACCACGTCGTAGTACGACACGGAATCGCGGCTGGTCGCGGACTCGAACCCCGGCACCGCGACCGATGTCGCCGACTCCGTCCCGAGGAACAGGCCGTTCTCCGTGGTCGTCACCGCGTCGACACCGGGAACCGCACGGAATCGCTCGGCGAGGTTCGCGCGCAGCTCGTGCCAACGCTCCCCTTCATATCCTCGTGATACGGCATCCAGGTCGACCACAAGGAGCGCGTCGCGCACGACCCCCGTGTCCGCGGTCTGGAGGTGCTGAAGGCTGCGGACCAGGAGTCCCGCGCCAACGAGCAGCACCACGGAGAGTGCCACCTGCCCCGCGATCATGACCCTGCCGAGGGGGTTGCGCTGACCCATGCCGCTGGCGAGCGCCCGGGTGCTCGACCGCAGTGCCGACGCGAGGTCCACGCCCGAGGCTCGCATCGCAGGCGTCAGCCCGAAGACGAGAACCGCCACGCACGAGAGTGCAACGGTGAAGCCCAGTGGGACGGGACCGAGACCGGTGTCGAGCGGGATCGTGGTGCCGCCGTCGGCAGCGAGGGCGATGAGCAGGTGGCTCCCCCATTGCGCGAGCAGGAGTCCGCCGGCCGCGCCCATGGCGGCGAGGAGGACGCCCTCGGTCAGGAGCTGCCTGACGAGCCGCCCACGTCCAGCGCCGATCGCGAGCCGCACGCTCATCTCGCGCGAGCGCGCGAGCGCGCGCGCCATGAGGATGTTGCCGACGTTGGCGCAGATGATGAGCAGCAGGAGCCCGACGCCCGTCATGAGGATGAGCAGCGGCGTCCGGTACGATTCGCGGACACGTGAGAGGCCGCGCGCGCCGGACGAAACCGGGATGCTCAGGTCATCGACCGCCTCGAGGATTCCCGGGTCGGTGACCTGTGAGGCGAGAATTCCCTTGATGGTCGTGTTGAATCCGGATCGGGCCTGCTCGACGGAGACGCCGGGCTGCAGCCGCGCGACGAGGAGCAGCCAGAACGCCTGCGAGTCCTCCATCAGCGGCACGTTGGGCCAGAGCACCGGGTGCATCGCCAGCGGGAGCCAGATCTCCGTCTGCTGTCCGACGATCTCCCCGTGGAATCCGGGCGGCGTGATACCGACGATCGTGAAGCGCGCGTCATTGATGAGGACGTCGCGCCCGACGACGGAGGAGTCGCCGGCGAATCGACGTAGCCAGTATCCGTGGCTGATGGTCACCACTGGAGCGCCCCCGACCATGTCGTCATCACCAGGCAGGAACGTGCGACCCAGGAACGCGGGGACGCCAAGCACCTGAAAGTAGTTCCCGGAGACGACGCGCCCGCGCGGGCGCTCGACGCCGCTTGCACCGTCGGGTCGCAGCTCGATCCGCTCGGGGCGGCCCGTCGCCGCGAGGCCGGAGACCAGCGCGCGATCCGCCTGGAGCCGGCGCCAGGTGAGGACGCTGAACAGACGGTCGTCGGGCAGGTCGCTGTACGACATGCTGCCGACGGCGGCCGGGTTGCCCAGCACGATCAACTCGTCAGGCGAGGCAACCGGGAGGGTCCGCAACAGCACGGCGTCGACGAGGGTGAACATGGCCGTGTTCGCGCCGATCCCGAGGGCCAGCGTCAGCACGACGACGAGCGTCACGACCGGCGTGCGTCGCAGCATGCGGGCGGCGTAGTTGAGGTCCTGGCGAAGGTCCTGCAGCAGGTTGGCGCGATCCATGGCTCGGATCCTCTCGGTGTCGTAGGTGATGCAGGTTTCGCGGACCTCGTCCAGGCTGCCGAACTGCGGCGGGCGCGTTCCCGCGCCTCGTCAGGCGTCAGGCCCGAGGCGATGAGCTGGCGCGTGCGCATCTCGAGGTGGAAGGCGAGTTCCTCGTCCACCTCGCGCGGCACCCCGCGCACGCCGAACCGGGTGCGGATGACGGGTCGCATGGTCGTGGATCAGGCGGGTGTCGGGCTGGCCGCCGTGAGCGCCTTCGTCACGGCGGCGACGTAGCGCTCCCAGCTGCTCACCTCGGCGCGCAGTTGCTGGCGTCCGGATCGGCTCAGCTGGTAGAACCGCGCCTTCCGGTTGTTGTCGGAGTAACCCCACTCCGACGTGAGCCACCCCTTCCTCTCGAGCCGGTGGAGCGCGGTGTAGAGCGGTCCCTCCACGACGAGGAGCTCCTCGTCCGTCACGGCTTTGATCCACTCCGCGACAGCGTAGCCGTGGCGCGGTCCCCAGGAGAGGGCCTTCATGATGAGCACGTCGAGCGTGCCGCGAACGAGACCGCCGTCTGGATCGAGCATGATCAGTGGATTCGCGTCGGGTCCGTTGCCCTACCCCTCTGTCTTAGAGGGTAGTACGGTCCGAAGGGTTGTGTGGTTTCCAACGATCGGGGTCAGGGGGACAGGAAATCGGATTGGGGGATAGGAGGGGAGGAAATTGAATTGCGCCCGTTGCGGCGCCCGTTGCGCAAGCTCGGCGCGGCCGGGTGGTGGTGGAAGCGTGCGGGGACGACCGAGTGTGGCGCGGCGGGTCGGCGGTGCCTGCGTGCCGTCGCGCGTTGGGCACGTGAGGCCGGGATGAGTGCGGGTGTCGGCGTTCACGCGCAGCCCAGAAGTCCCCACGGTGCCCGCGAACGGGTGCGGTGGGTCTGGAGTCAGCGAGGGATAGCGGTCAGCGGCGTCAGGCGCTCTGAAGCCCAGCGTGCACGCGTGGGTGCACGCGCCACAGCGCACGCGGGCGAAGCCGTGCGCGAGTACGCCGCAGTCGAGGAACTTCTCGGCGACTTCACGGATGACGGGCCGCCAGTCGCCGTACGTGGCGGCGAAGCGGTCCTCGTACGCGTCGTGAAACGCGCCGAAGTGATCGCTGACGAGGCGAAAGAGGGGCGAAGCATGCGGCCGGCGCGGCTTGTACACACCCGCCGCCGGCACGCAGGCCGCGGCGGCGGACACAGGACGCGCTCCGAAGCACGGGAGCGCCGAGGATAAGGCGGCGCGTGCGCCGCGCCGTCATTCGTCGAGTACGTCGTCGACCAGCTCGCTCCTGACTGCGGTGCGACCTACAGGAAGATGTTCGGCGAGTTTGCCGTGTACAGCCACGGGGCGAAGCCGAGCTTTCTGATCGAGGACAGGATCGACGACGGCGACTGGCTCAGCGAGCTGGTGCGGCGCACGGCGCAACAGCTTCCGGATCCGAAGTCGAAGAAACGCAGGCCAACGCCGGGCCCGGCGTCCACCGAATGCGAGCTGAGTTAGGCGGGCAAGCGCTACGGGCGCTCGCGAACCGTCGGCCAGCAGCCCCGAATCGACGGTTCGTGGAGCTGCAGCCCGGGATTGTCTCCGACCCAACCCGGCTGACCAGCTGAGTCCACGAACGCCACGCCAATTGGTACTTCCGGGCGTGCGTCTGCGAGCGCAGTCATCGCCGTTTCGGCGGCGTCACTGACAGACACCCATTCCGCCTTCAACTCCGTTGGATCGAGATCGCGCGCGCGAATCTTGTCCAGCTCAGCCGGATCGACGCGCGCAAAACGGCGCATCATTGCGAGCAGCGAAAGCGGGGTGAACCCGGGATCCTTGCCGCACGCGGCCCAGCACATAGCGGCGAGCGGATACCGGCGGCTGAGCTCGAGGATGTCGATGTAGTCGCGCGTTTCCGTTCGGGACGCGAGAGTCAGGGCCTTGTTGGTCGCCGCATCGAAGAGGTGCAGGCGCCACCCCAGCCGCGCATCGCGCTCGATCGGAAAGAACCGGAACGCGGAGTCCGCCGCCCAGTCGATCTCGACGACCTCGCCCGTCGACGATGTCACCGTCGCGCGGCGGAACGTTGCCTCCCGATCCCATTCGTCCGTTCGCATCACACGCTCGGCGCGAAACCCGGCGTTACGAAGTGCTGCGACGTCGTGCTCACTTGCCCGCGACACTTCTGCGGCGACCTCGTGAAAGATGTCGAAGTCACGCGAGAACCGCGCCGAGTCGGTGGAAGCGTTGATGATCACGCCGCCGGCGAAGTGACTTTCCTCCGACCGATTCGCTGCCAGAACCGCCAGGATGTCTATCTGGAAGTCTGTGAGAGGCACTGGTTCAGTTCCTGCGCAGCGATCCACGCGCGGCGATCACCATGCCGGCGCAGCTGTCGCACCACGAGGCGTACGTCGTCCAGAGAGCGCAACCTGGCGTCTGGCCGCCAGTACCAGAAGCACTCCGGGAACTCGCGAATCAACGCTGTCGCGCGATCCACCAGTTCCGGGAGCGTTGCGCCTTCGGCCGCGAGCGGCCGCAGGTTGACTGGCGTGGGGAGCATAGCCTTCACGTTAGAGTGTCGCGCGGCAGTTCTCAATGCGGGGGCGCAGGATCTCCCCCTCCCCCTCGCTATTCGCTCCTCCCCCCGATCTTCTCCTTGACCTGCTCCACGATCGCCTGGAGCTCCGCATCGGCGTTGCGCCACATAGCCAGGAATTGCTCACGCACCGCGCGCGCCTCCGCCCGCTCGCCGCGGCGGTCGTGAATCCCGGCGATGCGCAGCAACAACGCCGGAACCAGACCGAGCTGCGGCGCTGCGTTGAGTGACAGGTCCGGATAGGATCGGTACCAATTGAGAGCACCGGTGCCCCGTGTTCGGGCACGGTCATGATCGGTGGCCACCTGTTCGGTGATTCCGTTGCCGAACTGGTCCCTGAAGGCGCGCGGAAAGCAGCGTACGAGGAAGATCAGGACGCGCTTCACGGACGCCCCTGGCCAAAGCCAAGCCGCCTTTCCGCGATGGCCGCCGCGCCCTTCAACCGACGCGCCTCGGCGGTCAGGGCACGACGCCCAATCGTCGTGAGCGTGTAGTACCGCCGCGCATGACCGGGATGCGGTGGCGGGTCGTCGTCAGGCTCGGCTTCGACGACGAGGCCAGCCGTGATCATCCGGGCAATGACCCGGTAGAGCGAGCCGGCCCGCGGCACGAGCGTTCCAGCGGATTCGTCGGCGATCGCGTCCTTGATCGCGTAGCCGTAGAGTGGCCGAGCGACAAGGGCGAGGAGGACGTGGAACTCGAGAGTGCTCATGGCTTGGTGAAACGGGGGGTAAATACGCCGACAGAGTATTTGACATCCGATCCCGTGGCAAGGGTCGCATGTGCGCGATTAGGCTTCGCGTCCTGCCCATGACAAACGAATTGACGATCCGACGCGCCGGGCCCGCCGAGGCGCCGGCGCTGTCCCGCCTCGCCAGCCTCGCGAAGGCGAGCTGGGGCTACCCCAGCGAGTGGCTGGCAGCCTGGGAAAGCGACCTCACCCTCACGCCCGAGTACGTCGAGGCACACCGGACGTTCGTGGCGAGCCTGGACGGCAGGGTGGTCGGCGTACTGGTCCTGGAGGAGCACGGCGACCATTGGAGCCTCGAGCACGTCTGGGTCAGCCCCGATGCCCAGGGATTGGGCATCGGCCGTGGGCTGGTGGCCCATGCACTGGCCACGGCGTGGCTCGTGCGGCACATGCGGGTCGAGGTGGTTTCCGACCCGAACGCCGAGCCGTTCTATCGGAAGCTTGGCGCACGACGGATCGGTGCACGGCCGGCACCCATGCCTGGCGCGCCAGACCGGGCCCTCCCGGTGCTCGAGTTCGTTCCCGTGCCGGCGAACGTCGGCGCTTGACGCCACGTCAATGAACCGCTTGCACTGCGCCTAACCCGGCCCATCGCCAATGGTGAGCTTGGGGGCGCTCAAACCGCGGGCCTTCAGATCTCGCAGCACGCACGCCCAGGATTCCGTCGACTCGCGCTGGCCACTCTCGACGGCGAGTATCACCTTCTGGCCATCGGCGAGCGAGCCCACCAGCACCAGCAAGGCCGCCTTCGTGTTCTCCAGACCGCCTTCACGTACAAGCCGTCGGCCCACAGCAGATATACCAGCTTGAGCGACCGGAGATCGCGCGACCGCCCGGCCGCGTACTGCGCCTGCCACTCGGCCTTGCGCCGCTGGAGCGAACTGGCACTCAGCGGCGCGCCGTCGCCCAGCAGCCCGATATCGTTGTCCTTGATCGAGCACTGTGCAATCGAAGGGTGGCGCACACCTGGTCCGCCGCTATTGTAGCCGGATGCGGCGGCGCCCCGGACCGATCTACCGCTGGACGCGGGACCTGCATCTCTACATCGGGCTTTTCATCAGTCCGTTCGTGGTAATGTTCGCCATCAGCGTGATCCTGCTGACGCGGGGCCGGTTGCCATCCGGCCCGCCACCGGATCCGATCGTCGAGACGCTTACGCTCCCGTCGCCGCTGCCCGCGCTGGACGACAACCTGGCTCTTGCCGGCGCGATCCGGCAGCGGATTGGTATCAATGGCGAAATCGACTTCATCACCCGGAACCTTCGCCGCAACACGATCAACTTTCCGATCACCAGGCCCGGTACGCGGACGCTGGTACGTGTCGATCTGGCGACGGGTCAGGTCCGACTGGAGCGGCGTGACCGAGGGGCATGGGACGCAGCGGTGTGGCTGCACAAGATGCCCGGGCCGCACAACGTCGCAGTGCGAGGCAACTGGATCTTCACACGGATCTGGGGATGGCTCGCGGACGCCACGGTCGCGCTGCTCCTCTTTCTGACCGCCTCCGGCATCTACCTGTGGCTCATGCTCAAGGGAGAGCTTCGCCGGGGCGCGCTGATGCTGGCCGCCGGAGCGATCAGCTTCGTAGTCGTCGTTGTCATGGTTGTCGGATGACCCCGTTCCCGCGCCCGCCTGACGACTCGCGAACCGTCGCTCGTACCCTCAAGGTCTGGACTCGACGCCTCCATTTCTGGCTGGGCCTTTACCTGCTTCTGTTCGTCTGGCTCTTTGCGGTCTCGGGCCTGCTGCTCAACCATCCCGAATGGGAGTTCACCCGGTACTGGCCGCGACGCCAGGAGGTGATCTCGCGCCGGACCATTGCGCCCACGCCCGTACGCGGTGACATCGCGATCGCGCGGTCCCTCATCGTCGAGCTGGGCATCGCAGGTGAGATCACACAGGTCGAGCGGCGGCCAGCGGACAACCTGCTGATCGTGCAGGTGAACCGTCCGGGACGGATCCACCGGGTGGAGGCGGACCTGGTGCATCACGACGCGAAGATCGTGGAGACCACGGTGAACACCATCGGCATTATCGACGTGCTCCACAAGTTCACCGGCGTGCGAATGGACGACGCGAGCCAGCAGCGGGACTGGGCCCTCACGACGATCTGGGCCATCGCCATGGACGGGGTGGCCATCGGCCTGCTCGCGCTGGTCGCCAGCGGTCTGTACCTTTGGTACCGGCTTGGGAAGAAACGGATTGCCGGCCTGCTCGCTCTCGTGTCGGGCACCGTCGTTTGTGCCTGCTTCGTGTTCGGTCTCACGCGCCCGTCCTGACCGATGCCGCCACCCATTCCACTCGAGCGACTCCAGGTGACCGTTGCCCATCGCCTTGGCGAACGAGGCCTGGCGGGATAGGTTCACCCGATGCGCCCGCCGCACGCCGCGACCCGAGTCTCCACGGCAGCACTGCTACTGGCCCTCACCGTGGTCAATTCAGTCGCGGCCGTGGCGCACGGAATGGCGCACCGCAGCGCAGAGGCTCACGATCATGTGCCGGAGCAGACGCACGCCGGTCATTACATGCCGACGGTTGAGGCAGCGGATACCGACAGCGAGCACGCGGCGCTCCACTTCTCCGCGATAGCGAAACGGCAGACGATCGCTCCGGACGGCCCCCTGCCCCTGTTGTCACCACCGGCGGTCCCCGTGCACTTCGCGATCAGAAACGGACCGGCCGAAGTGGTGTCAAACGATACGCCGGTTCTCCGGCCCGGCCCGCGTCCTGAAGCTGCGAGAGCACCGCCGAAGGCCTGAGTTTGGCGGCGGCCGTCGCGCCGTCCGCATCCCCCCATCCCGGCACGCCCGTCAGGCGTCGCGTACCATCGCGGCGTTATGTGTCCTGCACGGCGCACTGCGTCCTTCCACGATGCCGGTCCTCATCCCTGACAACGAGACGAATGAACCTGCACACGTTCGCCGGTCTGCGCGCGCGCGGAACTGGTCGACATCTCACTGCCGGCGTGGCTGCCGTCGCCCTGTTTTCAGGATTCGGGAACGCTCAAACGGTCACGCCGGGGCCGGCACTCACACTGAGCGATGTACTGCGCGCCGCTCGGCAACAGCACCCGCTGGTCGGTGCCGCGCAAGCTCGCGCGCGCGCCTCTCGCGGCGACCGCACGACGGCGGGAACCTTCCCCGACCCGGTCCTCACGTATCAGGTGGAGAACGCGCGCTTTCCGGGGTCGTCAGCGATCCTCGGGCTTGATCGCGAGACGTCAATCTTCGCAACACTCCCGCTGGAGCCAATCTTCCAGCGCTGGTCACGCGTTGGACGCGCCGACGCCGAGGTCCGTGCCGCTGATGCTGATCTTGTCGCAGACACTCGCCGCGTTGCACTGGACGCGGCCCGGGCCTGGTACCGCGCCGCGCTGGCTCAGCTCTCCCTCGCCGGCGCGTTGGAGTGGCGCGATGGCCTGCAGCAACTCGTCGAATACAATCGGCCCCGGGTCGCTGAGGGCGTCACCGCCGAGGGCGATCTGATCCGCTTGCAGGTGGAGCGGGATCGAGCCGCTGCAACGGCCACGCTCGAGCGGGTGGAACTCCTCCGTGCCCGGGCGGAGCTCGCTGCCTTTCTGGGGCGGTCATCGGCGGCCGTCGCCGGCGAATCCCTCGTGGTTGCAGTCGAAGAACAAGCGCCGGTGCCGTCGATCGGCGATCTCGATCTCTACATCGAGCGAGCGAGACGCCTGCGGCCGGAGCTGTTGAGTGCGCGGGCCCGTGCCGTCGCCGCGGGCTCGGAAGCAGCGTACCAGCGCGCGCTGACCATCCCGCAGATCGGCGCCAGCGTGGGCGTCAAGGACGTCGGAGGAACGCGGACGCTGCTGGCCGGAATCAGCGCTCCCCTTCCACTGTTCGACCGGAATCGAGGAGGGATACGACGCGCCGTCGCCAACCACGATGCTGCCGAGTTCGACGCGGAGTGGGTCGATCGTCGAGTAGTCGCCGAGCTGGCTGCCGCTCACGAGGTCGCGCGAATCCTGGGCGCCCAGGTCCAGTCTCTCGACGCTTCATTCCTCGAGCGCGCCGAAACCTCGCACCGGGTGGCGCTCGCCGCCTATCAGGATGGTGCTACACCCCTGCTGAATGTCATCGACGCGGCGCGCTCGCGAACCGAGGCGAGGCTTACGTACTACCGCACGGTATTCGCGTTCCGCGTGAGCCTGCTGGAGCTCAACGTGCTGGCCGGAGCCGACCCGCTTGCACCGCCGGCGCCCGGTACCGGCGGCGACTCCCCTTCACTCACCTTCACATCGCGGGATGGAGGCCGACCATGAGTGCGCAGCGAACGCGCGGGACGTCGCGCTTGTTCAAGCGCCTGAGCTGGGCCATGACCGCCGCTGTGTCAGGCTGGTCGATGGCGTGCTCCGCGACGCAGGACGGAGCGGACGCCGACGCGCCCGCCGACTCGAGCAGCGGATCCGTGGTGCTCACCGCGGCACAGATCCAGACCGGCGGAGTCGCGTGGGCGCCGGTGGAAGCGCGCATGGAGTCCACGAGACTGGAAGTGCCCGCTCAGCTCGTACCGGACGCCGACCGGACCGCGCGCCTTGGCGCACCCGCGTCGGGTCGCATCATGGCGGTGCACGCGCAGCCGGGCGATCGCGTGTCGCGCGGCACCGCGCTGGTCACGTTGCAGAGCCCGGAGGCCAGCTCCGCACAGGCAGACTACGACAAAGCCGTCGCCGAGCTGTCTTCACGCCGGGCCGCGGCCACGTATGCGCGAACCGCGAGGGAGCGAGCCGAGCGCCTGCTAGCGGCAAAGGTCCTGCCACGCCAGGACGCGGAACGAGCGCAAGCCGACGAGGAACTGGCTCGCGCCAGTCTGTCGCAGGCTGAGACGGAGCTGGCGCGGGCTCGAGCGCTAATGACTCAATTGGGGGTTGATTCCACTCCCGGCCTGATCGTGATTCGATCGCCAATGGATGGCGTCGTGCTCAGCCGCGATGCCCAGCCGGGTATGATGGTGGGTGGCGGAATCATGCTCGTCACGGTGAGCGATCCGGGCACCCTGTGGCTTGAGGCGGCGGTCCCGGAGCGCGCGGCATCGACGATACGTACCGGCGCCGTGGTCCGTTTCACCGTCGGCGGATTCCCCACCGATACGATGTCGGCGCGCGTGCGCTCCGTGGCCGGAGCGCTGGACACCACGACCCGAACGGTGCCGGTGCGAGCGATCGTGAACAACAGCAGTCGAAGGCTGCGAGCGGCGATGTTCGCCACGGCCTGGCTGGATCTTGGCGAACGCCGGGAGATCGTGGTCGTTCCGGATCGCGCGATCCAGCTTGTCGAGCTGCGACCCGTTGTCTTCGTCGTCCATCCGGACGGAACCGGCGGCGCGCGGTTTGAGCGCCGCTTCGTCGAGCTCGGTGGGGGGGATGGCAGCATGCGGTCGGTGTTGAATGGGCTTGCCCCTGATGACACCGTCGTGGTCGACGGGGCCTTTCTCGTGAAGTCGGAACTCCTGCGAGCCCGGATGGCCCAGGAGGGCGACTGATGATCGAGCGTCTGATCGACGCGGCGCTGCGGTTCCGCGTCGCAGTCATTGCCGGCGTGCTTTTGCTGATCGGCCTGGGTGGATGGTCCCTGTCAACCATCACAGTCGACGCCTTCCCCGATCTCACTCCCAATCAGGTCCAGGTGATAACCACGGCCCCGGCCTTGTCGCCCGGCGAGGTGGAGAACCTGGTGAGCTATCCGATGGAGACGGTGATGATGGGGTTGCCACGCACGGAGAGCGTGCGCTCGTTGTCGAAGGCCGGGCTGTCGGTGGTCACCGTGTCGTTCGAGGACGACGTGGACCTGTATTTCGCGCGGGCTCAGGTCCAGCAACGGATGCAGGACGCCGTCGGCGCGCTGCCGGCCGGCAGCGAGGCGCGACTGGGCCCGCCCGCGACACCCATGGGCGAGGTATTCCAGTACCTCGTCGAATCGGACAGCCTGTCGCTGACCGATCTCAAGACACTGCAGGAATACACCATCAAACCCCTGCTGCGGACGCTGCCCGGTGTGGCCGAGGTGAACTCGTGGGGCGGGTTGGTGCGACAGTTCCACGTGCTCACCGATCCCCAACGCCTGTCCGCGTATCAGCTCACGCTGTCAGACATCGAGGAGGCACTCGCCGCCAACAACGGCAACTTCGGCGCCGGGTTCATCGAGACGCGAGCCGAACGCTACACGGTAAGGGGCCTTGGGCGGCTGGCGGATTCCGCCGACATCGGGCGCGTCGTTGTCGCGACGCGTGGCGGCGTCCCGGTGTACGTGAGCGACGTGGCTGACGTCACAGTCGGCGCGATGCCACGGGAAGGCGCCGTATCCCGGGACGATCGCGGCGAGAGCGTGTCGGGAATGATCGTGATGCTCAAGGGAGCCAACGGCAGGGACGTGGTCACGCGCGTGACCGCGCGGCTGAAGGAGATCGAGCCATTGCTGCCGCCGGGAGTCACCATCAGACCGTTCTACAATCAGGGTGACGTCATCGACCGTACGACGCGCACGGTATTCACGAATCTTGTCGAAGGGGCGCTGCTGGTCACCTTCATTCTGTTCCTGTTTCTTCGAAACGTGCGCGCCTCGCTGCTCACTGCGTCGTTGATCCCGCTCTCGCTGCTGTTCGCGTTCGTGCTCATGCGCCGCTTCGGGGTCTCCGCGAATCTCATGAGCCTGGGGGCGCTGGACTTCGGACTCATCGTGGATGCCTCGGTCGTGATGATCGAGAACTTTGTTCGAAGGCTCGGGCCGGG
>Ga0214471_10003194_pt1 | contig 12716 bp, 8 predicted proteins | sample RVTome_5_FD_207665 | JGI IMG/M metagenome (GOLD analysis project Ga0214471, IMG submission 207665) | Soil microbial communities from uranium-contaminated site in the Upper Colorado River Basin, Wyoming, United States - RVT142D155 | ecosystem: Environmental > Terrestrial > Soil > Contaminated >...
GCGTGTCGCTGGTGGTGCACACCGAGCCCTACGTCCGGGCGTTCTTTGAGGATCGCGACTACTTGCGCATTCAGCCCGCGCAGACGTACCCGCGGGCGACCGCGTATGTCGCGCCCATGATCGAGATCGTGGCGGGCCTCCTGGCGCAGGGCCTGGCCTATCAAGGCGAGGACGGGGTGTACTTCGCGATCGGGCGGTTCCCTGCGTACGGCCGGCTTTCGCGGGTGGAGCAACGCGAGCTCAAGGCGGGCGCCCGCATCGCCAACGACGAGTACGCCAAGGAGGACGCCCGCGATTTCGCGTTGTGGAAGTTTGCCGAGCCCGTCGACGAGCAGGTCGGCGCCGCGTGGGACGCGCCGTTTGGCCGCGGGCGGCCCGGCTGGCATCTGGAGTGTTCGGCCATGGCGCTCAAGGAAATCAGCCGGTTTGGCGTAGCGACGCTGGACATCCACGCCGGCGGCGTGGATCTCATCTTCCCACATCACGAAAACGAGATCGCGCAATCCGAAGGGGTGACCGGTCAGCCCTTCGCGCGCTATTGGCTCCACGGAGAGTTCTTGACGGTGGCGGGCAGCAAGATGTCCAAGCGGTTCGGTAATGTCTTGACCGTTCGGGACCTGCGGGAGGAGCGCGTGGACCAGGCCGGGTTTCGCATGCTGGTGTTCTCAACCCATTACCGCCAGCAGCTGCATTTCACGGATGACGCTTTGCAGGCGGCGGCTGAAGGGACCCGGCGGCTGGGGGACTTCCGGGGGAGGCTGGTGGAGGCGGCGAGTGGGCGGATGGACGGATCGAGAGATGGCGGCCCCGAACCGCCTGAGATCAGGGACTTCCTCACCGCCTTTGATGCGGCGCTCGATGACGATCTGGACTCCCCGGGAGCGCTGGCCGCCCTGTTCACGTTCGTGCGTGCCGCCAACCGGGAGCTGGATGCCGGTCGCTGGGATCGTGGTGCGGCGGCGGCCGGGCTTGGGGCGTTCGACCGGGCGATGCGCGTTCTGGACTTGCTCCCCGCCGCGCCGGGGGCTGACCATACGCTGGAGGCCTGGGTAGAGGCTCGGATCGCCGAACGGCAGACCGCCAGGCGGGCCCGGGATTTCCAGCGCGCGGACGCGATTCGGCAGGAGGTGGCGGCTCGGGGCGTCGAGCTGGAAGACACGGGGGGAGGAACCCGCTGGCGGCTCCGATCGAGCTGACCCACGGGGCCGCAAGTCGAGCAAAATGGCGTAGTTGACTCTGATACAGACCCTGGTTACGATAGAAGGCTTGCGCAGAACGGACTAGTCGCTGACGTAGCTCAACCGGTAGAGCGGCTGATTTGTAATCAGCAGGTTAAGGGTTCGAGTCCCTTCGTCAGCTCCAGCGGTGGCGGCGGGCGCGACCAATTCCGCCGCCCGGAGCGGCGTACCCGGTGGGGGTGCGACGTCCTGCTCCGCACCGTTCGGGTGCGGGCAACGGTGGGGTGCCCGAGTGGCCAAAGGGAGCAGACTGTAAATCTGCCGGCGTCAGCCTACGAAGGTTCGAATCCTTCCCCCACCACTGGCCGGCGCGGGTGGTTTGCGGGTGTAGCTCAGTTGGTAGAGCATCAGCCTTCCAAGCTGAGGGTCGCGGGTTCGAGTCCCGTCGCCCGCTCTGACTCATCGGTCTTGAGGTGGCTGGAGGCGCGGGGAGCACCGCTCGCGTAGCTCAGTCGGTAGAGCGCGTCCTTGGTAAGGACGAGGTCACCGGTTCAATCCCGGTCGCGAGCTTGGCGGAGGGACAGACAGAGGACCGGACGGACGAGGGACGGACATGCCGCGCGAAAACATCATCATGGAATGCACCGAGTGTAAGGAGCGGAACTACTTCACCACCAAGAACCGGCGCAAGCACCCCGAGCGCGTGGCGTGGAAGAAGTTCTGTCCCCGGTGTAGCCGGCACACGGCGCACAAGGAATCGAAGTGAACGAAGCCAACGTGGAAACCACGCGGCCGGCCGCCGTGCGGCTCGCCGCACGCGCGGCGCACTACGTGACGGAGGTGCGCGCCGAGATTCGGAAGGTCACTTGGCCTCGCTGGGAAGAGTTGAGGAAGTCCACGGGGGTGATTGTGGTGTTCCTGATCGCCGCCGGCCTGCTGATCGGTTTCGTGGACTGGGGCTTCGCGCTGCTGCTGGTGAACTGGCTGGGACGGGCGTTCGGGTGATCGGGACGGCCATGGACTATCGGTGGTATGCGATCCAGACCACGGCGGGCCACGAAAACAAAGTGCGCTCGCTGATCGACCGCCGGATTCAGCCCGACGCGCGGCCGGACGGGGAGCGGCTCATCCGCCAGGCTCTGGTTCCGACGCAGCAAGTGGTTGAGATCAAGAACGGGAAGAAAGTCACGGTCGAGCGGAAGATCTTTCCCGGCTATGTGCTGGTTGAGATGGTGATGAACCAGGAAACGGCGCACGTGATCAACAGTATTCAGGGCGTGATCAAGTTCGTCGGCCAGGGATGGACGCCGCAGGCGCTTCGCCAGGATGAGGTCAACCGGTTGCTGGGGATCGAGGAGCCGACGGCCGAGCCGGAGCCGAAGGAGGAGATCCCCTTCCTGGTGGGGCAGGTGGTGGAGATCACCGAAGGGCCGTTCTCCGAGTTCAGCGGCACCGTGGAAGAAGTCCTGTCGGACAAGGGGAAGGTGCGGGTGTCGGTGAGCTTGTTCGGGCGTCCGACGAGCGTGGAGCTGGACTACTTGCAGTTGAAGGCGCACTAGCAGAGCGGCAGAGCGGCAGAGCGGCAGAGCGGCAGAGCGGCAGGAAAGGCAGAAGGGCAGGCTGCCGCTTCTACAGGGGTGAGGGGTTGTGAAGGGCTGCCGCGGGTGAGACAGTTGGGTGTGGGGCTAGGTTACGAAGTCATCGCCCACCACGGCGTCACGTGGGAGCAGACGGTTAGCCGTCTCGCGCTAGGAGATCGACCACATGGCTCCACCGAAGAAACGCGTCGCGGCCTTCGTCAAGCTGCAGGTTCCCGCGGGCGCGGCGAACCCGGCGCCTCCCGTAGGCACCGCGCTGGGTCCCCATGGCGTGAACATCATGGAGTTCTGCAAACAGTTCAACGCCAAGACGCAGGGACAGCCCGGGATGATCATTCCGGTCGAAGTCACCATCTACGCGGACCGCAGCTTCACCTTCATCACCAAGACGCCACCGGCGGCGGTGTTGCTGCGCAAGGAGGCAGGGGTCGACAAAGGGTCCGCCACGCCGAACCGCGACAAGGTGGGCCGTGTAACACGCGCGCAGGTGCGGAAGATCGCGGAAATCAAAATGCCGGACATCAACGCCAACGATCTTGACGCGGCAGTCCTGATCATCGCCGGGACCGCGCGTTCGATGGGCATCGAGGTGGTGGACTGATGCCGGCGGTGGGAAAGAAGTTCCGCGGCGCCGTGGCGCGGGTGCGTCGGGAGCAGGCCTATCCTCCACGCGACGCTGTCGAGGCCGTCAAGCAAGCGGCCTTTGCGAAATTTGACGAGACGGTAGACATCGCCGTGCGACTCGGCGTGGATCCCCGGCACGCCGACCAGATTGTGCGCGGCACCGTGGTCCTGCCGCACGGCACGGGGAAGAAGGTACGCGTGCTGGTGTTGGCGCAGGGTGACAAGGCGCGCGAAGCCGAGGCGGCCGGCGCTGATTTCGTAGGGCCGGAATACGTCCAGAAGATCAAGGACGGCTGGTTGGACTGCGATGTGATTGTGGCGACGCCGGACATGATGGGGCAGGTAGGCCAGTTGGGTCGCATTCTGGGTCCCCGGGGCCTGATGCCGAATCCCAAGTCCGGCACCGTGTCCATGGACGTCGCCAAGGCCGTGCGCGACGTCAAGGCCGGCAAGATCGAATTCCGCGTGGACAAGACCGGCAATCTCCACGCGCCCATTGGGAAGGTGTCCTTCAAAGCCGAGCAGTTGGCGGAGAACCTGAACTCCTTCATGGAGGCGGTGGTGAAGGGCAAACCCCCTGCGGCCAAAGGGACCTACATCCGGTCGGTCACGGTGTCCAGCACCATGGGGCCCGCCGTGCCGGTGGATCCGGCCGGGTACCGATGAATCGCACCCGGAAGGCCGAGGTGGTGGTGGAGTTGACGGGTAGGCTGGCCCGGGCCTCGACGATTTACCTGACCGATTTCACCGGCCTCAAGGTGAAGACCCTGACTGCCCTGCGGCGGCGGTTCCGTGGCGCCGGGGTCGAGTATGTGGTGGTGAAGAACACGCTGGCGGTGCGCGCGCTGCGCGAGGCCGCCGTGCCGGGATTTGAGGAGGCCCTCAAGGGGCCCACGGGGCTGGTGTTTGCCGAGCGGGACCCGGTGGGGGCCGCCAAGATCCTGGCGGAGTTCGAAAAGGAGTTCCAGCGCCCGACCGTGAAGGCCGGGCGCCTGGAGGGGCGTCCGGTGAGCGCGGCGGAGGTGGCGCGGTTGGCCACGCTGCCCACGCGGGACCAGTTGCTGGGGCAGCTGGGCGGGGCCTTCCAGGCGCCGATGTCCGCGTTCGCCGGGGCGCTCAATGGCTTGCTGTATCAGTTGGTCGGCGCCCTCGAGGCGCTTCGCGAGCAGCGCTCGGGCGCTGCGTAACCTGGTGGAGACAGACGCATGGCGACGACGACGCTGAGTAAAGACGACATTCTCCAGGCCATCGGTACCATGTCCGTGTTCGAGCTGGCCGAGTTGATCGAGGCGTTCAAGGAGAAGTTCAACGTCACGATCGCCGCCCCGGTGGCGGCGGCGGCGGCGGGCGGGGGTGGCGAAGCGCCTGCCGTGACCGAAGAGCAGACGGAGTGGGCCGTCATTCTCAAGGACAGCGGTGCCAAGAAGATCCAGGTCATCAAGGCGGTCCGTGAAGTGACCTCCCTGGGCCTGAAGGAAGCCAAGGACCTGGTGGACGGTGCGCCGGGGACGGTGAAGGAAGGCCTCTCCAAGCAGGAAGCCGAGGCCGTCAAGAAGAAGCTTGAGGATCAGGGCGCGACCGCCGAGCTGAAGTAGCCGCTGGCGGCACCGGGGCAGGTCCCCGGGCCGCGCGGTTCCTACTTCGGCTTGGACGGTTCATGACGATTCGCGACCTGGCGTTACACAATTCCTGCATTCCCTGGCGAGCCCTCGCGGCGTCGCGGACTGAGGTCCGTGGCCGCCGGGCCGTTTTGCGTTCGGTGAGGACGACGGCATGACTAAGACTCCGGTGATTTCCTTTGCCAAGCTGCCCGCGGTGATGCCGATGCCGCACCTGCTCGACATCCAGACGGCGGCGTTCGACGCTTTGTTGACTCCCACGGACGGTGCGGCCGCGGCCGACGTGGGGTTGGAACGGGTGTTCCGCGAAGTGTTCCCCATCTCGGACGTGAACGGGAACTACTCGCTGGAGTTCGTCCGGTTCGCCCTGGGGGAGCCGAAGTATAGCGTGGAGGAGTGTATCGAGCGGGACATGACCTACTCTGCTCCCCTCAAGGCCACGCTGCGGCTCATCGTCAACGAGACGCTCGAGAGCGGGGTGCGGCGCCCCAAGAACATCATCGAGAAGGAAGTGTACTTGGGCGAGTTGCCCATCTTGACACCCCTTGGGACGTTCGTGATCAACGGTGCGGAGCGGGTGGTCGTGTCGCAGCTGCACCGCTCGCCGGGGGTGGTGTTCGAGGAGACCATACACCCCAACGGGCAGCGCCTGTATAGCGCGCGCATCATCCCGTTCCGCGGTTCGTGGGTGGAGTTCACGGTCGACATCCACGACGTGGTGTATGTGCACATTGACAAGAAGAAGAAATTCCCGGCGACGGCCCTGCTGCGCGCCTTTGGGTACGGCGGCAACAGTGAGATTCTCCGGCTGTTCTACGCCACCAAGCCGCTCGACCTGGGCGCCAAGCTCGACGAGCGCGCCCTCCGGCGCGAGGTGATCGGCGCCCTGGTGGCGGAGACGGTGGCGAATGCGGAGGATCCCGCGGGTGCGCCGTTGCTCCGGGAAGGGGAGGAACTGGGCGCGGAACGGTACAACGCTCTGCGGCGGGCGGGTGTCAAGACCGTCAGGGTGTTTGCCCGGTACTCGACCCTGGATTTGCGGGAGGAGGACCGCCCGACCACGGTGCGGGAACGGGAAGAGAGGCCCGTGCTGGCGTTTGACGTTCCGGATCCCGCGACCGGTGAAATCCTGGCAGAGGCCGGGCGGGATCTGTCGGAGCCGCTCAAGAAAAGGTTGCTCAAGGCCGGTGCGGTGAAGGTCGATGTCCTCGCCTCGTCGGCGCGGGGGGAGTCACAGCTGATCAAGAACACCCTGGCCAAAGATCCCACGTCCTCGGAAGCGGAGGCGCTGGAACAGATCTACGGACTGCTCCGGCCCGGCGAGGCGCCGAACCTGGAGACGGCGCGCGCGGCCCTGGAGCGACTGTTCTTCAACCCCAAGCGGTACGACCTCGGCCGCGTCGGTCGCTATAAGATCAACCAGCGGCTCAAGGTCGGCGTGCCGCTGACGCACACCGTCCTCACCGAGGAGGACTTCGTCGCCATCATCCGCTACCTGATTGAACTCTCCGAGGGGCGGGGCTACACCGACGACATTGACCACCTCGGCAACCGGCGGGTGCGGACGGTCGGCGAGCTGATCGCCAACCAGTTCTCCGTGGGACTTTCCCGGATGGCGCGGCTCATCAAGGAGCGGATGAGCATCAACAGCGATCCGGACAAGATCACGCTGGACGATCTGGTGAACGCCCGGACGGTGAGCGCCGTGATCCAGGCGTTTTTCGGGAGTTCGCAGCTTTCCCAGTTCATGGACCAGACCAATCCGCTGGCCGAGTTGACGCACAAGCGCCGGCTCAGCGCCCTGGGGCCGGGCGGGCTCACCCGGGAGCGCGCCGGCTTTGAGGTGCGCGACGTGCATTACTCCCAGTACGGCCGGATGTGCCCCATCGAGACGCCCGAAGGACCCAACATCGGCTTGATCACCAGCCTGTCCACCTACGCCCGCGTCAACGAGCTGGGGTTTATCGAGACCCCGTATCGAGTGGTCAAGGACGGTCGGGTCACGGCGGAACTTCGCTGGCTGTCGGCGTCGGAGGAGGAAGAATTCGCCGTGGCGCAGGCCAACGCGCCCCTGGACGAGCAGAACCGCTTCGCCGGCGAGGTGGTCTTGTGCCGCAAGCGTGACGACTACCCGCTGCTGACGCCGGGCCGGATTGACTTCATGGACGTGGCGCCGGAGCAACTGGTGTCCATCGCCGCGGCGCTGATTCCGTTCCTGGAGCATGACGACGCCAATCGCGCGCTGATGGGCAGCAACATGCAGCGCCAGTCGGTCCCGTTGCTGTTCCCCCAGGCGCCGAACGTCGGCACCGGGCTGGAGGACAAGGTGGCCGAGGACTCCGGTGCGGTGGTGGTGGCGCGGCGGGCCGGCCGGGTGAGCCGCGTGACCGCGGACGAGATCCTGGTTGACACCGGGTTGGATGCGGCCGACCGGGACGAGCAGCCGCTCGCCCGTCTGATGCAGCATGACCGCTACCGGCTCAAGAAGTTCTGGCGAACCAATCAGGATACGGCGATCAACCAGCGTCCCTTGATCCGGGTGGGCGAGCGGGTAAAGGCTGGCCAGGTGATTGCGGACGGACCGGGGACCGAGCATGGGGAGTTGGCCTTGGGCGCCAACGTGGTGGTGGCCTTCATGCCGTGGTACGGCCACAACTTCGAGGACGCCATCGTCCTGTCCGAGCGGCTGGTGAAAGACGACGTCTACAGCTCCATTCACATCCAGGAGCTGGAGCTGCACGTACGGGACACCAAGCGCGGGCAGGAGGAGATCACCCGCGAGATCCCCAACGTTTCCGAGGAAGCCCTGGTGGATCTCGACGAGCGCGGGATTGTGCGCATCGGGGCGCACGTGCGTCCGGGCGACATCTTGGTCGGCAAGATCACGCCCAAGGGGGAAACCGAACTTTCGCCGGAAGAGAAGCTGCTCACCGCCATCTTCGGGGAGAAGGCCAAGGATGTGAAGGACTCCTCCCTCCGAGTCCCACCGGGGATGCAAGGCGTGGTGATCGACGTCAAGATCTTCTCCCGAGTCGAGGACCAGGTGGTGGAGAAGGACCGCGGGGAGCGGATCGGCGACGTCCGGCGCCTGGAAGGGGACGAAAAGGCCCGGATTACGACCGTGCTGTTTGAGGAGTTGACCGAATTGCTCCAGGGTCAGGAAGTCGCGCTGATGCTGCGGGCGGGAACGGTCGAGGAGTTTCTTCCCAGCGGCTCCAAACTCACCAAGCCGATCCTGGCCGAGGTGGACTGGGCCGATGTGGATCTCAAAACGCTGCGCGTGGCCTCCAAGGCGGCCAACGAGCGTCTCCGGGGCGCCGTGGACGCGGCCAATCGGGAGCGCGCGCGGATCGAGGAGAAAGCGGAAGACCAGATTGACAAGATTCTCCAGCCCGATGAGCTGCCGCCGGGCGTGATCCAGCTGGTGAAGGTGTACCTGGCGGAGAAACGCAAGATCTCCGTCGGGGACAAGATGGCGGGCCGGCACGGCAACAAGGGGATTGTTGCCCGCATCGTGCCCGAGGAGGACATGCCGTTCCTGCCGGATGGCTCACCGGTGGACATCGTGTTGAACCCGCTGGGCGTGCCCAGCCGGATGAATGTGGGGCAAATCTTGGAGACCCATCTCGGATGGGCCGCGCGCCTGCTCGGCTTCAACGCCAAGACGCCCGTATTCCAGGGCGCCGACGAGGCGGAAATCGGGCTGCTCCTGCGGGTGGCGGGCTTGGGGTGGGCCGGGCAGGCCCTAACGCTGAAGGCCCGGGCCCCGCAGCCGTCGGCTGAGGATCTGCGGCAGATGATCGCGGATTTGAAGCGGGTGCCGACCGAGAGCGCCGGCGCCTCCGACGTGGCCGTGGTGCGTCTCGACTGGCTGGCGAGCCGATCCGCGTCACAGGCCACGCGGGACGTGTTCCACAGCATCCGAGACTACCTGGAGAGTGCGGCCAAGGAGTTGGCCGCCCGATTCCACGCCGACGCGGAGTTGCAACGGGAGTATCACGCGGCGCAGCTGGAGGCGGGAGAGGCGGATCTGGACAAGGCGACCAAGGCGGCCCTGAAGGCCGGGCTTCGGGACGCCGAGAAACTGAAGGACAGCACGGCCGCTGAGCTGCTCCAGGTGCAACACCTGCCGGCGCTGGCGCGGTTGCTGGGGCCCAAGAGCGAGGCGGATGTCGAAGCGGCGGGCGACGAGTTGATGCGCCTGGCCGGCCTCACGCCGTCCGGCAAGAGCCGCCTGCGGGACGGTCGGACCGGCGACTGGTTCGCGTCCGAGGTCACGGTGGGATCGCTCTACATGATGAAGTTGTCGCATCTGGTGGACGACAAGATCCACGCGCGGTCCATCGGCCCGTACTCGCTGGTGACGCAGCAGCCGCTCGCCGGGAAGGCGCAGTTCGGTGGCCAGCGGTTTGGGGAGATGGAGGTGTGGGCCCTGGAGGCCTACGGCGCCGCTCATGTGTTGCAGGAAATGCTGACGGTGAAGTCCGACGACGTGAACGGCCGGAGCCGGGTGTACGAGGCCATCGTCAAGGGCCAGAACCTGCCGGATCCCGGGACGCCGGAATCGTTCAACGTGCTGATCAAGGAACTACAGGCGCTCGGCCTGAAGGTCACCCTGGGCACGACCGAAGAGGGCGAGGAGTAACGAGCGATGATTGACTTCCGGAGCGCGCGCGAGCCCAGGGGCTCGACGTTCGATTACATCCAGATCCGCATCGCCTCTCCTGAGGAGATTCGGGGTCCCCGGGACTCCAAAGAGCGCGAGCGATTGGAGTTGCAGGGCCAGCGGCAGTGGTGGTCCTGGGGCGAGGTGACCAAGCCGGAGACCATCAACTACCGCTCCTTCAAGCCGGAGCGGGACGGGCTGTTCTGCGAGCGCATCTTCGGGCCGGTGAAGGATTGGGAGTGCCACTGCGGCAAGTACAAGCGGATTCGCTACCGCGGCGTGGTGTGTGACCGGTGCGGCGTCGAAGTGACGCTGTCCAAGGTGCGCCGCGAGCGGATGGGCCACATCGAGCTGGCCGTCCCGGTGGCGCACATCTGGTTCTTCAAGACGCTACCGAGCCCCATGGGCAACCTGCTCGACCTCACCCTGCGTGATCTCGAGAAGGTCATCTACTACACCGCTTATGTCGTGATCGAGCCCGGCGAGCAGGACGTGCAGTTCCGGGAACTGTTGGACGAGGAGCATTACCTCCAACTGCGCGCCAAGGCCAAGCAGGAAGGCGACTCGGCGTTCCGGGCCGACATCGGCGGGCCCGCGGTGCGCGAGCTCTTGAACCGGCTGGACGTGGACAAGCTGGCCGACGAGTTGCGCAAGTCGGTTGCAACGGAGACCAGTCAGCACCGCAAGAAGCAGATGTTGAAGCGCCTGAAGATCGTGGACGCGTTCCGCAACTCAGGCGACGCCGGCGACCTCCGCAACGCGCCCGCCTGGATGATCCTGGACGTGGTGCCGGTGATTCCGCCGGACCTCCGGCCCCTGGTGCCGTTGGATGGCGGGCGGTTCGCCACCAGCGACCTCAACGACCTGTACCGCCGGGTGATCAACCGGAACAACCGGCTGCAGAAGCTCATCCAGCACCGCGCGCCGGAAGTCATCCTGCGGAACGAAAAGCGGATGTTGCAAGAAGCGGTGGACGCGCTCTTCGACAACGGCCGCCGCTCCAAGGCCATCCGGGGGCGGGGCAAGCGGCCGCTCAAGTCCCTGTCGGACATGCTGAAGGGGAAGCAGGGACGGTTCCGGCAGAATCTCCTGGGCAAGCGGGTGGACTACTCCGGCCGCTCGGTCATCGTGGTGGGCCCCGAGCTGCGCCTGCACCAGTGCGGCTTGCCCAAGACCATGGCGGTGGAGTTGTTCAAGCCGTTCATCATCCACAAGCTGGTGGAGAAGGGCATCGCGGAGACAGTCAAGCGGGCCAAGAAGATCGTGGAGCGGGAAAGCCCCGACGTATACGAGATCCTGGAGGAGATCATCCAGGACCACCCGGTGCTGCTCAACCGCGCGCCCACCCTCCACCGCCTGGGCATCCAGGCGTTTGAGCCGGTGCTGGTGGAGGGCAAGGCCATCCGGATCCACCCCCTGGTGTGCGCGGCGTTCAACGCGGACTTCGACGGCGACCAGATGGCGGTTCACGTGCCGCTGTCGTTCGAGGCGCAGATCGAGGCGCGCGTGCTCATGGTTTCCAGCAACAACATCCTGAAGCCGTCCGACGGCCGGCCCGTGGCCGAGCCCAGCCAGGACATGGTGCTGGGGTGCTACTTCCTGACCAAGACGCCCCAGGACTTCGCCGAGCGGGTGAAGACGGCGCCGTCCCTGGGCAGCATCGCCGAGGTGGAAATGGCGGTGGTGAACGGGCGGTTGAGTTACCACTCGCCGGTCCGGTTCTGGTATCAGCCGCCGGTGGACGGCGAGGCCCAGCCGGGCATTTGGGTGGAGACCACCGTCGGGCGCGTGCTGTTCAACAGCATCCTGCCCCGGATGCTGGTGGCCGAGCTGGGGTTCCGCAACGACGTGATGAAAAAGCGGAACCTGTCGGAGCTGGTGTTCGAGTCCTACCGCCGCGCGGGCCTGTCCGAGACCGCGGCGTTCCTGGACCGGCTGAAGGAGTTTGGTTTCCGCTACGCCACCATTGGGGGCGTGTCCATCGGCGTGGAGGACCTGGAGATCCCGGCGGAGAAGATCGAGATCCTTCAGGACGCCACCGCGCGCGTGGAGCGATTCCAGCGCGCCTACGCCACCGGGCAGATCACCTTCGGCGAGCGGTACAACAAGGTGATTGACGCCTGGACCCACGCCAACAACGACATCGCCGAGGCCATGGTCAAGGGTCTGGCTCGGTCGCACGGCGGGTTCAACCCGGTGTTCATGATGTTCGACTCCGGCAGCCGGGGGAGTCGCGATCAGATCCGACAGCTGGCCGGCATGCGCGGCCTGATGGCCAAGCCGCAGAAGAAACTCACCGGCGGGATCGGCGAGGTGATCGAAAGCCCGATCAAGTCCAACTTCCGGGAAGGGCTGACCGTGCTCGAGTATTTCATCTCGACCCACGGCGCGCGGAAGGGCCTGGCGGACACGGCCTTGAAGACGGCGGACGCGGGATACCTCACCCGGCGGTTGGTGGATGTGGCGCAGGACGTCACGGTCACGGAGGAGGACTGCGGGACGATTCTCGGATTGGAGATGTCGGCGCTCAAGGAGGGCGAGGACATCATCGAGCCGCTGCGCGAGCGCCTGGTGGGTAACGTGGCAGCGGACGATGTGTACGACCCGCACGAGCTGGACGAGCACGGCGATCCGCGTTTGCTGGCGGCGGCGGGCCAATTGATCGACGAGGAGGCCTCGGCGGCCATCGAGGATGCCGGCATCGAGAGCGTCCGGATCCGTTCCGTACTGACCTGCGAGGCCCGCCGGGGGATCTGCCGCATGTGCTATGGGCGGAACCTGGCCACCATGGACATGGTGGACCTGGGTGAAGCCGTGGGTATTCTGGCGGCGCAGTCCATTGGCGAGCCCGGTACCCAGCTCACCCTGCGCACGTTCCACATCGGCGGGACCGCGGCGCGCATTGCCGAGCAGACGGCGCGCAAGACCAAGCTGGAGGGCACCATCTCCTTCGGCGACCGGCTGGCGGAGGTCACGGTGCCGGACGGCGCCAACGTCGTCACGGGGTACGACGGCGAGCTGGTGCTGAGCG
>Ga0214471_10003195_pt1 | contig 12716 bp, 10 predicted proteins | sample RVTome_5_FD_207665 | JGI IMG/M metagenome (GOLD analysis project Ga0214471, IMG submission 207665) | Soil microbial communities from uranium-contaminated site in the Upper Colorado River Basin, Wyoming, United States - RVT142D155 | ecosystem: Environmental > Terrestrial > Soil > Contaminated >...
AGCGCCCCCGACGACTCGATGCTCGCGACCAACCAGCGCATCTGGGGGTTCGAGTCCAACTTCGGCGGGCTCGCCGACCTCGCCGTCGTCAAGGCCAACCAGGTCATGCCGAAGCCAGCGCACCTCTCGTGGGAGGAGGCGGCGTGCAACGGCCTCACGAACTCGACCAGCTACCGGATGCTCGTGAGCCCCAACGGGGTCCAGATCACCCAGGGCCAGACGGTGCTCATCTGGGGGGCGTCGGGGGGCCTCGGCGGGTACGCGTGCCAGTACGTCCTCAACGCCGGAGCGACCCCCGTCGCCGTCGTGTCGTCGCCCGAGAAGGTGGCCCTCCTCAACGAACTGGGCGTCGAGGCGGTGATCGACCGCAAGGCGGAGGGGTTCCGGTTCTGGTCCGACGAGCACACCCAGGACCCCAAGGAGTGGCTGCGCCTGGGCAAGAAGATCCGGGAACTCGTCGGGGTCGACCCCGACGTCGTGTTCGAGCACCCGGGCCGCCAGACCATGGGTGCGTCGGTCTTCGTGTGCAAGCGCGGAGGGACGGTGGTCACGTGCGCCGCCACGAGCGGGTTCATGATCGAGTACGACAACCGCTACCTGTGGATGCACCTGAAGACGATCAAGGGCTCCCACTTCGCCAACTACCGCGAGGCGTGGGACGCGAACCGCCTCGTCGCGGAAGGCAAGGTGCAGCCGACCCTCTCGCAGGTGTTCGCCCTCGACGACGCCGGAGAGGCCGCCGGCCAGGTCCACCACAACCTCCACGAGGGCAAGCTCGGCGTGCTGTGCCTGGCGCCCGGGGAGGGCCTCGGGATCGACGACCCGGAGAAGCGGGCCGAGGTCGGCGAGGACCGCATCACGCTCTTCCGGCGGCACGCCTGATGGGCGCGGCTCACGACCACGGGTCGGGCGTGCTGACCGAGCTCGACCACGTGGGGATCGCCGTCGAGGACCTCGACGCGGCGGTCGCGTGGTACCAGCGGATGTTCGGCGCCGAGGTCGTGCACCGCGAGCGCATCGAGAGCGACGGGGTCGACGAGGCCCTCATCCGCGTGGCGGACAGTTATGTCCAGTTGCTGCGGCCCTACACCGACGGGTCGCCGCTCGCGAAGTACATGGAGAAGCACGGCGAGGGGCTGCATCACGTCGGCTACCGGGTCGACTCCTGCGCAGAGGTGCTCGAACACGTGAAGGCGGAGGGGGCCCGGGTGGTCGACGAGCACCCGCGCACCGGGTCACGCGGCACCACGGTCGCCTTCCTCCACCCGAAGTCGTCCTTCGGCACCCTCGTCGAACTCGTCGAGGAATAACCCCCCCCACCACCACCCGTTCTTGGTTGTTTGCTGGGTCCCCTGACCACATTTCGCGCCCCAGTTCGGACGCCCCCCGGAGACGCCGCACCTGACACCGCGTGACGGCGGCCGTCGGAGGCCGTCGGAGGCCGGAGATGGCCGTACAGTGCGCGGGATGGCGGGTGCGTGCACGACGTGCGGCGCCCCGGTGCGAGCCGGGGCCGCGTTCTGTACGGCGTGCGGCGCGCCGGCAGGGCCGACCGCCCCCGTGGAGGCCGCAGAGCCGACCGCCCCCGTGGTTCCGGGGACACCAGCCCCTCCGGTCGAGGGCGGCGGTCCGGGCCCGTCCCGCCGCCGCTCCGGGAGGGTCAGGAGACTCGTGTCTCTCGTCTCGCTCGGCGTCGGCCTGGCGTCGACCGGCGCGGGCGCGGTCCGACTGCTGGATGACGACGGTGGGGGCAGCGTGGTCGCGGCCCCCACGACGACGATCGCCGATGCGTCGACCCCGGCCGTGGCCGACCCGACAGGGCCCACGACCACCTCCACGACCACCGTCGCGCCTGCCCGCACCACCCATTGCGCCAACACCGAACTGGGCTACGCGCTCGACTACCCGACGTCCTGGCACACGAACGCCCTCCCCGGGCGGCCTGACACCGAATGCCGGTGGTTCGACCCGGCTCCCTGGGAGCCCGGCGAGGGTGACGCCGTACCGCCGGTGGCGGTGTCCATCGAGGCCTTCGCCCAGTCCTTCGAGGAGGCCATCGCCTCCTACGACCACCCCGACATCGAGGTCCTGGCCCGGGAGGACCTCATGGTCGGGGGCGCGCGGGCCGCCCGTGTCGACCTCCGATTTCTCACCGACCCGGACGGCACCGTCGCCCACGTCGTCATCGTCGAACACCGGGGGCTGCTGGCCCTGACCACCTCGAGCGGGTCCGAGGACTTCGACGGTGCCAAGTCCGTGCTCGACGCGATGGCCGCGTCGCTGGAGCTGTCGTGAGGCGGGCCCTGGCCGCAGGCGTCCTCGTGGGCGCTTTCGCGGTCGCCGGTCCGCCGCCGGCGGGCGCCCAGACGTTCGGGACCGTCGCGTGTCCCGAGGGGTTCGGGTCGTACGGGCTCCGGTACGACGTCGTGCCCGAGGAGGAGACGACCACCTACCTCATGGTCTGCCGGTACGAGCGCGCGACCGACGAGCCGACGCTGCCCTATCAGGTGGAGTTCCTTGTGCGATGGGAGCTTCCGGACGAGGAACCACGGGCCTGTCAGGGGGGCCGGGGCCTGCTGTGGCAGGGGAGCGCCACCCACCAGGCCCGGGTGCGTTGGTCCCAGAACGACGCCCCGGGGCTGGAGGAGGCGGCCCTCGCCACCCTGGCCGAGGCCGAGGAGGAGGCGCCCGCATGCGGGGCGAACCCACCTGCACTCGCAGGGATGGTGTGTCCCGACGGGCTGGGTGACGGGGTCCTCCTCGACCGGGTCAGCGCCCAGCTCGACGCGGCGCACGCCGACTCGCGCCACCCGGGCCTGCGCAGCCTGAGTTGCCACTACGACGTCGGCGGGTTCGACAACCAGATCACGACGTCCTGGTGGGTGGACGAGAACGTGCTGCCCTCGGGCTGCCGGGGCGAGTCGTCGACCGACGACGGCTACGAGGCCTACCTGTTCAGCCCGGACCGCCGGGCCGACGCGTTCACCGACGTCTCCGGTGGGGCCCTCCACCCCGAGGCCGTGGCCCTCGCCGAGGAATTCCTCGGGATCGCGGCGTCCCAGGCCCTCTCGTGCGAGGGCGGGGCGCCGACACACGGGACGGGGACTGTCCCGGGCGCCGGTGCGACCGGCCGCGGGTTCGATCCGGTAGGGGGCCTGGCGTCGAGGGACACGGGGAGCGGCGGCCTCCCGGCCGCCGGGCTGGCGCTGACGGGGGCGGGCGCCGCGCTCACCCTGGCCGGCGCCGGCGGCCTGGCCATCCGCCGCCCGAGCCGCGCCGACCGGCTCCAGCGGCTCCGTAACCGCCGCCTCCACGACACCCGCGCCCTTGACGAGGATCTGGCAAGGGGGCAGGCGCAGCTGGACCGGGACCAGGCCGAGTGGGAAGCCGACCGCGCCGACCGCCGCGTCGAGGCCCAGGCCATCCGGGACGCCGGGCAGGCCGAGGCCGACTGGTGGACGAGGCGGGGCACCCGGCTCGGGCGCGTCGAGAAGGTCCTGGAGTGGACGGCGTGGGGCGCCGACCGGAGCGTCGACGCGCTGGCCGCTCTCACCGGCCCGGCCGGTGGCCGGGTCAAGGACCTCTACACCGTCGGCAAGCGGCTCGGGAAGGGCCTGGGCGAGATGGCGGCGTCGGGCGGGAACGTGGCGAAACTCGTCAAAGGCGGCGTCGAGGGCGCGCTCGACCTCGGGTTCTCGAAGCGGGTATCGAAGCACCCTGTGATGGACCGGATCTTCCGGGGCAAGGTCCCCTCTGTCCTGCCGAAGCACCAGAACTGGGCCAATCGCAGCGCGGCCGAGTTCTTCTCGGGACTCACCACCCGCCCGACCCGCGCCCACGCCCTGCGCAGCGCCCAGTGGGCCGCCGCCCAGAGCTACCTCCGCAGCGCCGCGGTGCGCGACCCTGCGAAGAACATCGCCCTCGAGCTCCCCTTCGAGTGGAGGGCGAGGGCTCCGTGGGCCGGGCGCGACGCCCTCACCAAGTCCGTCAGCCAGCATCTCCCGGGAGGGTGACGATGACCGTCGACGTGCTCGTGGGCCCAGGGGCGCTCGCCGGCCTGGCCGCGCTCGCCGGCGTGCCCGCCGGTCCGGTGTCGCCACTTCCCGGGGCCGGTGGGGACCTCGACGCCCCGGACCGCCAGGCCTTACAGGCCGCCGGCCTCCTCGATGACGGGGGCGCGCCCCGAGGGGACCTGATCAGGGCTCTGGCAGCCCTCGCCCAGGCCCCGGCCGCGGCCGCCGTCCGGGTGGTGGCCGGAGGCGGTGGGCTGGAGTGGGGGGTGTGGTTCCCGGACGACGGCGGGGCGCCGGTATCGGTCGCCGACACCGATGCGGGATGGCAGATCGACGACCCCGCCCCCGTCGAAGACGTGCTCGCCCTCGTGCGCGAGTTGCTCGGCGACGCCGTCGCGGGTGCGCTCGATCTCGACGTCGACCTCGACGCCGACGCCGCATTCGTCTTGGGGGCCTGCGTGGACGAAGGGCGCCGGTCGGTGCTGACCGGCCTGGCCGAGCGGACCGAGGCGGTCCCCGCACCGATGGCGCCCACCGCCATCCAGGAAGCCGTGGCGTCGGCCGGCGCGGGGCCCGTGTGGCTCACCGGGATCCTCGCGGGCGCCCTCGGCGTGACACCGCCCGGCGCCGGCGCCGTCGATGCCGCCATCGGGGCGCTGGCCGGGGCGGGCCTGCTCGCCGGTTCGGCGCAGGCATGGACCCTTGCGGGGGACGCCCTGGCGCTGGCCGTCCGTCTCCCGGTGATCGAGCACGTGGTGACCCTGTCGGCCGCCCGTGCGGGTGCGGACGGCGCCGACCGGCGGTCGGTGACGATCGTCCAGGGCGGCGTCCACGACCTTCTGGCGCTGGAGCGGGTCGACGACCGCGTGGCGTTCTGGGGCCTGGGAGCTGTCGAGGCTCTCGACATCGCGGCGACCATGCTGTCGGGCCCGTGGGTCGAGGCACCGGTCGCGTTCTGCCCCGCCTGCGGCGCCGGGGCCCGTGCGGACGACCGGTTCTGCGCCGCGTGCGGCGGGGCGCTCAGCGCGTGAGCGTCCCCGCGGCGTCGTAGACCCGGACGCCTCCCACCCAGGTCTCGGCCACCTCGAGCGGGCCGTCGCCGTCGACGTCGCCCTCGATGACGACCATGTCAGCCCGGAGGCCGGGCACCAGCCGTCCCCGCTCGTCCTCCTGGCCCCCGGCGGCCGCAGCTCCGGCCGTGTAGAGGCGGAGCCACTCCTTCATGGTGAGGGTCTGACCGGTTCCGACCTCCTGGCCTGCGTCGGTGAGCCTCGTGACCCCGTACCGGCTCGTCACGAGGGGGGCAGAGAACGAGCACGGGTCGTCGGAGGAAGCGGCGAGGGCGATGCCCGCGTCGCGGAGGTCGGCGAAGGGGAGCCAGCGGGCGTCGTCGAACTCGGCGATGCCGCCCAGCGCGCGCCCGAGGGTCTCGACGAAGTTGGGCTGGATCACGCCGGTCACCCCGAGCGAACGCAGCCGGGCGACCTCGGCCTCGCCGGCGAGCGTGACGTGCTCGATACGCAGGGGTCGGCCGGGTTCCCGGGACCGGGCCGCCTCCTCCCAGGCGTCGAGCGCGTCGACGAGCCCGGCGTTGCCCATGGCGTGGACGGCGACGGCGTAGCCCCGCTCCAGGGCCCGGGCCATCGCGTCGCCGAGGCCGGGGAACCGGTACCCGACCTGGATCCGCTGGCCCCCGAAATGCGCGTCGATGGCGGGGAGGATGCCCCCGTCGGCGAACAGCTTCACCGGGCCGACGCGGAAACTCTCGTCGCCCTCCCCGGTCACGGGCCCCTCGTCGAGCCGTTCGGCGTCGAGCCCGGTGAGGAGTTCGGCGGCGTGGGGCATGGCGAGGATGGAGACGGGGAGGCGCCCCTCGGCAGCGAGGCGCCGCCCGACGGCTTCCGCCGCGGGGGGCACCGACGGGTCGTGCACCGCGGTGATCCCGTAGGTGAGGAGGGTCGCCGCCCGCGCCTCGAGGAGGTCGGCCCAGCGGTCGGGGTCGAGGTAGCCCTCGAGGGACCGGGCGAAGACCTCGCTCCACGCCAGCTCGATCAGGCGCCCAGTGGGCTCGCCCCGCTCGTCCCGCTCGATGGCACCCCCGGGGGGGTCGGGCGTGGACGCCGAGATCCCGAGGGCGTCGAGGCCCGCCGACGACACCACTCCCCGGTGGTAGCTGAAGCACCCGACGACCACCGGCCGGTCGAGCCCGAGGGCGTCGAGGTCGTGGCGGGTCAGATGGAGCCCGCCCCCGACCTCGTCCCACTGACAGCCCCGGACCCACGCTGCGCCGGGCTCCCGCTCGGCGACATCCCGCAGGCGCCGGCCCGCCTCGTCGAGGTCGGTCACGCCCCTGAAGTCGGCCCACAGCGGGTGGAGAGCGGCCAGGGTCAGGTGGTTGTGGGCGTCGATGAAGCCGGGCGTCAGCGTCCTGCCGGCGAGGTCGACGATGTCGCCGTCGTGACCGTCGAGCAGGGCCCGGCCGCCGGTGGCAGCGATGCGCCCGTCGCGCACGACGACGACCTCGGGCTCCCCGACGGGAGGGGCTCCGGCCCCAGAACCCATCGAGAGGATGCGCCCGCCGGTGAACGCCGTGTCCGAGATGGCTGACACGGACGTGCACGCTATCGCCGCCCGCTCCTCGAGGACGAGGGAGGACGGCGGTACGCTCGTTGCTCATGGCCCTCCAGCCCGACGACCGCGAGACGGACGAGACGCCGGGAGAAGACCTCGAGCAGAGCGAGGCGGGCGGGGCGCAGGGCGCGCCCGTCCAGCCGAAGGCGCACCCGATTCAGGAGCGGATCGGCCGCCTGGCCGAGATGCGGGAGGAGGCGCTGCACGCGGGGTCGGACAAGGCGATCGCCCGCCAACACGAGCGGGGCAAGCTCACCGCCCGCGAGCGCCTCGACCTCCTGCTCGACACGGGCTCCTTCGTGGAGCTCGACATGCTCGCCCGCCACCGGGCCCACGGGTTCGGCATCGAGGAGACCCGGCCGCTCACGGACGGGGTGGTCACCGGGTGGGGCACGGTCGACGGACGCAAGGTGTTCGTGTTCGCGCAGGACTTCACGGTCTTCGGCGGCGCCCTCGGCGAGGTGTTCGCCGAGAAGATCCACAAGATCATGGACCTGGCGGCGTCGGTCGGGGCGCCCGTGATCGGCCTCAACGACGGCGCCGGGGCCCGCATCCAGGAGGGCGTCGTCTCCCTCGCGATGTACGGCGGCATCTTCTACCGCAACGTGCTGGCGTCGGGAGTCGTCCCCCAGATCAGCGTGATCCTCGGGCCGTGCGCGGGCGGTGCGGTCTACTCACCGGCGATGACCGACTTCGTCGTCATGGTGAAGGGCTCCAGCCACATGTTCATCACCGGGCCCGACGTCGTGAAGACCGTCACCGGCGAGGAGGTCACGTTCGAGGAGCTGGGCGGCGCCATGACCCACGCCAGCAAGTCGGGCGTCGCGCACCTGGTGTTCGACGACGAGGAGACGACGCTCCAGAACGTGCGCTACCTGCTGTCGTTCCTTCCGCAGAACAACCTCGAGGACCCGCCGCGGTTCGAGCCGGACGACGATCCGCAGCGGGTGTGCGAGGGCATCGTCGACCTGATGCCGGACGCCTCGAACCAGCCGTACGACATGAAGAAGATCGTCGCCGAGGTCGTCGACGACGGCGAGTTCTTCGAGATCCACCCGCACTGGGCCATGAACATCGTCTGCGGTTTCGCCCGCATCGACGGGTACCCCGTCGGGATCGTGGCCAACCAGCCTCAGGTGCTCGCCGGCGTCCTCGACATCGAGTCGTCGGAGAAGGCGGGTCGCTTCGTGCGGACGTGCGACGCCTTCAACGTCCCGCTCGTCACCTTCGTCGACGTGCCTGGTTTCCTCCCCGGTGTCGACCAGGAGTACGGGGGGATCATCAAGCACGGGGCGAAACTGCTGTACGCGTACTGCGAGGCGACCGTTCCGCGGGTGCAGATCGTCACCAGGAAGGCCTACGGCGGCGCGTACGTGGTCATGAACTCGAAGTCGATCGGCTGCGACCTCGCCTTCGCCTGGCCGTCGGCCGAGTTCGCCGTCATGGGCCCGCAAGGGGCGGTCAACATCCTCTTCCGCCAGGAACTCGCCGACGCCGAGGACCCCGAGGCCACGCGCGCCGAACTGCTCGAGGAGTACACCGAGAAGTTCGCGAACCCCTACATCACCGCAGAGCGGGGGTACGTCGACGACGTGATCGACCCGCGCGACACGCGCAAGGTGCTCGTCGCATCGCTGGAGTTGCTGCGGACGAAGAAGGAGTCCCTGCCCCAGCGCAAGCACGGCAACGTGCCCCTGTGACTGGGCCCCTGTGACTGGGCTGCGCGCGATCAGCCCCGATGCGACCCCCGAGGAGGTCGCGGCCATCACCGCTGCGTTGGCCGTCGTGGCCGCCCGGCGGCGCGCAGCAGCCACCACGGCGGCCGCCCGAGCGAGCCAGGCCCTCTCGCACTGGGTGGCCGCCCCGCGGCTCGCCCACCGCCGGAGCGGCATGACCCGGGGCCCGTGGCGGTTGTCGGGCCGCCTCGTGCGGCGCACGCGCGCGTGAGCGGTACCGTGAAGCCGTGACCGAGGCGCGCCACGTCGAACTGATGTCGGTGGGGCCCGACGAGGTGGTCGTCACGTTCGTCACCGACCCGGGCGTCGAGGTCCGCACGAGCGTCGGGGAGCACCACGTCGTCACCACCGGCCCCCACCACGTGGCCCGCATCGACGGGCTCGAGCCCGGGGTCGAGTACGGCGTCACCGTCGACGGTGCCGTCGTCGGCCCGAGTGACGAGCCCTACCTCCCGCCGACGGTCTCAACCCTCGAGGCTCCCGCCGGGGCCCTCCTGGCCACCGTCGCGACGGTGAACGACGTGCACTTCGGCGAGGTCGAGTGCGGCAAGCTCGAGATGAACGGGCACGAGATCCCGGGCGAGGTGTTCACGAGCGCGCCGGGCGAGGACCCGTACCCCGAGGTGATGAACCGGGGTGCGATCGACGAGATCGAGGCGCTCGACCCCGACGCCGTCGTGGTGAAGGGCGACCTCACGTGCTTCGGGACCGAGGCGGAGTACGAGGCCTTCCTCGCCGCCTACTCGCCTCTGGGCGAGCGCATGCACCACGTGCGTGGCAACCACGATGCGGCCGTCACCGACACGATCGCGACCACGGGGCCGCTGGCCGTCGAGACCCCGGGAGCGATCCTCGCCGTCCTCGACACCGTCGTCTTCCAGCGGGAGAACGGGCAGATCACGACCGAGCAACTGTCGTGGCTCGACGACCTCGCGGCCGACGCCGACCGGCCCGTGCTGGTGTTCGGCCATCACCACGCCTGGAGCCCGGACTCGCATACGAGGAGCGAGCACTACTTCGGGATCAACCCCGACGACAGCGAGGCGCTCATCGACCTCGTCGGGCGCAGAGAGGCGATCGCCGGCTACTTCGCGGGCCACACCCACCGCAACCGGGTGCGGCGCTTCGCCGCCGCCCGCAACGTGCCCTTCGTCGAGGTCGCGTGCGTGAAGGACTACCCGGGCGCGTGGGCCGAGTACCGCATCCACGAGGGCGGCTACACCCAGGTCGTCCGGCGCATCACCGAGCCGAAGGCCCTCGCCTGGACCGAGACCACCCGCCAGATGTTCCAGGGCCTCTACCGCGACTACGCGCTCGGCCCCCTCGACTGGCGCTGTTTCACGCACGCGTTCTGATCGCCCGATCGACGAGTGTTCAGTGTTCAGTGTTCAGTCATGACTGGACACGTGGTCAGGCGCTCGTGTTAACTGTTCAGTCATGACTGAACAGCATGGGCAACCCGCCCGAGGGACGCCGTGAGGGGCCGCATCTCGGCCGAGACGCTCGCCGTTCTCGCCCGGGACGCCCTGGCCGAGGCCCTCGGGTCCGCGCTGCCCTTCGAGGTCGAACCCGGTGACGAGGGCGACCTCGTGCTCGACACCGGGGCTGGGCGAGTCCAGCTCGACGTCCGGGCGGCCGCCGTGCCTTCGACGGAGGCGGTGGCGCGCCTGATTCGCGAACCCGCTCCGGCGGGGCGCGTGCCCGTTCTCGTGGCCGATCGGGTGCTCGGGCCCGTTCGGGTGTTACTCCGTGAGGCGGGGTGGGGATGGCTCGACCGGCGGGGCCACCTCCACCTCGAGGGTCCGGGCGTGCTGATCGACCGCGAGCTCGACCCCGTGCCCCGGCCCGGCTCGCCGCCGGTGCCGGCCCCGGTGTCGGGACGATCTGGGGTCTCGCTCGCCCTGGCCCTGCTCATGGAGCCCGACGAGCCGCCTGGCGTGCGCGAGACGGCACGCCGGTGCGGGTTCTCGCCCGCCGCGATCAGCCAGGCCCGAACCCGCCTCACCGACGCCGCGCTCGTCGACGCGGCCGGCCGGCCGCTCGTCCCCGAGCTGTTCTGGGTGCTCGCCGAGACCTGGGCCGGCGGTGTTCGCCGGGTGGGTGTCGGGCGGACGCCGGAGCTCGGCGACGACGGATCGGAGCTCCTCGACCTCGGTTTCGCCGACCTCGAGGCACCGGGCTGGGCAGCCGCCGGGGCCCACGCCGCGATTGCGTGGGGCGCGCCCCTCGTGGAGGCCGGGCTCGACACGGTCGACTTCTACGTGCCCACCGCCGTCGTCCTTCGGCGGGCACAGAAGATGCTGGGGCCCCCGGGCGCGACCCCGGGCGCCCGGCTGGCCCTCGCGCCGACCAGGCTCGTGGTCTCGCCCCGTCACTCCGCAGGCGGGCCCCTCGCGAGCCGCTGGCCGCTCGTCCACCCGGTCGTCGCTGCACTCGACCTCACGCTCGATCCGAGCCGGGGCCACGAGGCTCTCGAGGCGTGGGACCCTCCCGCGGGATTCCGCCGTGTCTGGTGACCCGGTCCTGCTTCCCCGCAGCTTCGAGCCCCTCCTCCGGGCGGCGGCGGAGGCGACCCGCTCGAACCCGCGCCGCTGCGTCGTGGTCGGGGGGTTCGCCGTCGCCGTCCGGCTCGCGGAGGCGACGCAGCGAGGCCTCGCCTCCTATCGGGCGCGCGCCACCACGGACGTCGACGTGGTGTCGCCCGCGGCGACGACGTCGGGCGCCGACCACCTCGTCGCCGTGGAATCGGGTGGAGCCCCGGAAGCCACCCGTACGGTCGTGGCGGGTGTGCGCTTCGAGGCCATCGACGTCGAGCCCGTCGGCGAGGGAGATGCCGACGACCTCGACGACAAGAGCGTCCTGTTCGTCGTCGGGCACGCCTACGCCCTGGACTCGGGGGATGCAGTGACGCTGGAATCCGGCGACGCCACCGCGGACCTCCATGTGGCCGGCGTCGGAGCGCTGGTTGCGACAAAGCTCCACGCTGCGCTCGACCGGCGAGGCGAGCGCCGGCCCGAGAAGCTGGCCGGGGACATCCGCGACGTCCACCACCTGATCGACGCGTTCGACGCCGACGGCCGCGTCAGTGCCGAGCTGGCGCTCCAGACCAGGCTCGGGACCGCGGTCGCCAACACGGTCGAGTCGCTCTTCGTCTTCCAGGCCACCCGCTCCGCCCGCGCCGTTCAGGTGTGGGGTGACTCGACGTGGGACCCGCTGACCCCCGACGAGCTCGTCACCGTCGGCGAGCTCTTCGTGACCCGGCTGCGGGGACGCCTGGCGTGAGGCGAGCGCGCGTCGGCTCGTCCGGTGCCCCCGGGGGAGTCGGCGTGTCGTGGGTCATGGGCCCGGGTGCAGGCGCGCCAGCGCGGGTGCGAGTTCCGCCAGGGAGCCGATCCGAAGGTGGGCACGGGCGACCTCGGTGCGCCGGGCGTGGATCCACCCCCACGGCCCCCGGCGCAGGAACACCGCCACCATGCCGGCGTCGATCGCCGGCAGGACGTCGTTGTCGAGGCGGTCACCCACGTAGGCGACCCGCTGGGCCGCCACCCCGGCCTCCTCGGCCACCTTGGCGAAGAAGCCGGGTGACGGCTTCTCCACGCCCCAGCGCCTCGACGCCGCGACGAAGTCGACGTCGAGACCGATTGCGCGGAGCGCGTCCTCGGCGCGCGCCGGTTGGTTGCCCGCCAGGCCGATGCCGTACCCGGCGGCTCGGAGCGCCTCGAAGCACGGCCTCGTGTCGGGATACAGGTCGTCGCCGTCGAACGCGCCGAACAGTGGGTCCGTGGCCATCGCGGCGTCGACGTCGAACCCGGGCGAGAAGACCTCGAAGACCTCACGGTGGTGACGGTCGGCCTCGATCAGGGCGCCGAGGACGGCGAAGAAGTCGAACCTCGCCACGCCCAGGCGGTCGGCCCAGCGACCCCAGATCCGTTCCTCGCTGACGATCGTCTCACCCACGTCGAAGACGACGACGTCGACCCGTCTGGCTGCCCCCGGCATGCAGGCAATCTAAACGCCCGCGGGGCCTGGGCCTGTTTGACCCGGGCGTCGCGAATGGGCAGGATGCCCGGAACGCGGCGGGTGACCGCCGTCACACCCCCGGGCAGGTACCGGGGGGCCACACGGCGAATGCCTCCGAAGAGGGGTGGGCACGCAGCCCGCCCGCTCCCGGGGAACGCCACAGCGCACAGGGGTGCTCACATGGTTCGCTGGCCGCTCGTACGTCGGTACGTCCCGCTCGCCGCGGTGATCGTGGTCCAACTGCTGATCATCGCCGCGGCTCCGTCGAAGCCCCCAGTGAACGTGGCGGCGGGCGCGAGCGGGTTCGAGAACGCCG
>Ga0214471_10003197_pt1 | contig 12711 bp, 14 predicted proteins | sample RVTome_5_FD_207665 | JGI IMG/M metagenome (GOLD analysis project Ga0214471, IMG submission 207665) | Soil microbial communities from uranium-contaminated site in the Upper Colorado River Basin, Wyoming, United States - RVT142D155 | ecosystem: Environmental > Terrestrial > Soil > Contaminated >...
GGGAGGAGTGTACGTCCTGCCGTTTCGGCGCCCCGGATTAGGCGCCGCTACCCAGCGTCAGAGGTGGGGGATTTTGAGGTGGCCACAGGTGGGGGAGTTTGGGTGGCCGCCGGGGCTCTTGACAACGGACTCGTTAGGAGTGTTAGGCCGCGCCCAAGCAGCCTACGGACCTACCGGGCAGTCGCGCTCCACTCGCATCGCGAGGACTCTATTCGATATCGTCGCAGGAGATGAACCGGATCGCCGGCGGCATTCTCCGCCTGCTCCAGCAGGGCGAGCGTATCTCCGCGCAGCGCAACGACCGGAAGGGGATCCTTTAGGAGAGCAACCTTCAACCCGCGCTGCCGGCACGGCCAGGTCAACGCAAAAGCGACCGCGCCGACGGTCATAAAGCGTGACATAATGGATTCCACTCCACGTGTCGCCATCGACCTTCACGTCCATTGTGACGATAGCCACGATGTCATTCGCCACCGGCGCAATCGCCACGGGCGCGGACCGAGCCAGTATCATGGCCGGAGTCGCCTTCGAAGGATCCCGGAGAAGCGATTCGAACAATCCGGGAGGTATTCCCCTCCGTCGGAGCATCTGAGCCGAGAGTGGACGGCTTCATGATTACCTGGTTACAGTCGGATTCAAGCGCGTCGGTGTAGTGTTCTGGACGAATATCAAACCATCGAAGCTCTTTCCGGGGACTACGGGATATCCGTAGTAGCCGGGGTCGTTGGGTGGATGACCACCACCGATCGAGCGCATCCTGTGCGGGCGTTTGAGCCAGCTTGCAGCGGGCCCACTGGAGGGAGCGGCGCGAAAGTCCACGAAGAGATCGCCTTTGCCTGCGCGCTTCAAATACCAGTCGATCGACTGGGGGAACGAAGGTCCGACGGTCAATGCGCCGACCTTGTACGGCGTTTGAGCAAGGTTAAGGGCTCGGAACGATCCTCGTTCGAAACTGAGGCCGAAGGCGTAATATGCGTTGCCCAGCTCCTCTCTCAGGTAGTGGCCCATCGTGTAAAGATTGAGGTCACTGCGCACATGCGCGTTGTGCGCCGACAACACGATCTTCGTATCGGCTGGGAGCACCCTGAGAAGCTCCAGAATGTTTTCCGCCATGTAGCGGTCCCGGGTCGTCACGCCGGTCCCAGCGGTGTCGACTGCATATCCCGCACGTGAGTGTGTGTCTACTAACTGCTGGAGCAGGTTCACCGAGTGAACAATGGCCTCAAAGTCGGAGGCCGATGTTTGGCGGCTGAATTGGACCCTGTTCAGCTCGAGGAATCCACGCAGCTCATTCACGGCGGCGACGAGTGGAGCCTTGGCTTCCGGCTTGAGACTGTAATAGCGAACAAAATCCCGACGGAGAGTGTCTACGGGCTCTGTGAGTACCGCGAGGATCGAATCTGTCCGGGCAACGCGTGTCGGGGCAACGCGCCGCAGGTACTCGGTGATCTCCTTCCGACTCTGCGGATTGTACTGGAAGTCGAATCCGGCGAATCGCACCTTGCGAGCGTCAGGGACGGAGCGGTTGTAGTCGCGCATCCAGTCGATCGTCGCCGCCACTTCCTCCGTATCCCAGTTCCAGAAGCCCTGACCGGCGAGAACAGATGCGCGATCTCCTCTACCCGAGAGAACGAACTCATTGATTGAGCGGGCAGCATCACTGCTCGACTCGAGACCAAAGACCGTGTAGCCCATTTCGCGCACGAGAAACTCGAGAAACCGATGCTTCACCTGCTCGAATTCGCGCGAGCCATGGGTCGCTTCGCCAAGCCCTACGACTCGCACGCCTGCAAGAATGCTCCGCAGCGGCGCCAGATCCTCGAACCCCCGACCCGCCTCGACATGGCTGAGCTTGTGCGTGTTCCGAACGAGCCACGCGGTTGCCGCTTCCAGCGACATGGCTTCGGTAGCGGCGTCAGAATTTCCGGGAGAACGCAGCTGGAGCCTGTATCTCGCGGTGTCCGCACCGGTGATCTGCAGGCGATAGTTGCCTTTGCTCTCCGCAAGAAGGTTGAACTCCGGTCGCCCAGCTTCACGCTGCCAGCTGAATATCGATCCTACCCAGGTGCTGTCCGGAGCGAAAACGCGAAGTGCAATTGGCTTGCCCTGGGCGACCGAGTCGAGCGCGACATCCAGATATTGATTCCGGTTCAATGCCACGATGTAAACGTGCTCCCCGTTGGCTACGATTGTTCCGCTCACGCTCGCATTCGTCCGGAGCGTCGAGACCACAGGCGCCGGCTTCGCAGTGCTCTGCGCGTAAAGATGAACAGGAGAAACAACCGCCATGAGAATGACCATCGAAGCAGTCACTCTGTGAGACAACGTTGAGCGAATCATACAACCTCCATTCGGCGGGCCTAACGGATGGGTTTCAGCTGCAGCGGATCAGATGATTTCGCGCGGTGGACGTGAGCGCAGCGAACGCCTCCGCGCGTACCATAACTCCGCTGACAGCTGCAAACCACGTTAGCCGGAGCCATTGCCGTCACTTGAACTCGCCCAGCCGCACGTCGCGCCGACCATGCACGATCGCCAGCACCTCAATCACATCGGAACGGCTTCGATAGATGATGCGGTACGGCCACTCCAAGAGTTGGCGGATCTCAGGTGTTTCGACTTCGGCAACAGGTGCGCCCGATGCGGGAAAAACCCGGACCTGCTCCAAACGGGTGGCAATGCGCTGGACAAGTTGCTCGGCGTAAACGGGCGAACTCCTGCTGACGTACTCCGCGATGGCGCCTAGCTGATCGACGGCCTGCTCCGTCCAGCGAAGCCGCCGAACCTCGGTCACGAGGCTCGACGAATCCTGGCCCGGACGCGAGCCAATGCGTCGTCGTGCTCCAACAGGCGACCCGCGTCGGCTTCAGCGAGGCCTTGATCGACGGCTTGGCGGACATAAACCTCGTAGGCCAGGTCATCCCAGTTCGCAGAATCTGGCAGCGCCTCAACGAGGCGATGGGCTTCAGCCTTGATGTTTGGCTTGTCGGTCATGACTAAGCATGCCCATGAGCTGTCGGAAGGCGCAAGCGGCCAAACGAGCCAAAGTGGGTGCTTCCGGCTAACGCCCGCTTCTGCTGCGAGCGGTCACATCATCGCGAGCGGAGCGAGCTTCCTTGGCTCGCTCGTCAGCAGCAAGCACCGTTAGGTCGCGGCGCTTGGACCGTTGGAAGCGAACCACACACAACACCTGGTGAGGACATCTACCCGCGGTGAAATGGGTTTCCGCAAGAGGGACCAGCTACCGCACTCGACAGGTCGCCGCGAGTTCCGCCGTACAACTCTCCCATGTCACCGCGTACCGCTGCAAATACTGTAATCCGTCGTTGTCGGTCCGCAACGCATACACACCGCGCACGTCCAAGGCGATCACTCGCACGTCACGCGGCAGTGCTACCCGACCAACCAGCACACCACGCTCGTCAAACACATCCGCAACCGGCACATGGTCGGAGGCCGCACGTTGCCGGAACACCCACGTGTCGCCGTTCGGTGCGGCGAACACACCGTTGGCCGCGAACGGCGATTTCACCTCGGGCCATGAATCCGGTTCCGGGAACGATGACATCGGAATGCTCTGACCGGTCGCGGTCATCATGGTCGCGCCCGCGCGCGATTCGCGGTGCTCGCGTTTCTCCGCATCGGTGACAGGCACGGGTGTGTAACGCACTGGCGCACCGCGCGTCACGCGCCCGTCCGCGGCGATGACGTCGAGATGGTAGTCCGCGACGCGCACCACGACGACACGGCCATCGGGAAACACAACCCACCCATCGCTGCTCTCGAACGGCCGCATGGCGTTGATCCTGTACGAAACGCCGCCGCCCCTGGCGCTTGAGAACTCCGACGCATTCGGCGGGTTCCGCAAGAACGTGACCGTGTCGGCCTGTGCTGACGCGACGCGCTGGCGCAGCACCGGAAACGTGTCGACGGCCGTCGAACCCTGCGCGGTCTTCACAATCGGAAAGCCGGCGTAATACATTCGGCCGACGGCGTCGGTGTGCGCCGCGTTCAGAACATTCGCGCCAGTGACGCCGCCAAACGACACGGCGCGGCGACCCTGCGCCGCGTCACCACCTCGCCCGCCTCTTCGCCCGCCGCGACCAGCGTCATTCGCGTTCCCGCCGCTCGCGCCTCGTCGGGCCGCCGACTCGGCGTAGGGCGACACCGTCCTCACCGGAGTCCCGTCGGGGCCGACAATCAGAAACCGCGCGTTTGGCAAGTCATAGACATACGCCGTATCGCCGGGCATTCGTAGCACGCGCATCGCGAGACCCCATTCTCGCGGGCCGGAGCCTTCGTGGCCAATCGGCGTCGCAGTCCCGCTCGCCAGGTCGATGATCTGCAGCGTCCTTTCGCGAGTGTCGGCCGCGATCACCCGGCCGCTTCGCAGCTCGACCATCGAGGCGAGTCCGGAGAACGGCTCGCTGTACTCCACATCGGGCTTGCTCAGCGTTCGGGTCGGAACTTGCTGCCGCGCCGAGTACGCGACCGCCAGCCCCGCGACGACAAGAGAGAACTGGATTCGCATTGACGGCCTTGTTGGTTCTGCAGATGGGTCATCCGTCCGCTTCCATTTGGTGGCTTGCCCGCGGGAAAAGGGTTGCCCGGTGATCAACCCGACGATTCGGGGCGCTTGCCAACGGCCGGTGCGGTGTTCGTCATGAATCACCACGCCTTGGTGCGACCTAACGGATAGCGTTCTGCTGCAGGCGATTCAATAGAAGCCGCCGCGGACGGCGGCACCCTGAAGGAAGATACGACCGCAGGCCGCGGCGGCAATCCACACCTTCGCCTGTCTGCAGCAACGTCTGTTAGGTGGTCCGAGGCGGCATTCGAACATGGGGAAATGCGCTCCGTGACATTGACTCGAGTGCTTCCTCGGTTAGAACTCGCTTGCTAGATCCTGGAGCCAGAGACTCAACGATCCTCGTGAGCCCTCTAACCGTCGCAACGAACAACAGAATCACATGCGCCGCGAACCAGTTCATGACTCGCGTCGCATCTGCAAGCTCAGCGTCAGTTACCTCAAGATCTGACGCGTTCTTCGGATGCATCAGGCGATTCCTCACGCGTGCGGAACGCCGAAACGCTGCCCAACCGACCTCGTCGGGTGACAGATCGTGATCAGCCTCGTAGCAGCGCGCGAAAAGCTTGAACGCAAATCGGAGATTCTTTGCGAGATGCAGGAATGCTGGACGAGTCTTGGCGTCACCATCGTCGGTGAGGTCATAGAACTCTTCTTGCAACAAGGCGCGTTCCGCGGCCGATAGTCTTGCTACCTGAACTGAGTTCCCGGCGAGAGCGCATCGCTTGATGGCGAATACAATGCCTTCAATGAGCGCGAACACGGATCGCACGAACGATCGCCGAGCCTCGGCGGAGTCTGACTGCGCAACGCGCTCGCGAAGATACTCTGCGTCCGCAGCGAGAAGCTCAAACATCTCTTCCAAGGACTTCAGATCATCTGGTTGAGAGATCTTGTGCATGCAGGCGCAAAGCGAAATGGACGATCCACCTAACGGATAACGTTCAGCTGCGGCGAATCACACAAAACCGCGCGCTGGACGTGAGCGCCAGCGAACGCCTGCGCGCGTTCCATAACCTCGCCGTCTGCTGCAACGCCTGTTAGATGGCGGCGCGACTATCCAAAACGGTTGGTAATGAGAACGGCGGTAAGCCCGAGGATGAAAGTTACTAGTAGCTGACTCAGATGACTCCATTGCAAGGGACTTCCAGTCAACGCTCCAACGCGTTCCGCACGGCTACCCAGAAGCTCTTTCAGTTGGTCTTCGGACAACCCCAAGACTTCACGGCCTCGCACATCGTAATACCGAAACGCAATGTCTTGATCGATCTTGTTGGCACGACCCAATCCCCAAGTCCAATACGCGTGAACGCCGAGCACACTTAGGGTCACTACCACGCTTGCAGCGTTCAGCGCGGGATCTCCTGTTGCCGGACGCAGCTTCAAAAGTGCCGCGATGTAAGCCCCCATTGCGGACCACACTGCGAAGGAGAGCTTCCACTCAAAACTCCGCCGACGGTCGAAGCTGCGCCATGCTGCTTCCCGCATGGTGTGCAACGCGTCGAAGAGTCGTTTCTGGTCTTCGCTGATTCCCTCCTTGCATCGCTCCTGCCACCTTTGCAATGCCAGCGGTGGTAGTGCTGCGTGATCGGCGGACGAAGAGTCGTCAGCGACTGTCGCGAGGTCTGATTTCATGTGGTCGCGTCCGGATATGACCGTGCGATTCCGCCATCTAACGCCAAGCTTCAGCTGCGGGCGAAACAACAACAGCGGCGGCGCAGCCGCCGCGCTCCATAGGTGTGTCCAGCATGACCCTCGACTAGGAGGTGCAAGTCCTCTGGGAAGTTAGTCGCGACGACCCGAGCGTATCCGCAAGGTAGTGACCGTGAGGGAGCTGCCGAAAGAAGCGGGGAGCGAGACCTGCGGGGCGACGAACAGAAACCGGATATCAGGCGGGGCCGACCAGGGCAAGCGGGCCTATGAACGCAACGCTCTCGCGACTGAAGGTCAGGCTGCGTAGATCCGGCGCTCGTGCAGGGAAAGCCGAGGAGTCTTACCTGGAGAGATCTCACCTGACTTCCGAAAGGGAGGCGCCGTGTCGCGAGACGCGGCGACGTGAGAAGTCAGCAGAGGCCGTAGTAGCGGAGGGCTTCGGGTAGTGTGGACCGCCCCGACGCGAAGGGCCGAACGGAGAGGAGAGCGGATCGACCATGCAGTACGACAAGGCCGGGCACCAGAAGTCAGACGACCAGTTTGAGCTGCCGTTGGACGTTCGGGGTGAAGCCCCGTTCGGCCGGCGGAGCGGTGAAGCCACGTCGGCGGTGCAGGGAGACGAACGCTCAGGACTCGCTGGTCCGCGCCTGATGGAGTGGATCGTCGAGGGAGGGAATCTGCGTCGCGCGCTCAAGCGCGTGCAGCAGAACCAGGGCAGTCCGGGAGTGGATGGACTGACGGTGGAGGCGCTGCCCGACTATCTGCGCGAACACTGGTCGCGAATCCGGGAGGAATTGCTCACGGGACGCTATCAGCCGAGCGTGGTGCGAAGGGTGGAGTTGCCGAAGCCGGACGGCGGAGTGCGGCTGTTGGGCATTCCGACCGTGCTCGATCGGTTCATCCAGCAGGCAGTGTTGCAGGTCCTGCAACCGGAGATCGATCCCACGTTTTCCGAAAGCAGCTACGGTTTTCGGCCGGGACGTAGTGCGCACGGCGCAGTTTGCCAGGCACAACGGTTCGTGCAAGCAGGACGCAGCTGGGTTGTCGACGTTGATCTCGCGAAATTCTTTGACCGAGTCAATCACGACATCCTGATAGGACTCGTGGCGAAGCGAATCACCGACTCTCGGGTTCGCAAGCTCATCCGCCGCTATCTCGAAGCCGGAGTGCTGGTGTCCGGGGTCGTGGTGGAGCGGTACGAGGGAACGCCGCAAGGCGGCCCACTCTCACCGCTGCTTTCGAACTGGCTCCTGGACGTGGTTGACAAGGCGCTGGAGCGTCGTGGTCATACCTTCGTCCGTTTTGCCGATGACTGTAATGTGTACGTTCGGTCGAGGCGAGCGGCGGAGCGTGTGATGGAGGCGCTGGTTGGTCTCTACGCGAAGCTCAAGCTCCAAATCAATCCGGCCAAGAGTGCGGTGGCGTTGGCACGTGAACGCCCGTTCCTGAGTTACAGCTTTTGGGTGACCAAGGGCGTGGTCAAGCGACGTATAGCGCCGAAGGCTCTGGAGAAGTTCAAGCGGCGCGTCCGGGCGATCACCGCGCGGATGGGAGGCCGCAGTCTGGCCGATGTGGTGGCGGATCTCCGGGCCTACTTGCCCGGCTGGAGAGGATACTTCCGGCTTTCTGAGACGACGAGGGTGTTCGACTACTTGGATAAGTGGATCCGACACCGGCTGCGCGCGCTTCTGCTCAAGCAGTGGAAGCGAGGTCGGACCATTCGCCGTGAGCTTCGTCGCCGAGGAATTCACGGCGCGACGCTCGGTAGCGCGGCGCGGTATGGCCGCCGGTGGTGGTACGATTCTGCGCAGAAGGCGGCCCAGAATGCGCTCCCTCTCGCGTATTTCGATTCAATCGGCGTCCCCCGCTTGCTTCCTTCGTAACCTCAACTCACCGAACCGCCGGATGCGGACCCGCATGTCCGGTGGTGTGGGAGGGCTGGGGAGAGACACACTCTCCCCTCCCTATCCCGATCGTGCTTGACAGCAGCAAACCGCTGTTAGGCGCTCCGCCGCCGAGGACGCGTCGGCCTGCGAGGCTTGATGAGACGAGCAAACGTCCGCAGCGCTTCGTTCACAGCGGTCGAGTTTGGAAACAAGGCACTGACGTCTGGATCCAGGAGGACGACATTGGTACCTTCGCGGTACCGTGCGACCGTCGCGCCACGAACGGCCTTCGAGAAGTCATACTCCGGCCGCAGCGTGTCCTGATCGGGATCGAGCGTCTCTCTAACCTTGCGATTTGGTTTCTTCATAGCGTTGCCGCTCGGAGCGGCCAGCAAGACGGGCGCTTATCAACCGGGTACGGAGCCCACGCTCCGCATAGCATACTACCAACAGCCGCCCAGAGTGCGAAAGGCCGAGAACGATGAATCGCTCCTCGGTTGCTCCGTGATCGGGATCCGGCATGTTGAGGGCGAGCGGATCCCCAAACGACCCAGTTGCCTCGTCGAAGGACACACCGTGCTTACGGAGATTCTCTTCGGCCTTGACCGGATTCCACTCAAAGAGGTAGGGCATCGAGGTGATTGCGGTCGGGCAGAAGTCTTTGCGATGCGCCTAACGGACATTGGACCGGTCCAGAATTAATCCTTCGGGCCGTTCCCGCGGAAACGGATAGTGACGGTCATGCCAAGAACGGCGGCGCAGACCGGCGCCAGGAATTTCGTACTGCAGAGAGTATCCGGGCCGCCGGCCACACGCGCAAGCACTACCCTCCCCTCCCGCTACCCATGATCCTCTCCAACGGACTCCGAACCGCGCCCGGGACCACGCTCCAGAACGTGCGTGTAAACCATTGTCGTGCTCACGTCGGCAAGCCCCAGCAACTCCTGCACGTCGTGGAGGTGCCAGGCAATTGGCCAGCGACGGATCCAGTGGAGATTCGCCATGGTGCCGGAGAGTTCGCCATCCCGGTTCAGGTCCCGGGTACGCACTTCAAGGACACGGTTATGGTGCGCAGCGCTGGAAGCTGCCAGGTACCGGTGCTGGGACCGTGTTGTGGTCAGACTGCACCTCATCAAGCATACCCCGATCGGTTCCCGCAGCCGCTGCGTCTTGAACCGCGCGATCGTGCACCGGGACTCTCACCACCCGGTCGCCGGTCTCGCCGGGCCTGACATGAAGAACGGGGGACCGCCGACTTCGCGCGTCCCCCGTCCTGTTGCCGCTTGCGATCGCTGATCGCTGTCCCGCCTAGTACATCCCGCCCATGCCGCCCGGCGGACCGCCGGCCGTAGCCGGCTTGTCTTCCTTCTTCTCGACGATCAAGGCCTCGGTGGTGAGCAGGAGGCTGGCGATCGACGCCGCGTTCTGCAGCGCGGTACGGGCCACCTTCGTCGGATCGATCACGCCCGCCTGCACCAGGTTCTCGTAGGTGTCGGTCAAGGCGTTGTAGCCGAACTGGTCGTCCTTGGACGAACGTACCTTTTCGACCACGATGGAGCCCTCGGCACCGGCGTTGTAGGCAATCATGCGCATCGGCTCCTCCAGGGAGCGACGGATGATGTCGACGCCGATCTGCTCGTCATGCTCCTCGAGCTTGAGACCCTTGAGCGCCCGCTGCGCGCGGATGAGCGCGACGCCGCCGCCCGGGACGATGCCTTCCTCGACCGCAGCCCGCGTGGCGTGCAGCGCGTCCTCGACGCGGGCCTTCTTCTCCTTCATCTCGCTCTCGGTGGCTGCACCGACGTTGATGACCGCGACGCCGCCGGCCAGCTTCGCCTTGCGCTCCTGGAGCTTCTCCTTGTCGTAGTCCGAAGTCGTCTTGTCGATCGCGACCTCGATCTCCTTGATGCGGCCCTTGATGGCCTCGGACTCCCCGTCACCGTCGATGATCGTGGTGTTGTCCTTGTCGATCACGACGCGCTTGGCGCGGCCCAGGTCCGTGAGAACGGCGTTCTCCAGCTTGAAGCCGACTTCGTCGGAAATGACCTGGCCCTTGGTGAGCACCGCGATGTCCTGCAGCATCGCCTTGCGGCGGTCACCGAAGCCCGGCGCCTTCACGGCGCAGACCTTGAGCGTGCCGCGCAGCTTGTTGACGACCAGCGTGGCGAGCGCCTCGCCTTCGATATCCTCGGCGATCAGGAGCAGCGGACGGCCGGCCTGGGCCGTCTTCTCCAGGATCGGGAGGAGGTCCTTCATCGCGGAGATCTTCTTGTCGTGGATGAGGATCGTCGCGTCCTCGAGCACCGCCTCCATCTTGTCCGGATCGGTGACGAAGTAGGGTGAGATGTAGCCGCGGTCGAACTGCATGCCGTCGACCGTCTCCAGGGTCGTTTCGATGCCGCGGGCTTCCTCGACCGTGATGACGCCGTCCTTGCCGACCTTCTCCATCGCCTCGGCGATGAGGTCGCCGATCTCCTTGTCGTTGTTCGCGGAGATGGAGCCGACCTGGGCGATCTCCTTCTTGCCGGTCGTCATGACCGACATCTTCTTGAGATCTTCGACCACGGCGGCGACGGCGCGCTCGATGCCGCGCTTGATGGCCATCGGGTTGGATCCGGCGGTGACGTTCTTGAGGCCTTCGCGGAAGATCGCCTGGGCGAGGACCGTGGCGGTGGTGGTGCCGTCACCAGCGACGTCGGACGTCTTGGTGGCGACTTCCTTCACCATCTGCGCGCCCATGTTCTCGACCGGGTCGGAGAGTTCGACTTCCTTCGCGACCGTGACGCCGTCCTTGGTGACGGTGGGGGCACCGAACTTCTTGTCAAGGACGACGTTCCGTCCCTTGGGACCGAGGGTGACTTTCACCGCTTCGGCGAGCTTGTCGACGCCGCGCTTCAGTCCCGCGCGCGCATCCGTGTTGAAATGGAGTTCCTTGGCAGCCATATGCGAGAGTCTCGTGTTGAGGAGAATGCGTTGATTCGAGGTCAGAGCTGGCGGTCAGAGGTTTGTGCGTCCCCTGCGCGCTGCCGATGACCCTAGTTGATGACCGCGAGGACGTCGGACTCGCGCAGGATCAGGTACTGATCGCCTTCGATGGTGACCTCGGTGCCGCTGTACTTCCCGTAGAGGACCTTGTCGCCGACCTTCACTTCCATGGCGATGCGATTGCCGTCTTCCGTTCGGCCGGGGCCGACGGCAACGATTTCGCCCTGCTGCGGCTTTTCCTTTGCCGTGTCGGGGATGTAAAGCCCACCGCGCATGGTTTCGGTGTCTTCCAGGGGCTTGACGACGACGCGATCGGCGAGCGGCGCAATCTTGGTTGCCGCCGCGCTCTTGGTGGCCATAGGGTGCATCCCTCCTGCTGGGGAAACGGGTAGAGATTGACGGCTGGCACTCACTTGTGTGGAGTGCTAGCAGGGAGGGTAAAGTAGGCGCACCTGGGGTCCGGGTCAAGGGGAAAGCCGTAAAAGACGTGTTCGGTAAAACATTACCGTACAGTTACTTATCGCGTGCAACCCCAACGCACGGACGGAGATCGGTTTGCGGCACGTGGGCTGGCCCCTGAGCTGGTGGTGACGGGAGCCCAGGAGTGAGATAACCAGCTAGCTAGAAGCCGGCCTGAGTCGTGAGTGCTGGATGCTCGACCTGCGTCCTGGTCCTGGAGCTGGTGCTGAGCCAAAACCCCAGCGCCAGCACGTGTCACCCAGTTCGAGCACCCAGTACTGAGCACTGAGCGATTTGGCCTGAGTGGTGAAAAGATGCGTCGCTCTCTTCCCTCGCTCTCCTTCACGCGCTCCGAGTTTCAGGATGGACACTAAAGTGCGATTCCCTTGTGGACGAGGGCAATCGCGAGTGTTACGCTGTCGCCATCAGGGTCAGCTTCGACCATAGAGGACGCCATGACTGGGTCGCACCGCACCATAGTCGTACTCGTACTTTCGGTCGTCATGAGTTCGCCGGCCGCGTCCCAGGACGAGCCCACCATTGCCCAGTTCATGAGCCCCGCCTCGCCGCTGGAGATCACCGCGGCGAAGAAAGCCGATCGCGTGGCGTGGACCGTATACGACCGCGGGATGCGGAACATCTATACCGCGGCCGCGCCGAACTTCCGGCCCGTTCGCCTGACGAGTTTTCTGCAGGACAACGGGATCGACGTCTCCGACGTCGTCCTCTCCGACAACGGCTCCGTCGCCGTCTTCGTCCGTGGCTCCGCGCCCAACCGGGCTGGCTGGGTGGCCAATCCCTCGCACAACCCGGATGGCACAAAGCGCGAGATCTGGGCGGTACGCACCGCAGGCGGCCCGGCCTGGGCACTCGCCGAAGGCGCCGGACCGGAGTTGTCCCCCGACGGCCGCTTCGTGATTTATGTGAAGGATGGCCAGATCTACCGGGCACGCGTCACGCAGTCGCCACCCACGACGCCGATCGACAAGGGAGAAAAGCCCTTCATCACTGCCTGGGGCACCAACAGCAATCCTCGCTGGTCGCCCGATGGCTCCAAGCTGGCCTTCGTCACGACGCGGACCAATCACTCCTATGTCGCGATGTACGACGTAGCGAAGCGCACGGTGAGCTACGTGTCCC
>Ga0214471_10003198_pt1 | contig 12710 bp, 12 predicted proteins | sample RVTome_5_FD_207665 | JGI IMG/M metagenome (GOLD analysis project Ga0214471, IMG submission 207665) | Soil microbial communities from uranium-contaminated site in the Upper Colorado River Basin, Wyoming, United States - RVT142D155 | ecosystem: Environmental > Terrestrial > Soil > Contaminated >...
GTTCGCAGCTCCCAGACGCTGATCTCGCAGCTCGGCGAGGTCGCGCACGCGCTCGCGGACGAGGCCGGGCTGCGGTGGCGTCAGGTGACGTTCGCCACGATCGGGAGTCCGGGGGTGTTCCACCCCGAGCTCGGGCAGGTCTCCCTGGCGCACAGCCTTCCGGGATGGGGCCGCCAGGGTCTGGTCGAGGCCGTCCAGCGCGAGCTCGGGACGAACATCGCGTTCGAGAACGACGTCAACCTCGCCGCGCTCGGGGAGCAGTGGCGCGGTCTGGGCAAAGGCATCGACGATTTCGTGGTCCTGCACATCGGCACCGGCGTCGGCGTCGGGCTCGTGCTGGGCGGGCAGCTGTATCGAGGGAGCAGCGGGGCCGCCGGTGAGGTCGGGTATCTCCCGCTCCTCGGCACGAACCCCGGCGACCCCGAGATCCGCCGGCACGGGGCACTCGACGCGGTCGCCGGGGCGTCGGGAGTGGTTGCGGACGCGCAGCGCAATGGGATGTCGTCGCCGCTCACGGCGAAGAAGGTGTTCGGCTCGGCCAGGCGGGGCGATCGCATCGCGAAGCGGACGGTTGCCGACGAGGCGAGATGGATCGCGCTCGCGATCGCCGCCGTGGTGTCGGTCGTCGATCCGGAGCTCGTGATCCTGGGTGGAGGGATCGGGGCGAACGGCGATCTCCTGCTCGATCCGATCGAGCAAGAGCTCGCGAAGGTGTCCCCGTTCCGACCCCGGATCGAGGTCTCCGCGCTTCGCGAGGACGCCACCCTGAACGGGGCGGTGTGGATGGCGCTGCAGGCGGCCCAGGACCGCCTGTTCGATCGGCGGGAGGTGTCCGCATGAGTCGGAGGTCCGGGATGGATCGATCGAGCAAGAGTCGGAGAGACGAGGAGGGGAGGCACATGGTGAAGCGATGGCTGGCGGTCGCGGCGATCGTCGCGCTGGTGGCGACGGCGTGCACGGCGGGCACCGAAGATCCGGGGCCCGAACCGGAACCGCCGAGCACGACCGGAGAGCAGGAGCCCGTGACCCTGGAGATGTGGGGGGCCTGGACGGGGCGCGAGCTCGACCAGTTCAACCAGATCTTCGAGGGGTTCACCGAGCAGTACCCGTGGATCACCGTGAGGAGCCGCGGCGGGGTCGGCGACCAGAAGATCATCACCGCGATCAACAGCGGCGAGCCGCCGGATGTGGTGCTCTCCTTCGTGCTCGACAACATCGGTCAGTTCTGCTCGTCCGGCGCCTGGCAGGACCTCACGCCGTACATGGAACGAGACGGCTTCGATCTCAGCCAGTTCCCCGACGCGGCCCTGCAGTACACGAGCTTCGGAGGAAGCCAGTGCGCGTTGCCGTTCCTCACGGACGCGTACGGGCTGTACTACAACCAAGACATGTTCGACGAGGCCGGGATCGCCGAGCCGCCGACGACGCTCTCGGAGCTGGCCGACGTGGCGAAGCAGCTCACCGTGTTCGCTCCCGACGGCTCGATCGAGCGTGCCGGCATCGTGATGGCGACCGGCTACTACGAGACGACGGTCCTCACGATGGGGTCGATGTTCGGCGTGGAGTGGTACAGCGAGGACGGGACCGAGTCCGCGATCGACGACGATCCGGCCTGGGCGGAGTTCTTCGAGTGGCAGAAGGAGTTCATCGCCGACGTCTACGGCGAGGGGGACTTCCAGACGGGCGCCGACCGTCTCGAGCGGTTCGTCGCGGGCCAGGGAGACGAGTTCTCGACGGCCAACGACTTCCAGGCGGGCCGCGTCGCGATGAACCTCGACGGCGAGTGGCGGACGGCGTTCATCGCGGACGAAGCGCCGGACCTCAACTACGCAACGGCGCCCTTCCCCGTGCCCGACGACCGAGCCGACCAGTACGGGATGGGACAGATCGGCGGCACGATCATCGGGATCCCGCAGGGATCGGACAATCCCGAGGAGGCGTGGCTGTTGCTGCAGTACATGGCCACCGACACGGACACGCTGGTGTACATGGCCAACAACGTCCGCAACGTGCCGACGACGGTCGCGGCGCTGGAATCGCCGGATCTGGACGTCACGCCGCAGTTCCAGACGTTCCTCGACATCTTCCAGCACCCGGGTTCGCACTATAAGCAGCACTCCGCGATCGGCTCGGCCGATCAGACGACACTCGCCGACTTCGCCGCGAGATGGCAGGCGGGCACGGCGACGGACCTGGAGGCCGGTTTGCAACAGGTGGCTCAGCAGATCGACGATCAGCTCGCGCAAGCTGCCTGAGGAGGCGAGAGCACGACTGCCGCTCGCGCCGAGGTAGGCATCGCCGCCGGGGCCGGCGTCATCAGACGCCGGCCCCGCCGGCGCAATCTCAAGCGCGGCCTCACGATCCTGTTGTTCATGTCGCCGTGGATCGCCGGCTTCTGCTTCCTGATCCTGTATCCGATGCTCTCGAGCCTGTACTTCTCGTTCACCAAGTACGCGCTGCTGTCGGCGCCCGAGTGGATCGGGCTGGAGAACTACCGGCTGCTGTTCACTCGGGACCCGTTCTTCTGGCTCGCGATCCGCAACACGGTGTGGATCATCGCGATCGGCGTGCCACTGCGCATCGCCTTCGCGATCTTCACCGCCTGGCTCCTCACGCGACCACAGCGCGGCTCGCGCGTCTACAGGACCCTCTACTTCCTCCCGTCGATGGCGCCGCCGGCCGCCGCCGCCCTCGCCTTCGTCGTCGTGTTCAACCCGCGGTTCGGGCCCGTCAACCAGATCCTCGGCGCGTTCGGCGTGGACGAGCCACCGCTCTGGTTCTACGGCCCCGCATCGTCGAAGTGGGGACTCGTGCTCCTCGCCCTGTGGGGGGTGGGGGACGCGATGATCATCTTCCTCGCGGGCCTGCTCGACGTTCCCCGTCAGCTGTACGAGGCGGCCGACATCGAGGGTGCCAGCGGGTGGCAGAAGTTCCGGCACATCACCCTGCCGATGATCTCGCCGGTCATCTTCTTCTCGCTCGTGATCGGGGTGATCTACGGCTTCCAGCTCTTCACCCAGGCGTACGTGGTCGCCCTCGCAGTTTCGGGCAGCTCGGTGGCCGACGCCGCGCAGGGCCTCGGCAGCCCGCAGGGGTCCATGCTGTTCTTCTCGGTCTACCTGTTCGAACAGGGCTTCCTGAGCTTCCGGATGGGGTACGCCTCGGCGCTTGCGTGGGTCCTGTTCTTCATCGCGATGGTGTGCACGCTCGCGTTGATCAAGGGCTCCCGTCGCTGGGTGCACTACCAGGGAGGCGGGTTCCGATAACCACGATCACCGCGACGAGACCCGCGAGGAGGGCCGCTCCCGACGTCCCTCGGCGCCCGGTGCCGGCCGAGGTCCGGCGGCGCCGATTCCTGTTGACGGTCGGCCGGCACGCCGCACTGATCGCGGTGGGGACGATGTTCCTCGCTCCCTTCTTCTTCATCTTCATGACGGCGGTGATGACGGATCAGCAGGCGGTGACGCCGTCGTTCTGGCCCCGGCCGTTCCAGTGGGAGAACTTCGCGGAGGTGTTCCGGCGCACCCCGTTGGTCAGGTTCGCGTGGAACACGACGCAGATCGCCGTGCTCTCGACGGTCGGCATCATCGTGTCCTGCATCCCGGTGGCGTACGCACTGTCGCGGATCCGATGGCGCGGACGGCAGGCGGCCTTCGTCCTCGTCCTGTCGACCTTGATGCTGCCGATCCAGGTCACGATCGTGCCCCTGTACCTGATCTGGGTGCGGCTCGGCCAGATCGGGCACTTCACCCCGCTGATCCTTCCCAGCTTCCTCGGCGACGCGTTCTCGATCTTCCTGCTCCGGCAGTTCTTCCTCACGATCCCCGAGGAGCTCTCGGACGCGGCGCGTGTGGACGGAGCGAGCGAGTTCCAGATCATCACCCGGGTGATCGTGCCGCTGGCCAAGCCGGCGATCGCGGCCGTCGCGCTGTTCAACTTCCTCTACAACTGGAACGACCTATTCGCTCCGCTGCTCTTCCTCGGCACCAACGAGGATCTCTGGACGCTCACGATCGCGATGTCCGAGTTCACACAGCGGCACGGGACCGAGTGGAACCTCACGATGGCGGCGTCCGTGCTGTTCATCCTTCCCGTGATCGTCCTGTTCTTCCTCGCTCAGCGGGTATTCGTCGAGGGAGTCACGCTCACCGGCGTGAAGGGTTAGCCTGCCGCGCGTGATCGGGGTCGCGCTCGTCGGATCCGGTTCCATCCAGAACGTCCACGCTCGTGCGGTTCAGGAGCACCCGAGCGGCGAGCTCGTGGCGATCGTGAACTGGCGCGAGCCCTCGGCCAGGGCGCTCGCCGAGCGCTACGGCATCCCGCGCGTCTCGACCAGCCTGGATGAGATCGTGTCCGCGCCCGATGTCGACGCGGCCATCGTCGCCACGCCGAACGCGCTCCACGCCGCACAGACGATCGCGTTGCTCCGGAGCGGGAAGCACGTGCTGGTCGAGAAGCCGATGGCGATGAGCGTTGCGGAGTGCGACGCGATGATCGACGCCTCTCGCGATTCGGGAGCCTTCCTGATGGTCGCCCACTGCTGGCGCTTCCGCGACGAGGTGCGCGCCATGCGCGGCCGGATCGAGTCGCGTGAGCTCGGCGAGGTCGTGAAGACCCACGGGTACGGCGTGCACGTGAACTGGGGACCGAGCGGTTGGTTCGTCGATCCCGCGCTCGCCGGTGGCGGGGCGCTCGTGGACATGGGCGTGCACGCGATCGACACGGCGCGGTTCCTCCTCGGCGACCCGATGCCCACCCGCGTGTGCGCGACGCTGGGCACGCGCTACGGCGACTACGAGGTCGACGACGACGGCGTCGTGCTGATCTCGTGGTCCTCCGGCGTGAGCTCCGTCGTCGAGTCGGGTTGGTGGCACCCGCACTCGGGAGGTCTCGAGGCCGACACCGAGGTGTTCGGGACCAAGGGCTACGCGCGGATCTGGGACCCGGAGCCCCCGAGCGCCGACCACGAGCACGGGTCGCAGCCGATGTACACGGCGCAGATGGCGGAGTTCCTCGACGCGATCGCCGAGGGCCGGCAGCCGCGCCCCTCGGGCGAGGACGGGAAGGTCGTGATGCGGGTCGTCGAGGAGGCCTACCGCTCGGCGAAGGGCTCGGCCGGGTAGGGGAGAACGGCAACCGTTTGGGTATGGACCTGGGGCCATCCGAGGAGGTCCCGGCGCATGCAGGCGACGAAAGAGCTGGTCAGGCGCGCCGACCGCGTGCAGCGCGAGCGGTCGGCCCCCCGGCGGTGTGGGCGAAGCGCCTCGTCGGGATCGCGGTCGGCGGGGGGCGTGGTCACGACGCTGCTCCTCGGGATGGTCAAGCGCATGCGCTCCTGCCGGGAGCAGAAGCAACTCCGCGAGATCCATCGCAAGCTCGACCGGCTGGAGGCCAGGCTCAGCAGATCGGTCCCGCGCGCTAGGACGAACCGAGCAGCGGGGCGACCTCGACCGCGTTGCCACCCGGAAGGTTGAAGGTGAACGAGTTCGAGGTCCCCGAGACGGCGAACACCCACTCGACGTCGCCCTCGCCCTGCCCCTCGGTGAGGTTCACGTCCGTGACCGTGACCGAGGGCACGTCACTGCGGCCGTTCTCGTCGACGACCGAGACCTCGAACTCGAGCAGGCGATCGGAGTCGCCCTCGAACGTGCCGCCGATGATCAGGAAGGTGTCGCTGCCGAGCCCGGGCAAGAAGGTCTGATCGCCCGAGACGTACCGGTCCCTCCGGGTCGCCGACGTGAGTCGGAGATCGATCCCCTCGATGGACAGAGGCTGGCCCTCCGAGATGGGTGGGCTCGGCGAGGCTTCCGGGGTCGGCGTCTCCGGACGCGGCGCCGCCGAGGAGGTGGGGCTGGGACTCGTCGCGGTCGGCGGTGCCGCCACGGGTGCCGGCGCTCGGTCGTCGCCTCCCATCGCGAGTACGACGGCGGCGGTGCCCGCGATCGCGACGACGACGACGACCGCGACCACCTCCAACCTGATCGACCGCTTGGCGGCTGGCGCGACCGGCTGGTCCGCCGGAGCCGCGGGCGGCGGGATCCCCGGGACCGTGAGCACTGGGCCCGACTCCCTGGTCGGAGGCGCGGGGAGGGGCGGTCCCGTGAACGGTGACGAGTCGATGGGGTTCTCGGCCGTCTCCGCGCCGGCCCACTGCGGCAACTCGGAGCCGCACGCGCGACAACGGACGTCCTCGGGCGAGCGTGGAGAGTGGCAAAGCGGGCAGAGTCCTTCGTCGGCCATGGCGGGTCCTCCGAAGCTCCGCGGTCGAGGCGTCCGCCCCGACCGGCTGGAAGTTTCCTCCCGCGCTCGCCGTAGGTCAATCGAGCGGGGACCCGATTCGTCGTTTCCCGCTCGGCTGCTGGGGGAAGGAGATGAAGCATGAGCAAGAACGGGAACCGGGCCGTCGTGACCCTGGGTGAATCCGCCCTCACCGGCTGGCGGGGTGCGGCCGGCCGCGCCGTCGCACGCCCGATCGCCAAGAGGACCCGGTTCAACGAGGAGCAGGTACGCGCCGCGATCGGTCTGGCCATCCTGCTCTACGGGGCCTACCGCCTCCTCGCTCCCGCGATCAAGGCCGCCCGCGCTCGTCGTTAAGGGTCAGACGATCCGCAGATGCCGGCATCACTGCTTGGCGAGCCGCTCTTGCTTCCCTATCTGGCGATACGACTCACGGAGCCAGCCGAGCATCTCGTCGTCGATCTCATCCGGTGAGGTGATCCTCATCCAGTGTCCGTACCAACCGGGGGCGATGTTCTCGACCTTGCGGATCCGATGGTGTCGCATCGGTCTGGGAAGGGCGAAGGAGATGGTCATGCCGTGGTCGCTGATGGCGGTCACCCCTGCGAACCGGACGCGGGCCATGAAGGCGACGCGGGTTTTCGCGGGCGCGACCTCGTACGCACCGCACTCCGCGATGAGGCGCTCGAAGCGCTCGAACAACTCCCGGGCCAGATTCCCCTTACCCTCTAAGAACTTCTCGACCGAGTAGTCCCCGCACGCGTGCCACATGTTCCGCCCGACGAACCTCCGGCCACACTTCGGGCAAGTCCACATCTCGTTCTCTCGGCGCACGACGAAATGAATATCACCCATCGATCGGTCGTTCTCTCCCGATCTCTTCTTTGGCGGAGGCGAAGGGAACACTGTTAAGAACCCGAACGCCGCAGGGCAAAGCGTCTGGGTGAACGCTCACGCATGGGGTCGGGCGACGTGAGTGTGCCGATCATGACGCCGGCCTTGTGGGAGGTACTGAGGAGCTGACGCGCGAGGTCAGTTCTGTGCCGGCGGCTCATGAACCTCGCGAACCACACGGCGGTGCTCGGCGAGGGCCCGGGCGTACTCCTCCTCGCCCAGCTCATGCAGCAGCTTCGTCGAACCCTCGATGTCCGTGAACAGCAAGGTGACGGTGCCCGAGGGGAGATCGCGCCTCACAGCGTGATGATGAGGCAGACGCGATACGCGGTCCACGAGCAGGACTGGTTCCGAACGCGACTCCTCGAACCTCTCGATCAGCGGAGGGGTAGCAGGCGCTCACGCCGTGGGCGAGGTGACGCCGGTGCCGAGGACCGGTCGTCCGGCCGGACGTCATGCCGGGCACTCGGCGGGGGCGTAGTGAGATCTCGGGGAGGAAGTGGAGACCTCTCCGATTCCGCAACGAAAGTCACGCGCCCCCCTGTGGCTTGTCCAGGCTCTGAGCCGGCCTAGCACCCCGAGACGCAAGTCAGCTCGATCTCCACCTTGCCGCCCGCGCCGAAGTTCCGCGAGAAGGTGGCCTTGTTCTCGACGATCGTCAGCGTGAGCGGTGCCCAGGCGGTGCCGTACTCACCGGGATCGGTCCTGCAAGTGTGGAACTCGAGTTCGAGCGCGTTCCCTTCCCTGCTTCCCCCAGCCCGACAACCGTGCGTGTACGTGACGGGCGGACAACACTCGGCGAGCGCGATCCCGATGGCCGTCATGCTGCCGACGACGGAGTCGTCCGGGGCGATGTTGATGCCGACGATCCCGATCAGATGCTGCACATCGGTCGGTCCCTGTGCATCCCAGGTCAGCGTCCCCTGCCACACCTGCCCCTCCTTCGAGAAGTACGCGGCGTTCGCGCCCGGCCGGCCCTCGAAGTCCTCCGCGTGCGCGGTGATCTCGATCAGCGGCGGCGGATCCTCGGGAACCGTGTAGGTCCCCTCCAGCTTGGCGAAGAACCTCTCCAGGTCACACGCTCGCTGGTGGCGTTCCGGCGTCCTGTCGAGGACGCCTTCCGGGCTGCGAACCTCGAGCGAGCGGATCCCCTCAGCCGTGCCGCCGACCGGCAGCTGGATGGCCACCGCCATCCACTCGATCGTGTCCCCGGGGCGAACCCTCCCGGATGGGGGGTCGGTCGTGACATCGACGAACGGCGGGAGGCCGAGATCTCGGAGCTCGACGCGATCGATATCGTCACCTATCTGCGGATCGGGTACCTGCGCAACAACCTCGACGACCTCCCCCGGGAGATCGCTCCCGGCCGGGAGCTGGCATGGCTCGAAGGTCCTGCTCGCCGCATCGGGTCCACGGGCGGCGAGCACGTATTCCCCTCCGGCCATCCCCGCACCGAGAAGGACCTCCTCGCAGTCGCCGACCTCCTGTGCCTCCGCGCGGATCTCGGTGAAATCGCCGGCGAACCCGCTCACCCGGACACCCGTGCAGGGTCCCGCGTCACCCCCCGGCTCCTCGTCGTCACCCCCCGGCTCCTCGTCGAACCACGGCTCGGCGCCGCTCTCCCCGGGCTCAGGCGGTCCCGCCTCTCCACCAGCGCCCTGCGCGACGTGGGCGACCAGCTCCATGGCCCCCGGCCCGGTCTTTGCCCTCGTAGCGACCGAGGGGATGGCCCCGGTGGTCACCGACCACGGCGTCCATACCTCATGCTCGCCGAGCGTGGCAACGACCTCGTAGCTCCCCTCGGCGAGCTCACCGGGCGAGAGACCGACCGAGAACGCGCTCGCGAACGACTCCACAGGGATCCGGTGCTCGAACAGACGCTCCCGCTGTTCGAGACCGAGAACGCGGTTCCAGACGATCACCAGCGTCTGACCGACATCGACCTCTTCGAGGCCGACGATCGCGGTGACCTGCGGGGCTCCAGGCTCGAAGGTCAGGGCGGGCTCGACCGCCCGGCCGGATGCGTCGATGTCCGCCGCCATGACGATCCCGGCGAGCGGGCCTTCCGCCTCGAACGGCGGCCACTCAGGAGCCGGCACCGTTCGCGATCCCGGCACCGTTGGCGATCCCCTCCGCTCGGGCGTCTCCGTGCACGCCGCGGTAAGCATCGTCAGCGCGACGAGGATCGCGGCCGACTCTCGGATCACGCGAGTCCGGATAGGCATCGCTGCCACGGCGGAAATCCTAAGTCGGAGTCCGGGCATCATCCAGCTCTACTTCGTCGCGCCCGCTATTCGTACGCTGCTGCCGTCGCGGAGGCGGACGGGAATCGAACCCGCCTGGGAGCTCTCGCCCCCACACCGGTGTTGAAGACCGGGGGGCCCACCAGGCGCCCTGACGCCTCCGGCAACGAGGATAGCCGCCAACCTTCATCCGCCATTGCCGTCGTCTTTACCGGGGGTTTCCTCGCTCCCTCCTACTCTCGATGTGACACCGAGAGGAAGGAACGACCATGAGGAAGGCCATCGTGCTCGCGCTTGCGACCTCGCTCGCACTTGCCGTTCCGGCCGGAGTGGCCTTGGCGGGCGACCGCGACGTGATCCAGGAGGGTCGGTGCAGCGCATCGAGCGACTGGAAGCTCAAGCTCTCGCCCGAGAACGGGCGCATCGAGGTCGAGTTCGAGGTCGACCAGAACGTCTCCGGCGACCGCTGGCGGGTCAAGATCGTTCACGACGGCGACCGCGTCTTCCGCGGCACCCGCACCACCGGCGGGGCGAGCGGCTCCTTCGAGCTGCGGATCGTCGAGAACGACCGGGCCGGGGCCGACACGTTCCGCGCCCGCGCTCGGAACCTGTCGACCGACGAGGTCTGCCGGGGGAGCGCGACCTTCTAGCCTGCGGATATCCCGCACGATCGGGAGGAGCCTGCCGGGAACCGTCGGCAGGCTCCTCTACCATTGAGGGGATGGAAGCGGCCTTCTTCGACCTCGACAAGACGATCATCTCGCGCTCGTCCTCGCTCGCGCTGTCCCGGCCGATGTACCGGGCGGGGATGGTGACGCGCGGACAGCTCGTGCGCGGCGCGTACGCGCAGCTCGTCTACGCGCTGGTCGGCGCGGACGAGCGGAAGATGGACCGCCTCAAGGAGGGCATGCTGTCCCTCACTCGCGGGTGGGATCGGGCCGAGGTCGAGGCCCTCGTGCGCGACGTGATCATCGACGTGATCGACCCCTTCGTGTACCAGGAAGCCCTCGACCTGATGGAGTTGCACCGCTCCGAGGGGCGTCGCATCTACATCGTGAGCAGCTCTCCCGAGGAGGTCGTCACGCCGCTCGCCGGGCACTTCGGCGTCGCCGGGGTGATCGCCACGCGGGCCAAGATCGTCGACGGCCGCTACACCGGCGAGCTCGAGTTCTACTGCTACGGAGACGCGAAGGGTGAGGCCGTCCGAGCGGTCGCCGAGGAAGCCGGGATCGACCTCGCCGGGTCCTACGCCTACACGGACTCGATCACCGACCTGCCGATGCTCGAAGTGGTCGGGCATCCGGTGGCCGTAAACCCCGATCGCGAGCTTCGGCGCGAGGCCGACGCGCGCGAGTGGGACGTGCGCGATTTCCGACGCCCCGTCCGCCTCCGCACGCGCATCGTCAAGACCGCCACCCACCCGCGGACGCAGGTCGCCGCGGGCGTCGTCGCCGCGGTGGCCGCGGCCGCGATCGTCGCGTACCTCGTCGTCCGCTCGCGCGTGATCTCGCGCGAGACGCGCGAGGCCGCCTGATCCTCCCTGCCACCGGCAGCTCAGGAACCGTGAGCGCGAGCGAAGCGAGCCGGTGTATGGTCGACGCGTCATCTTCGGGTGACCGCGAAGGGAGCAGAAACCCACGCGCGTCTTGCCGCGGGAGGCATGCCTGGTGCCCGACGGCTCCGGCCGCCGGACAGGCACGTGCAGACTGCGCATGTTCGCTGCTCCCTTCGTGTACGTCCGGACTCGGAACGCGAGGGAGTCTCGGCGACTACTCGGACGCCGGCGGACGGCGGTACTCGAAGTGCATGCCGTCGGGCAGGATGAAGTCGCCGCCCCAGATGAATCCCCAGCGCTCGAACACTTCGACCATGTCCAGGTCCTGGTTCGGTGGGTCGCCGAAGTAGTTCTGCGGCACGTTGACGTCGATCGCGATGCCCCAGGCGTGGTGCGACAGGCCGGCATCGGGATCGCGGAGGATGTGGCGCGGCGACCAGCATCCCGAATAGCTCGTGATCGTGTCCTCCAGGCCGAGCGCGATGAGCTCGCGGATCGCGCCGCGGATCTGGGGGAACATGGCGACGTTGCAGGTCACCGAGCCTAGGAGCGGAACGTTCTGCGTGGCGATGTGCGTTCGGACCCACGCCGGATCGGCCGTGAGGAACCCCGGCTGGCCCGCCCGAGGCTTCGCCGCGAACTCGCCGAACAGCTCCTTGATCGCGACGGGCGGCAGCACCGCGTCGCCGTGGCGGAAGTACGGCGTGTCGCCGGGCGCGCGGACGCGCACGAGGGTGCCGGGCGCGAGCGCCAGTCGAACGCCCTTGGCGATCTGCCGCTGGTTCGGCTCGCCGTCGGGGACCAGGAGCGCGTAGCGATCGCGAACGACGCCGATCCGAAGGCCGATCTCGCGAGAGACCATGAGCTCGTGCGCGCCGACGAGCTCGTCGGGCAAGATCGCGGCGATCTCGACCCGAACGCCGCCGAACCGCATCACGGCGCCGACGCCGAGCCCCCGGAACTTGGCGCTCGACTCGCCGAGCACGCCCAGCCCGTCGGAGAGCGCGAGGGTCACCGCGCGGTCGGCCGGAGGAAGGAACGGCGCGTAGGCGCTGGGGTGCACGGCAGCGACCTCGAGCGGGATCGCGAACGTCGGCGGTGGATCGTCGACCACCTCGCCGTCCTGTGAGTACGACCGCGTGAGCCACACGTTGTCGCTCGCGACGACCACGGCACGGCGGATCCCGGGCATCCGCGAGACGGCGTCCGCGAACCCTGCGGGCAACCCCCCCGGCGTCCACGCGAGGAACGTGTCCGGCAGCTCCTTCACCCGGATCGCATCCGGCGTTGCGGGCGTCGGCATCGGCCGGTCTTCCGGGATGATCGCGGAGCCCTGCAGCGCGAGCGTCAGCACCGCGCCCGCGCCGAACCCCGCGATCGCGGCGACGAGCGCGCCGCCGGCCCGGCGTGCACTCACGCCGACTCCGCGCCCGGGATCGACGCGGCGATCGCGAGCAGGTCCTCGAGCGCGAGACCAGGCGCGTCGAGCGAGCGGTACACGCCGTCCTCGACCCACTCGAGCTGCGAGCGCTCGGGGGTCCACCGCCCCTCGCCGCCGCGCACCTCGATCGCCGACTGTCGCGCCGAGCTCGCGGGTGGCAACTCGGACCCCGGCTCCAGGTGCAGCCGGACCGTCCCCGCGCCGGCGTCGACCTCGGCGTCGCGGAAGTAGAGCGTCACGCCCGCGTCGCCGCTCACGCGGATGAGCTCGACGCTGGCGAGCGTGAACCCGGGGGGAAGCGTCTCGGGCGGTCCGATCTCGAACGGTGACATCGCCCGCG
>Ga0214471_10003200_pt1 | contig 12706 bp, 12 predicted proteins | sample RVTome_5_FD_207665 | JGI IMG/M metagenome (GOLD analysis project Ga0214471, IMG submission 207665) | Soil microbial communities from uranium-contaminated site in the Upper Colorado River Basin, Wyoming, United States - RVT142D155 | ecosystem: Environmental > Terrestrial > Soil > Contaminated >...
GGCGCCCCCCCGCACGCCGGCTGCGCCTAATAATAATAAAAACCCCCCCCCAACCCCCCGCGCGGGGGGGGGGCACCCCCAGGGGCCCCCGCCACCGCGTTGGGGGTCCTCCCCCATAGCGGGCCGCGCCCACCGGGTCGACACTCGTGTCAGCAAGCACACGAGGAGACGACATCACCAGCATGCTCGCCACCACTTGGCACCGCGCCTCTCGCATGGCGGACGAGACACCGCCGAGCCGCAACCGGTATGTCGACCTGTTGCGGGCGGTGTCGATCGTCGCCGTGGTCCTCGGGCACTGGCTGATCGCGGCGCCGGTGGTGCGCGACGGCCGGATCCTCGGCGTGAACCTGCTGGCCGCCGCACCCTGGTCCCAGTGGCTCACCTGGGTGTTCCAGGTCATGCCGATCTTCTTCCTCGTCGGCGGCTTCGGCAACGCCGGCTCGTGGCGTGCCCATCGCTCCCGGGGCGGGCGGTACGGCGGATGGCTCGGAGCGCGCCTGCAGCGCCTGGTGCTCCCCGCGGTCCCTCTCGTCGTGGTTTGGAGCACGTTCGCTCTGGTCGCGAGGAGCGCCGGCATGGACGGGTCAATGCTGCGGCTCGGCTCGCAGGTTGCCTTGATCCCCCTCTGGTTCCTGGCCGTGTATGTGCTGGTGGTGGCACTCACCCCGGTGACGCTCACACTGTGGGAACGCCACGGCATGGCATCGGTTGCCGGCCTCGCCGCGGCAGCGCTCCTGGTGGACGTCGCACGGTTCCACACGACCGAACTCGTCGGCTGGCTCAACTTCCTCTTCGTGTGGGCGGCGCTGCATCAACTCGGGTTCGCCTGGCGCGATGGTCGGATCGGGAGCCCGCGCCGATCCCTGATGATCGCCGGCGCCGGTCTGGTCGTGCTGGCCGCGCTCATCTGGGTCGGCCCTTACCCGGTGTCGATGGTCGGGGTCCCCGGCGCGGAGGCCTCGAACAACTCGCCGCCGACACTCGCCCTCGTCGCACTCGGTGTCACCCAGATGGGGATGGCGCTCGCATTCGAGGGGCGGGCCACGCGGTGGCTGGCACGATCGCGACCGTGGGCCGCCACCATCGCCGTGAACGGCTCGATCATGACGATCTACCTCTGGCACCTCACGGCGATGGTCGCCGTGGTGGGCCTCGGGTTCGCGGCCGGCGGCATCGGCCTCGCAACGGCGCCGGCAACGGCGGCCTGGTGGGCAGGCCGACCGCTGTGGATGGCGGCACTCACCATCGCCACGCTTCCGTTCCTCGCCCGATTCACCCGCTACGAACGACGCCCCACCGGCGAACCCCTGCGGGCCGCAGTGTCGCTGACCGCCGCAGCGGCCGCATGCGTCGGCTTCGCCGCCATCGCAGGCGGAGGCATCGCCGATGCCGACTCGTGGCTGCGTCCCGCAGCCGTCGCTCCCGTGCTGGCCGCCGGGGTGCTTCTCATCCGGCGACCAGCCACCCCAGGAGGTAGGCCGACGAGTTGACCATCGCGTGAGCACACGTCGGCGCCACCAGGCCGCCGGATCGCTCACGCAGCCACACGAAACCCAGACCTGCGATAGCGGTGAAGGCCACGGCCCCGGCGACGATCCCCGCCTCGGCGGCCAACGTCACGGCGTACCCTCCTGCCGGGTTGAGGTCGAGGCGCCCGAGGGACGGCAGCACGTGCCACAAGCCGAACAGCGCCGAAGTGGCCGGCCCGGCGGCCCGCAGGCCGGCCCGGCGCCACACACCCAGCAGCACGCCGCGGAACGCAACCTCCTCGAACAAGGCCGTACCGAGCGGGATTCGTACCAGCACCTGGTACAACATCCCGGCGACACCCACACCGACCAGCGAGCCGTCCTCGAAGAATCGCCGGCTCCACGGCCACGCCACCAGCCCGCCGATCACGACCGCGATCGCCGCACCCGCCGCGATGCCGAGCCGCAGCCCGGCGCCGGCCTGATCGCGCCCCACGCCGAGTTGTGCCCACGAGAGTGCGCGTCGGCGGCCGATCAGCAGCAGACCCGCTGCCGCCAGGGCGTTTGCCGGAACGTAGGCGACCGAGGGCAGCGCCAGGTTCACGACGAGGTTCCACATTGCGAGGAGCCCGACGACGCTCGCCACCGTGGCCCGGCCCGGCCCCGGGCGTTCACCTCCCATTGAACCTCGATCCGCGGGTCCAGGGAGGCGTTTCAGCCGATGGGCCTTGTCCCACACCAACTCCTGCTCTCGATCGTGCGCACTCAAACCGTGTAGGCATCCCTCACCGGAATCCGTTGGCGCCCAGGGCGAATCGGCCGAACCGCCAATCCGAGCTGCGGATTGAGGTTGAAAGGAGTATCGCGCTCGCTGGGTCGGCGGGTGCTGAACCTCCGTGCGCGGGCGCCCCGACGCATGCCCGGTAAGCTCCCGCAAGATATGCGGGAATGGCCCCCGTACCTCCACGCCGAGCCGGCGCCCCTGCCCGCCCGAGAGTGGCACCAGACACGGCACCAGGAGTTGGCGTCGCTCGACTCGCTCGGCCCGTGGCAGGTTGCCGCTGTGGCGTACCACGAGGCATGGCTGCGAGCCCTCGACGCCCCGGGAGATCCGGCCGCAGCCATTCCAGTGAGCGTCGTGATCCCCGCCTACAACCCGGGCCGCTTCCTGCAGGAAGCCCTGGCGAGCAGCCTGGCGCAGACCCACCCCCGCATCGAGATCGTGATCGTCGACGACGGCTCCGACCCTGCCGTGGCCGGCACCCTCGGAGACCTCGCCCGGCAGGTGCGGCTCGTCCGCCAGGACAACGCCGGGGCCGCCGCCGCCCGCAACCGCGGTATAGCTGAGGCCACCGGTGTCCTCGTTCACTTCCTCGATGCCGACGACTACCTGCGGCCGGACTGCATCGCCGAGAAGATCCGCGCCCTCGAACTGGTGCCCGATGCCGATCTCGTCTTCGCCGACTACAACGTGGTCGGCGAGCACGAGCGGTCAGCCGCCGCCGACCACCGACGCCCTCCGATCGGGGACGAGTTCTGCCCCAGTAGAGGTTTGTTGCGAGCGGCTTCGCGCCGCTTCGTCTTCAACGTGACCACGGTGCTGGCGGCTCGATGGATGCTCCTGGCGGCCGGTCCCATGCCGGCGGATCTGCGGATGGGCGAGGATGGCCGCTATTGGTTCCAGCTCGGCATGTATGGGGCCAAGGCGATCGGGGTCGACCTGCCGCTCAGTACCCGGCGGCTCCGCTTCGAAGGGTTGTCCAGCCGGCGCCACGACCTCCTGCACTGGTGGGCGATGGTGGCGCTGCTGAATGCGGCCGACCTGCTCGCCGCGCCGGAACACTGGCGCCATTTCGCGTCCCAACTCGCCAGATTCCGCCACAAGGAGATCTGGGCGCTGGTGTGCGATCCCTCTGAGAGCCGTCTCGACGCCGCCCGCCACCGTTTCGTCTCCGCGATCGACGATCTGCCGGACGTGGCAGGAGGCGCCGGCCGATCGGTGCGTCCGTTGCTGGCGATCATGCGCCAGTTCACCAAAAGGGCCGCCGCCCAGGACGGCGGGGATACGCCGTTCGTCGGCGACCTCGCCGGGGCCGTAGAGCGCCTCGCGGACGCGGCGAACCCGATGACCCGAGCCGATCTCGATCCCTGGCTCGACGGCGCGTTGTCTCCCAGAGAGCGCGTGTTCAACGCCCCGGCGACCGGCGCGGCAGCTCGCTGGCTGTCGTCCCAGCTCGCGTCTGGCCGCCGACCCGTGTCGCGCGACGAGTTGGCCGCCCTGGCCGCCGCCTGGCCCGAACTGGAGTGGAGCCGTCGCTGGGCCGCGACCGCCAGACGCCGGAGAGGCTGGAGGAAGTACGAAGTACCACGTACTGAGTGGTGAGCCGTCAGCTCGGAGACCTCGGGACCTGCGCTCGAAGCGAATAGCGCCGCCGCAACAGGCACGAACGTGTGCTGTTGGGGGCGGGAGGGTACGCCCGCCCCTACAGCCGGGGGACGACCAACGCCGCGTCTCGATACGCGGCTGAGTACTCCTATACGAACGCCGAGGCGAAGATCAAGCTGACGATCGCCATCACCTTGATGACGATGTTCATCGCAGGCCCGGCGGTGTCCTTGAAGGGGTCGCCGATCGTGTCGCCGACGACGGCCGCCTTGTGGGCGTCGGACCCCTTGCCGCCGAAAGCACCCGCCTCGATGAACTTCTTGGCGTTGTCCCACGCCCCGCCGGCGTTCGCCATGAAGATGGCGAGCAGGAAGCCGGTCACCAGGGACCCCGCCAGCAACCCGGCCAATGCGTGCACGCTGATGAACCCGACGGTGAGGGGAAGGGCGATGGCGAGGCCCCCCGGCAGCAACATCTCGCGCAGCGCCGCCGCCGTGGAGATGTCGACGGCTTTGGCGTACTCGGGGCGGACTCCCTCGAGGCCTTCGAGCAGACCGGGGATCTCGCGGAACTGCCTGCGCACCTCCTCGATCATCTGGTTGGCGGCCCGGCCGACCGCCTGGATGGTGAGGGAGGCGAACAGGAACGGGAACATGGCTCCGACGAAGAGACCGACCGTCACCTCGATGTCGAGCAGGTTGATGCTCTCGAGCCCAACGGCCTCCGTGTATGTGAAGAACAGCGCCAGTGCGGTGACGGCTGCCGAGGCGATGGCGAAGCCCTTGGCGACGGCGGCCGTCGTGTTGCCGAGCGAGTCGAGGGCGTCGGTCGCCTGCCGAACCTCGGGTGGGAGGTGTGCCATCTCGGCGATCCCGCCGGCATTGTCCGCGATCGGCCCGTAGGCGTCGACCGACACGGTGATCCCCAGCGTCGACAGCACTCCGATGGCGGCGATCGCCACCCCGTAGATGCCGCCCCCTTCGAAGGCGAGGTCGCCTCCCCAGAAGGCTCCCAACATGCCGGCGGCGGTAACCACGACCGAGAACGCCGCGGAGCGCATACCTTCCGCGATGCCGGAGAGGGCCACCGTGGCCGGGCCGGTCTGGGACTGGCGGGCGATCTCCTTCACGATCTTGAAGTGGTCGCTGGTGAAGATCTCCGAGATCTGGCCTATGACCCACCCTATGGCAAGCCCGGCGACGACCGAGATGACCAGGCCGAAGGAGTTGTCGACACCCTCGACGTCGCCGAACAGCACCGGAGTGAGCGCCACGACGCCGATCACCGTGATCGCCATGGCCACCCATGTGCCGCGGTGCAGCGCCGACGCCAGCGATCCCTTACCGGGCTTGACGAAGAATGCGCCGACGATCGAGCCGCCCATGCCGAGCGTGGCAACCATCAGGGGGTAGAGCAGGGCCTGAGGCAGGAACCCCTCCCCGGCGAACGCGAATGCCGCGAATGCGATCGGGGCAACGAGCGCGCCGACATACGACTCGAACAGGTCGGCCCCCATGCCCGCAACGTCGCCGACGTTGTCGCCCACGTTGTCGGCGATCGTGGCCGGGTTGCGCGGGTCGTCCTCGGGGATCCCCGCCTCCACCTTGCCGACGAGGTCGGCGCCCACGTCGGCCGCTTTGGTGTAGATGCCGCCCCCGACACGGGCGAACAGGGCGATCGACGACCCACCCAGGCCTATAGCGGTGATGATCTGGAACGCGTTGGCATCCTCCAGCACCTCGACGAAGAACCAGTATCCCAGGGCCAGGCCGAGGAGGCCGAGACCGGCAACGGTGAAGCCCATCACGGCGCCGCCGCGGAATGCCAGAGGCAGGGCTTTGGCGACCCCGCCGACACGAGCCGCCTCGGCGGTGCGAGCGTTGGCAGCGGTGGCAACTCTCATGCCGATGAACCCCGCCGTGGCCGAAAGGGCCGCGCCGAAGACGTAGGCGATCGCGCCCCATGGCCGGCCCCAGTCGAGGAACACCAGGATCAGCACCGCGAGGATCACGACGAAGGCGGCGACCGCGGTGTATTCGCGACGGATGAACGCCATGGCGCCCTCGCGAATGGCAGCCATGAGCTCCTGCATCCGGTCGTTGCCGGGGCTGGCAGCCACGACCTGCTTGGCGAAGTACCACGCCAACACCAGAGCGGCGACCGCCAGCGCCATGGCAAGGTACAGCCAGACGTCGGGTTCCACGGACTCTCCGTTTCGGTTGCGGGCAAACCGCCGGGAGTCTAGAAGAGTGCAGCCGGGGCCCGGCATCCGCGCCTCGACGGACCATCGACTATCGTCGATGGTCGATGGAGGTGACGCGAGCCGAAGCCGAGCAATGGGCGCCGTGGTTCCAGGCGCTCGGCGACCCAACGCGCATCCTCATCCTGCACCTGCTGGTGACGGCCGACGAAACCCTGACGGTCGGCGACATCGTGGACAGACTCGACGTCGGCCAGTCGACGGTGTCGCATCATCTGGCGAAGCTCGCCGAGCACCACTTCGTCACGGTGGAACGCGTCGGGACAACGAGCCGATGGCGGATCAATCGGCGCTGCCTCGATGCCTTCCCCACCGCCGCCGAGATCGTGATGAACTGCGTCCCGACCGACTTCACCGTCGCCGTCGAGAGGGCTCCGTGAGCGGTCGTGCCTCGCCGGGTGTGGTGTCGGTGCGGCCCATGACCGCAGAGGATTGGGGGGCGGTGGCGGCGGTCTACAGGGCCGGAATCGCGAGCGGGAACGCCACGTTCGAGACCGACGTCCCGCCGTACGCGGCATGGGACGCCGACCACCACAGGGAGCTGCGCCTGGTCGCGGTCGAGGACTCCGGCAATGTGGTGGGCTGGGTCGCCGCGTCGCCGGCATCGGACCGATGCGCCTCCGCCGGGGTGGTCGAGCACAGCGTTTACGTCGACCCGCAGCACCAGGGTCGGGGAATCGGCCGCCTGCTGCTCGGAGCACTCATCGATGCCAGCGAGGCCGCCGGCATATGGACGCTGCAGTCGGGCGTGTTCCCCGAGAACACGGCCAGCCTGGCGCTCCACCGATCCTGCGGGTTCCGTGCCGTCGGTACACGCGAACGCGTCGGCCAACTCGACGGCGCTTGGCGTGACGTCGTGTGGCTCGAACGCCGCAGCGACCTCACCGGGTGACGTGAGGCCCGATCACCGTTCGGCGCGGCGGCGCAGCAGCCACAGAGCGGCTGCGAGGCCGACCGCGACGAGCCCGGTGGGCAACACCGCCCAATTCACACTCTCGTCGATGTGCCGCCCGGGCTCGACGACGATCAGCGAGCGCACCTCTAGGTAGGACTCGCCACCGCGGTCGGGGTCGTGGAAGCGCCAGGTCCCGGTGAGCTGCACGAGCGGGCCCTTGCGACGGTAGCCCCCGGGAGGGTCGAGGCCTTCGGCGAGAGATGCAGGCATCCTCACTCCCACCCCGACGTTCGCGCCGGCTCGCCGACCAGAATCGACGAGCGGGTTGCGGGCGTACGGGTCGTCGTTGAGCTGGGTCCACATCGTGGCGTCGCGCCTGAAGCCGTAGTCGCCGACGAGCTCGCCCTCGAGGGTGACGGTGGCTCCCGCGAACGCCCGACCATCGGCGAGGAGCTCGGACACCGAGACCACACTCTCGTCCTGCGCCGTGGCCGCAACCGGCTGCGCCAGGATCATCACGATGGCGAGGGCGCCGGCCCGCAGGAGCATCATTTCCCCCTCACCCATGCGATGACGAAGCCGAACAGGGCGAAGACCGCTACGAACTCGAGGCGCCCTGCCCACATCTCGAGCATGTAGACGAGCTTCAGCGCCATCGGCATCGTCGGGTCGGTGACGCCCACCGACAACCCGACATTGGCTGCGGCGCTGACAGACTCGAACAGGGCGCTCTGGAGCGGCGCTCCGTAGGCGATCGCAACACCCGTGCCCAACAGGAACAGGGCGACGTACAGCAGCGACACCGCCATCGCCGACTGCGCGAGCTCGGGCGTCAGCTTCTTGCGGCCGGATTGGTAGTAGGTGTTGGAGACCACCGCCCGTTCCGGCAGCAGCACATGCTTGATCTGGTTGGTGATCGCTTTGAGGGTCAGGCCGATCCGCAGCGACTTCACTCCGCCGGCGGTCGACGACGCCATGCCGCCCAGCGCCATTGCGATGGCGATGCCGCCGAACGCCAGGCCGGACCAGGTGGCCAACTCGACGGAAGGGACGGTGGAGAACCCAGTGCCGCTGTGGGCGGAGAGCACCTGGAAGAACGCCTGGCGGGTGAGGCCGGGAACCGTGCGGTACACGCCGGTGGCGGCGAGGCCGACGATGGCGAGGGCCAGGGTGAAGCCGAAGGTGCCGAGGATGGTGCGGGTTTCGAGGTTGGCGAAGACGGCACGGCGCGGCCCGCGCCACATCGCGAAGTGCAAACCGAACGAAAGTGCGCCTGCCAGCATCAGCACCGCGGTCGCCAACTCGTAGATCGCCGAGTGGTAATAGCCGAGGCTCGTCGATTGCGGCGAGAAGCCACCGGTGTCGAATGCGGCGAAGAACACCATCAGCCCGTGGAAGAACGCCCGCGTCCATTGAAAGCCCAGCACCTGGTGGCCTATGAGGCCCAACACCGCCAGCCCGGCGACGAGGTGCACACTCGCCACCGTCCAGATGAAGCGAGCCGTCGAGGTCACCGACGGCAGGATGCGCTCGTCGCGCGCCTCTCCGTAGTAGAGCGTGATGCCGCCGCCACCGGCGAACAGCGACAGCGCGGCGATGACGATCCCCTGGCCGCCGAGGAAGTGCAGGAGGTGCCGCCAGAAGTTCACCGACGGCGCCAGGTGGTCGAGATCCTGGGTGAGGCTGAGGCCCGATGTCGTGATGCCGGACATCGCCTCGAACAGAGCGTCGACCACGCTGCCGTAGTGGCCGGACAACGCCAGCGGCACCGAGCCGACGGCGGGCACCAGCAGCCAGGTGAGCGCCACGACCACCATGCCGTGGCTCCAGTCGAGGCGGCCCTCCTCGGGTTTGGCCAGCAGGCCCAGCAGGCCGAGGATCGCGAACAGGCCCACCATCACGAGGAACGATCCGAGTGGATGCCATTCGCGCCCCAGCAGGGCCCATGCGGTCGGCAGCAGGCCGGCCGCCGCGACGATCACGAAGATCCTGCCGAGGTAGTACGCGATGATGCGGAAGTCCTCGGCGACCGGGCGGATCAGCACGTCACACCAAGAGCAGCACGATCACTGCCGCCGCCAACGCGGCCGCCGCCAACCCGAGCACGATGCCCAACTCGATGAGGAACGACAGCGCTCCGCCGAGAGCATCGTCGACGAGGCCGCGACGGCGCCGGATGCCGCGGTCAGTCATCGAGATGACCGTTGCCCGGCGCCAGCGCGTCGTGCAGCGCAGCCTCGTTGGCCACCGTGGTCACGGCAGTCACCCGGTCTCCGGGCTCGAGCTGGGTCGAACCGACCGGGACCCAGACGTTGTCTCCACGCATCACGGTGACGAGGAGCGCCGGTTGCGGCAGGCGCAGCCCGGAGAGCGGCGTGGAGGGGAAACCGTCGGGTATCTCCAACTCGCACAGCGAGATGTTCCCCTTGCCGATGAGGGCGATCCGGCTCAGGTCGGGAACCTCCACCTCACGCGAGATCACCTGGGCCATGAGGTCGGTCACGGCCACGACAGGGATCTCGAGCGCATCGAACGTCGGACGGTTGAGCGGGTTGTTCAGCCGGGCGAGAACGCGTTTGGCACCGACACTGAGGGCGAGCTGGCAGGCGACCAGATTGACCTCGTCGAGACCGGTGACGCAGAGAACCCAGTCGCTACGGTCGACGTCTGCTGCCTTCATGAGGGCGATGTCTGTGCCGTCGCCTTCGAACACCAGCACCCGCGACTGCTCGGTGAGCGCCTGGGCGCGCTGCGCGTTCTCCTCGATGACGCTCACGATGTGGCCTGCCCGCTCCAATTCCCTCGCCAGGAACGATCCCACCTTCCCGCCGCCGATCAGCAGGATCCTCACGGCTGCAGCTCCTGTTCGACGAGATACCGCTTGATCTTGGTTCGTACGCCCGAGCGCGCCGCGGCGACCACGAGATCGCCCTCGTGGAGCAGGAATTGGCCGCTGGGGACGTACGTCTTCGACCTGCGCCGCACCGCCGCCACCCGCAACTCGTCGGCGACCTCCAACTCCTCCACCTTGAGGCCGCTCGCCTTGGCGCTCATGACCATCTCGACGATCTCGACGTCACCACCGCTGAAGGTGACGTGGTAGTGGAACTCCTCGTCGACGAGCAACTCGTGGAACACCTTGGAGGCGAGCTTGGCGCCGGCGACGTATTCGATGTCGAGGGCGGCGTAGGCGTCGGCACGGCGCGGATCGTCGAGGCGAGCCAGGCAGCGGGGCACGCCGAAGACCTGCTTGGCGAGCTGCACCGACATCACGTTGGCGTTGTCGCTGTCGGTGACGGCGACGAAGGCGTCGGCGAACTCGATCCCGGCCTCCTTGAGGATGCGAACGTCGTAGCCCCGTCCGTCGTGGATGGTGCCGTTGAACGTCGATCCCAGGGACTTGAAGACACCGGGACGGTTGTCGATCACGGAGACGTCGTGGCCCTCTTCTGCCAGGTTGAGCGCCAGGTCACTCCCGACGCGGCCACACCCGGCGATCACGATGCGAATGGGAGGCCTCCTCGACTAGCGCGCGATGTTAGGGCCGTGCCGCCGCCACTCTGCCAATCCGAGGCGGCGTCGGGCACGATCCGCCAACCCGACTCCGGCCGACAGAACCGAGCCGGGCTGGATCCTGTCGACTGGCACTGTGCCCACCCATGGGTACCATCCTCGACGTGCGTGCTCGCACTCCCCTTCCAGTGGCTGTGATGGCGGTCGTCCTCGTCGCCGCGGCGTGCAGCCGCGGCAGCGACACGACGACCACCGTGGCGACGCCGGCGCCTCCGACGACGGTGCCGGCAACGACGACCAGCAGCACCGCGGCCCCGGAGACCCACTCAGTCACCGGCGACGTGCCCCCGGGGCTGGGATATGTCATAGCGACCGCCTACGACTGGATGTCCGACCATGAATCGAGTCGGCCGTCCGCGCCCGCCCGCCTGTTGATGCACCTGCGGGACGTGGCAGCCCCGACCTCCCTGGCGCTGAGGGCGACGTCGGTCGTCGCCGACCTCCCCGAAGGAGATCAGGTGGCGGTGGTCCATGTCGGCCGCGACGTGTGGTATGGCGTTGATTCAGGTGGAGGCTGGCGGGTCGTAGGCGCCCATGTGGCTGCGGCAACACCGTGGCTCGGCGACGAGCCTCGCACTCTCCTGGTGATCGGCTCCGACGCCAGGGTCGGCGAGGATCAGCTCCGGTTCCGGGCCGACAGCATCCACGTGCTCACACTGGCACCGACCCTCGCGGGCGGGACGATCGTCGGCTTCCCCCGCGACAGCTGGCTGGACCTGGAGCAGATCATCGCCGCCAACGAAGTAGCCGGGCTGCCCGAGAACGAGCTGCCGACGGCGGGCACCAAGTGGACGAACCTCATGGCGAGCCGCGGCCCCGAGATAATGCTGGGCACGGCCGAAGTGCTGACCGGCACGGACCTCGAGGGCTACGTCATCACCGGCTTCAAGGGTTTCGAAGGCCTGATGAGCTTCTTGGGCGAGCTGATCATCGAGCTGCCGACGACGATGCGGACGGGCAACACGTGGGACGACTTCGCCGCAGGGCTCCACATGCTGTCACCCAATCGGGCTCTCGAGCTGGCCAGAATCCGCAAAGGCCTGCCCCGAGGCGACTTCGACCGTTCGCTCAACCAGGGCCGCATCATGCTCGCCGCCATGGCGATGGTCCAGGACATGGGCGTCGACGCCGTGCCCGGCCTGGTGAGCGTCCTGCTGGAGCACGCATGGACCGACCTCGACACCGAGCCTCTCTTCACCATGGCGCTTGCGGCCTTCACCATGGACCCGCAAGACGTCACCAACATGGTGCTCGACGGCAGCATCGGCACCGTCGCCGGCTCCAGCGTCGTGTTCCTCAACGAGGACACGCTGGCCGCCGTGTTCGCCGACATCTCGACGGACGGCGTGGTCGACGAGCCGAACGAGCCGTAACGAGCCTGCGACTACCTCGTCCGCGCCCTAACCCGGCGCAAAGGGCGGTGGATACGGTGGGACCGAGATCGTGTTCGGTCCGACGAGGGATGGGGACGTCATGAGCCATCGCAAACGCCTGATGGTGGTGTGCGTTGCCGGATTCCTGGCCGTGTTGGCCACAGCGCCCGCGACCGTGGCAGCAACCGCCCCTATCGCTCCCCCACGGTTCACCATGACCTTCGGCACCGCCGGCTCGGGCAACGGCCAACTCGACGGCCCACGGCACATCGCCACCGACTCCGAGAGCCGGGTCATCGTCGCCGACAGCGGCAACAACCGCATCGAGATCTTCGGGAGCGACGGCCAGTTCGCCACCGCGTTCGGTGCCCCCGGCAGCGCCGACGGGCAGTTCGATTCGCCGCTCGGCGTGGCAGTCGATTCTGCCGACCGCATCATCGTCGCCGACACCGGCAACAACCGGATCCAGATCTTCGATGACAACGGCGACTTCCTCAGCAAGTTCGGGAGCGCCGGTTCGGCCGACGGGCAGTTCCTCAACGCCGGGGGCGTGACCGTGGACGGCCAGGATCGGATCATCGTCGCCGACATGAGCAACCACCGCGTCGAGATCTTCGACTCCGACGGCACCTTTGTGACCAACTTCGGAGGTTTTGGCGCCGCCAACGGGCAGTTCGCCACTCCAAGCGGGGTCACAACCGACGGAGACGACCGCATCATCGTTGCCGACCGCAACAACCACCGCGT
>Ga0214471_10003201_pt1 | contig 12706 bp, 9 predicted proteins | sample RVTome_5_FD_207665 | JGI IMG/M metagenome (GOLD analysis project Ga0214471, IMG submission 207665) | Soil microbial communities from uranium-contaminated site in the Upper Colorado River Basin, Wyoming, United States - RVT142D155 | ecosystem: Environmental > Terrestrial > Soil > Contaminated >...
CAAGCCACTTGCTTTGTGGCAATCCCTTCGAGTAAAAGGGCCCTACCCATGAGGTATAGCTCCATCCGCTGCAGCCTACCAGAACTTCCACCATAGTGCTGGAATACGATAAAGCTTCTGATAAATCTGCTCAGCTCAGTATAATGTTCACCCTCTCTAGGCTTCAGATCTACAACCATCCAACCAGGTGTAATTGCACGCTAAATGTTGCAAAAATAAAGAAAAGGCTGAAAGAGAAAATATTGCTTGCATACAGATATAATATAATACAGCTATCAAAATGTAGAAAGAAACTATTCTTTCTAGTTTACTCTTACTTGTATCTAAGAGAAAAATTTCTTTTCGCACTAAAAAACGTCGTTTGTTGGAAGTATGGGGCGAAACGACTGCCAGTAAAGGTGAACAGTCCTGAAAACTTACTGTAAAAGGTTAGTTATACTCTACTTGATGCTACCTTTAACGCGCATGCGCTCGTCTCGCTTGTTCCAATGAGACATGTCAACCCAACAGTGAAAAATGATAGAAGTGCAAAGGCTAGCAGAATCATGTATCAAAAGTCAAGCTGATGTTGAGCATGCTGCATAACGTGTGAAAAAAAAGGGTAGGTCAAAACCCGCCCAAGTACGTACGTGCGTAATGATAGGATCTGGATGCTATCCTGCCATAGCGGAAGGGTAAGAGATAATGCGATCAGGGTCAACAAGCAGGAACTTGGGAAGTTATCATACCTGATTCTCTACACCACAATATTCTCCAAGAAAATCTTTTCGACCAGGGCAGCGAGTACGGCGACCAAAGGCAGACCCTGCAGCCCCCAAAGAATAAACATTATGCCGAGGGGAAGCACCAGTATTCTGCAGACGAGGAACAGGCGTGTAACGAAAGTATGCCGTGAGCTATTTCTGTGGTAGCGTCAAACCCTCCAGCAATTCGTAATCATAAAGAAAGGAAAGGTAGGGTTAGGCCATTTCTTCCCAACTAACTTCTCTTGCTCACTGCCTTACCTCAGCTTTTGAGGGTGGATCTTCCAAGTGAATGTTGCAGGTGTTTGGTCTATGTTGCCTGATGAATCTACCGCTCTAACTTGGAAGACATGGGTTATGCCCGCCTGAAGGTCAGTATATGACCATCCGGTAGTACATTCTGTCCACGTTGTCGGCGCCGGTCCTCCATCTAGGACGCACTCCAACTTTTGCAGTCCAATGTTGTCAGAGCCTATGAAGAAGAAGGTTACACTCTTTGAAGTGGTTGAAGGAATATTCTTGCCCTTTGGTACAAGCTTGTTTCCTTTGCCATCGAATGCTCCGGTTATCTGAGTTTCTGGAGGTGTCGTATCGAAGGTCAAGTTGCAAATTGGAGTGATGCCCTCGTTTCCATTATTATCGGTTGCACGTGCTACCACCGTGTGTAGGCCGCTAGTAAGGGGTGACCCAAGGTTATACACCCAGTTATCAAGGCCGCCGGTTACAGGAACGAAAGAGCCCGCGTCAATGCTTACCTCAACTGAGGCAAGTCCAGACTCTGAATCAGACGCCGTTCCGGCTATGCTGGAAACACTCGAGAGCTCGGTGCCACAGGCGGGAGATGTGATAGCTATCGTTGGAGGCGTTGTATCGCACGACTCGTTTTCGACTGGGTTGCCGGTGATCAAGTTTTGACCATTGATAGTGCCGCCGCACTTGTTGACAATGCTTCCAAATTCGTTGTCTATTGGTCCTGCATTGTCAATATCTGCTCCAGCATTATTAATAATGTCTCCATCGTTTACGATGCTACCGAAATTATTGATGGTGCCGCCATTAAGGTTGATAATGACGCCCGAGTCCGAATTACTGACGGTGCCGATGTAGTCTATTATGCCGGAGTTGTTTATAGTACCGTCGTTATTGAGGTTGTCTTGGATCTCGAAGGTGCCGTCATTGTTAATGCTGCCTTGGTTGAAGAAATTGCTGGGGCTTTGACCCTCGAGGTCACCGGAGTTATTGATGATGCCGGATTCCCAGTTTCGGATCAAGTCGGCGTTCCAAATGTTGCCGGTGGCTACGATGTCAATAGTACCGTAGTTGTCGATGGTGCCGCCATTAAAGATGCCAGTCTGGTCGGTATTGGCCACTGTAATTGTTCCAGAGTTGTGTATAGTACCGTCGTTGTCGAGGCCTTGCGCGCCTTGAGTATCGTCGCTTATGGCAACCGTAATTATTCCATTGTTGTTTATAGTACCTTGGTTGCGCATGTTGCCGTCGTCAATGATATCGATAGTCCCGATATCGGCGTTGTCTATGGTACTGCCGGCGCCGTTGCGGATGCCGGTGCTGCCGGTGTTGGCAACCTCAATCGTACCAGAGTTGGAGATGGTGCCGGAGTTGGTGATGCCGTCGCCGCTGGTGTTGGCCACAGTAATCGAGCCGGAGCTCTCGTTGGTTAGGGTGCCGGAGTTGAAGATGCCGGTGCTGTCGATGCCGCTATTGGCCACCGTCAGCGTACCCGAGTTGGTGATTGTGCCGCCGTCGTTGTTGATGCCGTCGCTGCCGGTGCCGCTATTGGCCACCGTCAGCGTACCCGAGTTGGTAATGGTGCCGGCGTTGTAGATGCCGGCGCCGATGATGCTGCTATTGTTCACAGTAATACTTCCAAAGTTGGTGATGGACTTGTCGAGGCTGTTGAAGATGCCGTAGCCGCTGTCGCCGCTATTGCTTACAGTAATATCTCCAGAGTTATCGATGGTGCCGTTGTTATTAATGCCGGTGAAGCTAAAGGCGCTATTGGCCACCGTCAACGTACCAGAGCTCTCGTTGGTGAGGGTGCCGGAGTTGGAGATGCCGGTGCTGCCGTCGCCGCTATTTTCCACCGTTAGCGTGCCAGAGCTCTCGTTGGTTATTGTGCCGCCGGCGTTTTCGATGCCGTCGCTGCCGTCGCCGTCATTAGCCACCGTCATCGTGTCGGAGTTGGTAATGGTGCCGGTGCTAGAGTTGCTGATGCCGGTGCTGCCGGCGCCATTTTCCACATTCAAAGTGCCAGAGTTGGTGATTGTGCCGCCGTCGTTGTTGATGCCGAGGCTGCTGCCGCCGGCATTATCCACCGTCAACGTACCCGAGTTGTCGATGGTGCCGCCGTCGTTGTAGATGCCGGTTCTGCCGCCGCCAATAATAACCACCGTCATCGTGCCAGAATTGGTTATGGTGCCTCCGGCGTTGTAGATGCCTATACTGTCGCCGCCGCCATTTTGTACCGTCAACGTTCCAAAGTTGGTGATGGTGCCCTCGTTGTCGACGCCGGTGCTGAAGTCGTCGCTATTTGCCACACTAAGCGTAACTGCATCGTCAATTACAAGCTCATCGCCAGGCTCTATGAAAATTTTGCCTGTAGTAACCTCAAAATCAGTATCAAGGTGGACGACCGAATTTACACTTATATTGTTATCAATAATTATGACATCTCCACCCACCGGGGCAACATTGCCATCCCAGTTATCTCCGTCAGACCAAGTAAATCCGTCGCCACCGCCATCCCATATCACGGTTGCAGCAAACGCCTGCTGCGGAGTGCTCATTAGAGCGAAAATGCCAACAGCTCCAATGGCAAAGAGGATAACGAACTTGGTTAGACTGTCAGATTTCGGGATTGGTATTGCATGCGGCAAGATGTTGGGTAGCCGGCCTATCATGTCACTGCTTTACCATGAGATGTACTATAAAAATAGGTACAGAGGTTTCTTCTAGTAACTGTGCTCGGTATAAATATCATGTCAATATTTGTGGTTGGAATCAAGTCTGCTGCATAAACATCGATCGTTTATGTAATTATTTCATTACGTGAAGGTATCGTGGGACCGATAGGCGAAAAGCTGCCTGCCCATGACTATCCTCTTCGGAATGGTGACTGTCAGCGTCGACGGGTGATCCTTGCCGCTTTGAATGATGGGGCGTGGATGATGGTTATAGCGTGGCTTGCCCATTGTAATACAAAATTGCTTTGCTCCGCTTGATATGATAGTAAAGTAAAGAACCACGTCAAAAGGCAGATTAATGGTATTCAATGGTATGATAATACATGGGAGCATATCTGTTTGATGTCTGTTAGACAGATGAAGGAAGTGATTATCCTTTCCAGTACCGTGCCTGTTATTCTGTCTGCGAATTTCTGCAGTGTTGTAAAATGAGGTATCTTTGATAGTTGCAGGAACATCCTCAGATAGTGAGCCAGACGGTATAAAGATGGCCGGAAACGCGAGCATCTGCATTTCCTTTGACAGGGAGAAAACTATCTCTGTTCAGTGCGACACGCTTGACAACATACTTGCCGAGTATGAGGTCAATGTGCTAAAGATGGACATCGAAGGCGCCGAGGTGATGGCCCTTGAAGGCGCTTCAAGTGTGTTGAAAAGGCTGCGGAAGATAGTAGTTGAGATTCACGGTGACAACCTTGCGACAGTGCAATCCATACTTATGGAGAATGGGTTTGAAGTGATTACGATACCATACGAGTTGAACAACTATGTCATAGGGACAAGACCGGTTGCAGTGACGCCCGGTAGATAGGATGACGAGGCTTGATCTAGCATATGACTTGCAGCGGCCTTCCTATTTCACATTCAGGTGGAAAGGCGAAAAGAACACGAGCCGGCTAGAAAACTACCGTTTGCTATTTTCGACGTTTGGAGCCGCGTCTCTATGCATCCTGCGCCTGTGCTCTTCCATCGACTCCAAGTCATCGAATTTTTGGTAGCACACGTCGCACTGGAAGGCATTACGCCGACGGCTCCCAAAGAATCCGAACATGCTCCTAATTGGTGGTACTGGTTTTAAAAAATTATGGATGAATCGACTAGTCTTAGGTGGGCTTTCCGTCAGACGTGTATCGCTTTATCCTCTTTCCCGTCGAAGACTGGTCGGAATCCTGCTTGTTACCGGAGCTTTGAGCATCATCGCTTTTCTGTTCTCTATCTTCCTCCTTCCTTTTCCTGAATTTATCTAGGAACCCCATTTGAGAGCTTTAAGGTGTCTCTCGTATAAAAGGGACATGATTCCGCGGCCTTGTAGAAACCATCACCCACAACAAAAGAAGATTCGTCACCCTGTGCATATTGTAGGCTATGCACCGAAACGCCAGTTCTTTATTTTGCGTCCTGACCAGGACCGACGTCAGGTACTCGCCGAACAGCCGCTTCATGACAGAGAATATCGTCTCTTCCTTCGCGTAATCAACCTACAAAATCTTGGAAATCTTTAGTTCCAGAAAATGGCGGTTGGACGGTCGTTAAACCCCTTTTTGCCTTTTCTAGATAATTTCAAGAATGTTCTTTGGGTAAATCAAGATAATATCACTGCATATCAACCAGATGGAATTTGAATTATCATTTTTTCATTCAAAATTGAAATAATTTGATGCATCGCCGAATAATACTTAATAATTTGCAGACTGAAGTATTGGCACTGAAAAATTTGGCTTCAAAAATGATCTTCGTTGGAGTTGGAATTGCCGTTGCCATAGCGATCGCAGTTGCCGCTGGTCTGGGGTTTTCCACTGCCGCACCGAATTCTCTGAACACCGGAAACATAGGTGAGACTACGGGAACACTGGACAAAGTCAATTTGAGGCTAAAGTGGTTACACCAAGCGCAGTTTGCCGGATTCTATACTGCTGATCAAAAGGGTTTCTACGAAAAGAATGGAATCGATGTGACGATTAATCCGGGCGGCGTGGATTTTCCGGCAGTGCAGATGGTAGCTAGCGGCTCCGAGCACTTTGGTGTAACCGGTGCAGACCAGATCCTTATCGCCCGTGAGAAAGGGGTTCCGCTTGTAGCCTTGGCGGTCATTTATAGAGAAAGTCCATTTGTGTTGTTTGCACTTGAAGAATCAGGCATTTCTCAGCCGAGTGATTTCATTGGCAAGAACGTTGGGGTAAAGCTAGGCGGAAATGAAGAACTAACCTATAGGGCCATGATGCAGGGTGCAAACATAGATACATCTCAAGTCAAAGAAGTTCCCGTAAAGTTCGATATTAGTCCGCTATTGAGCGGCCAGGTTGACGTGTGGCCGGGGTATGCCATCAACGAACCGATAACTGCTGAAGAAAAAGGTTACGCTGTGAATCTAATTTGGCCAAAGGATTATGGCGTGGACCTCTATGCGGATACGCTCTTCACAACCGAAGAAATGATCGAAAAGAATCCTGACGTCGTGAGGCGGTTTGTTATTGCAACTCTTCAGGGCTGGAATTATGCCTACAATAATCCCGACGAGGCAGTATCCTACACGCTGATGTATTCCGACACATTAACCAAAGAACATGAAACACTCATGATGCAAGCCAGTCTGCCATTACTAAGGCCTGAAGGTCGAGCAATTGGACATATCGACGCTGAAGTGTTTGAGGGAATGCAGGCATTGCTACTGGAAAACGAATACATGAAGCAGCCGATAGACCTAGAGAAGGCGTACACCAACAGGTTTGTTCAATAGGTGGCAAGTGCAAATAATGAGCACGCTAGTACAGGTCAAAGAACTATCAAAGCGCTTCGGGAAACTCGTCGTCTATGAAGAACTAAATTTCGGGGTACAAGACGGCGAGTTCGTCTCCATAATTGGGCCTAGCGGCTGCGGAAAAACAACCCTACTGAGGATCTTGGGAGGACTGATACAGCCGTCATCAGGCGAAGTACGGATTAAGGGAAGACCGGTAAAGATTGCTCTTGCGGCGAGAGAACTCGGGTTTGTTTTCCAAAATCCTGTTTTATTGCCTTGGCGAACCGCTGAACAAAATGTCGCTCTTCCCCTTGAGATTGTAGGATCCAAAGAGCATGTTTCGACACCCCGCGATCTCTTGAAGATTGTCGGCCTTGAAGGTTTCGAAAACGCGCTTCCAAAAGAACTGAGCGGCGGAATGGCACAAAGAGTGGCGATTGCTAGGGCGCTAGCATTCAAACCCTCTATCTTGTTCATGGATGAACCGTTTGGTGCTCTGGACGAAATAACTAGGAACCGCATGAACCTGGAACTATTGAGAATATGGAAAGAAGAGAGGGCGTCCATTTCCAGCATTATCTTCGTGACCCACTCTATTCCGGAGGCTGTATTCATGTCTGATAGGGTAATAGTTCTCTCTACTAGACCGACCAGAATAGAAGAGACCTTAACTATCGACTTGCCGAGACCTAGGACAACAGCGATGAAGAATTCGGACCAGTACATCAAACTTGTAGAACATCTGAGAAAAGTGATAGGAGATGACTAGAATTGCTGCAACCAGAGTCCTTGCAACCGCTCTTTAACGTCAAAACAGCAAAGAAGGGGATCGAAGTAATCGGTGTGCCCATTGTTTTCTCTCTAGGGATTTTTGCAATATGGGAGATGATTGTGGTAGCTTTCAGCATACCTACCTACTTGCTACCACCTCCATCCATGATTCTTACCGAACTTGGAACGAACTTTGGATCACTATTGGGTCACATGGGTCTTACTATGCTTGAAGCCACCGCAGGCTATGCCTTGGGGAATGCTACGGGTTTCGCCTTGGCGATTCTTTTTGCACACTCGAAGTACATCGAAAAGGGCCTGTATCCCTATGCCATCGCGCTAAAGACCACGCCGATAATAGCTATGGCACCACTCCTAATCCTCTGGCTAGGGACAGGCTTTGAATCAAAGGTCGCAACTGCTGCCCTCATCTGCTTCTTCCCGATTATCGTGAACACAGTTAAGGGCCTACACTCGGTTGATAGCGACGCCATTGACCTATTCAAATCATATCGCGCAAATCGTTTCCAAGTATTTACAAAGCTAAGCCTTCCAATGGCGCTGCCGTACATTTTTTCGGCATTAAAGATTGCAACAGGGCTTAGCGTTGTTGGCGCCGTGGTAGGAGAATTCGTTGGTGCGAACAATGGAATCGGCTATGTAATCCTCGTCTCATCGTATCACTTGGAAACTGTAACAATGTTTGCTGCGATCATGATAAGCGCTGTCGGCGGCATCACATTCTTCGCGGTAGTTAGTCTTCTGGAGAAGAAGATCATCTATTGGCAGAAAGGAATCGAAACTACGTAGCAAATCATTACGCGCAAGAATCCAAAACACATGGTGAACATGAATGGCAATCACGAAAAACATCGTCAAAAAGGGTCTATTCAGGGATTCCGTCCAGATGATGCTCCTATCTCAGGAGCTGAGGAAGGACGAAGGGGTCTTGGACGCTGCCATAGTCATGGGAACCAGCCTTAACAAAGACGTTCTCTTGCGCTGCGGTCTGCTCACAAATGAAGGTGTCAATGCTGGTGAAGCTGATACCGTAATATCGCTGACATGCAAAGACGAGCGCTCGCTGAAAAGTGCACTAGAAAGGGCTGAGGGGTTGCTCACCCAAAATCCCAGCCAGGGAAAGACCGACTTTCAGACCATAGAGAGCGCTCTAGGTTCGTTAGCCGGGGCGAACCTTGCAGCTCTTTCTATTCCCGGCCAGTACGTCAAGGAGGTTGCATCGAAAATGATAGAGAGAAAAATGCACATCTTTCTTTTTAGCGACCATGTGCCGCTGGCTGATGAAGTCGAGCTAAAGAGATCTGCGCTGGCCCACAACCTGCTTTTCATGGGCCCTGAGGCCGGGACCTCCATCATCAATGGCACAGTATTGGGATTCGGCAATAGGGTCCGGAAAGGAAACGTAGGAATCATAGGAGCATCAGGAACCGGCATACAAGAATCTAGTATCTTGTTGCACTTCTGCGGCTCTGGCATTACCAATGCGATAGGCGTGGGCGGTCGAGACATGAAAGAACAGGTAGGTGGCCTCATGACCCTCAAAACTATGGCATTTTTCGAAGAAGACCCCGAAACAGATGCCATTCTTATCGTATCAAAGCCCGTCAGTCCGTCCATTCGAAACAAGATAATTGATGCGGTCAGAAAGTACTCCAAGAAAGATTACATTTTGTGCCTTATAGGTGACCAGGAACAACTCTATGACTACAAGCAAATCAAATTTGCAAAGTCGATTCAGGCAGCAGTATTGAAAACCCTCAAGACGATAGACAGACGCAGGTTCGAGTCAAGCCAGCACAAACTCAAGCAAGAAACCAGCATGTGCCTTGAGTTTGCAAATGAATCGTCTCGTTCTCTTGGTTCCAAACAAAAGTTCGCTCGTGGATTATTCACCGGCGGCACGCTGTGTTATGAATCCAAGGTAATCTTGGAAGAGATGTTGGGACCAACTTTTTCAAACCTTTCCTCCTCTCCAAAATATCACATAGGTGGAAATGAAGCTAGCAAAGCACACACACTTATAGACTTTGGAGAAGATGAATTCACAGCTTCGCGGCCTCATCCCATAATAGATCCCTCACTTAGGCTTGAAAGGTTATTGAAAGAGGCGAGGGATCCATCCGTGGCCGTAATATTCATGGACTTAATTGTAGGCTACAGTGTTGCAGAAAGGACAATCGAACTTCATTCGAAAGCCATCAAAGAGGCAATCGAGAGCGCAGGGAAGGAGAATAGAACTCTTCCAATCTTTGTGCATGTCTGCGGAACAGAGCAGGACATATCAGAGGCGGACCTAGACGTAATTCGAGAAGCTGGGGCGCAGATTTTTACGTCAAACGCGCTGATGAGCATAACTGCAGCAGCCATTATCAAGAAGCAAAAGCCAGATGCGATGCGCAGTATCCTATCTGACTACTTAGGAGATGACATAAAGTAGAGTGCAAATCCCAAAGAAACTAAAGATTGTAAACGTCGGGATCAAGCTTTTCTACGACACGGCAATCCTGCAGAAAGCCGAAGCGGTTCATGTCAACTGGCAGCCCGCTCCGAAATTGGAAAAGGAAATCGAAGACATCTTGCAGAGGATTGGAGGCTAAACAAGATGAAATCCATGGGCATTAGCGACCAGATCACGTCCGCTAACAAGGAAGCAATTGAGAGGATGATAAACACAGAGCCGGCGTTAGTAGACATTGATGCTGCCAGCAGGACGATACCTGGGTTCAGCTCGCGGATGATTCTTCATTCTGGTCCCCCAATTGCATGGAAACACATGTGTGGAGCGCAAAAGGGTGCCGTAATTGGTGCTATACTCTACGAAGGCTGGAGCGATAGCCCGACAGACGCTGAAAAGCTTGCTTCTTCCGGTGAAATTACCTTTGAACCCTGCCACGACCACTGGGCCGTCGGACCGATGGCAGGAATCATTTCGCCTAGCATGCCAGTCTTCGTTATCAAGGATAAGGAAAATGGTCGGCAATCATATTCGAATCTTAATGAAGGGCTCGGAAAAGCTCTCAGGTTCGGTGCCTTCGACGACGAGGTACTCAGGAAATTAGAGTGGATGAAGCTTACTCTGTCGCCAGTATTGAAGTCTGTTTTGAAGGATATCGGATCGGAGAAAGGCGGAATAGCGCTAAAACCCATAATTTCTCAAGCATTGCAGATGGGAGATGAGTGTCATAATAGAAATCAGGCGGGTACTTCGCTTTTTATTCGCGAACTAGTTCCTTCATTGATTTCCGGTTCAGACAAAAAAGAAGCTTTAGAATGTTTCAATTTCATCAACTCCAATAATCATTTCTTCCTTAATCTAGTTTTGGCTGCCTGCAAATGCATGGCAGATGCTGCCCGTGATATCGAGTACAGCACGGTTGTCACGGCGATAGCCCGGAACGGAACAGAGATAGGGATAAGGGTGTCGGGCCTAGGAGACGAATGGTTCACAGATTTAGCGCCCATTCCGGATGGATTGTATTTCCCTGGATACTCGGCAAAGGATGCAAATCCGGACATGGGAGACAGCACCATAACGGAGACGGTGGGTCTTGGAGGAGCTGCCATGGCTGCCAGCCCTTCCATCGTTAAGTTCGTGGGTGGAAGCGCAAAAGACGCGCTAGAGATGACCAACGTTTACCGGCAGATCTCTGTCTCTCAACATAACCAGTTTACCATTCCTTACATGGACTTTGAAGGAACTCCGCTTGGGATTGACATCCGGAAGGTTCTCAGAAGAGGGATTACTCCAAAAGCCAACACGGGAATAGCCCACAAATGTCCAGGTGTGGGTCAGATTGGGGCAGGAATAGTGACCTTGCCTATTGCACCCTTCAAGAAGGCGTTGTTTGGATACGTGAGTAAGTATGGAGTCTAGTCAATCTACCTACAACATCCCTACGCAGGGAATAATGTTAGAAATTCTAATGTCGCGGATACATCACTCAAATGTTCTTCTTAGGAATGTCCGTATCTCGCTGGAAGAACTCAAGAGCTCGATCGCGCAAAAGGGACTGCTTCATCCAATCATTGTTAGACCCTTAGGTGAAAGGTTTGAGGTGGTTGCAGGAAACAGGCGATTTGCGGCCTGCAAGGAGCTGGCATGGAAAAGGATAATTTGTCACGTGCTCGAGCTAGATGATAAAGATGCCTTTGAAGTCTCGCTGATGGAAAATCTCCAACATCAGACGTTGAATGCCGTTGAGGAAGCTGTTGCTTACAAGAGGTACGTAGAGGAGTACGGTTGGGGAGGAGTCTCAGAGCTAGCAAGAAGGATTGGAAAAAGCCACTCTTACGTAAGCAATAGGATCCGTCTGTTGGAGCTCCCGAGAGAAGTGTTGGACAAAATTGTTCGCCGGCAAACAAATCCCGGCGTCATACAAGAAGTCCTTGCAATCGATGATGCCCAGAAGAGGTTTGCACTGGTTGAAGAAATACTGGACCATAGCCTGACAAGGGCCGAGGTGAGGAAAATGCTTCACAATGACTCTGCCGATACATATGACTTTGTGACAAACACATGTCTACCTTCACAGAAAGAAATGAAACTTCACGAAAAGGAGAAGGCAATTCTTCGTTTCATTACTTCGCTGAGAATTGCGTTAATGAGGCTAGATGATACAATGGAAGGGGCAGATAGAGATGATTGGATTCTGTGGCAGAATTTGATGCATTATAGAACAGCACTTCACAAGAGCATCGACGAACTAATAGTCCTTAAAAAGAAAAGTATGGTGCATTACGATAACTTGCAATCAATTTCCTGAATCCCTTATCAAAGTGGATTTGCATCGGAACGCCTACGGTAGACGCTGTTCGCTAGGTCTGGACTAGCCTTCATGGAAAACTAAAATCAATGCGCGGGTAACATTGCATATGAAAATAGGTGTTTACAAGGTCTCCATGGCCAGGCCCGATGACCTAGGCGGGCTCAAGGATCTAATAGAAAAAGGAACGATAAAGCCTGCAGAAATTATAGCAGTAATCGCCAAAACAGAAGGCAATGGGAATGTTAATGATTTTACGAGGGGTTTTACAACCCTAGCAATCCAGGATTTCCTGTCTGACTTGCTGGATTGCCGGCGAGACCAAGTGGGAAAGAAGGTTTCTATCGTTTGTTCGGGGGGGTGCGAAGGTGTCATGAGTCCGCACGCTACCATTTTTACTAAGAGTGACGCAGGGCAGAAGGACGGAAAGAAGAGGCTTGCAGTCGGAGTCAAAAATACTCGTGACCTGCTTCCAGAAGAATTTGGCACCAGCATCCATTCTAGGGAAGTTGCCGAGGCTGTACATGACGCTATCCTGGATGCCGGAATAGACAATCCCTCCGACGTTCACTTCGTCCAGATAAAGTGTCCGCTGCTAACATCGGACAGAATCAATGACGCTGAAAAACGAGGCGAGAAGGTTGTAACGAAGGACACTTTAAAGTCAATGGCCTTTTCCAGAGG
>Ga0214471_10003202_pt1 | contig 12704 bp, 14 predicted proteins | sample RVTome_5_FD_207665 | JGI IMG/M metagenome (GOLD analysis project Ga0214471, IMG submission 207665) | Soil microbial communities from uranium-contaminated site in the Upper Colorado River Basin, Wyoming, United States - RVT142D155 | ecosystem: Environmental > Terrestrial > Soil > Contaminated >...
AGGCGAAGATCATGCAGTTCATGCCCATCTTGTTCACTTTCATCCTGGCTACGGCGCCCGCCGGCCTGGTTCTCTACTGGTTCTCGAACAACCTCGTGTCCATGGTTCAGCAGGTAGTGACGAACCGCTGGCTCAGGAAGAGGGAGGACGAGGGGGGCCAGCAAGGGGCGAAGGCGAAAAAGGCCGCGAAGCAGGCGCAAGCGCACGGTTAGAGGAGGATGGAGTGAGCGAGGAAGTAAAGCCGCGCGACGCAATCGAGGATCTCGTTGGTCGGATGATTGGCCACCTCGGCTGGGAGCTCGCCGTTCGCGTGGAGGAGATCGAGGGCGACACGATCCGCGTGGACCTGTCGGGGGAGGACCGCGACCTCGTTCTCTGCAACCGGGCGGAGGTGTTGGAAGCCCTCCAGTACCTTCTGAATCGGAGCTTCGGCCGTGAGAACCGGGATGCCCAGAGGATCCTCGTCGACTGCGACAGCTATCGCGCGCGGAAGGAAGCGGAGCTGCGCGAGATCGCCCTGCGGGTGTCGGATCGTGTGCGGCGCACCGGCGCTCGCGAGGAGCTCGGGCTGATGAACCCTTACGAGCGACGGATCGTCCACCTGGCGGTCGCCGAGACCGAGGGGGTGACGACCGTGAGCGCGGGCGAAGGGGTCATGAAGCGGGTCATCATCCTCCCGGCGTGAGCTTCGAGCCGGCTTGAGCTTTGAGGAAGATCTGCGCCTCGCCCTGGGAGGCGCGGCCCCTTCCGATCTCCTCCCGGAAATCTACTCGAGCCTCGGGACCCTCGATCGCCTCCTCCTTCATTGGTCGGCCAAGCTCGATCTGATCGGATTCAAGACGGAGCGAGAGAGAATCCGCAGGTACTTCGCGGAGCCGCTCGCGGCCTCGATGTGGCTTCCCCGAGGGGTGGGCCGCGCCCTCGACATCGGGTCGGGGGGCGGGAGCCCGGGGCTTCCGTTCGCGATCGTGAGACCGGAGCTTTCGTGGACGTTTCTCGAGCCCCGTCTCCGGCGGCGTCTCTTTCTGGAAGAGGCGGTGCGGGAGCTACGGCTCGAGAACGTGCTTGTTTCCGAGGAGCGCTTCGCTAGTACATTACGGTCCGCGACAGGAAGGGACCTCGCCGCGATCTCGAGCCGGGGAGTCCGGATGACCCGCCCCGATCTCGACGCGGTGAGGAAGGCGCTCTCGATCGGGGGCCGGTTTCTTTGGCTGAGCGGGGAGGACCGCTTGCGCGACGCCGAGGCGTGGCTCGGAGCTTGGCCAGGATTTTCTGTCGATGGGCCGCAAGTTCTCCTCCCGGGGTCGGACGCGCGGCTTCTCATCGTCGCACGAGTCGGCTGAGCCCGAATGTTTCACGTGAAACACTCGGGAGGTGGTCCTTCTCCTCCTGGGTCGCTGTGCTATGCTCATACCCTTTCGAACCGCTTTCAAGCCAAGAGGAGCGTCCCTTCGATCCGATGACCCGAATCGTCGCCATCGCCAATCAAAAAGGTGGAGTGGGGAAGACGACTACCGCAATCAACGTCGGCTCATCGGTGGCCGCGGCGGAAAAGCGGGCGCTCGTCGTGGACATGGACCCCCAGGCGAACCTGACGAGCGGCCTCGGGATCGACCCGAGCCAGCTGTCGCAGACGATCTACCAGGGTCTGGTAGAAGGGGTACCCGCCGAAGCCCTCATCCAGGACACGGAGCTCGTCGCGCTCAAAGTGCTCCCCTCGGAAAGGAACCTGACGGGAGCGGAGATCGAGCTCGTCGACCAGCCTCGCCGCGAGTTCCGACTCCGCGAGTTCCTCGCGCCCGTCGCGAGCGCGTACGACTACATCTTTATCGACTGTCCGCCGTCGCTGGGGCTTCTCACTCTCAACGCCCTCGTCGCCGCCGATTCCGTCTTGATCCCGCTGCAGTGCGAGTTCTTCGCCCTCGCCGGAGTGAGCGAGCTGCTGTCGACCGTGAGCCGGGTGCGCGCGAGCTTCAACCCGAAGCTCGAGATCGAGGGCATCGTCTTCACCATGGTGGACGAGCGTACGAACTTGACGACCCAGGTGATGGACGACGTACGCCAGAACTTTCCCGGGATCGTCTATCGGAGCATCATCCCGCGCAACGTGCGCCTCGCGGAGGCGCCCTCGTTCGGGAAGCCCATCCTGCTCTACGACGTGCGCTCGCGGGGCGCCGATGCCTACCTCTCGCTCACCAAGGAGATTCTCGGGCATGAAGCGCAAAGTGCTCGGTAAGGGGCTGGCGGCGCTCCTCCCCGATTCTCCGTCGGGGAGTGAGGGAGAGAAGCTCCTCGAGCTCCCCCCCGATCGCATCGACCCCAACCCGGAGCAGCCCCGGCAGCATATCGATCCGGAGAAGCTCTCCGAGCTCGCGAAATCCATGATCGAGCAAGGGGTCGTCCAGCCGCTTGTCGTGCGGCGCGTGGGATCGCGGTTTCAAATCATCGCCGGCGAGAGGCGGTGGCGCGCGGCGCGCGAGGCGGGCCTGGAGAAAGTACCGGTCATCGTCCGTCAGGCCGCCGACCGCGAGCTGCTTGAGATCGCTCTCGTAGAGAACATCCAGAGGGAAGAGCTCAACCCCATGGAGGAAGCGGGGGCGTATCGAAGGCTCATCGCCGAGCTCGGCTACTCGCAGGAGCAAGTGGCGCTGCGGGTAGGGAAGGACCGCTCCACCGTAGCGAATCTGCTGCGTCTCCTCCGACTCCCGCGGGAGATCCGCGGCCTCGTCGCCGAGCAGAAGCTCTCTCCCGGTCATGCCCGCCCGCTCCTGACGCTCGACGCTCCCGACACGCAGGTGGCGATCGCGCGAGAGATCGTGGAAAAGGGATTGAGCGTCCGCGACGTCGAACGGAGGGTCCAGGCGGCGAATCGTCCGGCAAAAGAGGCCAAAGTTTCCCGGGGGGATGCGAACACGAGGGATGCGGAGAGCCATCTGGAACAGGCTCTCGGCACGCGAGTCCGCGTTCGACGGCAGGGGCGCAAAGGCTCGCGGGGCCGGCTGGAGATCGAGTTTCATTCCGAGGACGAGCTTCATCGAATCTACGAGACGGTTCTTCGCGGCGCGCGGACTTCGAAGCCTCGCGCCCCGGAGTCATGAAGAGTCATGAGACACAGAAAGGGGACGGCATCGTGAGGGGCAAAATCACGGCGAGCGGGGACCTGTCGGGGTTCCTCGACGTTGGTACCGAGTTCCATGGCGAGCTTTCGTTTCAGGACACGCTGCGCATCGATGGCAAGTTCGAGGGCACTATCCGCGACGGGCGTCTCCTCATCATCGGCCCGTCCGCGGACGTGAACGCGGAGATCCACGTCGCGACCGTCAGCGTGAGCGGCCGGCTGCGCGGAGACGTGCATGCTAAGGAGAGGGTGGAGCTCCACGCGAGCGCGCGGTGCCAGTGCAACCTCGAGACCCGGGTCCTGGTGGTCGAAGAAGGGGCGATGTTCGAGGGTGGCTGCGCGATGCAAGGCTCGACCGGCGCGTCCCGGGAGCTCACCCCGGTCAGCCCGGCGGTCGGGTCCGACAAAGTGAAGAGATTTGCAGCGTCCGAATGAAGCATCCCGCCCGCGCCGGAAGCCCGCACCAGGCCGTTTACGGGAAGCCGTTCGAGGCGCGTTGACGTCTCGCGGAAGCGCGTGATATATTTAAAAGCTTTGTTGCGGAAAAACCGCCCATCGAGAAACCTAGCTTGATATCCGTCGACGCCAGCGCTCTCGTCATCATGGTGCTCGTCTTCGCGCTGGTGCTGGTGCTGAAGAGTCTCTTCTTCGAGCCGCTGGCCAGGACGATGGAGACCCGCAAAGAGCGCATCGACCGCGCTGCGCGGGCATGGGACGAGGCTCAGAAGACCATCCAGGCCGCGTCAGCCGAGGTGACGGCAGCGGTAACGACCGCGCGCAACGACGGTTACGGACTTCTCGACCGTGCCCGGAGCGAAGCTCTGGCGAAGGCGAGAGCGGAGCTCGATTCGAACCGCGATGAGGCCCAGAAGCAGTTGAACGAAGCGAGGAAAGAGCTGGCAGAAGCCTCGGACCGCGCGGTGCGCGAGCTCGAAGGCCAGGCGGATGCCCTGGCCCGATCCCTCGCGAGCCGAATCCTGGGTCGGGACGTCGCGTGACCGCGAGGCTTCGCCGTTACCTCATGCCGGTTTTGGCCGCTCTCCTGGTCTCGCTCGGCAGTCCGAGACCCCTCTTCGCCGCCGAAGGCGGGGAGCTTCCGCGCATCGTGAACTTCGCCATCCTGGCGACGGTCCTGGTCCTGGTCCTGAGAAAACCGCTCGCGGATTTCCTGAACGCCAAGACCACCCAGGTCCGGGAGGAGCTACGACACGCGCGGTCGAGGGAAACGAATGCCGAAGTGGAGAGACGGCGGGCCGAGGAGCTCCTCGCGAGCCTCGACCAGGAAGTCCAGAAGGCGAGAGACGACGCTCGTCGCGCCGCCCAGTCCGAGAAAGAGCGGATTCTGAAGAACGCCGAACACGAGGCCGCGCGCCTCCGCGCGATCGCGAAGAAGGAGATCGAGACCGAGGTCGAAGCCGGCCGCAGGCGTCTCTTCGCGCAGGCGACCGAGCTTTCCGTCGACCTCGCCCACAAGAAGATCGCTAGCGCGATGACCGACGCCGATCGAGACCGGCTCGTCGACCGAAGCGTCGACATCCTCGGGAGACGCCGTTGAGCGAAAGGGCTCGCGCCAAGCCGGGCACCAGGGTCGTCGCCACGCGCTACGCGCAGGCGCTCTTCGAGGTCGCCCTCCACAAGAAGACGGACCTCGACCGGATTGCGAAAGAGCTCGAGGGCTTTCAGAGTCTTTTGGAGCGGGAGAGCGCGCTCGCCGCGGCCCTCGCCGCTCCTACGATTCCCGCGGTCAAACGAGTCGCGATCCTCGAGGCCGTTCTGGCTTCGGCGAAGGCCGCCCCCGAGATCCTGAACCTCCTGCGCCTGCTCGCGAGGAACGAGCGCGTTGCTCTCGTTCCCTTCGTCGCCGAGAGCTTTCGCCGACTGGTTCTCGAGCACAAGCAGATTCAGCCGGGCGAGGTCGTCTCGGCCCACGCGCTCTCGAGCGATCAGAAAAAGCGCCTCGCGGGGCAGCTGGGGCAGGCGTTGGGAAAGACGATGGAGCTGAGCTACCGCACCGATCCCGAAATCCTGGGTGGAGTCGTAGTGCGCGCCGGCAACCGAGTGTTCGACGCGAGCGTCACTACCCAGCTCAACCGATTCAAAGAGAAAGCGCTATCGCGGCTCTGAGCGTTTAGCGTCGAGCCACTAGGGAAAGATAAAGGCGATGGACATCAGGCCGGACGAGATCACGAGGATCCTGAAACAGCAGATCGGCGACTACGAGGCGGACGTCGACGTCTCCGAAGTAGGGACCGTCGTCTCCGCGGGAGACGGGATCGCCCGGGCGCACGGGCTCGAGGGCGTCATGTACGGCGAGCTGGTCGAGCTGCCGAACGACGTCTTCGGCGTGGCCTTCAACCTCGAAGAGGAAGCCGTCGGGCTCGTGCTCTTCGGCAACGTCACCCTCATCAAAGAGGGCGACCAGGTCAAGCGCACGCGGAAGATTCTCCAGGTGCCCGCGGGCGAGGAGCTGGTCGGCCGGGTGGTCGATGCCCTCGGAAGGCCGATCGACGGAAAGGGTCCGATCCACACGAAGACGTTCTACCCGGTGGAGCGCATCGCCCCGGGAATCGTGGACCGTCAACCGGTGAAAGAGCCCCTGCAGACGGGGGTGAAGGCGGTCGACGCCATGATTCCCATCGGCCGCGGTCAGCGAGAGCTCATCATCGGGGACCGTCAAACGGGGAAGACCGCGCTCGCGGTCGACGCCATCATCAACCAGAAGGGCACGGGCGTAATCTGCGTCTACGTCGCCATCGGGCAGAAGCTCTCGACCGTCGCTCAGGTGGTGAAGACCCTCGAGGAGAACGGGGCGATGGACCATACCATCGTGGTGAACGCCTCCGCGGCCGATGCCTCACCGCTCCAGTACATCGCACCCTATTCGGGGTGCGCGATGGGCGAATACTTCCTCTATAACAAGGGCCACGCGCTCTGCATCTACGATGACCTTTCGAAGCACGCCGCGGCCTACCGCGAGGTTTCGCTTCTCCTCAGGCGGCCGCCGGGACGCGAGGCCTACCCCGGTGACGTTTTCTACCTGCACTCGCGGCTTCTCGAGAGGGCGGCGAAGCTCTCCGACGTGAACGGAGGCGGATCGCTCACCGCCTTTCCCTTTATCGAGACGCAGGCGGGAGACCTCTCGGCCTACGTCCCCACGAACGTCATTTCCATCACCGACGGGCAGATCTACCTCGAGGTCGATCTCTTCAACGCCGGCATCCGTCCCGCGATCAACGTCGGCAACTCCGTGAGCCGCGTGGGAGGCGCCGCCCAGATCAAAGCCATGCGCCAGGTCGCGGGCACGATGCGTCTGGACCTCGCTCAGTATCGCGAGATGGCGGCGTTCGCGCAGTTCGGATCGGACCTCGACAAGGCGACCCAGGCGCAGCTCGCGAAGGGCGAGCGCCTGGTGGAGATCCTGAAACAAGGACAATACGAGCCGCTCCCGGTGGAGAAGCAGGTCGCGATCATCTACGCCGCCAACAAGGGGTATCTCGACGACGTCCCGGTCTCGGAGTGCCGGAGGTTCGAGTCCGGGCTCCACCGTCACATGGACGAACGACACCCCGGGGTGCTCTCCGGGATCCGCGAGAAGAAAACCTTGGACGCCGACACCGAGGGGAAGCTCAAGATCGCGCTCGACGAGTTCAAGGGCGCCTTTCAGAGGGAGAAGCAGGAGACCGCGGCTTGAGCCGCGGATCGGACGAGAGCCCCAAATGCCCAGCCTTCGCGACCTGAGGCGCCGGACACGCAGCGTCAAGAACACCCAGCAAATCACCAAGGCCATGAAGATGGTGTCAGCCGCGAAGCTCCGCCGCTCCCAGGACGCCATCCTCTCCGCCCGGCCGTTCGCGAGGAAGATGCTGGAAGTGCTCAATAGCCTCGCGACCCGCGCCAATCCCGAGGGTCATCCGCTCCTGCGGGTCCGCGAGCCGCGGCGGGTGGACGTGGTGATCGTGACCTCCGACAAGGGACTTTGCGGCTCGTTCAACGCCAATATCCTCAAAACGGCGGAGACCTTCGTCAAACGGATGAAGTGCGACGACCTGGGGATCCAGCTCGTGGGCAGGAAGGCCCGCGACTACTTCCGCCGGCGCCACTACAAGATCCGGCGGGAGTTCGTCGACATCTTCCGGAACCTCGGTTACGACACCGCCGGCGCTGTCGCCCGGCCGATTATCGAACGTTACTCCGCCCCGGACTCACCCGAAGGGGTCGACGCGGTCTTCGTCATCTACAACGAGTTCAAGAACGTGATGCAGCAGGACGTGGTCGTCGAGCGACTTCTTCCACTGGAGAAGCTCCACTTCGAGAGGCGGGAGGAAGAGCTCGACTACATTTACGAGCCCGGTCCGGCGGCGATCTACGACGCGGTGATCCCGAGGCACGTCGAGTATCAGCTCTGGCGGGCTCTCCTGGAGTCGGCCGCGGCCGAGCACGCGGCTCGGATGACGGCGATGGAGAACGCGACCAAGAACGCCTCGGAGCTCATCGAGCAGCTGACGCTCACCATGAACAAGGCGCGCCAGGCGAGCATCACCAAGGAAATCCTGGAGGTCATCTCCGGCGCCGAAGCGATCCAGTAGGAGCCAGCAAAGCTATGACCCTTTGGAAACACACCAACGTGGGCCGGGTGGTCCAGGTCATCGGAAACGTCGTGGACGTGGAGTTCTCGAGCGGCCAGCTCCCCGCGATCTATAACGCCCTCCGCATCGTCGACGAGAAAGAGCTCTCGTCGGAGAAGCTCGAGATCACCGTCGAGGTTCAGCAGCACCTCGGAGAGAACCGGGTGCGCACCGTGGCGATGCAGCCGACGGAGGGCCTGGTCCGCGGGATGAAAGCACTCGACACCGGTCAGCCGATCACCGTTCCCGTGGGGCGCGAGACCCTGGGCCGGGTCATCAACGTCCTCGGTGAGCCCGTCGACAGCCTGGGCCCCGTCAAGTCCGACAAGAGATATCCCATCCACCGACCGGCCCCCGGTTTCACCCAGCAGAGCACCAAGCTCGAGATGTTCGAGACCGGGATCAAGGTGGTGGACCTCCTCGAGCCCTACGTCCGCGGCGGCAAGGTGGGTCTCTTCGGAGGCGCGGGCGTCGGCAAGACCGTCATCATCCAGGAGCTCATCCACAACATCGCGACCAAGCACGGCGGCTTTTCGGTATTCGCCGGGGTCGGTGAGCGCACCCGCGAGGGGAACGACCTCTGGCTCGAGATGAAGGAGTCGGGAGTCCTCGCGAAGGCCGCGCTCATCTATGGCCAGATGAACGAGCCTCCCGGTGTCCGTCTTCGCGTCGCTCTTACCGGCCTCACGGTCGCGGAGTACTTCCGCGACGAGGAAGGGCAGGACGTGCTCCTCTTCATCGACAACATCTATCGGTATACCCTCGCGGGGATGGAGGTCTCGGCGCTCCTCGGTCGAATGCCCTCGGCTGTAGGCTACCAGCCGACCCTCGCTTCGGAGATGGGCAACCTCGAGGAGCGCATCACCTCGACCGACAAGGGCTCCATCACGTCGATCCAGGCCATCTACGTGCCGGCGGACGACTACACGGACCCGGGAGTGGCGACGACGTTCTCGCACCTCGACGCCACGACCAACCTTTCGCGGCAGATCGCCGAGCTTGGAATCTATCCCGCGGTGGATCCGCTGGCCTCGACCTCGCGCATCCTCGATCCGCGCATCCTCGGCGAGGAGCACTACGGCGTCGCTCGAAACGTGAAGGAGATCCTGCAGCGCTACAAGGACCTCCAGGACATCATCGCCATCCTCGGAATCGACGAGCTTTCGGAGGACGACAAGATCACCGTCGCCCGGGCGCGCAAGATCCAACGGTTCTTCTCGCAGCCGTTCCACGTGGCGGAGCAGTTCACGGGCCGCCCCGGCGTCTACGTCACGTTGGAAGAGACGGTCAAGGGCTTCAAGCGCATCGCGCAGGGCGAGCTCGATCATGTTCCCGAGCAGGCCTTCTACATGGCGGGAGGCATCGAGGAAGTGGTGAAGAACGCTGAGAAGTTGGCGGCCGCCTGAGAGGGAAGCCCACGATGCAGTCCCAAATCGCCATCGAGCTCGAGATCGTGACCCCCGGCGGCGTCGTGGTCCGCGAGTCAGTCGACGAAGTGGAGGCCCCGGGAGTCGAGGGACACTTCGGAGTCCTTCCCGGCCACCGGCCCTTCATGAGCCAGCTTCGCGCCGGCGAGCTCCGCTATCGCATGGGGAAGGAGAATCACTTCGTCGCCGTCCACTGGGGCTTCGCCGAAGTGCTCCCGTACAAGGTCACGGTGCTGGTCGAGACCGCCGAGCGGGCGGAGGACATCGATTTGAAGCGCGCCGAGACCGCGAAGCGCCGCGCCGAAGAGCGCCTCAAGCAGTTCGGCACCGCCTACGACATGGACACCGCCAAAGCCGACTTCGACCGCGCCCAAGCGAGGCTTGAAGCCGCTCAACGGGCCCAGAAGCGCCAGTAGGAGTAAGATTGCGGTCCGCATGGGCCCCGTGCTGGACGTTCAGCTGACCGCCCCCGACCCGCACCCGTTCGTGAAGTGGGCGGGCGGCAAGGGCTCCCTGGTTTCCGACATCACCGCCCGCATTCCCCGCGACATTACGTTCCGCCGATACGTAGAACCCTTCGTAGGAGCCGGGGCTCTCTTCTTCTGGATTCGACGGAGCTTTCCCGCGCTCGAGTGCCTCATCGCGGATTCGAACGAAGACCTCATCAATGCCTACCGCGCGATCCGCGACGACACCGACCGGGTTCTGACGAAGCTCGAGACCCACCAGGTGTTGCACTCCCGGGAGCACTACTACAACGTGCGCCGGGCGGCACCGCGTGAGCCGGCCGAGCGCGCCGCTCGGTTCATCTATCTGAACCACACCTGCTACAACGGGCTCTACCGTGTGAACCGCCGGGGTGCCTTCAACGTTCCCATCGGGCGTTACGACCGGCCCCGCATCGTGGATCGCGAGAACCTCCTCGCGGTGGCAACGGCGCTTCGAGGCGTAGCCATCGAGGCCGCCGATTTCGAGGTTGTTGCCGAGGGCGCCGGCCCGGGGGATCTCCTCTACTTCGATCCGCCCTACCACCCGCGGTCCGAGACCAGCGCGTTCACGAGCTACACCGCGGGTAGGTTCGGGGTCGACGAGCAACGAAGGCTCGCTCGCGTCTTCGAGAATCTCTCCCGTCGGGGTGCTTTCGTGATCCTCTCGAACAGCAGCTCGGATCTCGTGAGGGAGCTGTACGAGGCCATCGATCCGCGGCCGCGGATCGATGAGGTTTCGGTCCCGCGCGCCATCAACTCCAAGGCGAAGTCGCGGGGCCCGGTGCCCGAGCTCCTGATCCACTCCGCGCCGAGCGATTCCGCCTAGCTTCCTCTGATCTCTATCCGGGTATTGCCGGCGAGGATCGTCTTTCCGTTGCGCGTCAGGCGCAAATAAACCGTGTAGCTTCCGGGGTAGCGGTACTCGTGGCTCGCGCTGAAATGGGTCTTGAGCTCCGCACCCTCCTTGTAGGGCTCGCAGTCGGGGGCGTATTCCGACTCGGTCTCGTCGTCCCAGTCCCAGATTTCCTCGAGGCAGTAATACTTCTCGGGGTCCTCGGCCTTGTCCAGGTTCTCGAGCTGGCCGGTCACGCGAATCGCGACCGTGGGGCGCCGCGGCTCGTTCGGCATTCGCGGCCTCATGAACGTCATCCGCGGGGCCTTGAGCTTCAGCGAGGGACCCTCGGCCAGAACCGAGGTCCGCGCGGCCCCGAGCGCGAGCGACGTCGAGAGAAGGACGAAGACGGCCGTGGCTCTCATGATGCTTTTCATTTTAGCACGCGCACCCCGCGTCGTCTCGTTCAGCCGAGCGCCGTCAGGATCTCATCGAGCTCGTCCGTGGGTGCCTGGCAGGCGTAACTCTCGCACAGGTAAAACCGAGGCTTGTCGGGATCGGGCCCTGCCGTCTTGCCGTCGAGGAGCGAGACCTCCTGCAGGAGCCGGGGGGCGTCGGGGGAGGCGGGGTCGAGGAGCAGAAGCGCGAGATCCGGAGCGAAGAGACTCCAAAGCCGGCGGAGCGACTCGCGGGTGCTCTTCGCAGCGGTCCTCCCTACGACGACGAGCTCACGCTTCGGGGCGAGATAGTGATCCACGGCCGCGAGCATCTGGGCGAAAGCGCTCGGCGAGCGTTCCATCTGGGCGTGAAATGCGCGAAGGGTCTCGGCGGCGAGGGAAGCCTGGTCGCGGGAGCCGGTGTACTCGGAGAGCTTCAGGAGATAGGTCGCGGCCATCGCGTTTCCCGAGGGGATAGCGCCGTCGTAACCGCTCTTGGTCCGGCTGATCAGGCTCTCATGATCCGATCCGGTAAAGAAAAACCCTGAGCCGGCCTCGTCGCGAAAGAGATCGGAGAGCTTCGAGGCGAGCCCGCTCGCGCGCTCGAGCCAGTGAACGTCGAAGTCGCTCTCGAAGAGCTCGACGTAGCCGCCGAGGAGAAACGCGTAGTCGTCGAGATAGGCTTTCAGCCGGGCCCGGCCGCCGCGATAGGTCGCGAGGAGACGGCCTCGGTCCTCCATCCGATCCTCGATGAACCGCGCCGCTCTCCGCGCCGATGCCAAGAAATTCTCGTCACCCAGGATCCGATACCCTCGGGCCATGGCGAGGATCATGAGCCCGTTCCAGCTCGTGAGAACCTTGTCGTCGAGCCCGGGGTGTACTCTCTTCTCGCGCTCGAGGAGAAGGATCCCGCGCGATTCGCGAAGCGCGGCCTCGAGCTCGGCGTCGCCGGAGGAAAATCCCTCAGGGCGATGGAGAATGTTCTCTCCCTCCCAGTTTCCAGAGGCGGCCACGTCGTAGTTCCGGCAGAACTCGTCCGCCTTGGCTCCCAGGAGCCTTCGTACCTCCTCTTCCGACCAGACGTAGAACTTTCCCTCGACTCCCTCGCTATCGGCGTCCTGGGTGCTGTAGTAACCGCCTTCCGCGCCCTGCATCTCGCGCAGCACCCATTCCAGAGTCTCACGCGCGACGCGCGCGTAGTCCTCTTTTCCCGTGACCTGGTAGGCCTCGAGGTAAGTGCGCGCGAGGAGCGCGTTGTCGTAGAGCATCTTCTCGAAATGAGGAACGAACCAGGCGGCATCGGTCGAATAGCGATGAAAGCCGCCGCCGAGGTGGTCGTACATTCCCCCGGCCGCCATCTTGTCGAGCGTGAGCTCGACCATGGCGAGGGCGTCCGGATCGCGGCTCGCCAGGCGGTATCGAAGAAGAAGTGAGATCGCGCCCGAAGGGGGGAACTTGGGTGCGGACGAAAAACCGCCTTCCTTCGAGTCGAAACGAAGGGCGAGCTCCCGCACCGCCTGGTGGATGAGCGAGCGGGTCATGAGCTCCCGCGACGAGGGCAAAACCGCGAGGCTCTGAATCCTCTCGGTCAAGGCCTTCGAGGTTTCCCTCACCCGAGAACGATCTTCGCGAAAGACCCGGGCGATCTCTCGAAGAACGGTAGAAAACCCCGGCCGGCCCCAGCGATCCTCCGGTGGGAAATAAGTCCCCCCATAGAACGGCTCGAGCTCGGGGGTGAGGAACACGGTGAGCGGCCAGCCTCCGGAGCCCGTCATCA
>Ga0214471_10003205_pt1 | contig 12697 bp, 10 predicted proteins | sample RVTome_5_FD_207665 | JGI IMG/M metagenome (GOLD analysis project Ga0214471, IMG submission 207665) | Soil microbial communities from uranium-contaminated site in the Upper Colorado River Basin, Wyoming, United States - RVT142D155 | ecosystem: Environmental > Terrestrial > Soil > Contaminated >...
GCCGCCTGAAAAGGAAGCCATTCGCTCGGCGCCCGACGAGCGCCGCTGGGTGACCGTGCTGTTTGCGGATATTTCCGGTTTCACCGCCCTCTCAGAGCGCCTCGATCCGGAGGATGTGATGGAATTCGCCGCCCGTTCCGCCGACCGAATCAGCGAGGTGATCCGCCACTTTGGCGGCACTGTGCTGCGGGTGATTGGCGATGAGGTCTTCGCCGTCTTTGGCGCGCCAGTCGCTCATGAAGATGACGCCGAGCGGGCTGTCCGGGCCGCCCTGGCCATGCTGGACCTGCAGCTCTCCGCCGACCCCGGCCACGAAAGCCGCGTGCACGTGGGCGTGAACACCGGGGAGGGGTTGTTCGGGAAGATCGGTCCCCAGGAAGTGCGCGACTTCACGGTGATGGGCGACATGGTAAACACCGCTGCCAGGCTGCGTAGCGCCGCGCCGCCCGGCGCGATCCTGGTCGGGGAGGAGACTCACCGGGCGACCCTACACGCCATCCGCTACCGCTCGCTGCCGCCTATCCAGGCCAAGGGGAAGGGCCAGCCGGTCGCCGCATACCAGGCGCTGGAGGTCATCGCCGCGCCACGTGAGCGCCCGCTGGGCACAGCCCCGCTCGTCGGCCGCGGGTCCGAGCTGGCTCGCCTGGAAAACATGTTCCGCATGGTGGCGAAAAATCAGCAGCCCCACCTGGTGACCATCATCGGGGAGCCGGGGATTGGCAAATCCCGGCTGGCTGCCGAGTTCGAGCACCGACTGCCGGCGCCCGCCAGAAAACTCCACGGCCGCTGTTTGCCCTATGGCGAATCGCTGGGCTATGGGGCGCTGGCCATGGCCCTGAAAGAAGCCGCCGGGATCAGCGCCGCCGCCGACCTTTTTGATGGACGCCAAAAATTGAAGGACCTGGTATACCAGGCATTGGAAGACGGTCATACGAATGACGGTCATACGAATGACGGTCATACGAATGACTCGGGTCAGGCCGCGGAGATTGACGGGCACCTGGCCCTGCTGGCCGGCCTGGACGTCGAGCAGGACCGCCAGGGCGGTCCGGTCGACCAGCGCGTACAGCTGGCCTCGCTGCGCCGCTTCCTGGAAGCCTATGCCCGGCGCCAACCCCTGGTCCTGAACCTCGACGACATCCATTGGGCCGACGACGCCCTGCTGGACTTGATCGAATACGTCGCCTCCCGAGCGCGCGAAGCCCCCCTGCTCATCGTCACCCAGGCCCGCCCCGAGCTGCTCGAGAAACGTCCCTCCTGGGGCCGCGGCGTGCGCTCGTTCACCTCGCTGCTGCTCACCCCGCTCGACCAGGCCCGCGAGCGGGAGCTCATTCTCGAGCTCCTGAAGGAACGCGGTCTGCCCGGCGAGCTGTTGGAACGGGTGGGGAGCAGCGCCAGCGGGAATCCGCTCTTCGCCGAGGAATTGGTGGCGATGATCGCCGAAAGCGGGCCGGATGCGGGGATCCCCTCGGTCATCAAGCTGCTCATCGCCTCCCGTTTGGATGCCCTGCCCCACGCCGAGCACGGCCTGATCCAGCTGGCCGCCGTCTATGGTAAGGTTTTCTGGCAGGGCGGGCTGCGGCCCTTAGGGGCCGGGACAGATGTGTCCGAACTCCTGGAGTCGTTAGATCAAAAGGACCTGGTGCGCGCCGCGCCGGCCTCCCAATTCCACGGCGACCGGGAGTACGCATTCAAGCACGACCTGATCCGCGATGTGGCTTACGAGATGCTGCCGCGCGCTGAGCGGCGCCGGCTGCACGGCCGGGCCGCCGATTGGCTCGAGGCGGCTGCCAGCGAGCAGGTTGAGACCTATCTCGACCAGCTGGCGCACCATGCCTCGCAGGCCGGCCAGCCCGAACGGGCGCTCGATTACCTGCGCCGGGCGGCAGAACGTGCTGCCCGAGCCGGGGCTTTGCGCCAGGCTGCCGCGCTGCTCGGCCAGGCGATCCAAATTGCCGAGGGTCTTGGTAGGCAGAACCTGGTAGCAGACATGCTGGCGCAGCGCGCCAGGCATTACTTCAGCGTCGGGTTGTGGCTGGAAGCCCGGCAGGACCTCCTCAAGCTGTTGGATATCCTGCCTCCCGAAGAGGTTGAACAGCGGGCGGCTGCCCATTTGGATCTGGCCCAGACCTACGTTGTGGTTCTCCAGACGAAGGAATTGCGTTCGCATTCGGAAAAAGCGCTCGAACTGGCCGAAGGGATAGGACGGGATGACCTGGCTGCGGCCGCCCTGGCAAACCTGAGCGTTGCGGTCAGCTCGGACGGCGACCCGCGCGCCAGCGTTGGTCTTTTTGAACGCGCCGTCCAGCGCGCCCACGGCCGGCTCTCTGGGCCCACCCTGGCCCATACTTTTCAAGTCATCATCCTGTATTGGCTCGGCCATTTCGAGCAGGCCGTGGCCCAGGCAGAGCAGGCCAGGCAGCAGGTCCATGGGGATATCAGCGTGCAGCTGCCGCTCTATGGCAACTTTGGCGTGGCGCTGACCGGCCTCGGCCGCTACGCCGAGGCCGAGCAGGTATTTTCGGAAGGCAACCGCCTGGGGAGGGAATACGAGGTCTGGCCGTACGTTGCCCGCACGACCGCCCTTTCGGCTGGCTATCACCTGGATCTGTTCGATTACGCCACCAACGAGATCCTGGCCCAGGAAGCCCGCCAGCTGGCCCGCCAGACCAATTTCATGTCGCCGCTGGTCAGTGCCACCCTCGACCTGTTGTTCAACTACGCCCGCACGGGCGAGGTTGGCAAAGCGGAGCGGCTGATTCCGGAAGTCGCCGAAGCCCTGCCGGGGGCCAGCGGTTTTCACGAATGGCTGTGGCAGCTGCGTTTCCTGCAGGCCCAGGCGGAGATCGCCCTGGCGCGCGGCGAGCACGAGGAGGCGCTGCGCTTATCCGGGCAGGCCCTCGAGCAAAGCCGCCTGCGAGGCCGACCGAAATACGAGGCTTTCGCCCTGGAGACCCGCGCCAGGGCCCTGGCGGCAAGCGGCTTGGCCCGTGAGGCGATCACGGAAGTGCGCCGCGCCGTCGAGGTGGCCCGCCCGACGGGTGACCCGGCCATGTTCTTCCACGCTGGCAGCGAACTGCTGCGCCTGCATCAGGACGAAGTCATCGCCCAAGAGACTCTGGCCGCCGCGCAAAAGATCCTGGCGGCTCTGCCGCAGGGAGAGATGCGCCTGCGCTTCCAGGAAAGCGAATCCTTCCAATTGCTCCGGCATCTCACTGGCTAACCTCCAGACCACCCGCAACCTCCCCTTTGCAACCTGTAACCTGCCTCCTGCATCCCTCCCCCCATTTCGCCACTCGCAATTCCTAATTCGTTATCCGAGTCCAATTTTGCGGATCCCCTATCCCCTTTGCCCCGATCCCGCTCCTCCCTAATTGCCCAGTTGCCCGAGCGATTGTCTTCAATCGCCATTGCCTAATCGCCTGATCACCTAATTCGAGATATAATATCTTCTCACTCAACTTTGCCCGGATCTGCCCAGATCCCGGCGCAAACATTTCTACAGTCCAGGCAGTTTTTCACAATCAATCGCAAAGGAGGATAGTACAATGGCATTCAACCCCATGGAGTACGGCAGCAAGGATAGCGTGCTCGACGTTGTGCGCACCGAACGCGCCAAATTTTACGAGGTGATCGACAACCCGGATAACTGGTACGTCGACACGCGCTGCGAAGGCTGGCAAGTGCGGGATCTGGTCGGCCACATGATCGACGTGACCGAAGGGTACCTGGCTCGCTGGGACATCGCCCGTAAAGGCGAAGAGGCCCCTGCTGCGCTTGGCTGGACGGTGATGGCCAGCGAGCTGAACAAAGGCGCCCTGTCTTTCCGCAGCCTTTCCCGCGAGGAAGCTATCGCCCGCCTCAAATCGGCCTCCGACCGGCTGATGGGGATTTTCGAGGGCCTGACCGAGGATGAGTGGAACAACTTCCTCGTGGCCCACGTATTTTCCGGTCCCCTGCCCGCGTTTTGCTTCCCCGCTTTCCAGATCATGGATTACGGTGTGCATACCTGGGATATGCACTGGGGGCTGGGCGAGAAGGATGCCCGGCTCGACGAACGCACCGCTGGCGTTTTGATGCCCTATATGTTCATTATCTGGCAGTATTCGGTCGATCCACAGGCGGCCGAGGGCGTCGACCTCACCTATGGGATCAAAGCCGACGGAGAGTGGGGCGGCCAGTGGAAGCTCACGGTCAAAGACGGCCAGCTGGCCTACGAACCCACCGGGGACTTGAGCGACGCCCGGGCGGTTCTCCACTTCGATCATCCCTCCGACATGGTGCTGACCACCTACCAGCGCATCGAGGGCGGCGAAGAGACCGGCGATCCTGGTCTGATTGATAAGATCCGCAATCTCTACTTCAAAATTTAGCCAAATCATGCAAAAGATGCAAACACAAGGCGTTCACCACATCACCCTGGTGGGCGCCACCCGGCAGTCCGCCATCGATTTTTGGGAAGGCGTCCTGGGCATGCCCTTCATCTTCGAGCAGCCCAACCTGGACAACGCCGACGAGAGCCACTTGTACTTCGATCCCGGCGACGGCCGCCTGATCACCGTCTTCACCAATGAGACCCGGGAGATTGATACCACCCCTAACCCGGAAGGCATCGGCAACCTCCACCACATCGCTTTCAGCGTCTCCCGCTCGACCTTCATCCAGGCGGCCAGGCAGCTCCAGGAGCGCGGCATAAAGAATACCGGGGAGATCGACCGCGGCTTCATGTACTCGATCTACTTCCGCGACCCCCTGGGGCAGCGCATCGAACTGTCGAGCTACAAATTCGAGCCGCCCATTGGCGTCACGCATGCCCAGGTGCTGCTGGAAGCGCACTGCCTGCGCGTGGCGGAAGGTGCTTACAATATCCAGGATTCCCATCTGGCCGAAGCCCTCGAGCGGTTTACCATGCGCATGCAAGGCTCGCTCTCGGAAGATCGCAGGCCCAAGCACGGTTATCCAAATCAGGTAGACGGCCCTTAGCGACCTGGAGCGCCGCTGGTTGAGTAGACCTGCGTCTTTTGCAGGTCATATCGAAACCGAGGGCGCTCTTCGGGAACAAAATGACCAATCCCGTCAATACCGGTAACATAACCGGCGCCCGGTTCATCGCCGAAATGCTCCAGGGCTACGGCGTAACTCACGTCTTTTTCGTGGACTCCATTCTGCGGAAAACGATGGTGGAACTGGAGGAACTGGGCATCCGCCGGGTGCTCACTCATTCCGAAAAAGCCGCCGCCTATATGGCGGATGGCTACGCCCGGGTTTCCCGCCGGCCGGCGCTTTGCATGGCGCAATCCGTGGGCGCCGCCAACCTGGCCGCCGGGCTTCAAGATGCCTTCCTGGGTCGCTCGCCGGTAATTGCCCTCACCGGGAAAAAGCCGCCATTGTTCCAGCACCGCAATGCATATCAAGAAATCGAGCACCCGCCCCTGTTCGCCCCCGTCACCAAATTCAATGCGGAAGTCGTCACCCTGGCGCAGCTGCCCTACCTGCTGCGCCAGGCCTTTCGGGAAGCCACCTCAGGCGTGCCGCGCCCCGTTCACCTGGACTTGCCGGGGCACAACGGGCGGATTCTGGAGGCGACCCAGGCGCACCTCTCGGTTGTCATCGATCAGGCCTTTACCCGCTGCCCGGCCTTCCGGCCCGAGCCGGAGGATGCCGCCGTCCAGCAGGCCGCCCGCGCCATTGCCGCCGCGCAGCGGCCCGTGATCGTGGCCGGCGGCGGCGTGCGCCTTTCTTCAGCCGCCGCCGAAGTGGTGGCCCTGGCGGAAAAGTTATCGATTCCCGTGGCCACGTCGGCCACCGGCAAGGGGACCATTTTGGATGGCCATCCCCTCAGCGTAGGCGTCGTGGGCACCTATTCGGTCCCGTGCGCTAACCAGGTGGTGTCCGAGGCGGACCTGGTGATCTACATCGGAAGCGGCACCGGCGACCAGGTGACGCACAACTGGACGATCCCCGCGCCGGGGACTGCCGTGGTGCAGGTCGACATCGACCCGGCCGAGATCGGGCGCAGCTACGCCGGCGCCATCGGCGTGGCGGGCGATGCCAGGCAGGCCGTGGTCAAATTGGCGGGCGCGCTCGATGCCAGGTCCGGCGGCCCGTGGCTCCAGCGAGCGCAGGAGCTGGTGCGCGCCTGGCAGGACCAGGCCGAATCGCTGCGCACATCGGATGACGTCCCTATCCGCCCCGAGCGGTTATGCAAGGAACTGAGCGAGGTCCTTCCAGAGAACGCTGTTTTGGTGGCCGACACCGGCTATTCCACCATCTGGACGGCGACCATGGTCCATTTGCAGCACGCCGGCCAGACCTACCTGCGTGCTGCCGGCTCCCTGGGCTGGGCCTTTCCGGCGGCGCTGGGATCGAAGTGCGCCGCTCCGGAGAGGCCGGTGCTCTGCTTCACCGGCGATGGTGGCTTCTGGTACCACCTCAGCGAACTGGAAACGGCCCGCCGCCACGGGATTAACACGGTGACGATCATCAGCAATAACAACGGGCTGGCGCAGGGCATACCGGATATCCACGGCGTTTATGGCGACCGGCCTGGCACCCCCGAGGAGTTGTATGGCTTCGAACCGGTTAATTTTTCTCGCATTGCGCAGGAAATGGGCTGCCTGGGCATTCGCGTGGAGCACCCTGACGAGATCGCGGGCGCTATCCAGCAGGCGCTGGCCGCCGAAGCGCCCGCCGTCGTCGAGGTTATGACCGGGCTCCACTACCGCGCCCCTGCGCCCTGGACCCCCGCCGCCTGAGCCCTGCGCCCGGCGTAATCTCACCGCGAAGTCGCCAAGTACGCCAAGGAATGCCAAAATTTTTTATCGACCTTGGCGCATCTTCCCGATCGTCGGATGCGGCATAGAAGCTCTATCCATTATCGTGTTGATCTGCCGCATCCGCCGCGCCTTAGCGGTTCAATGGGAGGAGAACATGAAACACGAGCAGGTCAAATTTAACGCAGAGTTTAGCGTTCTGAGCGGAAACGAGAGCTCCCAGGCCGCGGTGATGGTGCTGGGCCCGGGCGAGTCCACCGGCGGCCCGGATAACAGGCATGCGGGCAGCGACCAGTGGCTGTACGTGGCAAGCGGTGATGGCGCGGCCCTGGTCGAGGGGATGGAGATCGAGCTGCATGCCGGGAGCCTGGTGCTGATCGGGCGCGGCGAAGCCCACGAGATCAGCAACACCGGCCATGCGCCCCTTGAAACGATAAACTTTTACGTCCCGCCGGCATATTGAGGGTTTTGAACAAATGCTCAGGCTGTTGGTCGTGGCCGTGGTCCGGCTGGGGGACGAGTACGCAAAGTTTTTTAATTATTCTTCGCGCACCTTGGCGTCCTTCCCGCCTTCGCGGTTCAAAACGACCTTTTTTCAAGCTTAACCGAGCAGTCTCTGTGAAGCGATGCGGGCGCCTTGCGCCAGCGAGCGCAGCTTGGCCCACACCACCTCTTCGATGACCATCTTGGATCCGGCCGCCGTCTCGAACCCACAATCGGTGCCGGCGATGATCCGGTGGGGATCGCCCATCGCTTTGGCGATTCGCTCAATTCGGTCGGCCACCACTTCGGGGTGCTCTATGTAGTTGGTGGTTGTCTCGATGACGCCCGGGATCAGCAGCCGGTCGCCGAGAAAATCCGGGTCTTGGAACAGGCGGTATTCGTGGGCGTGGCGCGGGTTCGCCATGGAAAGCATGACGGCGCCCGCATTGATCTTTGAGACGTCCGGCCAGATATCTTCGAGGGGGACGTCGCAGTCGTGCGGGCCCTCGTAGTTGCCCCAACAAACGTGCAGGCGCACCTGCTCTTTTGGAATGCCCTCCAGTGCCCGGTTGATGGCGGCGACGACCAAGCGCACAAAAGCCAGGAATTCCGCCAGGGGCTTATCCTGAAAGAGCGTGTGGCGCTCGAGCGCCAGGTCCGGCGCATCGATCTGTAGCAGGAAACCAGACTCGGCGATGGTCGCATACTCGGTGCGCAGGGCCGCGGCGAGGGCATTCACATAATCTTCGAGATCATCGTAGTAATCGTTTTGCATGGCGGCGGCGATAATGCCGGGGGAAGGGGAAGAGATGAAAGCCTCGCTGAACCTGCCCTGCGTCTCTGCGAGCAGAACTTGCAGCTGCCGGCATTCCCCCTGGATCGGCGCCGCGTTCACGTAGCTGACTTCGGCGATCGCCTTCGGCGCCTTGAGCAGGTCGACGCGTTCCTCCGTGGCCAGCGCCTGGCGGCGGCGCTCCAGGCTGCCCGGGTAGCGGGTCAGGTCCGCCATGATCGGGCGGGTGCTGATCCCGCCAAACCCGGTCATGCGGTGCTGGACATAGGTGAAAAAACTTTCCCGTCCTAGCTCGCCGTTATTCACGATATCCAGCCCGGCCTCGATCTGCCTGGCGATGATGGCGCGGGTGGCCTGCTCGACGCTCTGCGCCAGCGTGGTCTCGTCGACCGGCTTACCGGAATAGCCGGCGGTGAGCAGGGCGATCAACGACTTTGGCCGCGGCAGGCTGCCCGCATGCGTGGTCAGGATCCTGTCTGTGCTGCTTTGCATGAGTACCTCCTTGTCAGCTCGACCATCCAGAGAACCTCGCGCTACTCCATCTGCTGCGGCGCCTCCCCTCCCTGTCAATTGGGATCTTGCGCTCCTTGCAATCTGGAGGCATTCTCTGCAGCGCAGGAATCCCTCATGACGGGTTCACAACAATTAAGCCCAACTTTTGTTCAAATGGGCCAAAATCGCTGTCGTTGTGCAGGAGGGCGAAACCATTTTCAAGGCAAAATGTAGCGATTAGGCAATCGATTGTTTTTCGAATCGTAAATCCTTGTGAACGGAGCAACCTGAAATTCTGAGCGGCATGGATTGCAAAGTTGACACCCCCTATTGGAAATATCTCAAAATTCAGTAGCTCCTTTTGGACATCAAGGAACTGCTTCTCGTTTCGGATACCCTGTAGAACTTCGCAGAGAATAAGGTCGGTCAGACCAAACCGTTGCTGGTTTAATTCATGATCAAGCCATGAAACCTGCGGCGTTTCGTAACCCCTGAAGTAATCAATCCAGACTGTCGTATCTATGATGACCATTCGCTACCCAAGGCTCTGCCAGTACGCGTTTCGTCCAGGTTGCCTTCCCATTTAACCTTTCCTTTTAGTCTGCGAATACCCGTTTGCTTTTTGACTTTAATTAATAATTGAAGGGCTTCTTCTACAACAGCTCGCTTGGTGGGAAGGCCGGTAACCTTAAGTGCTTCGTCCATAAGTTGATCATCAATGACAATATTTGTCCGCATATTTGCCTCGAGAACATTAATGAGAAATTCAAGCGACCAGGAAATGTGTATTCCGGATGAATATTATACACAAGATGAGGCTTTTGTAACAGGCTTGAGTTTCACCCCTTGCACCTGCCCCGAACCCTCCAACCCCAACCCGCTTCTAACCCGCCTCCTGCAACCTGCAATCCGCCCCATGTAATACGCAGCATCCATTCCACTTAAACGCGGTATAATCTTACTGAATTTCTGCAGTCGCAGATTTACGGTAAGGAGTACACAAATGGATCTTGTGATACAGGTACGTAACCGTGGAGTGATCACTCTGCCCGCCGAACTAAGAGAAAAGTATGGGATCGATAGGGGCGACATTTTCCGCCTAGTCGACCTGGACGGCGTGTTTGTCCTCACCCCCATGGTGCCCATGGTTCCAGAACTGGCGCGCGAGATCGAACAAGCGCGCCTTGAAGCCGGTTTGAGCATCGAGGAATTGCTGCAGGGTATACGCGAGCAGCGCCAGCGCTACCACCACGAGAAGTATGGATCCGAATGAGCCAGCCAAGCCCCGCGTCTTTATAGACGCTGACGTGCTCATTGCCGGCGCCGCTTCTCCTAATGAACACAGCGCCAGCAACCTGGTTCTGCGCATGGGGGAACTCAAATTGATCGAATCCATAACCTCAGCCCAGGTGATTACCGAAGCCGAGCGAAATATTATTGATAAGATGCCCAAAGCGCTGCCGGCATTCCAGTTACTGGTCAGCCGCAGCTTGAAAGTGGTCGGCGATCCCCATCCAGCCGAGCTGGACGACTGTGCTGGATTAGCCAATCCAGAGGATCTGCCTATCTTAGTCGCCGCGATAAGAGAGGGTTGCGGACTCCTGGTTACTTTCAATGTCCGGCATTATCAACCTGGACACCCTTCGATAACTGTCTTGAAGCCCGGCGACCTGGTTTTGCGAATTCGCTACCTGCTGGCGCACTTGTCCGATGAACCAGGATAAAACCGGAATAATGCCTTAGAATGGATCGCGCGCGTCATTGGCCGCGCACACAGCCCTCGGCGCCAAAAGCGCCGACGACGTCGGACTGCATTTGCTCCAGGGCTTTATTGACTGGCCTCCTTCTTCGAAGTAGTCCTCAATCGCCCAATGGCGATTATTGCGGCTTTCCGTGTATATTCACGTTCGCACTCATCCCTGGCAATTTTTTCCAGTAAATGCTGTGCTCGGGGATCGCCGATGCTTCCTAAAGCCTTAACTGCATACTGGCGTACCTGCGGCTTCTTTTCTTTACCAAGCAGCTTTAATAATGGCTCTACTGACCGCGGATCTTTAATCTTGCCCAAAGCCGAGGCTGCCAGCCTGCGCACATTTCCATTGGAGTCCTCCAGTGAATTGATTAACACCGGCACAGCTGCAGAAGCCTTCGAATCCCCTAGGTGTACAATTCGCTGAATTTGTTCGGCTATTGAAAGATCTGAGGAAGAACGCATCTGTCGGTGAAAACCATCCACCCTCCCGCCAGCCTCGCGTTCGGCTTTCTGACGCTCCGCTGCTTCCGCCGAGATCGGGCGCGGCAGTTGCAGCGGGACGGCTGCCTTTGCCCGTAAGCCTGACTCACCCCGCGGCGTCAGGCAAATCACCGGGTACTCGCCGCCAACGACTTTGAAGTAGCCTTGCTGGATGAGCTGCTCGATTAGCCCTTTGATTTCTTTCTGCGAAAAGACCGCCAGGCGGCCGTAGTATGGGTTTTGATCGTAGTGAAATTTCCGGATATCGCTGGCGCTCGAACCTTTCAGGATATGCGCCAGCTTCTCGCGCCCCACCCTTGTCTTCAGACGGTGTACACAATCGAGAATAATTAGGGCCACCTTTTGGTGCTCGGTCAATCTGGAAACGTCGCTGCTGGGGCTTGAAGAGGTCTGATTTGATTGGCAGTTATCGCAGCATTGCGGAGCGTCTGCCGGGCCCCGGTCGCCAAAATGCGCCAGCAGGATCTGGCGACGACAGGTGTTCGCCTCGGCATAGGCGATTATCCTTCCCAGTTGGGTTTCTTTGTGACGCTTGTGTTCCCTCGCCTTGTTGCTGACCGCTTGAATTGCCTCCCCGTCCCACGCGCCGCGGCGCAGCAGCATGCGGACGCCTGCACTCCCCAGCCGCTTGAGCGCGCCGCCGCGTTCCAGCTGGTCCAGCCCAACGCGCACCTTCACTTCTGGCAGGCCGGTGAGGCGAGACAGCTTCTCATTCGTCATCCAGCTTTCTTCGCGACCTGGCGAATCCAACGCTTCGTAAAGAGCCCGCAGCTCGTTGACCGATGTGAAACTGTTTTCAATGAACCATTCCTGCAAGGCGCGATCCTGTGGGGCGTAAAGCAGAGTGGCGCTGGCCGGCAGGCCGTCTCTGCCGGCGCGCCCGGCCTCCTGGTAATATGCTTCCAGCGAGCCGGGCAAACTGTAATGGATCACCTGCCGCACGTCGGCACGGTCTATGCCCAGGCCGAAGGCGTTCGTCGCTGCCACAACGCGCAGATTACCGGACATGAAATCTTCCTGGATGTTTGCCCGCGCCTCGCTTTCCAGCCCGGCATGGTAGTGCTGGGCTGCCACCCGGAGGACCCGGCGCAGGAACTCGGCCACTTGCTCAGCGTCATTCCGGGTGCCAGTATAGACAATCGTTGCACCCTCTTTGTGTTTGGCGATCAATTCGCGCAGCGCTTCAAGTTTCCTCGGCAAGAGCGTAAAATAACGCACACCAAAGGTCAGGTTTGGGCGGTTGAAGCCGGTGACCATTTTGCAGGCGGCTGGCAGGCCCAGCAATCGCAAAATATCGTCCTGTACCTGCGGTGTGGCTGTGGCGGTCAGCGCTATCGTCAGGGGATTGCCCAGTTTGGCGCGCCAGGCGGCGATGTAGAGGTAGTCCGGGCGGAAATCGTGCCCCCATTCAGAAATGCAGTGGGCCTCATCCACTGCCAGCAAGCTGACCTTTTGATGGTCAAGGGCCTCTCCAAAGGAAACGCTCCGCAGCCGCTCTGGGGCGACGTAAACGATGCGGTACTGCCCCAGGGAGAGCCCCTTCAGCCGCCTGCTCTGCTCATGGGCTGGAATTGCGCTGTTGATAAACGTCGCCGGGATCTTGTGGCGGTTCAGGCTGTCCACCTGGTCTTTCATCAAGGCGATCAACGGCGAGATGACCAGTGTCAGGCCGGGCCGGTGCAGGGCGCCCAGCTGGTAGATCAGCGATTTCCCCGCCCCGGTGGGCATGACCACCAGGGTATGGCGCCCGTCCAGCAGGTTTTGGATTGCCTCTACCTGTCCCGTTCGAAAATCAGGGAAGCCAAAATGCAAGCGTAGGCTGTCGACCAGTTGCGCGTCCGGTATCGATTCAGGCAGCATTGTTTTTCCCTCCCGCTACCGCAAAATTTATCGATTTCGATT
>Ga0214471_10003206_pt1 | contig 12697 bp, 6 predicted proteins | sample RVTome_5_FD_207665 | JGI IMG/M metagenome (GOLD analysis project Ga0214471, IMG submission 207665) | Soil microbial communities from uranium-contaminated site in the Upper Colorado River Basin, Wyoming, United States - RVT142D155 | ecosystem: Environmental > Terrestrial > Soil > Contaminated >...
ACGGTCCACCCGAACCGTTTCGTCATCATGGCCGGGGACATCGACTCCCGCGCCTCCAACGGCTCGGACGGCGTGACGGACGCCCCGGGCGCCAACGACAATGCCAGCGGAATGGCCGGTGCCATCGAGGCGGCCCGCATCCTGTCCCAGCGAGGGCCCTTCCCGTCCAGCGTGATCCTTGTGGGGCTGTCCGGCGAGGAGCAGGGGCTGTGGGGCGGCCAGCACATGGCCGCCGTAGCCCGCGAGGAGGAGTGGGACATCGCCGCGGTGCTGAACAACGACATGATCGGCAATATCGAGGGCATAGACGGCGTCATCGACAACACCACGTTCCGGGTGTTCAGCGAGGCCACGCCACTGCCGGACTATCAGCCGGAGCGCTGGAGCTACCGGACCCAGGGGGGAGAAGTCGACGGGCCCTCCAGGCAGCTCGCCCGCTACGTGGACCGGATCACCGACCTCTACTTCACCAACCTCGACGCCATCATGATCTATCGCCTGGACCGGTTCGGGCGGGGAGGGCACCACCGGCCCTTCAACGACGTCGGCTATCCGGGCGTGCGCATCATGGAGACCCACGAACACTATGACCGGCAGCACCAGGATATCCGGGTGGAGGACGGCATCGAATACGGCGACGTCATCGAGGGAGTGGACTTCGATTATGCCGCCCGGCTCACCGCGGTGAACGCCGCCGTGCTGGCGTCATTGGCGTGGGCTCCCCCGGCTCCCGCCACGGTCCGTATCGCCGGCGCCAACAGCCCCTCTACGTCATTGTCCTGGGACCCGGTCGAGCACCCCGGACTGGCGGGTTACAACATCTACTGGCGGGACACGACCGCGCCCCAGTGGCAGCACTCGCGCTTTGTGGGCAACGTGACCGAGTTCACCCTGGAAGGCGTGATCATCGACAACTACGTCTTCGGCGTGGCCGCCGTGGGCGTCGACGGCAACGAGAGCACGGTGGTCTTTCCCACGGCACAATATCGGCGGAGGTAGTTCGCCGGAGGGAGGGACCTACCTGACCTTACCTGACCCCGAGGGCCTCGGCGACGATCCTGGCCTGTTCCGTGTGGTGATCCGTGTTCATTCCCTCGGCGGGGCTGGCCCGTTCGGGGCGCGCCACGTAGCTGAGGTTGACCTTCCGGGGGATGACGCTGCGCAGGCGGGGACCCACGAACGTGAGGCCGCCCATGTTGCGCGGCTCCTCCTGGGCCCAGACCACCTCATGGAGCTTGGGATAGGAGGCCGCGAGGGTCTCCAGGTCCCCGGCCGGGAAGGGGTATAGCTCTTCGAGCCGGGCGATGGCGACGTGGTCCATGTCGGCGCGGGCCGGGCTTGCCTGAAGGTCGTAGTAGACTTTGCCCGTGCACAGGACCAGCCGCGTGACGACGTCTCTACGCTCCTCCGCGGAGGGGTCGTCCAGTACGGCCCGGAAGCCGCCGTTCACCAGGTCCGAGACAGGGGACGCGGCGGCCGGAAGTCGCAGGAGGCTCTTGGGCGTCATCACCACGAGGGGCACTTCGGGGCGGGCGTGGGCCTGGCGCCGCAGGAGGTGGAATTGCTGGGCGGGGGTCGTGGGGTACGCGACCCGGATATTGCCCTCCGCGCAGAGCTGGAGGAAGCGCTCGAGCCGGGCGCTGGAGTGCTCGGGGCCCTGGCCCTCGTATCCGTGGGGCAGGAGAAGGGTCAGGTTGGAGAGTTGGTTCCACTTCTCCCGGCCGGACGCCACGAACTGGTCGATGGCCACCTGGGCCGCGTTGACGAAGTCCCCGAACTGGGCCTCCCACAGAATCAGGTCCCGTTCGGCCGCTACGCTGTAGCCATACTCGTAGCCCAGGACCGCGGCTTCCGACAGAGGTGAGTTGTAGATCTCGAAGCGCCCATCCCCCACGTCGTGCAGGGGAGTGTGCTCCTCGCCGGTTTCCACGTCGTGGAGCACCACGTGTCGATGGCTGAAGGTGCCGCGCTGGACGTCCTGGCCCGTGAGGCGGATCACGAAGCCCTCGCGGAGGATGGTGCCGAAGGCGAGCGTCTCCGCGTGGCCCCAGTCCAGGCGGGCTTCTTCCTCCACGCCGTCCCGTCGCCGCTCGAGCTGGCGCGACAGCTTGGGATGGACCTGGAAGGCCTCCGGCCACGAGAAGGCGGCGCGATTGACCTCCGCCAGCGTGTCGAACGACACGCGCGTGTCCAGCTCTTCCGGAGCCGGGGGGCTTCCGTCCGGAGCCGCCTCAGCTTCGCCGATACCTTCGCCGATATCCTCGCCGTCACGCGCGCCGCCCGCCTCACCTTCGCCGATATCCTCGCCGTCGGCCGCGCCGACACCGTCCACGCCGATTGCACCGTCCACGCCGCCCCCGCCCCCGCCGTCCGCACCGGCCGAGCCGTCCCCGGGCTCCGCCTCGATCTGCGCCGCGATACGGTCCTGGCGGTCGCGCAGGTGCTCCAGCACCGCTTCCTGGAGCCTGTGGTCGTCCTCCGCCGTGAGGACGCCGTCCCGCACCAGGTCATCGGCCCACAGGCTCCGAACCGTGGGGTGGCTGGCGATGACCTTGTACAGCTTGGGCTGCGTATATGCCGGCTCGTCGCCTTCGTTGTGCCCGTATCGGCGATAGCCTACGAGGTCGATGAGAATGTCGTCGTGGTACTGTGCCCGGTACGCCATCGCCAGCCGCACGGCGGCCAGACAGGCCGCCGGCCGGTCGGCGTTCACATGGATGATCGGGACGTCATAGCCTTTGGCCAGGCCGGAGGCATAGTGCGTGGAGCGCCCGTCCTCGGGGTCGGTCGTGAATCCCACCTGGTTGTTGACGATGACGTGGAGGGCGCCTCCCACCCGGTAGCCTTCCAGACGGCCGAGGTTGAGGGTCTCGGCCACCACGCCCTCGGCCGCGAACGCGGCGTCGCCGTGGATGAGCACGGGAATCACCGCGGACCAATCCTGGACGGCTTCCCGGCCCTCGTCGCCGAACTGGAGGCTGCGGGTCATGCCCAGCACCACGGGATTGACGAACTCCAGGTGGGAGGGGTTGGGAGCCAGCGTCACCACCATGGAACGTCCGTCGGCCAGCGTCCGGACGCCCTCGGCCCCGTGGTGGTACTTCACGTCGCCGGTGCCCGGAACGTGCAGCGCGCCTTCCCCGTGGATGCCCTCGAACTCCCGCAGGATGTCTTCGTACCCGATCCCGACGGTGTGGGCCAGGACGTTCAGGCGTCCCCGGTGGGCCATGCCCAACACCACCTGGCGCCCGCCCTGGTCGGCGGCGACCTCGATGATGAGGTCCAGAATGGGAACGAGCATGTCGTTCCCCTCCACGGAAAACCGCTTCTGCCCCAGGAAGGTCCGGTGCAGAAACTGCTCGAAGCCTTCGACCTCGGACAGGCGCTGGAGTACGCGGACCTTTTCTGCCGGGTCGAGAGGAGCCGTGTGGACGCCGGACTCCACCTGGTCCCACAGCCAGCGGACTCGCGTGGGGTCCTCGAGGTGCTCGAACTCGTACCCGATCCAGCCGGAGTATGCCTCCTCGAGGCGCCGGAGCGTGGAAGCCAGGCTCTCGCCTTCGCGGGTGCCGCGCCGCATGACCACGTCGGCGGGGATCCTGTCCAGCTCCTCCATCGAGGTGCCGAAGAAGGACGGGTCGAGCTGGGGATGGCCCGGCGGCTCCGTGCCCAGGGGATCGATACGGGCCCGCATGTGCCCATGGTCCCGGTAGGCCTGCACGAAGGCCGTGGCCCGGGCCACCATCGGGAGCACTCCGGGATCCACACCGCCGGAGGGCGCCGGCGCGGCGGTATCACGGGTGGTTCCGGTGACCGCCACCGAAGCGCGCGGACCGACTGTGGCCAGCCCATTCCCGGACAGGCTCTCCGGGACCAGAAGGCCCGCCGCCGTCGCTGCATCGGTGCCGAGGGCGAAGAACTTCCTCCACTCCTCGGGGACTGACGCGGGATTGAGAGCGAACTGCTCGTAGAGAAGCTGGGCGTAGCCGGCGTTCTGGCTGTCGAACGGTGGGTCGCTCATGGCCCTGTAAACCCCGCACTGTCGGGAGATGATCCGCCCGCCGGGATCGGGATGGCGTCGCCCCGGGGAACACGTCCGGGAGTGGCGGTGTCCTCCGGCCCATGGCTCCGTCCGCTCCAGCTCCAGGCCCGTCGGCGGGCGCGTCCGCCGTCCGCGAGCGCGTCACCGGTGGGCCCGTCCCCCTGGCGCTCCACGCCGAGTGGCAGGAGCGCTTCCCGTGGTTGGTGCAGGGCATGACCGCGCGGGGTGATGCGGCCGACCGCTTCGACCTTTCGCTCTTCGGGACCGGCGCCACCGGTCCCGTCATGGGGCGTTGGGAAGTGCTGGGCGCGCGGCTGGGCTTTCGGGTCCTGGCGCACGGCAGGCAGGTCCACGGCTCGACGGTGAGGCTCCACGAGGTGAGGTCTCCGGGACTCCACGTCGCGCCGGCTACGGACGGGCACGTGACCGCCCGGGCCGGCGTGTTGCTCACGGTGTCGGCGGCGGACTGCGTGCCCATCTTCCTCGTGGATCCGGAGAGACGGGCCGTCGCGGCTCTGCACGGGGGTTGGCGGGGTATCGCGGCGGGCATCCTGGAGGCGGGCCTGGCCGTCCTGGGCGAGCGTCTGGCCTCCAGCCCGGCCGACCTCCACATGCATCTGGGGCCCGCGATCTGCGGCGGGTGCTACGAGGTGGGGCCCGAAGTCCACCAGGCCCTGGGCCTGGGCACGGGCCTCGCGGCAGTGAGCCGACCGACCCCCGTTGACCTCCGGACGGTGCTGGTGGGTCGGGCGGTGGCCGCTGGCGTATCGCCGGATCGGATCACCCGTTCGGAGCTGTGCACGCTGTGCGGTGACTCCCCGTTCTTCTCGCACCGGGGTGGCGACGCGGAGCGCCAGGTGGGGTTCATCGGCGTCCGCGACCCGTGACCGGACACCGGATGGGCGCGGCGCGGACGGGGCTGTGCCCGGGGTGCCGGCACGTCCGGCGGATCACCAATCGGCGGGGCTCGACGTTCCTCCTGTGTCGTCGCTCGGAAACGGACCCCGACTATCCCCGCTACCCCCCGCTGCCCGTCCTGCGCTGCCGCGGGTTCGAGTCGGGGGAGCCGGCGGGGCCCGCTGAGGCAGACGACGGCGAAGAGGAGATCTGACTGACCCGTCAGACACCCTCCCTCAGGAACTCCAACAGCGCGGCCAGGGACTCCCGGGGTCTCTCCTCCGCCGGAAGGTGGCCGCAGGCGTCCAGGACCACGAGCCGCGCTGCGGGAAGCTCCCGCTCCAACCGCTCGCCAACCCACAAGGGCACCACCGGGTCCTGGCGTCCCCACAGGAGGAGGGCCGGCACATGGAGGTCCGGGTACTGGGCCACGAGGACGTCCAGGTCCGGCGGGACGATCCGCCGGGCCACCTCCAGCATCGCCCGCCGGCCTTCCGGGCTGCGAAGTTGACCGGAATACGCCTCCACCTGGGTGCGCGTCACCGTAGCCGGGTCGTGGACGATGGTGCGCAGCACGCGACGGATGAGCGCGCGGCTCGGGAGTACCCGAAGCGCCGTGAGCCACAGGCGGGGCCAGCTCGCCCAGCGGGCGAACGGGGGCAGGGGCTGATGGTAGGCGGCACCCGAGACGATGACCAGGCTGGACAAGCGGTCCAGCTCTCCCCGGGCCAGCAATCGGATGGCTACCAGCAGCGCCACTCCGCCTCCGAAAGAATGACCCAGGAGGCACAGGTCCCGAAGGTCGCGCGCCTGGATGAGGCGTACCACCAGCTCGGCCAGGTCCTTGGGTCCGTAGCGGTCGTCCTCCGGCTTGGGCGCCGCGCCGAAGCCTTTGAGCTCCACCAGGATCACTTCCCTCTCCTGGGAGAGCTCCTCGGTCCAGGCGTGGAAGGAGAAGGCGTTGGCGGCGTAGCCGTGGAGCAGGAGGATGGGCGGGCCCGAGCCCCGGCTTTCGACGTGGAGGGGAAGGGGCAGCCCCCCATCCCCTGAGCTCACAGGCGGGTCTCCAGATTCAGCCGCAACGCGCCGCGCTCATGGAGGCTCGCGGCGATGGCGTCGTGGCACGTGAACACGAAGAGCTGGCGGTTCGCCGAAGCCGCTGCCAACAGGTCGAACGTGCGCTCCCGCCGCTCCCCGTCCCAGTGGACGAAGGCCTCATCCATGAACATGGGCAGCCGCTCGCCGCCGCCATCCAGGAAGTCCACGATGGCCAGCCGCACCGCCAGGTAGACCTGCTCCCGGGTGCCCCGGGAGATGGGCTCCCCCACCTGCTTGGGGCCCGCGTACCCCGGTCCCTGAAGCAGGAAGGCGCCTTCCCCGTCGTCGCCCAGGAAGAGGCGGTCGTAGCGCTCGTCGGTGATGGTCTTCAGGTGAGTGCCGGCCGCCCGCAGGATGTCCGGCTGGTGCTCGAAGCGGAAGCGGCGCTCGGCTTCGCGGAGGATGGCGGCCAACACCCAGAGGCGGTCCCGCTCCTCGACGGCTTCGGCCAACCTCTCGCCCAGGGCCGCCATCTCTCCGTCCACCGCGTCCACGGTGGCCTTGCTCCCGAGGTCCCCCAGGTCCCGCTCAACGCTCTCCACGCGGCGGCCCAGCTCCTCGATCAGGAGGACCATCTCTTCTTCCCGGGCCTTCCGCTTCTCGATGGCGTCCTCGTCGATGGCCCAATCCTCGCCGGCGTCTTCGGCGATGCGGATCTTCTCCCGGATCTCATCGAGGTCGTCGTGGCTGAACTCCAGCTCCTCTCTGAGCTGGTCCGCCCGCTCCCGGGCTTCCAGGCGCACCCGGGCGAGTCGGATCCCCCGTTCCAGGTCTCCCTTGCCGATATCCCGCAGACGGCCTTCCAGGAGCGTGACGTTGCTCTGGATCCGCCCCAGCTCGTCCTCGCTGCGGGCCCGGTCACGGGCCAGGCGCTCCAACTCGCGCCGCGCACCGCGTGCCGATTCCTTGGCGCGCTCCGCCTCGCGGATGCGCCCGTCCAGGATGTGCGCGGCCTGCGCCGGGTCCGGCGGTAGCCCTTCCAGGTCCCCGGCGATCTCCTGGAGCTGGGCGCCGGCTCCGTCCAGCTCGCCCTTCAACTGCGCCAGGAGCTGCGTGCGATCCTGGGTCTGGCTGTCCACGTCCTGAAGGCGCTCCAGGTGGTTGGCCAGGTCGTCGGTGGGCCGCTCCACGATGGGGCCGCGCATGGGAAGGGCGATGACTTTCTTCGCCACCTCCTCCCTGGCCCCCTCCTCCGCGTCGCTGGCGCGAGTGAGCCTCTCCTTGGCCATCTCCGCGCTCCGGTCGGCGGGCCTCCTCTGGAAGAAGATCATCACGCCGACCAGTGCCGCGCCGATGCCGGCCAGGACCGCGCCGAAGATGGTCAGCGGGGCCCCCAGGAAGACGCTGGAGCCCGCAACCAGGGCTACGCCAGCCACCAGCAGCGCCGGCCCCAGATGCTTGTGGAAGGGCAGGGCCGACTCCTTGCGCTCGGCCTCGGTGCGGACCGCTTCCAGCGCGATGCGCCGCTCCTCCACGTACTCCCGGTACATGGCCAGGGCCATGCGCAGGTCACCGATGGACACGGAGTTTAGGATCTCCTTGTCCACCTCGCCCCAGGTGGCGTGGAACAGCTCCCGGGACGCGCTCTCGCCTCGCCGTTCCAGGTCGCGCAGCTCCTGCTCGAGCTGGCCCACGCGGACCCGGGTCGGCTCCATGGAGGTCACGGTGGCGATCCACTCCCGGAGCCGGCCGGCCTTGTCCAGGAGGAGCTTCTGCTCGGGGCCGAAGGCCTCCACCCGCTCCGTGGGCTCCTCCGTTTCGGCCTCGATCTCTTCGATGTGGCGCGCGAGCTTCGCGGCGTCGTCCGCCAGTTCGTCCAGCGCCTCCTTCGGGTCCGAGGGAAGATGGGCCAGGTCGTCCTCGGGGCCCACGTCCTCCAGGAGGCCGTCCAGGCGTTCGAGCTGGATGCGAAGCGGCACCAGGGCCCGGTAGCGATCCACGTACTGCTTGCACGCTTGCCGCTCCTTGCGGGCCTCGACGAGCTCGCCTCTGAGCCGAGCGCGTTCCGCCGCCTTCTCTCTCATGTGACGGTCCACCTCGGCGGCCTCACCTCGCCGGATCCGCAGCTCCCTGGACTGGTCCCGGAGGTCCCGGATCCGCTGGTGGCCCATGCGGTTCGGGCGCCACAGCCGTCCTGCGTCCCGCTCGAGATCCTGCACCACCTGGCGCAACGAGGCCAGGTCGGAAGAGCCCATCCCCAGGACGAGGCGGTCCTGGACGCGGGCCCAGCTTTCCCCTTCGAGGTGGGCCAGCTCAGACAGCGTCAGAGCGAAGACCTCGCGAAACACCGTCCGGGGCACGTGCTCCGCGCACGGGAGCGTGTGGTTGCGAAGGTCCGACTGGGTGGTCCCGCGGGTGAGGCTTCCCGAAGGCGAGCCCATGAGTCGCCGATGGACCTCCCAGCGCTCGCCGTCGGCCAGGCGCAGCACGGCCCCGCAGTCGATATTGCCTCCCCCCCATGGGGTGAACGGATTGCCATCCCTGGAGGCCGGGTAGAAGCCGTAGAGGACCGAGGTGAGGAAGCTGAACAGCGTAGTCTTGCCAGCCTCGTTGGGCCCGTGGACCACGACCAGCCGGGGCAGGGGTTCCTCTCCGGTATCGAAGTCCCGGAGGCCACCGAACGCGCCGATGCGAAGCCGTTCGAACTCCACCCGACCGCTATCCCGCGCTCGGGTCCAGGAGGCGGGACAGGATGTCTCCCTCGGCGCCGTCCAGGAGGGAGCGGATGTAGGCGTCCTGATCCTGGCGCCCGTCCCCGTCCAGGCCCGCGAGCTCCTCGGACTGGATGCCAGGCAGGCTCCCGCCTTCCCGGAGCTCGTCCACGATGCGGAGCGCCTCGCCCAGGACGTCCTTCCTGCCGCGCTGTTCCTCGATGGACGTCACGGGGTGCATCCCGCGGGTTTCCACGGTGACGTCGAGGGCACCCAGTCGTCCGCCCAGATCGTGGGCCACCGTGCGTCGCTCCTCATCGATGGCCAGCTCCCTCCACAGGGGGCACGATCCCCGGAGGATCACCCGTGCGATCCACTCGAAGGAGTCACCATGGGGATCGTCGGCCCGCTCCCCGTCCCAGACCTGGCGGATCCTGGCCTGGAGACCCTCCAGGTCCGTGGCCCCCTCCAGGCCGTTCACCTCGATGGTCTCCCAGCGGATCGGCCCGAAGGGACGGAAGTCCACCCGGGGGTTGGCCCGATCGCTCAGGTCGACCAGAAGCCCCCCCTTGGCGCCGGTCTCGCTCAGCGTGCGGCCCTGGAGATTGCCCGGGTAGTGGATGGGAGGAGCGTCGCACAGCGCCTGGCGCGTGTGGACGTGCCCGAGAGCCCAGTAGTCGAAGCCGGCGGCCTCGAGGTGGCCGAGTTCCGAGGGGGCGTACGGGTGGTGGGCGTCCGCGGCCCGGGCCGAGTGCACCTGAGTGTGGAGCATGGCCACTTCCGGGAGCTCGCCCCCGGGGGCTGGAAACGCCCGGGACAGGTCGTCCGTCTCCCGCTCGGTGCCGTGTCCAGCGGCCGTCACGAAGCCCACCCGGGCGCCGTCCCGTCCGGGGATGGGGATGCGGCGAGGCTCCCGCTCCCCCACCACCACCACGCTGTCGGGCCAGGGTAGCCGGTGGGCCCGGAGCCCCGAGTGTCCCGGATCGTGGTTGCCCGTCGCGTAGACCACGGGGATACGGGCCTCGCTCAAGGCCCGGAACTGCTTGACCAGGAAGCGCTCCGTCTCGAAGGACAGGCGTTGGCCGTCGAAGAGGTCCCCGGCGATGAGCACCACGTCCACGGCCTCTTCCACCGCCGCCCTGAAGGCCCGCGCGAGACCGTCCCTCGACGCCTCACGCAGCCGGAGCCGGAGGGCCTCCGTGCGGCCAGCGAAGGGCGTGTCGAGGTGGACGTCGGCGAGGTGAAGGAAGCGCATGCCAGGAAACTAAGGGTGTGGGCAAGAGAGGCCAGGGTCTGGTATAATAAAGGCTGCGTACGTCATCCTTTTCCAGTGTCCAGATGCCGGGGCGCGCGACGGCCCCCCTGCGGGGTGTGCGGCCTCCCCTCCCAAATGAGCGACACGACCGAACTGGCGATTCGTCGCCTTCGCGAGATCTCTCCCACGCTCGACGCGGTGTGCAGGCAGCTCCGGCGCCACGCCGATCCGGAAGAGGTGAAGCTGCTCACGGCCTTCGCCGAGATTTTCTTCTCCAAGGCGCCGCCCGACTTCCTTCACGAGCGCAGCACCGACGCCCTGAGCCGGATGGCCCTCGGCGCCTTCCGGTTCATCCAGCGGAGCCGTCCGGGGCAGGTGGACGTGGAGGTGATCAACCCCGGCATCGAGGAGGAGGGCTGGTATGCCCCGGTGACCGTGCTTCGCACCAACGTGTCCGAACGCCCCTTCGTGGTGGACACGATCCGGGAGTACCTCCACGGCAGGGACCTGGCGATCGAGCACTACATCTATCCGGTGCTCCATGTGGGGAGGGATGAGTCCGGGACGATCACCGAAGTCCGCCGGGCCCGGGAGGGCGAGCGTCAGGAGTCTCTGGTGCACTGCGAGATCTCCCGCGTCTCCGATCCCGAGCAGATGGAGGTCATTCGCCACGACGTGGCGAGCCGGCTCCAGGACGTGGTCCACGCCACCGACGACTTCCCGTCGATGGTGGAGGCGCTGAACGGCATCGTGGCCGAGCTGGGGGAGCGAAGCCAAATCGCGGATGGCCCGGCGGAATACCTGGAGGTCGGGGAGTTCCTGAGCTGGCTCCGCGACGGCGCCTTCGTGTTCCTGGGCTACCGCGCCTACGACCTGGTGGACGGAGACGACGGCGAGGGCCGGTGTGTCGTCGTGGAGTCCGGCTCGGGGCTCGGGATCCTCCGGGACGAGGCCCAGTCCGCCTTCTCCGAGCCGGTCCCTCTCAAGGACCTGGGCCAGGGCGTGCGCCAAGTGGCGGAGGAGGGCCCGCTCCTCATCATCAGCAAGACCAACGCCGAGTCCACGGTCCATCGCCGGGCGCGCATGGACTACATCGGCGTCAAGAAGCTCGACGCCAGCGGGTCGGTCACGGGCGAGCATCGCTTCGTGGGGCTCTTCACCTCCAAAGCCTTTTCGGACGACGCGGAGGATATCCCGATCCTGCGCAGCAAACTCCGGCAGATTCTGGACCAGGCCGGCGTTCAGGAAGGCTCTCACGACTTCAAGGAGATCAACACGATCTTCAACTCCCTGCCGAAGGAGGAGTTGTTCCTGACCTCGGTGGAGGAGATCGGGGCCGATGTCCGCACGATCCTCACCACGTATCAGACGCACGAGGTGAGGGTCACGCTGCGGGAGGACCCACTCAAGCGCGGCGTCGCCGTCATGGTCATCCTGCCCAAGGAGCGATTCTCCGGCGCGGTGCGCCGGGGTATCGAAGCGGCTCTGGTGAGCGCCTTCGAGGGCGACGTCCTGAACTACAGGCTGAGTCTGGGAGAGGGGGATCAGGCCCGACTCCACTTCTACATGGGCGCCCGGCCGGAGCGGGCAGCCAAGGTTCGGTCGGAGGACCTGGAGCAGACGGTGCGTGGCCTGATCCGGTCCTGGCAGGATCGGGTTCGGGAGGAGCTGGAGCGGCTGCGCCCCCCCGACGAGGCCCGCCGCCTAGCGCGCCGGTACGACGAGGCGTTCGGTCCGGAGTACCGCGTGGCGATGGAGGCGACCGTGGCGGCGCGGGACATCGTGGAGCTCGAGGCGATGCGCGTGGAGGACCGGAGCGTCTCCGTCGTGCTGTCGAACCGGGAGTCCGTGCCCGCGGCGCCGGGACTGAGCGTGACGGAGCTCAAGCTCTTCCTGCGAGACGAGCCCCTGGTCCTGTCGGAGTTCATGCCGATCCTGGAGAACTGCGGCCTTCGGGTCATCGGCGTCAGCCCCTTCGAGGTGAAGGGGGACGACCTGGGCCGGACGGTGGTGTACTCCTTCGCCGTCCAGGACCAGGCCAAGAAGCCCCTGGACGTGAAGGGCCGGGGTGGGCCGCTGTCCGACGCGATCCTCGCGGTGCTTGCCGGGGACGCCACCAACGACGGGCTCAACGCCCTGGTCCTGACGGCGGGGCTTGCCTGGCGGGAGGCCGACGTGCTCCGGGCTCTGGCGGCCTATGCGTTCCAGGTGAAGGCGGTCCCGTCCCGGGTGGCGCTACCCGGCGCCGTGAGCCGCTACCCGGCCATCGCGGCGATTCTCTTCGAGCTCTTCCAGGTGAGGTTCGCGCCGGGCGCCGCGCCGGACGACGAGGAGCGGTCGCGACGGGTGGATCGGGTCCGCCGCCGCTTTCTCGACGCGCTGTCCGACGTGACGCTGCTGGCGGACGACCGGGCGCTACGCCGCATGCTCACGCTTCTGGACAGCGCGGTACGGACCAACTACTGGCGGAACGGAGGCGCGCGGCCCACGCGACGTTCCGGTGGGGTGCCGTACATCTCCTTCAAGTTCGCGGCGGCGGGCCTCCAGGGGATCGCCCGCACGGGCCTTCTCTACGAGGTATGGGTGCGCTCCTCCCGCATGGAGGCCGTCCACCTGCGCGGCTCCAACGTCGCGCGAGGCGGCATTCGCTGGAGCGACCGCCCCGACGACTTCCGCACCGAGGTCCTGGGACTCGTGAAGACCCAGATGGTAAAGAACGCGGTCATCATTCCCGCTGGTTCCAAGGGGGGATTC
>Ga0214471_10003207_pt1 | contig 12693 bp, 11 predicted proteins | sample RVTome_5_FD_207665 | JGI IMG/M metagenome (GOLD analysis project Ga0214471, IMG submission 207665) | Soil microbial communities from uranium-contaminated site in the Upper Colorado River Basin, Wyoming, United States - RVT142D155 | ecosystem: Environmental > Terrestrial > Soil > Contaminated >...
ATGCCGTCAAGGCGGATCGCCGTCCGCTTCCGGATCGTCTCGCCGCGGTGAAGCGCCGGGACATAGCAACCCTGGATCTTGCTCCAGGCCTCAAGGAGCGCCTCCCGTCGGCCGCCGGATGCTTTCCACCGGAGCACCGCGTCGCAGATCTCGAGGATCGCCTCCTCGGCGTCACCCAGCAGGAACAGGTCGATGAACTCGGCGATTGGCTCGGGATTGAAGGCGACGGGACCGCCGGCGATCACGAACGGATCGCCGTCTCGACGCTCCTCGCTCCGGAGCGGAATGCCGGCCAGATCCAACATATTGAGGATCGTGGTGTAGGAAAGTTCATACTGGAGCGTGAAACCGATCAGATCGAAATCGGCCAGGCTGTAGCTGGACTCCATGGTGCAGAGGGGGATCCGGCGCTCGCGCAGCAGTTGCTCCGCATCCACCCAGGGCGCATAGGCCCGCTCCGCGAGAAACTCGGGCCGCCGGTTCAGGACCTGATAGAGGATCTTCAGTCCCAGATGGGACATGCCGATTTCGTACGTATCGGGAAAGGCCAAAGCAATTTTGACCTTCGCGACGGAAGGGTCCTTCTTGACGGCGTTCCACTCCATCCCGATGTACCGGGACGGCTTGCTGACCGCAGGGAGGACCTCCTCCACTATAGCTTGCCGATAGCTCTGCACCGGCCGCCTCCTTTGTCACAGGTGGGTGGGATAACGTGGGCCAGATCATACACTAAGCCCCATTGCAACGCAATCCCTCAGCCCTACACGCAAAGCGGCCTTGACCCTCGCTCCGACTCCTCTTAGTATTCACCCCGAGGGATCAAGGAGGGCCTGGAAGTGGATTCCTATGAGCGAACGCCAATGGTACGGGTTGAATCCTTGGACACCTGGACGAAGCAGGAATGACTCGCCGCCCTACGCCTCATAAATCAGACGGTGTTTTTGGTCTCAGTCGGAACGTGGTGGCGCTGGGGCTGGTCAGCCTGCTCACCGACGTCAGCTCGGAGATGATCTACCCGCTCTTGCCGCTCTTCCTCACCAGCGTCCTGGGGGCCGGGCAGATGTTCGTGGGGCTGGTGGAGGGGCTCGCCGAGAGCGCGGCCAGCCTCACCAAGCTGTACTCCGGGTGGCTTTCCGATCGCCTGGGCAAGCGAAAGAGTCTGGTTGTCACCGGCTACACCTTCTCCACCTTCACCCGACCTCTCGTCGCATTCGCGCTGGCCCCATGGCACGTCCTGGCGATCCGCTTCGCGGACCGACTGGGCAAGGGGCTACGGACGTCGCCACGAGACGCCCTAATCGCCGCCTCCACCGACAGAGCCCTCATGGGGAGGGCCTATGGGTTCCACCGCTCCATGGATCATCTGGGAGCCGTCACGGGGCCGCTTCTGGCCTTTGGTCTCCTGGCTTTGCTGGGCCAACAACTCCGGACGATCTTTCTGCTGGCTGCGATCCCAGGCCTCCTCTCGGTCTTCATCCTGATCATATGGGTGACCGAGGTCGGGGCCGCCCCCACCATCTCCCTCGAGACGCCTCGGCCCAAAGGCCGCCTGGATGGGCGACTGATGCGCTTCCTTCTGATCGTCACCCTGTTCACCCTTGGTAATTCAAGCGACGCCTTCCTCCTGCTGCGCGCCCGGGATGTTGGGATCGGAGTGGCCTACCTTCCGCTCCTCTGGATGTTCTTCCACGTGGTCAAGGCGGCGACAGGGATGCCGGGCGGCATCCTGTCTGACCTTCGGGGGAGGCGGGGCACGATCATCGCCGGATGGCTGGTGTATGCGCTGGCCTACCTGGGCTTCGGCGTCGCCAGCCAGCCGTGGCAGATCTGGGGTCTCTTCGCGTTCTATGGCCTCTACTTCGGGCTGACCGAGGGGGTGGAACGGGCGCTGATTGCCGATCTGGTCCCCGCGGAGCGCCAGGCCTCAGCCTTCGGCCTGTACCACTTCTGCATCGGCATCGCCGCGCTGCCCAGCAGCCTGCTCATGGGCTATCTCTACCAGCATCTTGGAGCGGGATTCGCGTTTACGGTCGGGGCGACCCTGGCCGCCGTCTCTGCCCTGCTATTGGCCCTCCTGCTTCGCCCTTCGTCCCAGCAGACTTGAACAGAAGAATTTCTTGATTTCAGAGCTTGGCATAAGTATATTAGAAGTAGTGTAATTCGCTTTAGTGAAGAATTACCATGCTTATGGTGTACTATGAAAACCCTCGCCGGCATCGAAAAAGGGACCCGTCGCCAACTTGCTGAAGTTCTGAGGAGAAGCAGGGGCACGGTTACGGTTGAAGAGGCATCAGCCATTCTTGGAATGTCTCGGTTGGATACCGCCAAGCTGATGGCTCGGTGGGCCCAGCAAGGCTGGCTGACGCGTGTTCGAAGAGGGCTATATGTCCCGGTTCCGCTTGAGGCGCGAACACCGGATGTCGCTCTTGAGGACCCCTGGGTGATTGCTGCTCGCGTCTTCGCACCCTGCTACATCGGAGGTTGGAGCGCCGCTGAACACTGGGGGCTGACTGAGCAGATTTTCCGAACTATTATCCTCATCACTACTCGGACGGTCAATGACAGAAGGCCTAAGATACAGTCAACGGAGTTTTGGATTAAGAAAACCTCGAAGCCACGTTTCTTTGGCACAAGCATCGTTTGGCGAGGTCGGATACAGGTTCAAGTGTCCGATCCGACAAAGACTGTGGTGGATCTGATAGATGATCCGGCCATTGGGGGCGGAGCACGCATGGTCGAGAACATTTTTCGAGCCTATTTAGCCTCTACGAAGAGGGATATCGAGCACCTGCTTGATTATGCAGGCCGCATGGGCAATGGTGCCATTTTTAAGCGCCTTGGTTATCTCGTTGAACGCTCAGGCATCAACGAATCCTCTGCCCTCGCTGCGATACGCGAGAGAATGACGCGTGGCAATGCAGCGCTTGACCCTGCACTCCCATCCGAACGCCTTGTAACACGGTGGCGGTTGTGGGTGCCTGAACATTGGTTGGCGAACAAACGTGATTGATCGGCTAGAACTTCTTGAACTCGCGCGGGAATTTTCCTTGCGTCCTGATGTTGTGGAGAAGGATTACGCCCTGGGATGGTTGCTTGCGGGCATCGGACAACATCCCGATACATCGCAAACTTGGGTCTTCAAGGGAGGAACGTGCCTCAAAAAATGCTATTTCGAGACGTATCGTTTCTCGGAGGATTTGGACTTCACTCTGATAGACCCTTCTCATTTGGACGAGAACTTCCTTTTGAAGGTGTCTGAAGAAATCGCTGAATGGGTATATCAGCAGAGCGGACTTGAGATGCCAAAAGAAGGCCTCAGGTTTGATGTGTATCAGAATCCTCGTGGCAAACCATCCGTCCTAGGTCGCATCGCCTATCGAGGCCCGATTGCCCCTAGAGGCGACCTTCCTCGCATCAAATTGGACCTGACGAATGATGAGCGTGTGGTGCTGTCGCCGGTGAGGCGTAGGGTCCATCATGGGTATTCAGACGCACCCGTCGAGGGGATTGAAGTTTTGTGTTACCCATATGAGGAGGTGTTCGCTGAGAAGCTGAGGGCCTTGGGCGAACGGGAACTTCCGCGTGACCTGTACGATGTGGTCCATCTGTATCGCCATCCTGGAATACGCCCGGATCGAGCAGTGGTTCTCGCTATCCTTGACGAGAAATCCCAGTTTAAGGGGATTCCTACCCTCACTTTGGAGACGCTAAAACGAGAACCTCAAAGGACAGAGCTTGAAACAGAATGGTCCAACATGCTGGCGCATCAATTGCCGGCCCTCCCGCCATTTGATCAGTTCTGGAGTGAGCTTCCTCAGGTCTTTGAGTGGTTAGCCGGTACGCTGGCACCGGCTACATTACACCCCATAGCGGTAGGAGCAGATGAGGATGTTCAGTGGACTCCACCCCATATGGCTCAAGCCTGGGGAATTGGTGTCCCTCTTGAAACCATTCGGTTTGCAGCCGCCAACCGCCTGTGTGTTAACCTGGGTTATCAAGGAACTAAGCGGATCATCGAGCCTTACTCTCTTCGAAGCACAAAGGACGGGAACCTTATCCTGCACGCGATTCGTGTGGACAACCGTGAACACCGAGCGTATAGGGTGGATGAAATTCAAAGCGCCGAGGTGACACAGCGGGGTTTTTCGCCGGTCTACGCAGTTGAACTTACCCCAACAGGTCCCATCCATGCGCCCTTACAATCGGGGTCCGGCTCAACACACACAACAGGTCGCCCATTTTCGAATCGCCGCGTTGGCTCATCCATTCCGACACGCAAGTACATTATCGAATGTTCAGTTTGCGGAAAACACTTTACTCGATCGAAATTGGACACAAAACTCAATGATCACAAGGACAAGAATGGGCATACCTGCCATGGCAGGTATGGTCACTTTGTAGAAACCAAACATTCATAACTGCCCTATATTCCGCCCCTACGTTTTTGCCTTGACGCTCGTGGCCCGGCCCTGCTAGCGTTCGCAGCATGGAGCGTGAGGGCTTCGGACGGGGCGCGGCCTAGTTTCGCCCCTTCTGAAGAGGGGCTCCCAGGCTCAGGGCAAATTCCTCCCCACATGTGAGCAAGATCCATGTTCCCTAACCACTGCGCCTGACAGGATTGATGGGCATTCTTGAAGCGCGTGCGGCTCTGAAGCGGGCTCAGTCTCAATTGGAACGCGTCCAAACCGCATGGATCGATCCTCCCGATCCAGTGGAAGCTGTAACCTTCGCGTTCTACGGTTATGAAAACGGAGTTGTTGCTGTTGCGGAAGCGAAGAATATCAGGTGGACCAAGAGCCATTATGAGAAAGCCGATCTCGCCGCCCGGCTCTTCCGGGATGGCATCCTTTCAGTCGATGTAGAAGATCGGCTGAGACAACTCAACACCGTGCGAAAGGATGTGGCGTACGGTGAACCTGGTCCCGAACTGGAACAGATGGACCTAGAGGATCTCGCCATAGAGCTGGAGCAGTTCCTTGATGAAGTCGAAAGAATCATCGATGCTGCCGAAGAAAACGAGTAATTCGGGAATAGCCGTGGCCGGCGGGGAGCGCCGAAGGTTCAACTGGCGAAGATCGCTCGCCTTGTCGCTTCATGCTTTACGAGAGGCAGGCCTGTTAAGGCGTTCAGTCGCCGTTCTGATCGGTTCTTACGCTCGGGGAGCGCCTACGAGGAGAAGCGATGTGGATCTCCTCGTGCTTCTACAAGAGCCTAAACGGCCTAAACTTAAGGCCCCTTATGGTATTCATCTTCAGTTCGAAGATATAGAGAGATTCCGCAGACGGTTAGGGAAGCGCGATGATTACGCAATCGCCGCCCTGAGATTCGGGAAGCCGCTGTACGGCGGGGGCAATTTATGGGAAGAACTCCGACAACAACTGAAGCATGGCATTTGGCCAGACTGGCGTGACAAGATCAAGCAGGCGGAGCGTCGCATCAAATTAGCAGATGAGCTGCTGGTGACAGAAGACATCGATGCTGCAACTGAGGAGTACTTAGCCATCGCCACACAGATCTCGAGAGCAATCTTACTCAGACAGAGGGAATACCCCTTCTCAAGGCCCGAGCTGAGTAAACAATTGCTCGCCCGAGGCGAAACAACGCTTGCCGCAAACATTGAAAAACTGATAGAAGGGGAGTGTGATAAGGAGCAGTTGCGCAAAATTGCAAGTGATCTCCACGGAGCGTTGGCACTAGAGGTTGTCAGAACTCATTAGGTAACTGAAGGACGTCTTGCTGCCTCCACCGTCCTTGTGGGCAGGGGAAATGAATTCAAAGCCCGCGACCAGCTTGGACGATCAACGCAACTACTCGGCGAGCCCCTCGCCGACGAATTTACTGAATAGTCCGGGCGCTTGCATTAGGCCAACGTACGCCACCACAACCCAGACTTCTCCTATGTTCCCCATTTGCGTTTCACCTTGACGAGGGCGGCCACGCCTGGTAGCGTTCCAGGCGTGGTGCGTGGGGAGACTCCCGGCGTGGCCGCCCTAGTTCGCTTCGTTCAGGGCCCTCGGAAGGGCTCCAAAGCCCTGCGGTGAATCTCTTCTCCCAAGTTGCCAAAATGTCAGTTCCCATCGCTCATCGCTTTACAAACCACCCGCGCACCAAGTAAGCGCGTTCAACTCCTTTGATAATGTTGGCTAAGCCTTGTTAGGAGGAAAAATGGAGGTGGGCCACCGCACGAGTCTTGAAGAAGCACTCGCCAAGACAGAGTCCGACGCTGACGCAACCCTCAAGGCCGCAAGTGCCACAGTCCGATCTCTCAAGAAATTTCGAGGGGTAGCCAAAACAGGAAATCTCCGCGAATTGCGGAAGACCATTGATGCCGCGGAAGAGGCCATTGCCGCCTTAACACAACAATTCAAGAACGCCCAAGAGGGTTGGGATTTCGATGAGGACGCGTATCTGTCCAGCAGGGCTTTTCCCTCGGAGATTCTTGAGACTGCAAGGCAAATGGGTGTGAAGATTTTTGAACAGGATGATAGATTGCACTGCTATCCCTTCCTCATCCGTCTCTTGCCCAATGAACGCTCCGTTATGATTGACAAGGCGCGTGAAAGGCGGCTGCGCCCTTCCGTATTGGTGAGCCACCTAAAGGAATTGCAGAACAAGCCCATACGATTCAAGCCGGAGGCCTTCTTGGAGTGTTTGTTTTCGGCCTACTCGACGACGGTCGCTGCCCGAGGGAAAGATCTGTTTGGCACAGGGGTCGTCGTGAAGCTTCTTGATGTTTACCGCTTGCTCACGCTGTTACCTGGCCAGTCCAAGGAATACTCATTACAGGAATTCGCACGTGATATTTATGTCCTCGATAAGAGCCGCGTGACTCGGACTAAGAAAGGCCAGGTCGTGAGCTTCCCCGCCAGCACAGGAACCAGGTCGGGCAGCACGATCACGGTGATCACGCAGAGCGGCCATGAGAAGAAGTATTATGGTATTTCATTCGCGAATGGATAGGATCTGCTATGAACATGAAAGTCATGACAGTCCAGGATTGGCTGGAGAAGATTGTTCGGAGGGAATACTTGCAGGACTTCATTCACCGCGGGGGAGCGGCGGTAAAATTCGTCGTGCCGAGGGAAGAAATCGGGCGTGGCCAGTTGCGGGAAGGATTGCGTAGAATTGCCGAGGAGGAGGGTTTCGTGTTCGCTTTCGTTGATGCAGCGTCAACCAGGATTCACATGGTTGACAAGTTGTTCCACGAAGTGGCACGACAGGTAGATTGGGATGAGCTAGCTTATTCTTGTGTCACACAGATCTTAAACGAGAATAGATACGAAATACCTTCCAGGCGAGAGGAGTTTAGTCTGCAGCAGATAGCATTGCTCAATAATCGCGAGGAGATGCTCTTACGAAAGGACCTGAAGGTTTGGCTTGAAGATAGGATTTATCACGACCCCAATATGAGTCAAGAGTTTAGGATAGCCATGATACGGCTCTGTATGGCTCAACTGGACCCTGGGGACGCGAGCCCTTTCTTGAGTAATGCAGTTAAGGAGTGGCTGCGTGGCGAACTCCGGCTGATTTCGACGCTCAAAGAAGCACCCATCTTTCAAAAAGTCGCGCGTCATAATGCTCGGCATATGCTGTTCTCCCTTGCCCATTGGCTGAAGGTGATTCGCAAGAATGGCCTTGTGTTAACCCTGGATATCACCCGCTACACAGTGTCAGCACGACCAAAAGACCCTGGTGACAGCTTCTATTATAGTGCTCCCGCTATACTGGACGCCTATGAGGTGCTCCGTCAGTTCATAGACGGAACCGACGAGTTGGAGTGTTGCTTCATTGCCGTCGTCGCATCGCAAGAATTTTTGTCCGACGAACGGCGTGGCCTAAACCGCTACGACGCCCTCAAGTTGCGAATTTGGGATGAAGTACGCGACAAGCACCGGCAAAACCCCTTCGCCTCTCTGATCCGCGTCTCGTCGGGCGTCAGGATCTCAGCACCCACATCGTAAGTAGATATGCTGCTATGAACTTCGACGATCGAATTAAACAACGGCGAGCCATTGAGGCGCTACGTGCCGGTGTGCCAAACCGCGATGCGGTCCTGGCGCTAGGGTGCACGCAACCGGCAATTGAGGAAAAGTTCCGACAACAACTCCAAAGTGCCAGGCAGGGCGTCGTTGGTGAGTCGAGGACTCAAGGCATGCTGGTAGGAGGAGATTTTGGAGCGGGGAAGTCGCATCTGCTTGAATACCTCCAGCATCTTGCCTCGCAGGAGAATTTCATCTGCAGCAAAGTTGTCATCAGCAAGGAGACCCCTCTTTACGACCCTGTGAAGTTGTATCGCGCTGCCGCCGAGGCTGCGATTGTACCAGACAAGAGGGGCGATGCCTTGACCGAAATTGCGACAAAATTGGATTTCCGCAGCCAAACCTACGCAGATCTGTATCAATGGATAAACCGCCCAGGGGCTGATCTGAACTCACGGTTCGCCGCAACGCTTTTCTTATTCGAGCGCATGCCCAATGATCCAGAGCTCAGCAACCGAATTATCCGCTTCTGGTCCGGCGAACAAATTGGCGTTAGTGAAATCAAGAGATATCTCAGAGCCTGCCGCGAGACGGTAACGTATAGGATAGACAAGATTTCCTCGAGAGAGCTTGCCTTGCAACGATTCAAGTTCGCCTCGCGGTTGATGATTGCGGCGGGTTACACCGGGTGGGTCCTGCTCATCGATGAGGTAGAGCTGCTAGGGCGCTACTCCCTGATTCAACGAGCCAAGTCCTACGCTGAATTAGCTCGTTGGATGGGAAAGCTGGAAGAGGCGAACTTCACAGGGCTCACAGCCGTCCTTGCAATCACTGATGACTTTCAAAGCGCGATCCTGGAGAGCAGAGAGGATCTGGAGAAGGTTCCCGGAAAGCTGAGGGCGAGAGCGACTGAAGCGGACATCCTCCTGGCAAGCCAAGCCGAACGAGGAATGCGCATCATTCAGCGCGAAAGGACTCCTCTGAAGTCGCCCGATGACACTGTCCTCAGGCAGACCTATGACAAAGTCCGATCCATCCACGCTGAGGCGTATGACTGGGAGCCGCCACCGGCGTCATCCGTCGAGCGGTTAGGAACCACGCGTATGCGTGAGTACGTGAAAGGATGGATCACCGAATGGGACCTGAAGCGGCATTATCCGGGATACAATGTCGAGATCGAGGTGACTGAACTAAAACAGGATTATACCGAGGATCGGAACCTACAAGTTGCAACCGAAGAAGATTCCGGGACGGTGAACCCTGACCAAGGATAACCTCTGGGAAGGCCGGAGTAAATGCCAATCCCGCATCGCGACGCCGATGACCTGAATGAGTTGGGCACGGCCGGTTATCTCAAGATCGAACCAACATCCATCGGTGCCGGCTATCTGGGCGCTCTGTTTCTGATCAACGCGCGCGGGGAGCCGATCGAGTTTGCCTACAACCGAATCGAAACGCCTCACGCCTTTCTGTGGCGAGAGGCAGACGTCAAGCGGCACGCCGAACGCAAACTGACTGCTTCGCTCCTGGAGATATGTTCTCGAACCCCCAGGATGTTGCTGTGTCTTGCTGAGGAGGTGGGAAGCGATCTCTTCTGCCAGGATATTCAACTCTCGATCCCGGTCTGCCGCACCGCTCCCGCGATGAGAGCGACAGCCTTTTCAGGCCAGGAGACTCAGGAGGCTACAGAAACCTCCGAACCCATGCATCTCTTTTGGTTTCCAGGCAGGCCCCAGCACGACTCGATCGAAAGGCGGCTTCTCTACGAGCTGACCTCGCGCGGGCTGCTGGTTGAACCGTTCGAACGGGCAGCGATCGGGCTACGAGAGGTCTATCGAACGAAGGGCGATACAGCCAAATGAGGACGTTAGGCGATTGGTGGAAAGAGACAGACAGCGCTGAAGCGCCGCGCGCCCGCTGGTTTGGTATTTTCCCTCGCGAGCTTCGATTAAGGGAGCGCGCACCGGGCCGTCTAACAGTTCCTTCGTTCAAAGTTGGCTCCGCCGAAGGTCTCCCGATTCAGAATGAAGAATCCATCTCAACACCAAATTCTCTGAAACCGGAATGGCCGTTGACACCTGCGGCGAATCTCATCGCCCACCACGAGACGTGGTTGAATGGGCAGAGTGGGAGTGTCGCCCTCGCTGGCGTCCTAGTCAACGAGGATCCGATGACTCCGCATTTTCCGCAGCCGCGATCGCGCTCCCTCGGGTCCCCCGGCAAAATGTATCCGGCAATCAAAGCGGAGGTTCCGCTTTCCAAGCGGCTGGCTTATCTACTACAGCCACCTACGGACTTGCTACTCTCGAGGTCTGGGCCGATTGAATGGCCAGCAGCTCTTTTCGAATACCAATTGGATGGGATTAAGGCGCTGCTATCTCGGGATGCGCTTCTGCTTGCCGATGATATGGGTCTCGGTAAAACGATCCAGGCGATCGGCGCTCTCCGAATACTAATCCTTCAGCATCGTGTTGAGGCCGCTTTGTTGATCGTTCCTGCCGGCCTCGTCACCCAATGGCAAAAGGAACTGCGCCACTGGGCACCGGAGTTGCGCATCTCAACCGTTCGCGGACCAACCGACGAACGGGCCTGGCAATGGACCACGCCTGCGCATGTGTACCTTACAGGTTATGAAACTCTCCGCTCAGACTTCACCGACAATCCCCAGTCACCTCCCCGCCGCCGTCTTTGGGATGTTGTGATTATTGACGAAGCGCAAAAAATAAAAAATCGAGGCGCGGAGGTCAGCCGGAAGTGCAAGCAGCTTCTCAGGCGTCGGGCATGGGCGCTCACCGGCACACCGCTCGAAAACAGTGTAGACGATTTGGCTTCTATTCTTGAATTTGTCTCGCCGCTCACAGACGGCAGGGCACCGCTGAGACTGACTCCCGGGTCGGAGCTTCGCGAGAGGCATCAGAACTTGCAACTCCGCCGAAAAAAGACCGACGTACTTGCTCAGCTTCCACCAAAGATTGTGAGCCAAATAGCGCTGCCACTCGAGGGGTCACAACGCGAAACCTACGAGCGGGCAGAAAGAGAAGGTGTTATCCAACTGCGAGAAAAAGGCGAGACCGTTCGAGCGGAAAACGTCCTGGAGCTCATTATGAGGTTGAAACAGATCTGCAATTTCTGCCCGGCGACCGGGCAATCCGCAAAACTAACAGATATCCGTGATCGAATTAACACCTTGGAATCCGAAGGATACCGTGCCCTCATCTTTTCTCAGTTCACGGACGAAAGACATGGTGCGCGCGCGATCGCCTCGAGCCTTGAGTCGTTGCGACCGCTCCTTTACACCGGCGATCTTTCTTACTCTCAACGAGAGGCAACCATAAGGCAATTCAAAGAGAACCCAGCCAGAAAGGTCCTTGTGCTTTCTCTGCGAGCGGGTGGTCAGGGCCTAAACTTACAGGAAGCCTCTTATGTGTTTCACTTCGACCGGTGGTGGAATCCCGCTGTCGAGCATCAGGCCGAAGACCGCAGCCACCGCCTCGGCCAACGCTTTCCGGTCAATGTCTACAAGTACACCTGCGAAGGTACGATCGAGGAGAGAATTGACAAGATCCTTCAGGAGAAGCAGCTACTTTTCGACGAATTGGTAGATGACGTCTCGATTGACTTGAAGGCGAAACTCACCAGCGAAGAACTCTTTGGCCTATTTGGGCTGACCCCGCCCGAGCGTGCGAGGTCCTCGCAACGAGCCGCTGAGTCTGCGGCAAACTACGCGGAAATGAGCGGGGTCGAGTTCGAGGAACACGTCAAGCGGCTATTGGAGCGCAGGGGGTGGCGTGTGGAGACCACACCCCTGACGCGCGACGGGGGAATAGACCTCATTGCGCGACGCGATGACGACGTGGGTGTGGAAGTGACCCTCTACGTTCAATGTAAGAATCACTCGTCCCCTGTCGGGGTTGATGTGGTTCGAGAACTGAACGGTGCGCTGCCGAGGCAGCAGCCCGGGGCACGGGGCGTACTCGCTTGCCCCAGTGGCTTTACAGCCGACGCCGTGTCCTTTGCCCAGGATCGCGGGCTCGCTCTCTGGGATCGGCATCATCTCTTTGAGCTAGCAGGCCAATGAGTCGATAGCAAGAAAGGCAGTTCTAACATACCGACTGCGAATCGTTTTCGCCAGAAGAAGGGAGTCCTCCTCGGATAATTCGTCTCGTTGAATCAGGTGATCCTGCCCAGAGAGTTGAATCGTCTTTCCTTACGCCGAAGCGCAGGATCAGCACTGAGGGGTCAAGAGGCTATTGGAATACCCGGTCCTAGTTCGTCGGTTACCCTCAATCGGATGTTTTCGATCCAGGGCGACACCGTGGTCTACAAGGCCCACCGGCTTCAGCCGCGGCACGGCGCCAGCTTCCGGATCTTCCGCCCACTGACCTTCATCTCTACCCTTGTGACCCACCTCCGCGACTCCCAAGAAAACCGTGTGGCCGACAATGCCCGAAATTCCAACATTCGGCGCGGCGTAGATAAGAAAAACTCGCTCCGCCCTCCTGCTGCTCATCTTGCTTGGTGTCCCACCTTCCCCCCCAACCTCACCTTCTCCCCTCTGGGGAGAAGGGATGGAAGAGGGGTTTTCGTCTTGACACCTTTTACTTCGCCATGTTAGATGAGGAACGCATAAGGCCAGGGTATAGGGGATAGGGTGAAGGGTTCAGGGTTCATAGCTAGTGAAGATGGCCACGGCACGTGAGAAGGAAAAGAATCG
>Ga0214471_10003208_pt1 | contig 12690 bp, 24 predicted proteins | sample RVTome_5_FD_207665 | JGI IMG/M metagenome (GOLD analysis project Ga0214471, IMG submission 207665) | Soil microbial communities from uranium-contaminated site in the Upper Colorado River Basin, Wyoming, United States - RVT142D155 | ecosystem: Environmental > Terrestrial > Soil > Contaminated >...
GGGATGTGCAGTTGCCGGAGGGAGTGGAGATGGTGATGCCGGGGGATAACACGAAAATGACGATCACGTTGATCGCGCCGATCGCGATGGAAGAGGGGTTGCGCTTCGCGATTCGGGAAGGCGGCCGTACCGTCGGCGCCGGCGTCGTCACGGCAATCCTGGCATAGGACGCGCAGCGCGCGCGTCCTCGGGCGTGGCGGAAGCTGCCGCCCTGCCGCCCTTTTTGTTTGGCGAGGTGCACATGGCTGGACAACAGATCAGAATTCGACTCAAGGCGTTCGACCACGCGGTGCTCGATCAGGCGGCGGCGGACATCGTGCGAACGGTCGAGAAGACCGGGGCCAGCGTGTCCGGACCGATCCCGCTGCCGACGAAGCTGCAGCGCTGGACGGTGTTGCGCAGTCCGCACATCGATAAGAAGAGCCGCGAGCAGTTCGAGTTGAAGACGCACAAGCGTCTCATCGATATCAAGGAATCTCGTCCGCAGACGGTCGACGCGCTCACCAAGCTCGACCTCCCGGCCGGGGTCGACGTGGAGATCAAGGTCGGCTAGCGATGAACGGAATCATTGGACGCAAGCTCGGGATGTCCCGGTTCTTCGGTGAGGACGGGCTTGTCTCGCCGGTGACGGTCATTGAAGCCGGACCGTGTCCCGTGCTGCAGGTTCGCGAGACCGCGGCCGGTCCGTCGGTCCAGTTGGGCTTCGGGGCGCAAAAGGCCGGGCGGTCGTCGAAAGCCGAACTCGGACACGCCAAGAAGGCGGGTGTTGAACACGCGCCGCGCCGCCTGCGGGATTTCGCGCTCGGGCGCGACGGCACCGCGCCGGATGTTGGCGCGGTGGTAACCGTCGACATCTTCACGCCCGGTGACCGGGTCAAGGTGACCGGCACGACCAAGGGGCGGGGTTTCCAGGGCGTCGTGAAGCGGTATGGCTTCGCCGGCGGACCGGCGACGCACGGCAACACGCGGTATCGGAAACCGGGCAGTATGGGTCCCGGCACCGATCCGTCGCGGGTGATCAAGGGCAAGAAACTTCCCGGGCAATACGGCAACGTGCGGCATACCGAAACCGGTCTGACCGTCGTCAAGGTGGATACAGAACGGAATCTCCTGTTCGTACGTGGCGCGGTTCCCGGCCCGGTGCAAGGGGTCGTGGTGGTCCGGAAACAAGGGAAGCGGAGCCGGTATGCTTGAGGCACATCATTATTCGACGGGCGCCGCGCCCAAGGGGAGCTACGCGCTCCCGGCGGCGTATGACGGCCGGGTGAACAAGACGCTGTTGCACGCCGCCGTGCGCGGGTACATGAACAATCAGCGGCAGGGAACGGCGTCGACCAAGACGCGCGCCGAAGTGTCCGGCGGCGGCTCCAAACCCTGGCGGCAAAAAGGGACGGGCCGCGCCAGACAGGGCACGACCAGGGCACCGCATTGGGTCGGCGGTGGTGTCGCATTCGGTCCCAAGCCGCGGAGCTATCGCACGGACATTCCGCGGAAGATGCGACGCCTGGCCCGGCAATCCGCGCTGAATGCTCGCGCCGGCGAAGGAGCGATCCACGTGATCGAGTCGCTCACCTTCGACGGGCCGAAGACGCGGCAGCTTGCCGAGTTGATTGCCAGGATGGGGCTTGCCGGCAAGAAGATACTGGTTCTCACGGCGGAGGTCCGTCAGGAGATCTATTTGTCGGGGCGGAATCTCCCGCAGGTCGAGGTGATGCGGTACCAGGATGTCGCCGCGTACAACGTGCTGTGGGCCGACGCGTTGATCATTGAGGAAGGTGCGATCGACGGGCATCACGTCGAGGGATCGGAGAAGGAGGCCGAGACCGCCCGGACGCGGCGGGTGAAGAAATCCGCCGAGCAGGTGGCCAAGACGAGCGCGAAGACGACCAAGCGGACGACCAAGGCCGCGAAGAAGGCGACCAAGCGTGCGGCGAAGTCGGCGAAGTCTGCCAAGCCGGCCAAGAAGGCGACCAAGGCCGCGACCAAGAAGAAGAAGGGCGGCGACGATGCCTGATCTGTACAAGACCATTGTCCGTCCGGTGGTCACCGAGAAGTCGAACGCTCAGCTGAGCGATCGACTCGAGTACACGTTCGAGGTGCACCCGGACGCGACCAAGCCGCAGATCCGCGCGGCGGTCGAGGCGCTCTTTGCAGTCCACGTGGTCCGGGTACGGACCGCCATGCAGCGGGCGAAGCTGCGGACGCGCGGGCGTACGAAGGGCCGGCGGCCGCGCTGGAAGAAGGCCGTGATCCGGCTCCGCGACGGCGACACGATTGCGATGTTCGAGGGATAACCGATGGGAATCCGACAATTTCGCCCGATGACCCCCGGGACGCGCAAGCGCTCGGTCTCCGATTTCGCCGAGGTCACGCGATCCGTGCCGGAGCGCTCGCTGGTGGAACCGTTGCGCAAGCGCGGCGGTCGCAACAATCAGGGCCACCTCACGGTGCGGCATCGTGGCGGCGGGCACAAAAGGCGGTACCGGCTGGTCGACTTCAAGCGCGCGAAGCACGGCATTCCTGCCCGCGTGGTCGCCATTGAATACGACCCGAACCGCACCGCCCGCATCGCGTTGCTCGTGTACGCGGACGGGGAGAAGCGCTACATCGTGCATCCCAAGGGGCTGGTGGTTGGGGAGACCGTGGTGTCGGGACCGGGGAGCGACATCCGGAACGGGAACGCGATGCCGCTGGCGGAAATCCCGCTCGGCACGACGGTTCACTGCATCGAGTTGCGTCTCGGCAAGGGCGCGCAACTCTGCCGGTCGGCGGGAACGCGCGCGCAGGTCGTGGCCAAGGAAGGCAGCCATGTCACGGTCAAGCTGCGCAGCGGTGAGGTCCGGATGATACGCGGCGAGTGCTCCGCCACGGTCGGTGAGGTTGGGAATGCCGAGCACGAACTGATTCGCATCGGCAAGGCGGGCAAGAAGCGCTGGCTCGGCCGGCGCCCGATCGTGCGGGGCGTGGCGATGAACCCGGTCGATCACCCGCTGGGTGGCGGGGAGGGTCGCGCGTCCGGTGGTCGTCCCCCGACGTCGCCGTGGGGCAAGGTGGAAGGCAAGAAGACGCGGAAAAAGAAGAAGGCCAGCACGAAGTTGATCGTTCGCGGTCGCAAACGCGGCAAGGCCACGAAGTAAGCGAGGGCATTGATGGCCAGGAGTATCAAGAAGGGACCGTACGTCGAGGAATCGTTGCTCTGGAAGATCCGGGTGCTGAACGAGGCCAACGAGAAACGCGTCTTCAAGACGTGGTCGCGTCGGTCCACGATCACACCGGAATTCGTCGGCCATACGATCGCGGTGCATAACGGGAACAAGTTCATTCCCGTGTATGTCAGCGAGAACATGGTCGGGCACAAGCTCGGCGAATTCGCTCCGACACGCTTGTTCCGCGGGCATGGAGGCAGGACGCCCGCGGACAAGAAGGCCGGATAGGCGGAGGCCACCATGGCGGCACGTGCGATACAGCGGTGGGTGCGGCAGTCGCCGCGCAAGATGCGGCTCGTGATCGACGAGGTGCGGGGCAAGGACGTGAATGCGGCCTATGCGCTGTTGCGTTTCTCGAAGAAGCGGGCGGCGAAGCAGATCGAGAAGGTCCTGCGCTCGGCGGTGGCGAATGCCGAGCAGGACGCGGTGCGCGATAACCGGGCGTTCGACGTCGATCGTCTGTACGTCGCGTATGCCGTCATCAACGAGGCGGCGACGCTGCGGCGGTATCGGTCGGCCGCGCACGGACGCGCCACGCCGATTCTCAAGCGGATGAGCACGGTCGAGATCCGCGTCGCGGACAAGGAGAAATAATGGGCCAGAAGACGCATCCGTACGGGTTCCGGCTCGGGATTGTCAAGCCCTGGCGGTCGCGCTGGTTCGCCCGAGGTGACTTCCCCGCGTTGCTGAGGGAAGACGAGCTGGTTCGGAAGTATCTGAAGACGCGGCTGGGGCACGCGGCCATTTCCGACGTGCACATCGAGCGGAAACCGGGGAAGGTGTCGGTCACGATCTTCACCGGCCGCCCGGGTGTCGTCATCGGCAAGCGCGGCGCCGAGGTGGACAAGTTGCGCGATGAGTTGGCGCACTTGACGGGTCGGGACGTGGCGATCAACGTCGAGGAAATCAAGCGCCCCGAGCTGGATGCCCAGTTGGTCGCGGACAATGTCGCGCACCAGTTGACCCAACGGGTGTCGTTCCGCCGGGCCATGAAACGCGCGGTGCAGAGCACGATGCGCATGGGTGCCCAGGGGATCAAGATTCGGGCGGCCGGTCGGTTGGGCGGATCGGAAATCGCGCGGGTCGAGGGGTATCACGAAGGGCGCGTGCCGCTGCACACGTTGCGGGCCGATGTCGATTACGCGACGTCGACCGCCAAGACGACCTTCGGGACCATCGGTGTCAAGGTATGGGTGTTCAAGGGCGAGGTCGTCGATGACGCCCGCGGCCGGACGTATAGCACAGGAGCCTGACGATGCTGGCGCCAAAACGGGTCAAGTACCGGAAGCAGATGAAAGGCCGCACGCGCGGGCATGCGACCCGTGGCAACACGGTCTCGTTCGGTCAATACGGGCTGCAGACGCTCGATCCGGGATGGATCAGCAACCGGCAGATCGAGGCGGCTCGTGTGGCGCTCACGCGCGAGATGAAACGTGGCGGCAAGGTCTGGATTCGGATCTTCCCGGATAAGCCGATCACCAAGAAGCCGGCCGAGACACGCATGGGGAAGGGGAAGGGGAACCCGGAGGGGTGGGTGGTGGTGGTGCGGCCCGGTCGCGTCATGTTCGAGATCGAGGGTGTCCCGGAGGCGGTGGCGCGCCGGGCGTTTGCGCTGGCGTCAGCCAAGTTGCCGTTGCGGACGCAGTTCGTGATTCGGGAGGGTGCGTAAGATGGCGTTGGATTCCGAACGGCGGCGGGTGACCCCGGAACAGCTGCGGGAACTCGATGTCGACGAGCTCCAGAGCGAGTTGGTCAAGCTGCGGGAGGCGCAATTCCGATTGCGGTTCCGCTCGGCTACCGAAGACATATCCGCTGACAACCCGATGCGGATACGGACCATGCGGCGCAACATCGCGCGCATCGTGACGTTGCTCCGCGAGAGGACACAGGGATGAGCGAGCCAACAGGGACCCGCAACCGTCGCAAGACGCGGACGGGCGTCGTGGTGAGTGACAAGATGGACAAGACGGTCGTCGTCTTGCTGACCCGCCAGTTCGCGCACGAGCTGTACGGGAAGCAGGTGACGCGCACCAAGCGGGTGGCGGCGCACGACGAGCACGGCGCCAAGTCGGGCGATACGGTCCGGTTGATGGAAAGCCGGCCGTTGTCCAAGACCAAGCGGTGGCGGGTGGTCGAGATCGTGCAGCGGGCGCGTTAGCCCAAGGGGGATCGGTGGTACAACAGGAGTCGATACTCAAGATCGCGGATAACTCGGGCGCCCGGAAGGCGCTGGTGATCCGCGTGCTCGGCGGCAGCCGGCGTCGGTACGCGGGGCTCGGCGACGTCGTGGTGGTCGCGATCAAAGACGCGCTCCCGACAGGACAGGTGAAGAAGGGTGATGTCGCGAAGGCCGTGGTGGTACGCACCAGGAAAGAGACGCGTCGCCGGGACGGCAGCTACATCCGGTTCGATGAGAACGCGGCGGTGCTGATCACCGATACCGGCGAGCCGCGGGCAACCCGCATTTTCGGTCCGGTTGGCCGGGAACTGCGCGACAAGAAATTCATGAAGATCGTGTCGTTGGCACCGGAGGTGTTATGAAACCGTTGGTCTTTCGGAAGAACAAACGGGTCCGCAATGGTCCGGTCCTTCGGTTCAAGATGCACATCAGCAAGGGCGACACGGTCCGCGTGATCTCCGGCGAAGCGAAGGGACAGGAAGGCACCGTCTTGCGGGTGCTGCGCAAGGCCAACCGGGTGGTGGTCGACGGGATCAACGTGGTCAAGCGTCACACAAAGCCGACGTCCGAGGCCGAAGGCGGCATCATCCAGTTTGCGGCGCCGATCGACGCGTCGAACGTCATGCTGCTGGATCCGAAGTCGGGTGATCCGACGCGCGTGCGCCGGCGGAAGGACAAGGACGGGACGGTGGAGCGCGTCAGCGTGAAGTCGGGACAGCCGATTCCGAGGAAGCGGTAACCATGAATCAGACCAAGGTGCCGGCTCCTCCGGCGGGTCGACCGAGACTGCTCGAACACTACGAATCCGTGGTGCGGGGGAAGCTTGCCCAGCAGTTCGGCTTTGCGAACCCGCACCAGGTGCCGAAGATGGAGAAGATCGTGCTCAACGTCGGTGATGGTGAGGTCGCCAAGAACGCGAAACTCCTCGATGCCATCGTCGCCGAACTGGGCGCGATCACGGGCCAGCGAGCGGTCACGACGCGTGCGAAGAAGTCGATCGCGAATTTCAACCTGCGGGTTGGGATGCCGCTTGGGGCAGCCGTCACGCTGCGTGGCCGGCAGATGTGGGAGTTTCTCGACCGGTTCATCAACATCGCGGTTCCCCGCGTGCGGGACTTTCGGGGCCTGCCGGCGCATTCGTTTGACGGGCGCGGCAACTACTCCGTGGGCGTGAAGGAACAGATGATTTTTCCCGAAATCGATTACGACAAGGTCGAGAAGATCCACGGCATGGACATCACGTTTGTGACGACTGCTGAGCGGGACGATCACGGGATGGCATTGTTGCGCGAATTGGGTATGCCGTTTCGAGGCGAAACCCCGGTCGCGGTGGGCTAGGAGCCGACGATGGCGAAAAAATCATGGATCGCGAAACAGCGACGGAAACCGAAGTTCAAGGTGCGTGGGTATTCCCGCTGCCAGCGCTGCGGGCGCGCGCGCGCGTTCCTGCGTAAGTTCGGCATTTGCCGAATCTGTTTCAGGGAGATGGCGCTTCGTGGGGTGATTCCCGGTGTACGTAAGGCCAGCTGGTAAAGGACTGAGCCAAACGCTATGAGCATGACTGACCCTGTCGCCGATATGCTGACCCGGATCCGCAACGCCTGCGTTGCGGGACATCGCAGGGTGGACATACCGGTGTCAAAACTGAAGACCGAGCTTGCCCGGATCCTGCGTGACAATCACTACATCCAGGACTACCGGGTGCTCGATGACGGCCGTCACGGGTTGCTCCGTGTGTATCTCAAGTACCACGGTGACACGTCCGTGATCCGTGAACTGCGACGAGTTTCCTCGCCGGGACTGCGCCGCTACGTGAAGGTCCGCGATATCCCACGGGTGCGGAACGGCCTCGGGATGGCGATTCTCTCGACCCCTCGCGGGCTGATGTCGGACCGGGATGCGCGGCGGGCGCGCGTGGGCGGCGAAGTGCTCGCGCTGCTCTGGTAGGGGGGGCCATGTCACGCATTGGCAAGAAACCGATTCCGATTCCCAGTGGCGTGCAGGTCACGATCAACGGGTCGGACATTACGGTCAAGGGGCCCAAGGGCCAGTTGCAACGCGGGTTGCATCCGGAAATCGCGGTTGCCCTCGAGGACGGCGAGGTGCGCGTCACGCGGCCGTCGGACGAACGCCAGCACCGTGCTCTGCACGGCCTCACGCGCTCCCTGGTCGCCAACATGGTGCACGGAGTTACCGAGGGGTTTTCGCGGTCGCTCGAACTGCACGGCGTGGGATACAAGGCCGAGGCGAACGCCAAAGGCGTGCGGCTCATCGTCGGGTATTCTCATCCGGTGGATTACGAGGCGCCGGCCGGTATCACCATCGCGGTCGAGACCCCGACGTCCTTGAAGGTGTCGGGGATCAACAATGAAGTCGTCGGCCAGGTGGCGGCGGAGCTGCGCAGCGTGCGCCCGCCCGAGCCGTACAAGGGTAAGGGCATCCGGTACGTCGGTGAACACGTCCGCCGGAAGGCCGGCAAGACGGGAGCGAAGGTATGAGGCCGATCCACAAACCGAAGACGCGAACGGAGCGGCGTTTCCGGCGACACCGTCGCGTGCGTCGTCGGATAAACGGGACGGCGGAACGACCCCGCTTGGTCGTCTTCCGCTCGCTCAAGCACATCTATGCGCAACTGGTTGACGACGAGCAACGCCGCACGCTGATCGGCGTGAGTGACCTCACCAAGGGCGTGCAGGCGGAAGGCAGCGGAAAGGTCGGTATGAGTCGCGCGGTCGGCAAGCTCATCGGGGAGCGGGCCAAGGCGCAGGGAATCGGGCGCGTCGTGTTCGACCGCGGCGGGTATCCCTATCACGGACGGGTCAAGGCGGTCGCCGATGGCGCCCGCGAAGCCGGATTGGAGTTCTAAGGGCGATGGCACAGCAGCGAGATCGGGGAGCTCGGCGCGGCAGCCGGGAGCGCGAATCGGAACTCATCGAGAACGTCATCTCCATCAATCGCGTCGCGAAGGTGGTGAAAGGCGGCCGGCGGTTCTCCTTCAATGCGCTCGTTGCCGTCGGTGACGGTGACGGGAAGGTGGGCGTCGGTACCGGCAAGGCCAACGAAGTTGCGGAAGCCGTGCGGAAGGCGGTCGAGGCGGCCAGGAAAGGCATGGTCGCGATCCCGCGGATCGGCACGACGATTCCCCATGACATCATCGGCGTCCACGGGGCGGGGCGAGTGCTGTTGCGGCCCGCGAGCAGCGGAACGGGCGTGATTGCCGGTGGTCCCGTTCGCGCCGTGCTCGAATGCGCGGGTGTGACGGATATTCTCACCAAGTCGCTGGGATCGGCCAACCCGCAAAACATGGTGTGGGCCACGGTGAACGGCCTCACGAGCCTCGTGACGGCGCAGCAGGTGGCGCGCGAGCGCGGGGTTGACGTCTCCGAGATCGGGTTCAGGGGCCGTCAGGAGGTCACCCATGGCTGAGAAGGGCTCGGGGGCCAAGAAGAAGACCGCGAAGAAGACCACCAAGAAGCGCGCGGCCCCGAATCGTGCCGCGGCGACGCCGCCACCGGCCGAAGGCGAAGCGGATCCGCAGCCGACGTTGCGGGTCAAACAGGTGCGGTCCGACAGCGGCCGCACGGAACAAATGCGCCGCACGCTTCGGGCGTTGGGACTGCGGCACTACCAGCACGAGACGGTCGTGAAGGACAACCCCTCGATCCGGGGCATGCTTCACCAAGTGCGGCATCTCGTGCGGGTTACCCCTGAGGAGGCGTGATGTCGGAGCAGAAGGAAACGCTCGGTCTCCACAACCTGCCGGCGCCGCGTGGCGCCACCAAGACTCCCAAGCGGAAGGGTCGGGGGCCGGGTTCGGGGCTGGGCAAGACGGCGGGGCGCGGCCACAAGGGACAACGCGCGCGCGCGAGCGGCAACGTCCGGCCCGGATTCGAAGGTGGGCAGATGCCGATCATCCGCCGGCTGCCGAAGCGCGGGTTTCATAATCCGGCCCGCGTGGAAACGCAGGTCATCAATCTGCGCGATCTCAGGAAGCTGCCTGGGACCGATGTCTCACCGACGTCGCTGCTCGAGGCCGGGCTGGTGTCGCGCACCGACCTGCCGGTGAAAGTGCTGGCGACCGGTGAGGCGGATCGTGCCTACGCGGTGGCGGGGTGCGCGTATTCGGCGACTGCCCGTGCCAAGATCGAGCAGGCCGGTGGACGCGTCGAAGGATAGAGACTCATGACCGGACCGCGCATCCCCAATCTGTTCAAGGATCCCGAGCTCAAGGATAAGATCCTCTTCACGCTCATGTGCCTGGCGATCTACCGCGGCGGCGCGCACATCGCCACGCCCGGGGTGAACGTGCAAGTGCTGTCGGATTTCATGGCGAATCAGGCGGCGGGGACGCTGTTCGGCGTGTACGATCTGTTCGTCGGCGGCGGGTTGTCGCGGGCCACGGTCCTGGCGCTGGGCATCATGCCGTACATCTCGGCGTCCATCATCTTCCAGCTGGCCGGTGCGGTGTTCCCGTACATCGACAAGCTCCAGAAGGAAGAGGACGGTCGCAAGAAGATCACGCAGTGGACGCGCTACGCGACGGTCGGGTTGGCCATCGGGCAGGCGTACGGCTTCTCGATCTTCACCGAGTCGCTCGGTGCCGTCGCGTTTTCCAGCGTCTGGGCATTTCGCGCCATGACGGTCCTTACGCTCACGACCGGCGCCATCTTCATCATGTGGCTGGGTGAGCAGATTACCGAGCGCGGCATCGGCAACGGCATGAGCCTCATGATCTTCTTCTCCATCATGGAGGGGATGCTCCCCGGGTTCTTCCAGACGATCGGGTTCCTGCAGACCGGTATCATTACGCCGTTCCGACTGCTCGTGTTGACGGCGGTCATGGTGGGCGTGGTCGCGGCGGTGATTGCCATGACGGTCGCCGCGCGGCGCATCCCGATTCAGATCCCGCGGAAGGTGATGGGACGCGGGCGGATTCGCGAGGGCCAAAAGACCTTCATCCCGATCCGGATCAACTCCGCCGGCGTGATGCCGATCATCTTCGCGCAATCGTTGATTATCGTGCCGGGAACGCTGGCGGCGTTTACCACGGTCCCGTGGCTGAACGCGTTTGCCGAGATGTTCGCGCCCAACACTGCCGCTTACTACGTATCGTATGGGCTGCTGATCATCTTCTTCACGTACTTCTACACGTCGATCATCTTCAATCCGGTCGACCTGGCGGAGAATCTGAAGAAACAGGGTGGCTTTATTCCTGGTGTGAAGCCGGGCGGCGCGACGGCCGACTACATCGATGACGTGCTCACCCGCGTGACGTTGCCGGGCGCGTTCTTCCTGACCTTGATTGCGTTGATGCCGTTCTGGGTGTTCGACGTCTTCAACGTCCCGTTCTTTTTCGGCGGTACGGCCCTGCTCATCGTCGTGGGTGTCGGCCTCGACACCTGGATTCAGATGCAACAGCACTTGCATCTGCGCCATTATGACGACTTCATGAAGCAGGGACGCGTGAAGTTCCGCGGCCGCCGGCGCTACATGTAGCCGCGAAGGTCCCCGCGACCATGTTCATCATTTTGCTTGGCGCTCCCGGCTCGGGAAAGGGGACACAGGGCGCTCTCCTGACGGAGCGGCTCGGTGTCCCCAAGATCTCCACCGGCGATCTCTTGCGTGCGGCCGTGAAGAACCGCACGTCCCTGGGCGTCGAGGCGCAATCATTCATGGATCAAGGGCTGCTGGTGCCGGACGAGATCATCCTCAGCCTCATCGAGGAAGTCCTCGGGTCGGAGGACGCTCGCCGGGGTGTCATCATGGACGGGTTCCCGCGCACGATCGCACAGGCAGAGGCGGTCGGCGCGCTGCTGGCCGCACGCGATCGGCGGGTCGACCACGTGCTGATCATCGATGTGCCCGAGGCCGAGCTGATGCGTCGCATGCTCGGGCGCGCCGCGGAGCAGGGACGCAGCGACGATACGCCGGAGACCATTCAGCGGCGGTTGGATGTCTACCGCGAGCAGACCGCCCCGCTGATCGCGTATTACGAAGCGCAGGGCAACGTCACGGTCGTGCCAGGGCTCGGGTCGGTCGAGGAGATCGCGGATCGAGCGGGCGAGGCACTCGGCGCGTGATCACGATCAAGTCGGCGCGTGAGATCGAGGCGATGGCGGTTGCGGGACAGATCGTCGCCGAGACGCTGGCGCTGGTCGGGCGACGAGCCGAGCCGGGCGTCAGCACCGAGGATCTCGACGACATCGCCGAGGAGTTCATCCGCGGGCATCCCGGTGCGATACCGTCGTTCAAGGGCCTGTATGGGTTCCCCAAGTCGCTGTGCACGTCGATCAACCACGAAGTCGTGCATGGGATCCCCTCCCACAAGCGCGTCCTGCGGGACGGCGACATCCTGAGCGTCGATTGCGGCGTGTGCGTCGATGGCCTGCATGGCGACTCGGCGGTGACCGTGGCGATCGGCAACGTGCGTGACGAAGCAGCCCGGCTCATGGAGGTCACGCAATTGGCGCTCGAAGCGGGTGTCGCGGCGGCGACGGCGGGCAATCACGTGGGGGACATCGGGGCCGCCGTGCAGTACGTGGCCGAGTCCGCGGGCTTCAGTGTGGTGCGCGAATTGGTGGGGCACGGGATCGGCACCAGTTTTCACGAGGAGCCCCAGGTGCCCAACTACGGCAAAGCCAAACGCGGGCCTCGACTCACGCGTGGTATGACGATCGCCATCGAGCCGATGATCAACGCCGGCGCGGCGACTGTCCGAACCCTGGCTGACAAGTGGACGGTGGTGACCCGGGACGGATCGTTATCGGCGCATTTCGAACATACGGTGGTGATTCTCGATGACGGGAACCGTATCCTCACCCTGGCAGGGGCCGAGATTCCGGCCTGAGCGCTCGGCGCGCTAGTTCGCAATTCACGGTTACGTATTTCACCGCAGAGACCGTGGGGATCGCAGACGAACCACCCTCGCCGCACTTCGACTGACTGCTTCTCTTCGGTCTCGGTGTGCTCGGCGATGAGGACGATGCGGTGAGTGCGTTAGGGCGTTCGCGGTCGCGTGTACTAGCCGTGCTGCAATAATTCCAGCAGGTACCGGTGTACGGCTCGGCGAGGGTCCAGACCCTGGCTGACCAGTGGACCGTCGTGACACGCGACGGATCGTTATCGGCGCATTTGGAACATACGGTAGTGATTCTCGATGACGGGAACCGTATCCTCACCGGCTCGGGTGCGGAGGTGTCGGTTTTGGCCCCCCCCCCCCCCCCCCCCGGAGGGCCGGGGGGGGGGGGGGCCGGCCCCCCCCCCCCCCCCGGGACGCGGGGGGGGGGTACAAGTGGGCCCCCCCCG
>Ga0214471_10003209_pt1 | contig 12689 bp, 16 predicted proteins | sample RVTome_5_FD_207665 | JGI IMG/M metagenome (GOLD analysis project Ga0214471, IMG submission 207665) | Soil microbial communities from uranium-contaminated site in the Upper Colorado River Basin, Wyoming, United States - RVT142D155 | ecosystem: Environmental > Terrestrial > Soil > Contaminated >...
CCCTGCCCAGTTCGACGTCACCGCCCCAGCATGCGTCTTTCCCCGCGACCACATGGCGCCAGCACGCCGCCGAGCGACCATGGACCAATCTTGGCTCTCGGGGACGAGGGCTCGATTCCTGTCCGCCTCCGCCATCCCTTGCTACGTAAGTGTTTTCGGGCCGTGGCCGTCGAGCGCAATGACGGCGGCGGAGCCCCTCGGGGCGCGCTGGGGGCGCGATAGGGGCGCGAGAGAATCACTCGAGGCCGATTCCGACCCGTCGCAGCGCGGTGTGATCGCGGCGGCGAAGCGGCGACCGAGGCCTCGGAGAGGGCGTCGCGATCGTCCTCGACCTTCATTGAGCCATATCCTCTCGGGTGCATGCTCCGAGATGGCGTCGCCTGCGGCGGGAACTGTGGTGGAGGCCGGTGGCGTCCCAAGTTCGTGAAGGTTCGCCCCATTGTCGCGATCCTGGGACTTCTGATCGGGGCCTGTCAGGTCTCCGGGTCTGATTCTGACTTGGGGTCAACGGATATCGTCGTTTCGACCCGGTCATAGCCCCGCCCCTCGCCACTGCTGACTCGGTCATCGTGCCCACTTCGGAGTCCAGGGTCGTCGGCAGGCCCACCGGCAGTGTCACGACGGTGGCGCAGGCAACCGGCACCCAACTATGGACGCACCAGTTCGATCAACCAGTCCGCGGCTCACCGGCGCCCGTGGACGACGTGATCATCGTCCTCACCGCAGACGATCCGCCGGGGTGCCTCTGAATCCGCCGACACCTCACCCCACGGCGATCAACTCGATAGCCGTCGCTCCGCAACGAGGAGGGCGTGACGGGTCGATGTTCCGCCGCGTTATGGCGGATCGACCACAACTGACTCGAGACCTTCGGCCCCTGACGGTGTCACTCTGCGCCTGTCGGTTCACTCCTCCCGAAGCCCTCGGACGTAGGCCTCGAGCGTTGCCAGCCGCTGCAGACTGGTTGATGCGACGTCGACGCCCCTGGCGACGACCTCGACGATCGATTCACCGGTCACGATCACTGCGGCCCACCGATCCGCGACGCGGGCGACGACACACGGCTGAGTGTGTCCGTCGACGGAGAGCACGTGCGGCGACCACGTCGGCGGCGGCAGCTGCTCCAGCTGTCGATGCTGCTCGATCCACCAGCGATGCAGCTGCTGAGCGTCGAGACCACCGGGCGGCTCGGGTTGTCCGGCTCGTAGCAGCTCGCGTCCGAGCCGGGCGCTGCTCACCGCCACCGCTGCGCGCGGACCGACGTGGGAATTCACCGAGACCCACCGGGCATCCCGCTGCGGGTCGCCATGGCGCAGCGTGATCCGTTCGGGCCGTTTCGAGCCGCCCCATCCTCCCAGCGATCGGGCTCCCTCCCATCCCGCCACCTCGAAACACACGATCTGCCCCGAGGCGACCGCGCCGTCGAGGCGACCGAACACCCTCGCCCCAGCCCGAACCGGGTCGATCACCATCCACAGATCATCACCGAGGCTGCGGCCCGGACCCCACAGCGCCGAAGCCAGGAACAACAACCACACCGCAACAACGAAAGAAGCTGCAACCAGCCACCACGGCCACCCGACGACGACATCGGCGACCACAGCGAGCCCGATGCCCACGAGCGCCGCCACCAGATACGTCAGCGGCACGGGAATCATGCTGCGCTCCCCGGTACACGACCCGCGCCAACTCGAACGGGAGCCCCAGCGACCGCCACCTGCCGCTACGGCCCCGGACCGTCACCGTCCGGCCGCCATCACCCGGCCACCGATGACCCTGCGCACAGGTCATCGTCGTCGGCGCAGGACCACCGTTCAACAGCCGGTGCTGGAAGCGCTCCCTCCAGCCCGGCCGACGACGCTCGACAGGGTCCGCGCCGCACTCCGGACAGGCCAGCGGCCCCACCGTCACCACCCACGAGCCTCGCTGACCCCGTGCCATCACCACGATGATGCCGTATGCGCCGAAGCGATCGGTCTCATCATCCAGAGACGAGTCGCAGCCCGCTCTCTGACACGCTGGGTCCCGTCCATGCCCGAGCTTCCTCCGTGGTCGATTCTCCCTGGAGACGCCACCGCAACTCCATCACCCGATGTGCGTGGGTGGCGTACTGGGCAGCGGCGTCTCGCAGGACTGCACTCAGAGTTGTGTTGCGCGACCTCGCGATCGCGCGAAGCTCACGGACGACGTCCGGATCCAGTCGCACTGAAACCATGTGGTCCAGCTTTCGCGGTTCGACCGGCACGCCGGAACCTTCCACGACCTTGTCTCGATGCTCCTCAGCGAGGGCTCTGCGACGGTGTTCGTCTCTCCGGCGTTCGTCCTTAGATTTGGTCATGTTCCTCCTCTTGCACGCTTCCAGGCTGTGACTTCCCCGGGCGCCGATGGCCAGCCTGTGATCGGGCGGAGCCAGTCTCCCCGCTTGAAGGACCTATCGAACAGGATGGTCCACATCCTGCCGCCCTTGTCGGGCCCAACCAGGACGAAGTCAGCTGTGTCGAGCTTCATGCTGATCTCGGCTGGTGCCTCACTGAGGACCTCGTCCACGACCTGCTCATCGATTCCATGCCGCAGACAGTGGGCGAGGTTCCCGTCGTCATCTTCCTCATCGTCCCAGTCAACGGCCTCGAAACTCGAGAGATCCACGACTACTCGATTTGCGCTTCACGCCTCTTCATCGCTCGGAGCATCGGGGTCGGCGAACTCCAGCTTCATCGGTACCGCGGTATGGACTGCACGCACCCGGTAGCGCTCGAGTTCCGCGCCGTCGATGCTCAGAGTGAAGGCGTAGTCGCCGGGCTTGTCGATCCTGAGTCCCGTGATTGGGATAGCGATCGGCATCAGGGTCGGGTCGCCGACTCGTAGGCCCGGCTCCGCACCAACCCGGAAAGACCCGGTGGCCTCGAGCGGCAAGACGTTCCTGTCTGTGTCCTCCATCCCGAGGCGGAAGCTGTGGTCCTGGTGGTAGGCCCGGTAGGGGACTTCGAGAACTGCGACAAGGGAGAGTGATGGGACTATCGCTGGGTACGTCGGGAACCGCAGCCGGTTCCAGAAACCACCGTTGACGTAGACCTTGCCGCCCACTGCCTGTGCGTGGTCGGCGGCGAAGAAAGCTAGAACCCGGAAGTCGGTCACTGTCATACGGGAAGCCTATCACGTGTCTTACACGACCGGAAGAGACGGCTTCCCGGGAGGAGCCGACCGGGACCGCGCACCCGTGCGAGCCCTCCGCGCTGTACAGCGGGACCTCGAACCTCAGACGATCTCGGTGCTCGACCACGACCTCTCCTCTTCCACGTCATTCAACCACCAGCCTGTGACGAATCTGTGGCACGGGATGACGGTGCGCTGCCGCGGGACGTGTTCGACGAGGTCTAGCGCAACCCCGCCTGTCAGGTTATCCTGACGGGCGTGAAGGTGATTGACGTCGGTTCCTTGCCAGCAGATCCGCTCGAGGCGTTGCGTGAGCTCGCTGGAGCCGATGCGGAACTCGAGGCGCTGCGGCGTGAGCGGGTAGCGGCGGCGCGCCGTCAGGGCGCCACCTGGGACCAGATCGGTGAGAGCCTGGCGATGTCGCGCCAGTCGGCGTGGGAGTACTACACCCGCGCAACGCGGAAGGCTCTCGACGAGAGTGTGGCTGACGTCGATCTCGATGAAGGAGAGGCGATGCGGGTCGCCACAGAGGAGGTCGGTCGGGTGCGGCGGCGACGCCGCTCCGCCGGGTCCTGAGCGAGCCCGATGCGGGTGGTGCTCGACGCCAACGTGTTGATTTCGGCCGCCATCAGTCGGGGTCCGTCACATCGGATCGTGCAGGCCTGGCTGCGACATCAGCCGTTCGACTTGGTCATCTGCGATCGGTTGCTCGGCGAAGTGCGCAACGTGTTGACCGAGAGGCCGCACCTGCGGAGGTGGGTCTCGTTGGAGACTGCCGAACTGTATGTCACGACGCTTGAGGCGACCGCCGACGTCGTACCCGATCCGTCGCCAGGACCGGCGCTGACGCGGGACCCTGACGACGACTACGTGGTCCACCTAGCCCGCGCTCACGACGCCGACCTCATCGTCAGCGGTGACTCCGACCTCCTCGAGTGGCACGAACAGGACCCGCCAGTGATCCCGCCGGCTGAGTTCGAAGGGGACTGCAGCGGGCCTGAGGGCAGGCCCATTGCTCCTTGTGGCGCTCTCGGACGGCCATGACGCAACGGCACCCGGTGTCGATCTCCCAGCAGCCCCGACCACGAGAGAAGAGCAGCAACACGCATCCCCCCGAACCGAGCCGGTGTCCGCGCCTCGGCGAGCGCGTCCTGGCCGCCTTCTCTTCGGCGCGAGCTGTCAGACCTACGGATCTCCTTCCCGATGGAAGAGGCTCAATCAGCAGGAGAGTCACCGTCGCCCTGGGGTGGGAGCTCCTCGAGGAACAGCCATTCCGCCTCACACCAGAGCTCGGTGTCGCCCTCGTTCTCGCTGGCGCCGACCGGGATCGCGGTTGGCGACTCCTCGCTTCGGCCGCTGTAGTAGCGAGCCGCCGCGGCGACACCCCCGACCAACACGACGGTCGTCACCGCCGCGGCTATGCCGTAGACCCACCGACTATGAGGACGAAGGGAGTCCTGTCCGCGCCGAGGCTCGAGCGCGGCCGGCTCCAGTGCCCCTTCATCCACGTCGTGCGGGTCGATCGGGGTCAGCGATAGCGGTTCAGCTGCAGTCCGTCGCTGTGGCAACGTCGTCGCTCTCCTTCGAGCCGGGTTGTTGTCCGCTGAATCAGTCGAAGGTGTCACGGGTTGAGCACGTCTCCCCACAGCCGTACCAAGTTGACCAGGGGGTTGTACGCAAACCAGGAGCCCGACAAGGGTGACATACGGTTCCACGGCCCGCCCGGCCTCGGTCGTCCACGTCTGCCCACCACCGTCACCTCACGATTGCGCCAGGTAGACCCACCCTCGATGGCCCGGCGGCGGGCAGGGTGCGCCGCGAGGGACCACGGCGAGGCGTTCTGGGCAGGCACGCTAGGCAGGCACCCTATCCTGTGAGGTGCACGCTTGCTGATTGGGGACGTCGCTCGTCATGGCTGACACGAAACTGATGGTGTGGATCGACCAGGATCTGTGCACCGGGGACGGCATCTGCTCCGAGATCGCTCCCGACGTGTTCGTGGGGCGCGACGACGGGCTGTGGGTGGTGAAGGAGGAGTCGTCCCAGTTCGGGACCACCATCGTGTTCGACGGCGTCGACGGTGACGGCCACGGACCCGACGGGTCCCGCGGCGTCGCCCGGGTGCCGGACGCCCTCATCGAGGACGTCGTCGAGGCGGCCACCGAGTGTCCCGGCGAGTGCATCATGATCGAGCCGTTCGACGCGGCGGTGATGGCCAAGCGCGGCGGCTGACGGCGCCGTTCAGCCGGTGATGTAACCCTCGAGTTGCTCGATCATGAAGCGCTGCTGGTCGATCACCGACCGCACCACGTCTCCGATCGAGACGATCCCGACGAGAACGCCGTCGACCACCACCGGCAGGTGGCGGATCCGCTCGTTGGTCATCATCTCCATGCACGCTGCCGTCGAGTCCTCCGGGGCGACCACCACCAGGTCGGCCGTCATGATGTCGCTCACTGGGGTGTCATGTGAGGACCGCTCCATCAGGACGACCTTGCGGGCGTAGTCGCGCTCCGAGATGATGCCGACCGGCCTCTCCTCCTCGACGACGACGAGCGCCCCGACACCCTTGTCCGCCATCACCTCGAGCGCCGCGTACACCGAGGCGTCGGGCGCCACCGTCCACACCTCGCTGCCCTTGTCCTCGAGGATGCGGGCGACCGTCTTTTCCATCTGGTCCCTCCCGTTTATCGCATCAAACGTAGCAAAAGGAAGCGGCCGGCGGTGCTCCCAGGACGCGACGAGGGGAGGGCCGTGCAGCCCTCCCCTCGTGTGTTCGTTGTCGACGGGTTCGATCAGATCGCAGCGAACCGGTACTCGGTCAGCGAGTCGTCGAGGCGGTTGTCGTCGCCGTACTGGAAGATGGCGAAGCTGGCCTCGCTGGGCTCGCCCGCATCCCCGAACTCGTAGGGTCCGCCGACGCCGTCGTAGTCGATGTCAGTGCCGGCCTCGATCAGCGCCTTGCAGTCGGCGAACGTCGTGCACTTCTCGCCACCGCGGGTGACGTCGTTGATCTGCGCCGCCACGTCGGGGCCGAAGTCAGAGCCGGCCACCTCCGCCGCCAGGGCGATGATGACGATGGCGTCGTACGTCTCAGGGCCGTACGAGAAGTCGGTGAGCGCGGGATCCACCGACAGGAGCCGGCCCCGGAAGTCCTCGGTCAGCTCGGCAGTCGGCAGCGTGCCACGCACGCCCGCCAACACACCGGGCTGATCGTCGAAGTTCTCGCCCATCGAGTTGCCGATGTTTCCGTCGACGAACCACCAGGGGACCTCTTGCGGCCCGAGGCCTTGCGAGATCAGTTCCTTGCCGATCTGCTCGGTCTCGGCGAACCCGATGATCACAACCGCATCCGGAGCAGCCGACACCGCCTGCTGCACCTCGGCGGCGAACTCGGCGGCCGACGGGTCGTAGACGATCTCGGTGACCGCCACACCCGCCTCCTGGAGCGGCCCGGAGGTGAACTGGAGCAGGCCCTCGCCGTAAGGGTCCTGGCGCGTCAGGATGACGACGTTGGCCGAGAGGTCGTCGACGATGGCGTCGGCGAGCACCCTGCCCTGGAGGACGTCAGACGGCGCGGTACGGAAGTACAGGCCGTTGTCGGGATACTCCGTGAAGTCCGGTGACGTGTTGGCCGGCGAGAAGTGGATGACGTTGGCGCCGGTGATCTTGTCGATCACGGTGAACGAGACCCCCGACGATGCCGCACCGACGATCGCGTCCACCCCTGCAGCGAGGTGCTGGTCCGTCGTCTGGTTGGCGATGTCGGTGTTCGTGTCGCCGGAGTCGCCCTGGATGAGCTCGATCGGGGCGCCCAAAACTCCGCCGGCATCGTTGATCTCGAGCGCCGCCAGGTCGGCTCCGGCGAACTCGGGCGGGCCGAGGAACGCCAGGTCACCGGTCTCGGGGAGCAGGGTACCGACCCTCAGGACCCCGTCGCCCTCCGCGGGAGCCGCGGTGGTGTCCACCGGAGCCGCCGTGGTGTCCACTGGAGCCGCTGTGGTATCTACCGGGGCGGCCGTCGTGTCGACCGGCGCCGCCGTCGTGGTGTCGCCTGCTTCGTCGTCGTCGCCGCAAGACGCCGCCACAAGGGCGAACACGCCTACGAGCGCCAACAGACGCCATCTCATGGTTGTCTTCATGATGTGTGAGCCTCCTCTTGTGGTCCGTACGGACCACCAGAGCGCGGCATACTAGGTGGATTGCCGCGACGAGTGCCACGAAGGCGCCGCCGGGTGTCGAGGGCGGCTACCTCCGAAAGGTCAGCGAGCAGTCATCGTCGGCCGCCACAGCCGCCCCGAACGGGGAGTCGCGATAGGTCGCCAGGTCGGGCTTCAGGCTCGCCAGCACCCCCTCGAACCAGATGAAGGCCTGCTGGGTCCGGGCTCCGCGGGTCTCGGCGTCGTCGTCCGGCCATGCCGCCACGTCCGATCGCATGTCCCCGAGCCGGATGAGGGCGGCGCCGCTCCTGTGGGCGAGGTCGGCGGCCAACGCAGCCGGCCCCTCGCCCACAGCTCCCAGCTCGGCCTCGGCCACATCCGCCAGCTCCGTCACCTGAGCCTCGGCCGCTGCCACGGCATCGAGGAACGCCTGGCGGCGCTCCACAGGCGCGGGTGTCTCGGCAGCGGCCGCCGAGGCCTCGTTGATGATGTCGACCAGGCCGTTGGTCACTCTCCTCAGGAAGCTGCACGCCACGGCTGCCTGGTCGGCTTGCGACGCAGTAGGGGTGACTGTGACGCTTTCGGCACCCTCGGCGCACCCCGTCAGCGTCGACACAACCAACGCCACGGCACACACACGGCCGAAGGCACGATGCCTCACCGGCTTCATGGGCGCCGCGTCATGGCCGGCGCTAGGCTCCGCCGCCACAGGCCGCTCGTGGCAAGGGAGGCGCTCGGGCTCCATGGCGACCATATTCGCAGGCATGTGGCGCGCCGTGGCCGCCGCCGTCGCCGTGGTCCTCCTCGTCGGGCTCTTCGCCGGGGTGGCCGGTGCCCAGGAGGAACCGCCGGAGACCGGTGTCCAGGGCCGGCTGCAGCAGCGCACCGAAGACGGCAATGCCCCCATCGTGGGAGTGCGCATCGTCGTCACCACCGCCGACGGCGCCGCGGTGGGAGAGGCGGTGAGCGACACCGAGGGTGTGTGGCTGGTGGCCGTCCCCGGGCCCGGTGAGTACGTCGTGACCATCGACCAGGCGACGCTGCCCGAGGGCGTCGGCCTCCCCGAGGGCGACGACGGGGTGCGCACTCTCACCATCAACCCCCGCCAGGTGCGAGGCGTGCTGTTCCCGCTGGGCGAGGGAGCCGGCGCCTCGGAACGTGGCAGCCAGGTCCGTCTCGCCCTGCAACTCTTCGTCGAGGGCGTCAAGCTCGGCCTGCTCATCGCCATGATGGCGATCGGTCTCTCGTTGATCTTCGGCACCACTGGCCTGGTCAACTTCGCCCACGGCGAGATGGTGACGTTCGGCGCCGTAGTGGCGTTCTGGTTCAACGTGTCCCTCGGCTGGCATTTCATCCCGGCCGCCCTGATCGCCATCGCCATCGCCGCCGCCGTCGGGGGCCTCCTCGACCTGGGCGTCTTCCGTCCGCTGCGGCGCAGAGGAGTCGGGCTCATCGCCCAACTCGTCATCACGATCGGCCTCTCGCTGCTGGCCCGCTACGTGATCCTCTACGTGTTCCGCGGCGATCCACGCTCCTATGCCCAGTACGCGATCCAGAACGGGATCCCGATCGGTCCGATCCTGCTCCCGGCGAAAGACCTGTGGTCGATCGGCATCTCGGTCCTGATGCTGCTGGCAGTCGGCCTCACCCTTCAGAAGACCAAGGTGGGCAAGGCGATGCGAGCGGTATCCGACAACCGCGACCTGGCCGAGTCGTCCGGCATCGACGTGCAGCGGGTGATCCTCGTGGTGTGGGCCGTCGGCAGCGGCCTGGCAGGCCTCGGCGGTGTGTTGTGGGGCCTCGGCGAATCGGTGAGTTGGCTGATGGGCTTCCGGCTGCTGCTCCTCATCTTCGCCGGGGTCATACTGGGAGGTTTGGGAACCGCGTACGGAGCCCTGGTAGGCAGCATCGTGGTGGGTGTCTTCATCCAGATGTCGACGCTCGTCATCCCCACCGAACTGAAGAACGTGGGGGCGCTCGCCATGCTCGTGATCATCCTGGTGGTGCGCCCCCAGGGCATCCTGGGACGAGCGGAGAGGATCGGCTGATGGACTGGGAAGCCATCATCCGCAACGCCGTGATCGCCGGGTTGTCGCGTGAGGCGGTGGTGTTCGCCATCGCCGCCGTTGGGCTCAATGTGCACTTCGGCTACACCGGCCTGCTCAACTTCGGGCAGGTGGGTTTCATGGCGATCTCGGCCTACGGGGTCGGGATCTCCATCACCCAGTACAACGCGCCGCCGTGGCTCGCCTTCATCATCGGTCTGCTGGCGGCGGTGCTCCTCGCCCTGCTCCTCGGGGTGCCGACACTGCGTCTGAGGGCCGACTACCTGGCCATCGTCACCATCGCCGCATCAGAGATCATCCGCCTCGTATTCCGATCGGTGGCGCTGCGCAACTGGTCGGGCGGCTCCAACGGCATCAACGGGTTCGCCGACGGCTTCTACGTCTGGAACCCGTTCGAGCCGACCGAGCAGTACGGCTTCGGCTGGTTCAAGGTGTTCGGCAACCAGGCGTACATCATCCTGGTCGGGTGGACGTTGGCGATCCTGGTCACGGTGCTGGTGTGGCTGCTGATGCGCAGCCCCTGGGGCAGGGTCCTCAAGTCCATCAGGGAGGACGAGGACGCCGCCCGGGCGCTCGGCAAGAACGCGTACTGGTACAAGATGCAGAGCCTCATCCTCGGCGGCGTCATCGGCGGGCTGGCAGGGATCGTGCTGTCGGTCGGCCAATCCACCGTGCAACCCGATTCCTACTCGCCGCCGGTGACCTTCTTCATATGGACGGCGCTGATCCTGGGGGGCGTGGGGCGGGTGTGGTCGCCGATCGTCGGAGCGATCATCTTCTGGACGTTGCTGTCGCTCTCCGACAACATCCTCGACGGCCTGGTGGACACGGGCATCATCCCCGCAGCAGTGACCGCCGGCACCCGCGGTGGGTCGGTACGGTTCATGATCGTGGGACTGGGGTTGGCGCTGCTCATGATCTTCCGGCCCCAAGGCATCTTCGGCGACCGCAACGAGATGATGCTGGAGGACCGCTGATGACGACGACCAGCCCACTCGCCGGGATCGAGGCCTCGCCGGGAATCGCCAAGCCGGACCCGATACTGGTCGTGGACGACATGGTGAAGCGGTTCGGCGGCCTCAAAGCCGTCGACGTCGGCCACCTCGAGATCCAACGAGGTGCCATCACGGCCCTCATCGGGCCCAACGGCGCCGGCAAGACGACGTTCTTCAACCTCCTCACCGGTTTCGACCGGCCAGACTCGGGATCCGTGGTGTTCGACGGCCGGCCCCTCGGTACCCGGCTGTCACCCAACCGGTTGGCCCGAGAGGGCATGGTTCGCACATTCCAGCTCACCAAGTCGCTCACCCGTCTCTCGGTGCTCGAGAACATGAAGCTGGGGCCTAGTGGCCAGCGCGGCGAAGGTTTCCTGTCCGCGATGGTGCGACCCTTGTGGATCGACCAGGAGCGCGCCATCGAACGCAGGGCAGAAGGTGTCCTGGCCAGGTTCCGCCTCGACCAAATGCGCGACGAGTTCGCCGGGACCCTGTCTGGTGGGCAGCGCAAGCTCCTGGAGATGGCTCGGGCGCTCATGACCGACCCCCGCCTCGTGATGCTCGACGAACCCACTGCCGGCGTGAACCCTGCGCTCACCCAGTCGCTGCTCGAGCATGTCATCGCATTGCGCGACGAGGGGATGACGGTGATCTTCGTGGAGCACGACATGGACGTGGTGCAGACGATCTCCGACTGGGTGGTGGTGATGGCCGAGGGAGAGATCATCGCCGAGGCGCCGCCGGCTGAGATCGGCACCAACCCGCGGGTCATCGACGCCTACCTGGGTGCCCGTCACGACACGCCGCTGTCGCTCGAGGAGGAAGAGGAGGTGCTCGAACTGGTTGAGCAGGAGGTCGAGCGGCTCGCCGAGGAACAGCCCGATGCAACGCCCGACCAGGACGAAGAGGAAGCGCTATGACGTCGCAGCAGGCCGATCCGGTGATCGTCGACCACCGCGAGGTCCTTGTCGAGATCGACTCGGTGGTCGCCGGGTACGTGCCTGAGGTGGACATCCTCACCGGCTGCAACCTCACGCTGCGGCGGGGCGAGATCGTCGGCGTCATCGGGCCCAACGGCGCAGGCAAGTCGACGTTGCTGAAGGCGCTGTTCGGCCTGATCGACGTGCGCTCCGGGACGGTCGAGTTCATGGGCCGAGACATCACCCGGGCCAAGGCACACCAACTCGTGTCGATGGGGATCGGCTACGTACCGCAGCTCGACAACGTGTTCCCCTCGCTCACGATCCAAGAGAACCTCGAGATGGGGAGCTACCTCCAGCCGAAGAAGTTCGCCAGTCGACTGGCAGCCGTCACCGACATGTTCCCCCGCCTCGGCGAGCGGCTCCAACAGCGGGCCGGCTCGCTCTCGGGCGGCGAGCGCCAGATGCTGGCCATGGGCCGGGCGCTCATGATGGAGCCCGTGGTGCTGCTCATGGACGAACCGTCTGCGGGCCTGTCTCCGGCCCTCCAGGACGGGGTCTTCATCAACGCACGACGCATCAACCGGGCCGGGGTATCGATCATCATGGTGGAGCAGAACGCCCGCCGTTGCCTTCAGATCTGCGACCGCGGCTTCGTGCTCGACCAGGGACGAAACGCCTATCAGGGCACCGGCGCCGAGCTCCTGACCGACCCCAAGGTCATCGAGCTCTACCTGGGCACCCTTGCCAAGGCGTGACATCGGTGAAGGCCACGGCGACGCCATGACCCTGCGCCAATGTTGATTGGCGTGTTCCTGGGGCGCGGAGTGTCGACGAAGGACGCCGTGTCCGCCGCCGAGACCCTGAGGGGGCACCTCGCAGGCGACGTGCAGTGGATCGGGATGGAACCGGGACCGGTCGTGGGCCACGACCCCGTCCAGATGTTCGAGGCCGAGGTCGGTTACCGAGACGCATCCCCTGAAGTTCTGGTCCTCCCCGGCGGCTTTGGATCGCACGAGCTGGCAGGCGACCCCGACCTCGTCGATTGGATCGGGTCGGTCGCCGGCGAGGCCCGGGGCGTCCTCGCCGTGTCGACCGGCACCCTGCTGCTGGCTGCCACCGGGATCCTCGCCGGCTGCGGGGTGGCCGGCCATTGGCTCACCTCGCGCGAGATCGCCGCCACCGGCGCCCACCTGACGGCGAGCCAGGTGGAAGTCCACGGCCGCATCGTGACGGTGTCGGGGTCGGTGTCGGCAGCCTTCGGAGCGAAGCTCCTCGCCGACCTCATCACCTACGGGCCCTAGTGGCGCTGCCGATAACTACATCGGTGTAATTTGATGGGACTGCGGCCCGTGCGGGCGGCGGGTTGGAGGTTAGCTCGTGTCTCGTCGTTCG
>Ga0214471_10003210_pt1 | contig 12686 bp, 8 predicted proteins | sample RVTome_5_FD_207665 | JGI IMG/M metagenome (GOLD analysis project Ga0214471, IMG submission 207665) | Soil microbial communities from uranium-contaminated site in the Upper Colorado River Basin, Wyoming, United States - RVT142D155 | ecosystem: Environmental > Terrestrial > Soil > Contaminated >...
ATCCGAGGCCCTGAAGTAATCGAAGTAGTCGCCGCCGACCACGTTCGAGGCGACGTTGACGCCGGCCGCCTCGACGCCTCCGACGACCAGCGGCACGGCCGGCAACGCCGCCCGCTGGATCTGACGGGCGAGCTCGATCTCGTGATCGATGCGCGATCGCTCGCGATCGCGCTGGTAGAGGCGGGCGTTGGTGATCGCCCCGGCGACGTGGGCGGCGAAGATCTCCAGCAGCGCCACCTGCCGATCCGTGTAGGCGTCGGGCTCGTCGGACTCGACGGTGATCACGCCGATCACGTCACCGTGGCGGATGATCGGCACCGCCACCTCGGACTGGGTGGACGGCCGCGCCTCCAGATACCGCAGGTCGTCCTTGACGCGGCCGGCGTTGACGCTGGTCCGGTGGCGGGCGGCCCATCCGCTGATCCCCTTCCCGGGGCGCTCGCTGAGCAGCCCGGCGGCACCGGCTGGATACCCGCGGTGTTGGAAGTCCGCGAGGGCGCCGGTCTCGCGGTCGAGAAGATAGACGCCCACCGCGTCGTAAGGGACCAGCTCGCCGAGCGTGGTGAACAGCGCCCCCATCACCTTCTCGAGGTCCAGCGAGCTGCCGACGGCGCGCGCCGCCTCCAGCAGCAGCTCGCGGGTGCGCACGTCCTCCTGCAGGCGGCTGATCAGCCGGGCGTTCTCCACCGCCACCGCGAGCTCGGCGCCCACCGCGGTCAGGAACTCGAGATCGTCCTCGCCGAACGGCTCCACCCGCTCGCGGATCGCCTCGATCAGCCCGTTGACGGCGTCACGTCGCGCCATCGGCACCGCGATCAATGAGCGCGTCCGGGTGCCGAACGTCGCGTCGAGCTTGCCGCGGAAGCGCGGCTCGCGGCTGACGTCGTCGACCAGGACCGGCCTGCCGGTCTCGATCACCAGGCCGCTGAGGCCGAGGGCGATCGAGACCGCCCCCCGCTCGAGCCCGCCGCCGCGGCGGGCGAACGACACCTGCAGGTCCTCGCTGCCGCGGTCGTCGCTCTCGCGCACGAAGATCGAGACGGCGTCGGCGGCCAGCGCCTCGCCGATCAGCTCGAGAACGTGGGCCACCGCCGTCTCCACGGTCAGCGCCGCGTTGAGGGCCCGGGCGATCGCCAGGATCGCTCCCTCGCGCCCCCGTGTTGCCTCGGCGGTATCGCTCATCGGTCGGCCGGCCCGCGGCCGGAGCCCAGGGCGCTGGCGGAGTCGGTCAGGTGGCCGATGTCGTTGAGCGCCCGCAAGTAGGGGCGGACCCCTCCGAGCTCGAGGATCGTGATCGAAGTGTTGTCGACCGGGATCGAGCGGTAGTGCGTCAGCGCCAACTCCATCGCCTGCAGCACGGCCATTCTCACGACTCCATCGTGGGTCACGACAGCGATCGAGTGGTTCGGGTGGCGCCGGCGGAGGCCCTCGACGGCGCCCTTCACGCGGCTCGCCAGATCAGCGAAGGGCTCGATCCCCGCGAGGGCCAGCCGCGACGGATCGTCGCACCAAGTGTGCCACGCCTCGGGGTCCTTCGCCTCGATCTCGGCGGCCGACAGCCCGGCCCAGCGCGACAGGTCGAGCTCGATGAAGCCCGGCTCCGTCTCGACCGGCAGGCGGTGCGACCCGGCGACGATCTCGGCGGTCTCCTGGGCGCGGCGCAGCGGGCTGCTGTAGACGGCGCTGAGGTCGACCTGCGCGAGGCGGAGGGCGAGCTGGCGGGCCTGCCAGCGGCCGTCACCGGAGAGCGGCTCGTGCGAGCGACCCATGTAGCGGCCGTTGCGGTTCGACTCGGTCACCCCGTGGCGGAGCAGGTACAGACGACAGCTCATCGCCGCCTCTCGGCTGCCGTCGTCCGGGCGCCTTGCAGCCGATCTTTGCCCTCCGCTACCGAACCCACCACGGCCTGCTAGGCGCGGCGGGGCGCCGGCGGCTGCTTGTCGCCGCCGTGCTTGCGGGGCGCGGAACCGGCCGGCCGCTTGCCGGACGCGCCGCGCTTGCCGGCCTTGCGCGGCGGCGCCGGCTCGGGGCACAGCGCGATGTCGAGGACCTCGCCGATCTCGTGGACGAAGATGAACTCCAGGCCGCTGCGAGCCTGCTCCGGGACCTCCTCGAGGTCCTTCTCGTTCTTGGCCGGAAGCACCACCTTGCGGATGCCCGCCCGCCGCGCCGCCAGCACCTTGTTCTTGATGCCGCCAACCGGGAGCACAAGGCCGCGCAGCGTGATCTCACCGCTCAAGGCGAGGTCGGAGCGCACCGCGTGACCCGACAGCAACGACGCCAGCGCCACCAGCATCGTGATCCCCGCCGAAGGGCCGTCCTTGGGGACGGCGCCGGCCGGCACGTGGACGTGCAGGTCGCTGCGCTCGAACTCCTTGGCGCCGATGCCCAGATCGTCGGCGTGGCTGCGCAGGTAGGAGAGCGCCGCCTGCACCGACTCCTTCATCACGTCGCCGAGCTGGCCGGTCAGCGTCAGCTCGCCCTTGCCGGGCATCTTGGTGGCCTCGACGAACAGGATGTCGCCGCCGTACGGCGTCCAGGCGAGGCCGATCGCCACCCCGGGGCGGGCGGTTCGCTCGGCGACGTCGGAGAAGTACTGGACCGGCCCGAGGAACCGGTGCAGCGACTCGGGGGTCACCACCTCGACGGGCGCCGCGGCGGCGACGCTCGCGGGGGCGGAGACGGCCTCGGCGGCGGGTTCCTTCCCCTTCGCCCGCGGCTTGTCCTTCTTGCCGGTCTCGGCGTCCTCCCTCTCCTGGTCGAGGCGTTCGGCCACGCCGCGCGCCACGGCGCGGCAGATCGCCGCGATCTGCCGCTCGAGGCCGCGGACGCCGGCCTCCTCGGTGTAGCTCTGCACGATCGCCGCGATGGCGTCGTCCTCGAAGCGCAGGTGCTCGGGGGTCAGGCCGTGATCGGAGCGCTGTCGCGGCACCAGGAAGCGCTGCGCGATCAGCGTCTTCTCCTCGGCCGTGTAGCCCGGGATCTCGAGGATCTCCATGCGGTCGAACAGCGCGTCGGGAATCTGCTCCGGCACGTTGCCGGTGGCGATGAAGAGCACCTTCGAAAGATCGACCGGAACCTCGAGGTAGTGGTCGGAGAAGCTGTTGTTTTGCTCCGGATCGAGCACCTCGAGCAGCGCCGAGGAGGGGTCGCCGCGGAAGTCGTTGCCGAGCTTGTCGATCTCGTCGAGCATGAACACCGGGTTCATCGACCCGGCGCGCTTCAAGCCCTGGACGATGCGCCCCGGCAGCGCGCCGACGTACGTCCGGCGATGGCCGCGGATCTCCGCCTCGTCATGGATGCCGCCCAGCGAGATGCGGACGAACTCTCGCCCCAAGGCGCGGGCGATCGAGCGCCCCAGCGAGGTCTTGCCGACACCGGGCGGCCCGACGAAGCAGAGGATCGGGCCCTTCATGTCGGGCTTGAGCTTGCGGACCGCGAGGTACTCGAGGATGCGCTTCTTGACCTTGTCGAGGTCATAGTGGTCCTCGTCGAGGATCGTCGCGGCGCCGCGCAGATCGAGGCTGTCGTCGGTCGTGCGCCCCCAGGGAACGTCGAGCAGCCAGTCGATGTAGGTGCGCACGACGTTGTGCTCGGCCGCCGCCGGCGACATCCGCGCCAGCCGCTCGAGCTCCTGGCGGGCGACCTTCTCGACGTCCTCGGGCATGGCCGCCTCGTCGATGCGCTTGCCGAGGTCCTCGACCTCGGCGAGCCCCTCGTCCTCCTCGCCGAGCTCCCGGCGGATCGCCCGCAGCCGCTCGCGCAGGTAGAACTCCCGCTGGCTCTTGTCGATCTCGTCCTGGACCTCGGACTCGATCTTCTGCGAGAGCTCGAAGATCTGCACCTGCCGCGCCAGGTGGCTGACCACCAGCTTGAGGCGCTCGACGGTGTCGTCGGCCTCCAGCAGTTGCTGCTTCTCGTCGACCGAGAGGCTGAGGTGGGCGGCGACCAGGTCGGCGAGGCTGCCGGGGTCGGTGGAGGCGCTGGCCAGCGTCTGCACCTCGGGCGGCAGGTTGCTGGGCAGCTTGACGATCTGCTGCAGCAGCCGCTGGACGCTGACGATCAGGGCGTCGAGCTCGACGCTCGCTTCCGCCGGCTGCGACTCGACCAGGCTCGCCTTGGCCTTGAAGAACGGGTCGGTCACCCCGATGCGGTCGACGTCGAGGCGGGCGATGCCCTGCACGATGACGTTGAGCTTGCCGTTGGGCAGCTCGAGGGTCTTGAGGATGCGCGCCAGGGTCCCCCGCGCGAAGGTGTGCTCGGGCCCGGGCTCGTCGGGGGCGTCCGGCACCACCGCCGCGGTCGCGAACAGCTTGTTGCCGGCGCGCACCGACTCGATCAGCGCCAGCGACGACGGCTTCGCCACCAGCAGCGGCATGACGATCCCCGGGAACAGGACGCTGCCGCGCAGCGGCAACACCGGGATCGTTCCGGCGATGGCGCGCGGCAGGTCGTCGACGCTCTCGAGGGGCCCGACGAGCTCGCTCAGATTGGGATCCTTGATCTCGGCCATGGGTGCGATCCTGTCGGGTCAGTCGAGCCGCTGGCGAGGGTCGTAGGGGCGCTCGCGCTCGAATTGCTGCAGCAGCTCCTTGGTCTTCGGGTCGAGCTCGCCCGGCAGCTCGATGCGCACGGTCACGAAGAGGTCGCCCGGCTTCTCGCCCCCCTCGCTTTTCTTGCCGCCGACGCCGCGCCCGGCCAGCCGGATGACCTGACCGTTGCGGGTGCCCTCGGGCAGCTTGATCGTCGCCTTGCCGTTGAACGTGGGAACCCGAATGGTAGCGCCCAGGCCGGCTTCGTACACCGTCACCGGCAGATCGAGGTAGAGATCGCGGCCGCGGCGCTTGTACAGGCGATGCGGCGCCACCTGGAGACGCAGGTAGAGGTTCCCGCTGGGCGCCCCGCCCTGCCCCGGCTCGCCACGGCCGGAGACGCGGATGCGCTTGCCGTCCTCGACCCCGGCGGGAATGCGGACCTTGGTCGAGACCGTCTCGACGCCGCCGCCGGCTCCCGGCAACTGGTAGCGGACGGCCTTCTCGGTGCCCTCGATCGCCTCCTCGAAGCTCAGCGGCAGCTCGACCTCGACGTCGCGTCCCGGCTGCACCGCCGTGTAGGCGCGGCCGCGCCCGCCCGCCGCCGCCCGCCCGCCGAACAGGTCGGAGAGGTCGCCCATGCCGCCGCCGAACGAGATGCCGCCGAGGCCGAACGAGATCCCGCCGCCCCGGCCGACGCCCTGGGTGAACTCGCGCATGAAGTCGCTGAGGTCGAACTCCTGGGCGAACTGCTCGGGCCCACGGTCGTAGGCGGCGCGACGCTCCTTGTCGCCGACCACGTGGTAGGCCTCGGCGACCTCCTTGAAGCGCTCCTCGGCGGCGGGATCGCCGGGGTTGACGTCCGGGTGGTGCCTGCGCGCCAGCTTGCGGTAGGCGCGCTTGATCTCCTCCGCCGAAGCATCCTTGGCGACGCCCAGCGCCGCGTAATAGTCCTTCTTGGCTGCCATCGTCGTCGCGCTCAGCTCTCGACCTCCGCCTCGACGGCGGCCTCCGGCTCGGCCGTCTCCGCTTCGACGCCCGCCTCGGGCTCGACCACTTCGGCCTCCTCGTCGACGCCGGCCCCGGGCCCGCCCGCCTCCCCCTCCTCGGACTCGACCGGCGCCGAGGCGACCTTGCGGAAGACGAGGATCGAGTCGCTGGGGTCGATGTCGGCGCGGATCGTATCGCCTTCCTCGAGCTCGCCGGCGAGGATCCCCTGCGCCAGCTCGTTCTCGATCAGCTTCTGGAAGACGCGCCGCAGCGGCCGCGCCCCGTAGGCGGGATCGTAGCCGCGCTTGGCGATGAACTTCGCCGCGTCGTCGGTCAGCTCGAGGCGCAGGCGCCTGGCCGCCAGCCGCCGGTTGAGGTCCTGCAGCTGCAGGCCGACGATCTCGTCGAGCTGGGCGCCGCTCAGCGGCTGGAAGAGGATGATCTCGTCGATACGGTTGAGGAACTCGGGCCGGAAGGTGTCGCGGAGCTCGGCGAACACCCGCTCGCGGACCTTCTCGGAGCCGGCGTTTTCGGCGTCGCGCAGGTACTGGCTGCCGACGTTCGAGGTCATGATGATCACGGTGTTCGAGAAGTCCACCGTCCTCCCCTTGCCGTCGGTGAGCCGCCCGTCGTCGAGGATCTGCAGCAGGATGTTGAAGACGTCGGGGTGCGCCTTCTCGGTCTCGTCGAAGAGGATCACCGAGTACGGCTTGCGGCGCACCGCCTCGGTCAGGTAGCCGCCCTCGTCGTAGCCGACGTAGCCGGGGGGCGCGCCGATCAGGCGGGCAACCGCGTGGCGCTCCATGTACTCGGTCATGTCGACGCGCGTCAAGGCGTCGGCGCTGTCGAAGAGGAACTCGGCGAGCGCCTTGGCGAGCTCGGTCTTGCCGACCCCGGTGGGGCCGAGGAAGAAGAACGAGCCGTAGGGCCGCTGCTCGGACTGCAGGCCGGCGCGGGCCCGGCGGACCGCGTTGGAGACCGCCTCGATCGCCTCGTCCTGCCCGATCACGCGCCGGTGCAGGCGCTCCTCCATGTGCAGCAGCTTCTCGGTCTCGCCCTCGAGCAGGCGGCTGACCGGGATGCCCGTCCACCCGGAGACCACCGCCGCGATGTCGTCGGCGTCGACCTCCTCTTTGAGCATGCCGCCGTCGCTCTGGATCTCCTGGAGCTGCTTGCGCGCCGTCTCGAGCGCCGCCTCCCGATCACGAATGACGCCGTAGCGGAGCTCGGCGGCGCGGCCCAGATCGCCCTCGCGCTCGGCGCGCTCGGCGGCGCCGCGCGCCTCTTCGATCTCGCGCTTGAGGCCCTGGATGGCGGCGACCTGGTCCTTCTCCGCCTGCCAGCGCCGCTTCTGCTCCTCGTAATCGGCGGATAGGGCTTCGAGCTCGGCGACGATCTTCTGCAGCCGTTCCTTCGACTCCTTGTCGCGCTCCTTGGCCAGCGCCTGGCGCTCGATCTCCAGCTGCCGCTGGCGGCGCTCCAGCTCGTCGAGGGCCACCGGCAGGCTGTCGATCTCCATGCGCAGGTGCGAGGCCGCCTCGTCGACCAGGTCGATGGCCTTGTCGGGCATGAAGCGGTCCGCGATGTAGCGCTCCGCGAGGTTGGCGGCGGCGACCAGGGCGCTGTCCTTGATCCGCACGCCGTGGTGGACCTCGTAGCGCTCCTTGAGGCCGCGCAGGATCGAGATCGTCTCCTCGACCGACGGCTCGCCGACCATCACCGGCTGGAAGCGGCGCTCCAGCGCCGGGTCCTTCTCGATGTACTTGCGGTACTCGGTCAGCGTCGTGGCGCCCACCGCGTGCAGCTCGCCGCGGGCCAGCGGCGGCTTGAGCATGTTGGCGGCGTCCACCGCGCCCTCCGCGGCGCCGGCGCCGACCACCGTGTGGAGCTCGTCGATGAACAGGATGACGTCGGTGTCCTCCTGGATCTCGCGCAGGAAGGCCTTCAGTCGGTCCTCGAACTCGCCGCGGTACTTGGCGCCGGCGAGCATCGAGCCGATGTCCATGCGCACCACGCGGCGGTTCTTGAGGCTCTCGGGAACGTCGCCGTTGACGATCCGCTGCGCCAGCCCCTCGACGATCGCCGTCTTGCCGACGCCGGGATCGCCGAGCAGCACCGGGTTGTTCTTGGTCCGCCGCGACAGCACCTGCACGACCCGCCGGATCTCCTCGTCACGGCCGATCACCGGGTCGAGCTTGCCGCGCCGCGCCAGCTCGGTGAGGTCGACGCCGTACTGCTCGGTGGCGTTGTACTTGTCCTCGGGGTTGGGGTCGGTCACCCGCATGCTGCCGCGGATCTGCTTGAGCGCCGCGAACAGGGAGTCGCGCTGTATGCCGGCGTCGCGCAGGATGGTCCCGGCGGCGGCCCCGGCGCCCAACAGGCCGAGCAGGATGTGCTCGGTGGAGACGTACTTGTCGTCGAGCTGGTCGGCCTCGTCCTGGGCCTTCTCGAGCGCCTGCTTGGCGTCGTTTTCCAGGTACGTCTCACCGGCGGCGGCGCCGCTGACGCGGGGCCCCTTGCCGATCTCCAGGCGGGCGGCTTCCGAGATCGCCTCGGGATCGCCGCCGAGGCGCTCGATGATGTTGCGCACCACGCCCTCGCGCTGCTCCAGCAGCGCCGCCAGCAGGTGGGCGCCGCCGACGCCCTGCTGGTGGAGCGACTGCGCCAGCTCCTGGGCGCTTTGCACCGCCTCCCGCGCCTTCACCGTAAACCTGTCGAAGCGGATCATTGCCGGCTCTTCCTCCGGAACGACGTTCCGGCGCTGGCGTCGAGCCCTCGCGTATGCATCACCCTCGGCCCTTCCTCGTGGCTCCGTTCATCTCCCGCAGCACCGCGACCACCCGGCCCAGCAGCTCGAAGCTGTCGGCCAGCTCCTTTCCCTCATCCAGACGCCGCACCCGGCGCCGCCCCGGCAGCACCTCGACCAGCGCGGTGGTGCGTCCCAGGTGGGCCAGCGCCATCTCGCCTGCGGAGGTCCGGGCCCCCTGAACGACGATCAAGTAATCGCCCGGCAGGATGCCATGGCCCTCGAGGCCCGCCAGGTCCACCCGCACCGCGATCGCCCCGCGCCGCGCCACCCTGCCGTCAAACAGCAGGTGCCGCCGGCCTTCTTCCCTTGGCCTCAGCCGCCGAACCGCCGGCAGCGAACCGACCACCGGCACCCGCACGGCGCCATTGTCGGCGCGCCGTCGCCTGGCGTCGACCAGCTCGATCCCCCGCGAGACCCCGGGCCGCCGCCGGATGTAGCCCTTGCGCTCGATCGCCCGCAGGTGGTCGGCGACGCCCGAGGCCGACGCCAGCTCGAACGCCTCGGCAATCTCGGTGAGGCTCGGCGGGATCCCATGGCTGCGCACGCAGTCGACGACGAACTCGTAGATGGCGCGCTGCCGGCGGGTCAGGGTGGTGCTCATGATTCCAAACCTATAGGTAACAGCGGCTGCTTGCAGGACAACTCCAGGATACCGTAAATATTTACAGGGCTCAAGCAACGGCCCGCCTCATTGAGGACGGCGCCGGCACTCAGGTGCACCGCCCTCGGGAGCTCGCCGGGCATCGTCGGCGGCCGCTACGCGAGGTTGTCCTGGTACCAGGGGCAGAGGTCGGGAAGGACGCAATCCTCGCAGAGGGGCTTGCGGGCCTTGCAGGTGTAGCGGCCGTGCCAGATGAACAGGCGGGTGATGTCGGTCCAGCGGTCCTCGGGGTAGGTGTTCTTCAGGTCGGCCTCGATCTTGTCGGGGTCGTTTTCGGCGGTGAGGGCCAAGCGCTGGGCGACGCGGCGGCAGTGGGTGTCGACGGCGATCGCCGGCTTGTCGAAGGCGACCGCCAGGATGACGCTGGCGGTCTTGCGGCCGACGCCGGCGAGCGAGGTGAGGTCCTCCATCGTGTCGGGGACCTCGCCGGCGAAGCGCGCCACGATGTCGGCGCAGCAGGCGCGGATGTTCTTCGCCTTCTGGCGGAAGAAGCCGGTGGGCCGGACGGCTTCTTCGAGGGCCCCGGGGTCGGCGCCGGCGAAGGAGCGGGCGTCGGGATAGTCCTGAAACAGGGTCGCGGTCACCTCGTTGACCCGCTTGTCCGTGCACTGCGCCGAGAGGATCGTCGCCACCAGGAGTTGCAGCGGGTTCTCGAAGCGCAGTTCGATGCCGGCGTCCGGGTAGGCCTCGTCGATGCGATCGAGGATCTCCAGAGCCCGCCCGCCTTCGTCGAGCGTCGCCATCAGGCGACCGCCTCCCAGCACCTAGCTGGCATTTGCCGTCGTCCGTCGTCGCCAGAGCGTGGAGGAGTGGGCACAGGAAGACGACAAAAGCGGCCTACGCCAGCTTTCCGCCAGCGCCCTCACGACATCACGTTGATCGCCGTGGTCAGCAGCTGGGTGTGGCCGACCATCCGGTGGGCCGGCCGCGTCCGTCCTGGGCGGGCGAGGATCTCGCGCACCAGGATCTCGATCGTCTGGACCATGGCGAAGCCCTCGCCCACCAGGCAGGCGGCGAGCTTCTCGGCCTGGTTGAAGGTCGGGGTGGCGGCCGCGAAGCGGCCGCTGCCGATCAGGCTGGCGCGCGCCGCCGTCGCCTCCGCCCAGGGCTCCGGGATGTCGCACATCACCGCATCGACCTCGGGCTCCAGCCCCTCCCCTTCCTGGCGCAGGCGGAACTCGAGCAGGCCGGCGTCGACCCCGGCTCGCTCGCAGTTCGCCGCCGCCAGCTCGAGGAACTCCGGCCGGCGATCGTAGGAGAAGACCTTGCCCCCGGGGGTGACCGCGTGGGCGAGGGCGATGGTCATCGCCCCCGAGCCGGCACCGAGCTCGACGACCCGATGGCCGGCGCCGAGACCGAGGTTGGCGATCAGCCAGGCGACGTCTTTCGGGTACATGATGTTGGTGCGGCGCTGCACCTTCATCATGCGGTCGACCCAGGTCGGGTACATCGCCACCACGCCGTGGCCGGAGCGGGTCGTGAAGGCGCGGCCGTAGGGCTCGCCGATGAGCTGGTCGTGGTCGATGGCGCCCTTGTGGGTCGAGAACGTGCGCCCCGCTCCCAGGTGGATCAAAAAGCGCCGCTCGTCCTCGAGCACCAGCAGGACGGCCTCGCCTTCATGCATGCGGCCGCGGCCGCTGTCAGCCGGCATCGCTCGTCGCCTCTCTGACGATGACTCCGAGATTGACTCCTCCTTGTGCCTTGATCTTCCCCGCAACGCTACCTGCAAACAGCATCGTATCTACGATACGCAACGCTTGATTCTGCGGCTGCCGCAAACAAGGCCCGTCAACCCGCTTGGCTCGTCGAACCTCCCCGTTTGCAGCCGCGATCTTGCCGGGCATCGTCCCTCTCGCCGCCCGGCCGAATCAATCACGATAGGAGGCGCCGGAGAGACGGCGCTCCAGCGCCGCCGTCGCCTCCGTGTGGAGGCGGCGGAAGCGCAGCCGCCAGCCGTCGCCCTCGGGCTCCAGGGACTGCCGCTCGATCGAGCCCGCCGGCGCCCGCTCCTCGAGCTGGGCGAGCAGCTCCTCGGCCGCCGCCTCGCCGTGCAGCCAGACGCTGAAATCCTCGCCCAGAGGCTCGCCGGCGGCCACCGCCGCCGCCGCCTCCGCCAGCGGCTCCAGCAGGGCGCGGCCGACCGCCTCGAAGTCCCAGCTCTCGGGTCCGAGCCGCAGCTCGGTGGCCGCGCAGGCCGCCTGCGCCAGGCGTTCGAGGTAGGGGTCGCCCGCGAGCGCGTTGTCGAACCCCAGCCAGGCCGGCGAACGCCGCTGGATTGCCGACGGCAGCGCGTACTTGAGCGGCCGGTGGTGGCGCTCCGACGGCTTCAGCAGCAGCCCCTGGCCGCCCGCCTCGTCGCGCTCCTTCATCCAGGCCTCGAGCTCGGCGAGATCTCCCGCCTCGAAGGGGCCGACGTGCGGCGGCGCGGCGATCCCGTAATCCTCGAGCAACGCGTACTTGTCGGCGGTGGCGATCGGCTCCCGCACGCCGAGCTCGAAGATCTCGGTCCCCCAGGCCTCGACGTCGTCGGCGTCGCCGCGGTACCCCGGCCTGGCGTAGGGGGTCCCCTTGCCGCCGACGGTCAAGCCCACCGCCAGCTCGGGATGCTCGGCGAAGAAAGGCGCGGGGATGAAGTCCGGGGCCCGGTCGCTGGTAAAGGCGCAGCAGCGGCCGTCGCGGATGAACGCCACCTGCCGGCCGCCGCTCCAGGCGACGCGGGCGTGGTAGCCGGGCACCTGTTCTTCTATATAGAACGGGCTGTAGTAGTACTTGACGATCGCGTTGGTCAGGTGGAAAACGCGCCGTACCCGCGAGTACTCGGGCACGACCCCCTCTTCGATGACCACCAGCCCGCGTCCCAGAGCCGGCAGGTTCTGCACGACGCGGTAGCTGCCGTGGTCGCCCATCTGCTGCCAGGCGAGCGCTTTCTCGGCCCGCTGCTCGAGGGCCTCGCGGTCGCCGCGGCCCACGAACTGCTGCAGGCGTTCGAGCACCCAATCTTGCACGCCACCTCTCCTTGTCAGAACAACGTGACCTCGACCGGGGTCGAGGCGGCCAGCTCGGTGTCCTCCGCGGCGATCTCGATCCAGCCGTCGGCGGCCGAGATGCTGGTCATCGTGCTGGAGGACCGGAACGCCGGCGTCGCAGTATCGCCATCCAGCTTCACGGTGAGGAACTGCCGCTTGCCCGCCGGCGAGGATACCGTCCCTTCGAGCACGGCGCTGACCCGGCGGCGGTGATCGAGCGGCAGGCCGGCGAGCTTGCGCACCAGCGGCTCGACGAACAGGTAGCCGGTCATCAGGCAAGAGGTCGGGAAGCCGGGCAGCCCGATGATCGGGGAATCGTCGAGCCTGGCCAGCAGCACCGGCTTGCCGGGCTTGATGGCGATGCCGTGAACCAGCACCTCGCCGGCCGCCTCGACGACATCGACCACCAGGTCGTGGCGGCCCACCGAGGTGCCCCCGAGGGTGACCACCAGATCGAAGGCAGGCCGGCGCAGCGCCGCCAGCAGCGCTCCCGGGTCGTCCCTGACGATGGAGGCCCGCTCGGCCTCGCCGCCGCTAGCCGCGACGAGCAGCGCCAACGCCACCGAGTTGGAGTCGTAGATCTGGCCGCGGCGGAGGGGCTCGCCGAGCGGCACCAGCTCGTCGCCGGTCGGCACCAGCAAGACCCTTGGGGAGCGCCCGACCAGCGC
>Ga0214471_10003211_pt1 | contig 12685 bp, 10 predicted proteins | sample RVTome_5_FD_207665 | JGI IMG/M metagenome (GOLD analysis project Ga0214471, IMG submission 207665) | Soil microbial communities from uranium-contaminated site in the Upper Colorado River Basin, Wyoming, United States - RVT142D155 | ecosystem: Environmental > Terrestrial > Soil > Contaminated >...
CTTGTCGCCGTAGTACGCCTCTACCGACGGGTATCGGTCGAGGTGGTCCGGAGCGAGGTTCGTGAGTACGCCGATCTCCGGTGCAAACGACGGGCTGTCGTGCAGCTGGAACGACGAGACTTCCACGGCGAGCCACTGATAGCGATCGCCCGAGACAGCGATGTCGGACAGCGGGCGGCCGATGTTGCCAGCCACGGTGGCCTTGAGCCCCGCGACGCGCAACAGGTGCGCGACCATGGCCGTGGTCGTGGTCTTCCCGTTGGTGCCCGTCACGGCGATCACGCGCACGTCTCCCAGCGCGCGGAACCCGAGGTCGAGCTCCGACACGATGTCCACGCCGGCGTCGCGGGCTGCCGCGACGGGTGGTGCATCGGGCGGCACGCCGGGCGAGACGACCATTCCCACGGCACTCCGGATCTTGCGCAGATCGTGCGTGCCGACGTCGACCGCCACATCTCGAAGACCGCGCAGCTCTGCAACGGCATCACCCCCGTACGGATGGTCCGATCCGTCGCTGGCGTACACCCGGACGCCATGTCGCGCCAACAACTTCGTCGCCGCTATTCCGCTTTGGCCCAGCCCGACCACCGCCACAATGCCCTGCCGCCAGCGATCGGGGATCATCTGAGCTTGAGCGTAGCGAGCGCCACCGCGGCGCACATCACACCCAGAATGTAGAACCGCATGACCACCTGGGGCTCAGCCCAGCCCAGCTTCTCGAAGTGGTGATGCAGCGGCGCCATGCGGAAGACTCTGTGGGCGTCCGCGTACTCTTTCCCGCGGGCGCGTTTCTGCCAACGGTACACGCCCGTCTGCAGCATGACCGAAATGGTCTCCGCGGCGAACACGCCGCCGGCGATGAGCAGCAGGAACTCCGCCTTCAGCATGATCGCGACGGTGCCGAGCGCGCCGCCGATCGCGAGAGCCCCCGTGTCGCCCATGAACACCTGGGCCGGATGGGCGTTGAACCAGAGAAACCCGAGGGCCGCGCCGCCGAGCGACAGACAGAAGATCGTGAGCTCGCCGGCGCCGGGCAGGTAGTACACGCCCAGGTAGCGCGACGCGTCGAACCGGCCGAACAGGTAGGCGAACACGGCAAACGCTCCGGCGGCGATCGCCGTGAGCCCCGCCGCGAGGCCGTCCAACCCGTCGGTCAGGTTGACGGCGTTCGAGCTGCCGGTGAGAACGACCGTCACGAACAGGATGTACAGCGGTACCCACAGCACCAGCAGCTCGTATTTGAAGAGCGGCAGCTGCGTGGAAGCGGGCGGCAGCGACTCGGAGAGTGGCCGCAACAACAGGTACGCCGCGAGCACCACACCGAAGCTGACCTGCCCCGCGAACTTCCAACGCGCCACGAGCCCCTGCGACTTGCCACGCACGATCTTGAGGTAGTCGTCGAGGAAACCGATCGCGCCCATCCAGAGCGTCGCCGCGACGGCGACCAGCACGTACCGCGAGTCGAGCCGGGCCCACAGCAGTGTGGGGACGACCGTGGCGAGAATGATGATGAGGCCACCCATGGTGGGCGTGCCGCGCTTGCTCTGGTGGCTACTCGGACCCTCGGCGCGCACCACCTGCCCCACCTTCCGCTCCTTGAGCTTGCGGATGATCCAAGGACCCACCGCGAACGCCAGGATCAGGGCGGTCACCGTGGCGCCCGCCGCCCGAAAGGTGATGTAGTTGAACAAGTTGAACAGGATGTGCTGCTTCGCGAGGGGCACGAGCAAATGATAGAGCACGGTGTCTCCGCCGCGTTACTGCAGGTAGCGCAGCACGCGCTCGAGCGCGACGCCGCGTGACGCCTTCAACAGGACGACTTCGTTGCCGGACAGCGCCGCGCGGAGCGCGGGCCCCAGCGTTTCGGCGTCGCCCGCCGTCACAAGCCTGTCACCCAGCCCGCCGCGGTGCGCCCCGAACGCGGGCACGAACGCCCCCACCGCCCCTACCAGCGCTGGCCGCCGCGCCACGATCTCTGCCGCCAGGGCCGCGTGCAATTTGTCACTCTCGGGCCCCAGCTCCAACATCGAGCCGACCACCACCGCCAGCGGCCGGCGCTGCTCGCGCGCCAGCCACTCGGCCAGCTCGAGCGCGCGGCGCAGCGACTCGGGATTGGCGTTGTAGGTGTCGTCGATCACCAGCAAATCTCCCGCCCGCTGCACGGCTCCCCGCCCCGCCGGCAGCCGCACATCGGCCAGCGCGCGGACGGCGCTCGCCGGGTCGGCCCCGGCGGCCCCTGCCACGGCCAGCGCGATCATGGCGTTGTCGGCCTGGTGCAGTCCCGCCACCGGCAGCGTCACCGCGTGGCCGCGCCACACGAGGCGCGCCCGTCCCTCCGGGTCCAGGGCACAGGCGTCCGGCCGCACGTCCGCCGCGGGCGCGGTGCCGGCGACGACCGTGGTGGTGATGCGGCGAGCTCCCACGGCGAGCGCCGGGGGCTCAGTGCCCACGACGGCGAGCGGGACGCCCTCGGCGAGCGACAGCTTCTCTCGCAGCACGCCCTCGAGCGACCCGAACCCCTCGACGTGGGCGTACCCCACGTTCGTGATCACCGCGATCGTCGGCTCGATAATCGCGCGGAGCCGCCCGATTTCCCCCGGCACGCTCGCCCCCGCTTCCAACACCAGCGCACCGGCGTCGTCCGCGGCGGCGAGAATGGTGAGCGGCACACCCACCAGGTTGTTCAGGTTGCCGGCGGTGGCGTGGGTGCGCCACCGCGTGCCGAGCGCGGCGCGGATCATCTCTTTGGTGCCGGTCTTGCCGCTCGAGCCCGTGACGGCGATGACGGGAGCGCTGGAGGGCAGCCGCTGGCGGCGAGCGCGCGCGAGCAGCCCCAGGGCGTTGAGCGTATCGCCGACCTCGATGAGCGGCAGGCCATCCACGGGCGGCGTGCCGTGCCGGACGACCGCCGCGGCCGCACCCGATGCGCGGGCCCCGGTCAGGAACGCGTGGGCATCGTACCGCTCGCCCTGGAGAGCGACGAACAGGTCGCCCGCTTTGAGGGCGCGCGTGTCCGTAGAGATCCCGCTGAACGACTGTCCGACCGGTGCGGGCACACCGAGGGCGGCCGCGACCTGGGCGGCGGTCCACGCGGTCACGTGGAAGAGGCGAGCGTGGTCATTTTCCCCTGCCTCCCACGTACCCCGGGCCGCGCACGATGCGCCCCGGCTTGGCTCCCGTGTGCCGACCGTCGCTCACCACGGCGACGCCGTTCACAAACACGTGCCGCATGCCCACCGACAGTTGGTGCGGCCGTTCGAACGTGGCGCGATCGCTGATCGTGGCCGGATCGAACACGGCGACGTCGGCGAAGTATCCCTCGCGGAGGAGCCCGCGGTCGCGAATCCCGAGGCGGGTAGCCACTGCCGAGGCCATCTTCCGCACCGCGTCCTCCAGGCTCAGAACGCGCTGCTCGCGCACGTAGCGCCCCAGAATCCGGGGATACGTCCCGTAGGCGCGGGGGTGCGTGAGGCCTCGGGCGCTGTCGGGATCGAAGCCGCCCGCGTCCGTGCCGATCTTGATCCACGGCTGGCGCAGCTGGAGCACTACGTTCTCCTCGCTCATCATGAAGAAGATCGTCCCGATGCGGTGGCCTTCGGACAGGATCAGATCGATCGCGGCGTCGAGCCAGGGCTTTTGCTGTTCCGCCGCGATGTCGGAGAGTCGCTTCCCTGCCCAGCGGCGGTTCTCGGGTTTTTGGAGCTCGAGCACGAGCACGCCGGCGGGCGTTGCGAGCGAGCACAAGTTCTCCCACTCGGTCCGATCGCTCAAGACTTCGGCCTTGATCCGCTCGCGCGTCGTCGCATCGCGCAGATTGTCCAGGAGTTTTCCGTCGGCCGAGGCCCAGGGCGGCAGGCAGGCGGTGAGCCCCGTGCCGCCCGCGACGTAGGGATACATGTCGGCCTGCACGTCCAACCCGGCAGCGCGCGCCGAGTCGATCTTCGCGATGGCCAGGGGCGCCTTGTGCCAGTTGCGCCGGCCCGCCGCCTTCAGATGGTAGATCTCGACCGGGACGCCGCCCTCGCGTCCGATGCGGATCGCTTCCTCGATCGCTTCGAGCAGCTGATCGGCTTCCGAGCGCATGTGCGTGATGTACACGCCGCCGTAGGGCGCCATGGCCCGGGCGATCTCGACCAGCTCTTCCGTGGTCGCGAAGCTGTTCGGCGGATAGATAAGCGCGCTCGCGAGGCCGAACGCACCGTCCTCCATAGCGCGCCGCATCACGGCGCGCATCGTGTCGAGCTCCGCGACGCTGGGCGCGCCCGTGGCCAGTCCTTTGGCGTACACCCGCACGGTGGCCGCCCCGAGAAACGAGCCCGCGTTGACCGACATCCCGTGGCGCTCCATGGCGCGGAGCCAAGCGTCGAAGCCACGCGTCCCCGCGAACGCCGCGGCTTGCCGGCTTTCCGCGGGATCGCTCACGTCCGTGGCCGCCAGGATCCGGCGATTCACTGGAGCGTTGGTCCACCCTTCGCCCATGATCTCCGTCGTCACGCCCTGCGTCACCTTGCTGACGACGCGACCGTCGCGGCTGAGCAGCGCCTCGCGCGAATGGCTCTGGATATCGATGAAGCCCGGAGCCACGACGAGCCCGCGGGCGTCGACCCGGGCGCGCGCGCGCAGGCGGCGCAGCGTGCCCGGAGCCGCCACCCGGGCGATGCGATCGCCCTTGATCGCGACGTCCGCCAGAAACCACGCGTTTCCGGTGCCGTCGACGACGCGCCCCCCCTCGATGACGACGTCGTAAGGTGGACCGAGACGGGCGGGCAGAGGACCACCCGGGGCCGCGGGACGGCACGCGGCCGCCACCAGGGCGGCGCCGAGCATAAGATGGCGACAGACGGACGTCACGGGGCCTCCTCCTATTCGGCGCCTAGTTCCCGCACCACTTCGCACTCGTCGAACGGGAGCTTCGTCGTCCCGATGACCTGGTAGGTCTCGTGACCTTTGCCCGCGAGCAACACCGTGTCCCCCGGGCGGGCAAGCTCGAGTGCACGCTGAATGGCCTGGCGGCGGTCGACGAACCGCTCGTGGGGTCGGCCCTCCATTCCCGCCTCCACCTCGTCCATGATCCCCTCCGGGTCTTCGGTCCGGGGGTTATCGGACGTGAGGATGGCGATGTCTGCGAGGCGCGCCGCCACCTGGCCCATCAGTGGGCGCTTCCCGCGGTCGCGGTCCCCGCCGGCGCCAAACAGGACCATCAGCCGCCCGCTCGTGAGGGGGCGGAGCGTCTCCAGGGCCCGCTCGAGCGCGTCCGCGGTGTGGGCATAGTCTCGCAACACGACGCACGGCGTCGTGGCGATCCGCTCCATCCGTCCGGGCACCTGAGGTGCGTGCGCCAGGCGCTCGACAATGGTCTCCAGCGGCACGCCGAAGCCCCACGCGCAGGCCGCCACGCCGAGCGCATTCATCACGTTGAAGCGGCCGAGGAGCGGCAGGCGGGCGTCGACCGTGCCCGTTGGCGTCACCAGCTCGAAACGCGCTCCCCGAGCGTCCAGCTCCAGCCGCCGAGCCCGCACATCCCCGGTTTGCTCGCCGAACGTCACACGCCGGTGCTCGCGCCGCAGACGCGACCACGCCGGGTCCTCCGCGTTGACGATCTCCAAACCCTTGGCCGCCACGTGAGCGATGAGTCGTGCCTTCGCCTTGAAGTAGTCGTCCATGCTCCCGTGGTAGTCCAGATGATCGCGCGTGAGATTGGTGAACACGGCCGCCTGAAACTCCAGCCCGTCGACGCGGCCCTGATCGAGACTATGTGACGAGACCTCCATGGCCACGGCCCTGGCTCCACGCTCCAGCAGCGCCGCGAACGTCGCCTGGAGGTCGATGGGCCCGGGCGTGGTGAGGTTCCCCGCCTCGCTCGGCACCTGGCGCCCATCGGCGTCGAACGCCCCCAGCGTCCCGATCGACCCGGTCGGGGCCATGGCCCCGAGCACGTGGCGGGCGAGCGTGACGGACGTCGTCTTGCCATTGGTGCCCGTCACGGCATAGAGCTCGAGCCGGGCGGCGGGACGGTCGTACCACGCTTCCGCGGCTACGGCCGCGGCGCGCCGCCCATCCCGAACTTCGATCTGCGGCAGGTCGACTTGCTGCGCTGTTTCGACGAGCGCGGCGGCCGCGCCCGCCGTCGCCGCGGCCGCCACGAACACGTGGCCATCCGCGGCTGAGCCGCGCACGGCACAGTACAGCACCCCCGCCGCAAGACGGCGGCTGTCGGCGGTTAGACCCGTGATGTCCGGTAAGATGGCGGGCGCGCGCACGAGGACGCCCGCACTGTCCAGGGCCTCGACGATTTTCCTCAAGCGGGTCACGGACGGGGCTTGGCGAACAGCGTCACCGTACTTCCAGCGCGCGCACTGTCTCCGGCGGCCGGCCACGTGTAGTCGGCCACGCCCCACCCTTTGAGATTGACGCGGAACCCGCGCCGGTGCAGCGTCAGAATCGCCTCGCGCAGGGTCCGGCCGGAAACGTTTGGCACGGCGCGGCGCGGCCCCGGCTGCGCGCTGTCGGGCACATACGGCCAGGGGACCACGTAGGGCATCACGCCCGCGTCGGCCCGCTCCACGAAATCCTCGAGTGAGACCGCGGTGCCGGAGAGCCGCGCGCGGTCCAGCGCCACCGCGCGCGCGGCGAGCGCTTGCTCGAGCATGGCGCGCGTGGCCGGCGCCGCGGTCTGCGCCGCGAAGTAGCTCCCTCGCCGCGGGTTGTCGAGCTTCACGACCAGCACGAGCTGAGGATCGTCGGCCGGAAACAGCGCCGCGAAGGACGCCGTGTAGGCGCCCGGGGCGTACCGCCCGTCCACCACGCGACGCGAGGTTCCGGTTTTGGCCGCGAGGCGGAACGTCGAGAGCGCCGCTTCGCTGCCGGTGCCGCCCGACACCGCACCCTCGAGCATCTCGCGCAAACGCAGCGCCACCCGGGCGGGGACCACGCGGCGCACGGGCTCAGGCCGGTGGCGGTACACCAAGACGCCGTCGGGATCCCGGATCTCGCGAATCAGCGTGGGGCGCAGGAGCACGCCATCATTCGCCAGCGCCGCGTAGGCGGCGGCCAGCTGGAGCGGTGTCACGGCAAACTCGTAGCCCATCGCCAGGCTCGCGGCGCTGACCCCTGACCACTCGCGCGGCGGCCGCAGCCGCCCCGGCGACTCAGCCGGAAACTCGATTCCCGTGGGCGCGCCGAAGCCAAAGTCGCGCAACATCGTGTAGTGCTCGGGCGGCGCGAGGCGCGCCCCGAACTTCACCATCGCGATGTTGCTGGAGACACGGATGGCATCGGCCAGGGACAGCGACGGAAGCGGGTGCTCGTCCTCGATGGGTCCCCGCCCCGCGATGGCGTAGCGGCCTTCCTCCCCCGAAACCCGCTCGGTGGAACGGACGCGCTCGTGCACCAGCAGCGCCGCGGCGGCGAAGATCTTGGCCGTGGAGCCCGGCTCGAACACCTCGGTCACGGCACTCGGCCGCCCCCTCCCGTTTCGCTGATCCGACGCGAGCGCCAGGACCTCGCCGGTGCGAGGGTCGAGCATCACGACGTCGCCGCCCTCCGCGTCCAGCCGCTGGATGGCGTCGTCGAGCGCGCGCTGGGCGATCTCTTGCAACTCGCCGTCGAGCGTCAGCGTGACGTCGTGACCGGGCACCGGCTCGGCGATGACCCGCGCGGGTGAGGTGTACTCCCGCCCCGCGCGGTCCTTGACCACGACGGCCGATCCCGCGCGCCCGGCCAGCAGGCTGTCCAGAACCTTCTCGAGCCCCGATGCGCCCAGCCCGTCCGTGTCCACGCGCCCCACGACGGCGCGGGCGAATGACGGTGCGGGATAGAAGCGGTGTGGTACGGGTTCCAAATGCACGCCGCGCAGCCGCCGCAGCGGCTCGACCGTGACCGCGCTGAACGGTCCGCGAAAGTATGCGTAGCGGCGCCGCAGCCGGTCCGCCACGTCTCGCTCGGACACGCGCAGGGTGCGCGCGATCCGGACGGCGTCGCCCGCACGGTGGCGCAGCTCGTTGGGCGCGACGCCGACGTGATAGGTCTCCTGCGTGACCGCGATGGCGGTCGCGTCGCGTGTGAGGAGCGCCCCGCGACGGGCGGGGAGGATGATGCGCTCCGTGCGCTGCGCCTGGGCCTCGGCCGCCCAGCGACGCCCCTGCAACAGCTGCACCTGGGCGGCCCGTCCGACGAGGAGCGTGAGCACGACGAGCGCGGCGCCCTGCAGCACGCGGAGCCGCAGCTCGAGGCGCGCCATCAGCGGCGGTCGTCCGGCGGCGCTGGCAGCAGCACGATTTCGGAATCGGACGGTTGACGCAGCCCGAGGCGCCGAGCGATAGGCATCAGGACGTCGCGGCTCTTCGCCGCCCGCAGGCGGCGCTCGAGCTCCACGCGTTGGCCCTCGAGGTTGGCTCGCGTGACCCGGTTGTCCGCGAGCGCCCGAGCCATGCGGTAGCCCGCGGTCTGCCGCGCGATGATGGCACCGGCGGCCGCCAAAAACGCCACGAGCCAGATGGCCACCCAGTGACGTCCTTTAAGCGCCACGTCCGCCCTCCGTCGTTCGCTCGAAGGCTCGAAACTGCGCCGACCGCGCGCGTGGGTTGGCCCCGACTTCTCCGGCACCCGCCCGCACGGCCTTCCGCGTGAGCGCGCGGCCCAGCGCACGCCCGCGACAGGTACACACCGGTTGGCGCGGCGGGCACACGCACGACCGACTCCACTCGCGGAAGGCGTGTTTCACGACACGGTCCTCCCCCGAATGATACGTGATTGCGGCCATGCTCCCGCCCGGCTCCAGGGCGTCGAGCAGCGCGGGCAGCCCCCGCTCGAGCTGCCCGAGCTCGTCGTTGACCGCGATCCGCAGCGCCTGGAACAGGCGAGCAAAATCCCCGGGCCCGGACCGCGGTCCCAAGGCCTCGCGCACGGCGTTCACCAGGTCGTCGCTCAGGCTGAACGGGACCCGTTGCCGGCGCCGCACCACCGCGCGCGCCAGACGTCGTGCCCGCGGCTCGTCGGCAAGCTCGTGGAAGCAGTCGGCCAAGCGCTCCTCGGTCCAGGAGTTGAGTACGTCCGCCGCGCTCGGCCCCACGCCCGACGTCATGCGCATGTCGAGCGGGGCGCCGGGACGAAAGGTAAACCCGCGATCGGGGGCATCGAGCTGGTGGGAGGAGACGCCCAAGTCGAGCAAGATCCTGTCGGGGCGGAACGCTCGGATGGCGTCCATACCTTCGGGTGACGCGAACGCCGCGGCCAGGTAGCGGACGCCGTCGTCTCCCAACCGGCGGCCGGCGGCGGCGAGCGCGTCCGGGTCGCGGTCGAGCGCCAACAGCTCCGCGCCGGCCGCGCGCAGGATCGCCGCGTGACCGCCGCCGCCCACGGTGGCGTCCACCGCCCGCCGGCCTCCTGTGGCCCAGGCGCGCACCGTGTCCGCCAGGACGGGGACGTGGAACGGAGTGGCCACCAGGTTCGCCTCTCCCTCCCCCCAAAAGACGACGGCTCCATCTGCTCGTGCAGGTGGAGCCGTTGGCGATCTCCCGCGACGCGGGTTCAGGCGGGGCTGACGGGACTCGAACCCGCGGCCTCCGGTGTGACAGACCGGCACTCTAACCAGCTGAGCTACAGCCCCCTGCGACAGAGCGCCGCAATATAGGCCGGGCCCAGTGGCAGTTCAATGGCTCAGAAGTTGGTGCACTTGTACGCCTGCTTCACTTGGCGCATCGGCGTCTCGTAGCGGTCCAGGATGCCAAGCATCTGACGCATCGTCGGCTCGTGCACGCGTCGACCCAGCTGTGCGGTTTCGCGCGTCTTGCGCATGCGCTCAGCCACTTGCGCCGCCAGCGCGCAGCTCTTCTTGTCGATCACCTCTTGCAGCACCGTGCGCAGGGTGATGGTGGAGGCAACGGCGTACCAGAAGCTCGCATTCATCCGTATCTGATGACGCGGCCCAATCGTGTCGGCCGGACCGCGCTGCGGGACGAGCGTGAGCAGCTGCTCGAGCCACGGGTACGCTCGCTCGTAGGCCGCGGCCTGCGCGAGCTTCGAGCCCGCGGTCAACATCATCACTGCCGTGTTGATCTGGATGGCGGTATCGCGACTCGCGAGCCCGCGATTCAGGAACGGACGGGCCATCTCCACGCGCTCGGCCAGAGTGGCTCGCCGGGGCGGCAGCAACGTCGAATCGCGCCCGCCGCCCGTCGTGTCGTACGTCGCCGACTCGATGACTGTCTTGGCAACGAGGAGCGCGGTCGCGACGTCGGTCGTGTCGGCTTGATAGGCTCGGATGTAGACGGCGACAGCCGAATCGGGCTGTCCTCGCCACTCGAAGCACGTGCCGCGGGTCTTGAGGAAGCTGATCTCGCGGGGGTAGTGCCGGACGGCCGCCTGCGTGTAACGGCAGAGATTGGCGGTATCGGGTTTCTGCTGAGCGGCGCCGATCGCGACCTTGAGCGTCGCCGTGTCCCCCAAGAGGCTCGTGTCACGGCTTACGCGCTCGTTCACGACGTCGAGCACGCAGCCCCAGAGGCCGCCCTCGATGCACAGCTGATAGAGCCGGTCATGGAGCTGCTGGTCCCCGGGGAACTGGTGCAGTCCCTCGCGCAGCAACCGCTCGGCGCGCGCGTACTCTTTGCGCAGCTGGAGCTGCGTCACGAGGCCCAGCAGGATGCCCTTGTTCGACGGATCGGCGCGTACCAGGCGCTCGAACCATTGCAACGCCGAGGCCGTGTCGCCCTTGATCTGGTATTGCCGGGCGATGGTCTCGAGCGCGTGCGTGTTGAGTGAGTCGCCCGCCAGCGCCCGCTGCGCGGCCGCGATCACGCTGTCGGCCGCCAGGCGCTGCGCCTCGTAGATCGTTGCGATGCAGAGATGCGCCGCGGGGAGGTTCGGCTCCATCTCGAGCGCTTTCCGCGCGGCGTCGATCGCGCGGGCAAACCGGCCCAAGCGGCGCTGCTCGTCGCAGTCGCGGGCCCGCTCGGCCGCACGGATGATCGAGCTCATGCGCTGCGCGATCTGCTCCGCCAGTCCTTCCGCCGACCCGGGGTTCCCGTCGCGCGCGGCGAAGGCGTACGACAGGCCCGAGCCTCCCACGTCCACCGTGCGCAGTCGCGCCAGCAGCGAGCCTCCCTCCCTCGAGAGCACGCCGGTGACGTACGCGTCCGCGTCCAGAAACCTCGCGAGCTGCCGCGCCTGTTGCTGGTCCATGAGCACGTCGCACGGGAAGCCCGAGGCGCTCATCGCTTCGCAGATCTTCGCTTTGGGAATCACCTGCACGCGATAGCGGGCGATGCGGTCGATGCGCTCCCGCGTGAGGTCCGTGACGCGGAGGCTCGTGAGCGAGTCCGCCCCGCCAGCGACTGGCAGCGGCACGATCAGGAGTTTTTCTGTCGGCTGTTGTGGAGCGATCTGGCTCACGGCCGATGCAGCGCTGCCCGCGGCAAGGACCGCTACCAGTACGAACGATCTCACGCGCTCAGTCCTCCGTCGCAATCTGTTACCCCAATGGGCGAAGAGGGATTCGAACCCCCGACTTCCTGCGTGTAAAGCAGGCGCTCTGAACCAGCTGAGCTATTCGCCCGGGCCGCCGCGGGCGCTACAGAGTCAAGCCTACTGGGAAAAGAACGCAGTAGCCGAGCACTAGCAGAATCGGTGCCGCCGTGGTCGATCCCTGCGCCAAGAGCCAGAAGCCGAGCCCCAGGGAGATCAGCGAAGCCGCGAGGAAGGCGTAATTCTTTGGCCTGAACTGGAGGCGCGCGCGGGGGACGGCGTGGTTCGCCATTAGCCCGGGAGTCTATGGCGCAATCCAAAGCTCGTCAAGGAGTTGGCGCATCGTCCGACGCGCCGGCGGGGTACGCTTCGAGCGCGGCCCGGCGGGCGTGATCGCGCGCGCGACGGCGACGCCCCAGCCACACCAGCAGCACGGCGGCGATGCTCCAGACGAGCGCCGCCGCCGAGCCCCACGCGAGCCACCCGTAGCGCGCCCGCAGGTCAGCATGCCACCGGGCTTCGAAGTCGCTCTCGGTCACGGCGTAGGTCGTGCGCAACGCTGCGTCGAAGCTCGACGCCCTCCCCGCGTTCGTGAGCAGCGGCTCGAGCCCCCGGGTGCCTCCCCAGCGCTCGAGCAACAGCACCGCGGTCGTAGCGAGCGCGTAGGCACCCAGCGCGTCGCGCTCCGTTCCGCGCAGGGCGCGATCCAGCTCTTCGAGACTGGGCGGCGCGCCGCGCGCCAGCGTCCAGTTGAGCTGCAGCGCGTCGAACCGGTCCCACTCCCGGGCCGCGACCGAGGCGTATCCCTCCTCGAACCAGAGCGGTGCCACACGTCCCACCTGCCAGCGCAACCCGATGTGGGCGAGCTCGTGCCGCAGCGCGGCGGACAGACGATCGGGCGGCCGGTCCGAGCGCAACACGACACGACCCCGCTCCGGGAACGCGGCCCCGTCCGACCATTCGGGCAGCCGTCGGTTGGTGATGGAATCGAAACGGGCGCGGGTCGGGGCGAGGTACAGTACGATCGGCCGATCGGGCCACGCCCCGAGGCCGGGGAGCGGAGCGGCTCGGTCCGCGGCCTCGGCGAGCGCCGTGGCCAGGTTCTCCTGGCCGTGCCACGCGATGGCGGTGACCCGGCCCACCGTCACGGCTACCGGCTCCTGCAGCAGCAGGAGCGCAAGCGCTAGGTGCGCGGTGGCTCCTCGCCCCGGGCCACGTGCTC